>JAABUP010001686.1_pt1:2500-45806 | contig 45806 bp, 49 predicted proteins | sample 5559201 | NCBI WGS metagenome assembly JAABUP01 (sample SAMN10711887, study PRJNA513373) | rock metagenome | isolation source: Antarctica rocks | place: Antarctica
CACATCTTTAATTTCAAGGAATCCATATAGAAAATCAAAGAAAGCTGCTTGCGTACCCTCTTACCACCTTCTGACGACAAGTTTACTGTTTTGTGGCTATGCAGGCAGTATGACAAGCTGCTGGCAGATTTTAGCAGCCCCAAACAGGGCACAAAGGCCCTCAAATTTGACACCAAGTATCCCAAGCCCTTCGTCATCCAGTTCAAGACTGTCTTTGATAAGTACTGGGCAGCATACTGGCGCATGCCTGAGTAGAATGGCTTTAGATTCTTCTATGCCATCAGCGTAGGGCTTCTGTTTGGCGCCATTTTCTGGCGGCTAGGGTAAGATTTCCCAACTTCTTGAAAAAGATAGTTTTTTTTGAATAAATTGAAATCTAACGTATCTCAAGAAAGTAACTGCATCAACTGCTGTGCTGTACCTGCCCCTGCTGCTGTCATCATGTTTGTGCACCCTAGCACTCGTATCAGTACCACAAGCCTGCTTGTCTTGCCATATCAGTGCACATACAGTCATGTCTGTAACGTCTCCACGATGTAGGAACGCGTTTTCACTGTCCCCAGACGTTTCTGTCTTTAGATTTCCAGTGTGGGAGGACGTTTCTGAATTAACATAGATGTTTCGGGATCGGAAAGAGCTGCATGGGGACGTGAGAAAGCAGAAGTTGCCCTCAGGCTTTCATCCATGCTGTGTAACATGTCATGCTCAATGCCAGCCTTTGCTCAGCAGGCCGTGTACAATTCAATTGCAGTACAGCTGTGACCCATTCATTTATTCATACACATTCATTTGCTTGCTGGTCCATGCAATCTATCATTCATTCAGTCACCTGCACCCTTTATTCATTGATCAATTTGCTTCTTCATTTGATTGTCTGTCTCTTTGTGTGCTTGCTCATTCCCTCCATCAACCCACCCCTGCATCCATCCATTCAATCCATCAACCACTTTACCTTTCGTGTCTTCAGATCTCGTCAGAAGAGTCAACAGACAATGCCTATGAAGTCTTTGAGAATGCTGAAAGCTGTCATGTGATGATGCAGAGACAAGGTGACCAGTCAAGCAGGGCTCACAAACGTGCTGGGGGCGCTGTATGCCAGCGTGCTCTTCTTCGCTGTCATCAACGCCCTCATAGTGCAGCCGGTGCTGTCAGCAGAGAGGGCAGTTTCCTACAGAGAGAGGGCCGCTGGAATGTACTCCTTCTGGCCCTGGACCCTTGCGATTGTAAGTGCCTTTGTTCATGCTGTGCAGGAACTTGTCCATGCTGTGCAGCAATCTGAAGTGCCTTCGTCAATGCTGTGCAGCAATTTGTTCATGCTGTGCAGCAGTCATAAGTGCCTTCGTCCATGCTGTGCAGCAGTCGTAAGCGCTTTGTCAATGCTGTGCAGCAGTCATAAGCGCTTTTGTACATGCTGTGCAGTATCTATAGGGGCTTTGTGTCTGTTGGGCATCAATCATGATTGTTGTGTCCATTCTGAGTGAGAGAGCCATGATACATGCTGTGTCCGTGCTGTGCCAGATGTCAAGGACAGTCTCAAAGCGCTGCTGGGATTTGATTTGGATGTGTTTTCTATCTGGTCTCAGGCCTTGCATCAACACTGAGATGACATATGTTTTGCCCTGCAGCTCTGACTGTGTGTACATTGTCATCAGGCCTATGCATGTGGTCATTTTGGTGCTGCACCTCAGTCAGATCATCTTCTGGCTAATGTTCTGCTTAGATTGGAGATCATCTGTGCTGCGCTGGGAGTGCTGCGCTGGCATATGCCTGACTCGGTCTTTAGACCCTTGTACTGGTCTGGTCTGGCAACCTGTCTGTTCGTGCGTAACTGACTAGCTATGTATTCTACCATGGCTGTAGACTAACTACCTGTGCAATGCGCAGGGGTGCGTGGAGATCTGCTATATCACACTGCAGTGTTTGTTGTTCGTCATGATTGTCTACTGGATGTGCTGGTTTCAAATAGATGCAGGTCAGTCTCACTGCAATCTGGTGCAAAATGTACATGCTGCTGCAAAACACCAATGATGCTGTGTTACAAGACCAGTGCTTGTTGTCCACAAAGTGTCAGCACACAAAGATTGCGTGGCAACTGCAGAAGATGCATACGTGTTGGCCTAGCTGTTTGTGTACAGATGTTTGTGCAGTGTGATGCTCCTCATGAGTCATGTGCATGCAATATACAGCATGCATATGTGTGATGCATGATGTGGGCTCAGTTGTGTTGCTTCAGAGTGGCATAGCCCTGTCTGCCATATGATAGTCTGATTGCGTCAAGTTCATGATTAACGCAAACATTGCAACATGCTATATCAATATCAATATCAACACTAATGGTGATAAAAGTTAGTTCTGCCTGCAGGCAAATTCTTCTGGTTCATGCTGTATACCTTTGTGACCCTGGTGTACTTCACCTTCTTTGGTAGGCGCCCCTTGCCAATGTGCGCAAATCAGATTTTGAGTTCATGTCGGCCCTTTCCACCACAGGTTTCCAGCAAAGCGCATGCTCAAGAGTCTGTGTGCAATGATGCATTCTCTGAATGGCTGCTGCCACACCATGCCAGCATGTCATCCATCACATGTGGTCAAGCATGCACACATGTTTTCATGCACATGTTAATATGCACTGTCACGAGTTCTTTGCTCAGCATTTCCAGCACAATGCGCCTTGCTCAGTGACCAGTCGCAATGTCTTTCCCATACATGAGACATGCTGTTGACAAACCAGCAGTGACATATGTGCAGGCCAGGTATCTTTGACTGCTTCCTACTGCTGTCTTCTGCATCTAGATCACCTCCACAATGTAGAAACGCATTTTCCCTGTCCCCAGGCTTTTCTGAGCTTGTAGCATCTTCTGCATCTTTCAGTGCAGGGATGATGTTTTTGAATTCACTTAGATGTTTTGGGATTGAGATGAGCACATGTGTCTTGCAGGGATGATAGCTGTCGCTCTGACTCCCAACCTGAAGATTGCAGCAGTGTGCACCTCCTACATGGTTACGGTCTTCCACCTCTTTGCTGGCTTTGTAATCACACAACCCAACATGCCCGGCTGGTGGTGAGCCCTTCCTTTCATCATCTTCTTCTTCTTCTTCTTCTTCAGCCCTCCCTTCATCTTCTTCCTCCTCTTGTTCTTCTGCTTCTTCTTGAGCCCCTCCCTTCTTCTTCCTCTTTAATTTGTTGCCATCCCTGATGTCGGAAGCTGCATCTGATGAATGGTTAAAGGCTCCTTTCATCTTCTGTGACTCAGTACCATCTCAGATGTCTGAGGTTGCATCTGGTTTTGTGGTTGAAAGGCTACCCTGTGAAAGGCAGCCCCTCCCTTCATCTTCTTTGACTTGTTACCATCTCAAGTGTCAGAAGCTGCATCTGAGGCATGGTGAAAAGGCTACCTGTTTGGCTGTTTCTTGTGACTGCTGCATTGCTTTGAGTGGACGGCATGTCTTCAGTTGTCGGGGCTGCCTGTCTGTCTGGCAGCATCATCTGTGAAGAAGCTCGCATTTGGCTCGACTGCTGCAGATTTGTGCCTGAGCAGAAACACTAATACCTAATCTGGTGAATTGACGCTGAGTCTGTCTCTCTTGCTGCAAGACAAGAGTCATTTCAATGACACACTCAGACCAGTTGTCCGTTGCACCTGGAGCAAAGTAGTGTGGGTCTTCCAGCTGCGTCAATGCAACAGCAAAAGTGTGGAAACCTGCAAGCCATGTTCCTGACAGTCTAAAGGGGGCAGTGCTTAACTCAGTTGTCCCCCATATGCAACGCCACTGCATGAGTGGCGTACCCTTTTTTTCTTTCTTCCTTTCTATCAGATGTCTCTTGCAGGGTATGGCTTCCTTACCTGAACCCTATCTTCTGGACAGTGTACGGACTGATTGAGAGTCAGGTTGACAACTTGGACGCGCTTGTCACCCTCACCAAACAACAGCAAGTGCCAGTCTATGAAGCTGTGGAGATGCTGTTTGGCTACCAGTAAGCAATTCTGACCACCTAAACCCCACCTGAGTTGCTCTTGATTGATTGATTGAAATTCACCTGTGCCAGCCCTTGCTCTCACACTAACCAGGTAGGTATCAGGTACACCTAAACCCCGCATGAGGTGCTGTGCTTGTCATGAATTAGGGCTGAACAGGCTTGCAGCACAAACAGGACTCAGTGACTTGCATGCATGACCATTTGCATAGGCGTAATGGCTGCTTGTGACAGTCGTCACATCTTGAGGCGCTGGTTTGTTTTCAGTTGACAATGTACAGTGTACATAGCAAGTCTGAAGTGTGCATGTGGTGGTTGCAGTCGTGGCATGTTGGGCTGGATTGTTGTCATTTTGCTGGTGTGGACTGGGATCTGTTGGGCGGTCACTTACATAGCTCTGACAAAGCTCACTTTCCTCAAAAGATGAGAGCCAGTAGCTGGTGATCACATGACATTCCTCTCCATTGAAGGACATGTGCATCTCACATTGATGGCTTGGTCAGCGTTTGTCATAAGTTAGTGTTCTTGTCCGTCCTTACACACAACGCAACACCTGTGTCAGCTCTTGCATAATGCGTCAGCTGATGCGTTTTGGCAGTTGGGCAGTTTATTTCATTCAATTCATGTATTGACTGGATCCGGTTTAGTTTGGCTTGTATTGCAGCAAGTTCAAACGCTCAATAACAGACAGTGTGTTCTGCTTTGATGGCTGTCCAATTGTTTTGTATACATCGTGAAAATCTGAAGCAAATGGTCATGTTGTAAAGTGCAGGCATAAACACAAAAACACCGTAAAATACCAGAACAGGTCGTCATAACGCCAGCACGAAATTTCACAGTTGACCCGGTCACCTTAACCGACGTCGCCCTTGCGCGTCTGAGTGTTGGAGGCGGAGGACGACACCCCTTTTCAATTGTGGTTGCAGTTAAACACCTGACAAAGCGACCGTTGCGCGAACTCGTATCCGACATGGGTAGTATAGCTGAGGCGATCAAGGGTGCACAGGCAAGCTAAAGCTCAAGCTCGTTTAGATAGAGGTTGATGCGCGGAATTCGCAAACATTGTGATCGTGATGTAGATAGAGCTAGCTAAGGTCTCCGGATCTGGAGCAAAAGTTGTGAGGTTGCTCCGCATCACTCGCATTTTCGCAACAGAGCTGCTCGGTAGCCTGGCTATCGTCCCGTACGGTAAACTGCTTCCTGCAAACGGAGTTAATCTAGAGTGGCCACGTTTGCGAGCGCAAGGTCCTGTGTCTTGAAGCAGCGGTGTGCAGAGCTTGCTTGACTGCTCATTTTCTCCCAGGTTCTGCAATAGCACTTCATGCAACACCACCACTTGCATCGTGCAATACCCCAACACATTGTGCGTGAAAGCTAGCACACTCAGCGTAGAAAAATGACTCAAGCTGTGTTGACAGGAGTGAGAGCTATGCGAATACATCAGTCCTTGCCACAAGCCAAACACAGTCTGCACACACCCTCGATCTCCATTTGCAAGGATATTGCATACAGCAACCGGCCGCGCACGGTCATGGATATATACATACCCAGCCAACAGGCAGCTCCCTCACAAAGCAGTCATACAAACAGCAGCTGGCGGAACTTACCAGACACAGACTCAGCAAACAGGAGCATGAGAGACTCTGCTGCTGCTCACTCTGGAAACTCAGACTCAGACTCAGCCCAGGAGCAGTTCCCTGTGGCGCTGTTTTGCCATGGGGGAGTTTGGGCCACAGGTGCACCTCCATAGCTCTACTGTGCCTTGCATGTTGCCCATGAGCCAATGTAACCCATACAACACATATCAACACCCATCTCAACGCATACATCTGACATGTTGTGTTGTATGTTGCTTCTGCACTTACCTAGCTCATCATGAGCTGGAAAGCGGGTTTTTTCTAAAAACTATATTTAATAACAATATTAACAATGTGTTATCACTACCAACTATTATTGTTATCACTATTATTATTACGTTTATGTTGCTCACTTGTGATTGATACTGTGGGGTGTGCAGGGTCAAAATGGCATTATGCGCCAATGGCTTCACAGCTAGCCAAGGCAGGCATCCTGACCTGTGTCATCCAGTACAGTTTGTACCCAGATGCTCTGGCACCTCAAATGGTCGATGAGTTGTCTCAAGCGCTGACCTGGACCTTCAACAACATCAGCAAGCATGGCGGCAACCCGAAGCAGGTGCAGCAAGTATGTGGCATGATTGTGTATGTTGCTGCAAGGCTTGCCATGCTGAGGTAGTCAAGCCAAGACTACCTTGTGATTTTTAACGTAGTCAGCTCTAAATTTGAGTTCTCAGTTGCGTGGCAGACATTGTGGCCGTTGTCTGAGGGCAATTGCTTGCTGTCCTGCATCATGTGGGTCATGTGTCTTGCTGGCGCTGCTGAATGTAATTTCTTGCATATGCAATACAGTTGCGGGGCTAACCCGGATACAAACTATGTAAATCCCAGCATTTTGGACGTGTGATCTGTGAAAATTGACAACGTCGGATTGCCTGTTCAGGTCAGCCTATTGGGACATTCAGCAGGAGGGCAGATGTGTGCCATGGCCCTCCTGCACAGGGCAAAGGCCCTCAGCAAGCACACAAAACTTGAGAGGAGATCCAATGGCCACCAACAGGAATTGGCGCCTGCACAGGAGCGCATGCCTGCCAGATTCATAGGTAGTCTGTCTTCACACATCAGTCAAATAACAGGCTCTTGGGAACCATGACTGCCTACCGAGAATATAGTATAGTTTGTTCATTGCGCTGGACTCAATGTTGCAAAGCTGAAAGCAGCGAAGTTAAGGGGTGCGCACAGGCCATACGCCTTCTGCTAAAATCATAAGGTGAAGGTTGCAGCAAGCCGCTTCAGTGCTGCCGAGCCATTTTTCATGGTGCGCTGTGTCGCCCTTTCTACAGCTGAGACACATCTGTTGATTGACATCCCATAGTCATGTGCACGCACATGCGCTGACTGTCAGTCACAAAGTATGCAAATTGTCAGCTTTGTTTGTGTGACTGTGGGATCATCTGTAACTCAGGTCATTGTCTAATCTGGTGCTTGCTCGTGAGGCACACACATATCACTTTTGTCCTTGCTAAAGGTGACGCAAGTCCTGAAACGAGAGTGCTGGGACTCACCACATCCTGCAAAATCCATTTTGCATGTTGTGGTGAGTCTCAGCACTCTTGTTTCAATATTTGCGTCACCTTTAGCAAGTATAGCTACATGATGTTGTACTACATGTGAAGGCTACTCTAAGATGCTGCACTGGCCTTGCAAAAGCCTGAGAAGGCTGCTGAGGGCATTGCGTGCCTAAATTTGCCCTTGGCCCCCCACAAGCCCCAGCGTTATTTCTCATCGGTTCTCACCGTTAGGGTTTTGCATCACCCTAAAAATTTCAAGCTGTTAGTTTTGTTAGGGTTGTTTGATAGGTTGCAGGGGTTACTGTTTTAGCGGTTTTTGCATTTTCACGCTTTAGGGTCTGAGAACCGATGAGAAATAACGCTGGGCCCCTACAAGCACTTGCCACCGGACTAGTGAAACCACACACTCCTTGGGAACATCCCCACCACCCTTGTCAACCCTGGCAGCATTACCGCCCGCACTGCATGCATTCCTAGTACCACTGTGGTTGCCAGGCAAGGCAGCGCGTCAAGACTTTGCCTCACAGGGGGGCTAGGGATGCATTCAGTGGGGGCGCTAATGCTGTTGGTGGGTTTGACCAGCTGGCACTAGAAAGCCTGAGATAAAGAGCAAGGTAAATGCCAGATGCCCTCATCACAATCGTGATGTGTCAATGAGTGGTGCTCAACATGCACCATGTCCTGAAGGGCAAGAAAGCAAAGGTGTTGATGCCTGACAGCTTGTTCAGCTGCTGGTCAGCCTTGCACTGGCAACAAGTGAGCCTCAGTGCTGAACACATACTTTGAAGCTGTGTCTTTCTGCCAGCAAGTAGAACACTTCAGTGCCTCTCAACTCCAGCAGGACTCATCCTTGCCTCTGTGCAGAGGGGTGACACAGTGGCTGCCTGAGCAGCAGTGCACTCAAAGGATACTCAGGCCTTAGTGCATGTCTAATGTATATATTGTCAACTAAACATATATGTTTATTATATAACAACATTTGTAGTATATTGTTGTATAATATTCACATTGCTAGTCTTTAGGCCTTATCAGGGGAGTCAACAGACAACACTTGGGAAATCAAGTTAGCGCATCTCTACCCTATCCTGATGCTTGGCCACATCATATCATGCTGTTGATGATGCTGCTGGTATGTCTGCAGGTATAGCAGCTGTCTATGACGTAGAGACACACTACCAGTATGTCTGCAGGTATAGCAGGCGTGTATGACATAGAGACACACTACCAGTATGTCTGCAGGTATAGCAGGTGTGTATGACATAGAGACGCACTACCAGTATGAGTTTGGGCGAGGCGTTGCTGAGCTGTCCACCATGAAAAGGGCCATGGGCGGCCGCCACAAGTTTCAGTCCCAGTCACCTGCCCTCATTTTGAATGCAGCCTGCGGCCGTAAGGCAACTATGCCGGTGCCTGATCAGGCACAGGGTGGCATGGTGGAAGTCAACCCTGGAAGCAGGTAGGCCTATTTACAACGTATGTGTAACAGCAATGTAGCTCCTGGTTTCAACGTTCAGAGGAAAGTTCAGAGCAAACGCATCCAAACACCAGGGCCAGCCAGGACCAAACCATGGATTGCATATCATGTCATCCAGAACATGAAATACCCTGATCAAGGCAATGCAACGTCATATTAGTTCGAGCAAATCATTCAAGCAGGTTGGCTGACTGGACTAGGGTTGAAGCACACCTAGTAGGTACCTGGCAAGTACGATTAGCTGGAATGCCTCCAAATTATTATCATTATCGTCACTACTATCATTACATGATTCAAGGGTATCTGTTCTTTGGCTAATGCACTCAGTTGCTGCTGTGGAAAGGCGTTGGCAAGGAAGGTTGGCATCACTGGGCAAGGCAGTGCAAAGCAAGCTGCCAGGCTTCATGTTGGCTCCCTCCACATCCACTGCTGATAAGTCACAACCTATGGCTGCCTCCCAAGCCAGCGCAGCAAACACCCCTTCAGCAGCAGCCAAGCCTTCTTCTTCCACGCCGATGCCACCCTCTGCTTCTTTCCCTCCACAGCTCCGCACCTCTTCCTCGCAGCCTCAGCAGCCGCCTTCCTCGCAGCCAGAGCAGCGGGTGTCTCCTTCTGTACGGCACCAGGCTTCGTCTTCTTCACAGCAGGAGGATGTGGCAGCTGGTACGGCAGCTGGTATGGCAGCTGGTATGGCAGCTTCAGCAGCAAGGGTAGCTGCAGCAGAAGAAGAAGAAGTGCACATGAGCCTTGAGGAAGCTGGCATGCTGCCACCTGTCACTCTCATGAGCAGCACAGCTGACATCATTGTGCCATGGTGAGTCTGCTCAGTATGGTTCTGCTCTTGAAGCTTTCTGTGAAGCTGTTTTGATATGTTTCAAGTATAGTACTCGGCTTCCCATGACGCTGAAAGGTGTAGTCTTTTCTCTTCTTTTTGTTTGAGATGGTTCTTTGTGTCATACAGGCAGCAAAGCGAGGAGTTCTACCAGGTTCTTCAAGAATGCAAGCTGCCTGTCAAGCACCATGTCTATGACAACATTCCTCATGCTGGCTTTGTCATAGATTGGTCAGACACAGACACAGCTACACAGGTCAGCAAGTCCTTGATCACCTCCACATTTGACCTTGGTTCTACATGTCATCAGACTTGTCACCTGGCTAAAGCATTCTAAGCAGAGTCTCTCTCTGCAAGCTTTTACTCAAGTTGCAACTGCCAGCAAATGGTCCGGGCATTGCATGTAAGTCTATTTCAACCATAACACTGCCCGATTTAGTTGACATAAGACATCACTGGCTACATGGCAGCAGTGCTGTCATGCACTGTGAGCCAGCAACATGGCATGTCAATGACATCCTGTCTTTGCAATCTATGCAGGGCAGCGCGCAGCAGCCCCAAAGATATCAGCCTGATTTGATAGAAGCACTACGAGCTTGTGGCTAATGGTGGCTGCATTCAGCTGTTGTTCATGTATATGGCATTTGATGTTGATGGCGCATCAGAGCCTTTTGTCAGCAGACTTGCTGGCTTTCAGCTGATCACATCCATGTTGCCTTATTGATGTTCTGTGTGCTACTCTGCAGCTGCTGTTGGTACTCTGCCAGCAAGGCAGTCTAGGCCAGATCTGCCTGTAGTGCAAGATTGTGGTAGTGATCTTTGCTGGCAGCATCATAATTCCAGGCAGACTGACAGTGTGTTGTAATAGACACAAACTGTGCATATGTTGCATGTTTGTGCAGACGCCGGTCTTGTCTGACCGGCCACTGTATAGACTTGAATGTTGCAGGTTGCTGCCCATGTGAGCACCTGCTTATTTCCAAGGGCAATCAACCAGATAATGACTTGCCTAGTCAGTTATATATACAAATATATATACCATGACCAGCCGTGTGCTCAGATGGATCGATGTTGACCTGCTTTGTAGAAGCATCACTGACCGGCATTGCTGGGGACCATCAATGCATGGTAAACTTGCACAGCACAATTAATCCGAATGTTGCATGCGCAGCAGGTTTTCAGGAAGAAGCATGAAGGCATTGTGTTTGTGTTGTGGATATCCCAAGCACGAAGGCGTGTCACTGACTGCATCTGCATGGTGCAATTACTGATTGACAGTTAAGCATGTGTGTATGGGCTGTAAGGGTTGAGTAAGCGCCTCACAAGGGGCTGACCCAAGCAAAAATAGCGACACCCCACCCTGATCCGGAGTTGATCCGAGTCAGGCCTTCACTGGTTGAACGGCGCGGTCACGGGGAGACGGGACCGCAACATAACAGCGCAAACCTGTCAGGCATTGCGCCGGTCTATCTTTCAGCGGCGCATTTGCATCCTCCCGAGTCAGATTGCAGCCAGCTGGGCCCTGCACAAATCTTTGAACTTGATCGGGCCCGGCAGCTGGTCTCGTGGGTCGTGGGCACCACCCATAACGGTCGCGAAGCTTGTGAAGTGTCTGCAACCCAAAGCGCTGCAGGTGCGGTGCACCCGTGTCTCCCATTCAGCACACTCACGCATTCGTATCCGGCCCTTGAGGCTCCGCAGACCGTCACCGCTAACGAGACATGTCTGCTTCACGTGGTGTACAAGCAGCTGACTTAGATCAGACCTAGCGCTGTTGGCTTGCCTGCAGGCTCACTCCGTTTGGCCAGAGCACTGTGCTGAACAGGCGCTGCAGCCGTCTCTAGCCTTCAGCAACGTGTGCATGTGGTTATTGTGGACAGGTAGCTACCAGGAGCTTTAGCCTGCCTGTTCTCCGACAAGTCACGCCACATCACCAGAACGTTCGTTTACTCGACATTCTGTGACAACGTTGCGTTTGTACAGGTCTGCTGGCCGTTATCCTGTCAGGAGCACATGCAGTTGCTGGCTGTGCACCAGCGAGCTGGCTGTTGCCAAATCAGGTGAGCATGCATGCACATGGCTTTGCAGCTGTTCCACAGGTGTTCCCAGCATGTTTTGCTGGACTGCTCCAGGTCTTCTGCAGTATCTGGGTACTGACACTTTTGCTGTCATGCTGCAGGCGCAACAATTGCCCAGGGATATGCTGAAGCAAACAGAACAAATGCAGCGGCTGCAGCAAGGTATGCTGCCGTTGCTTGCATCACCCACTGCATACAAATGGGTTTGCGCTCCTCCTTGATCCACCCTCTAGCAATAGCAAACAGTCCCGTTCAAACAGCTGTCGAAAATGATCATTTGTAACTGCAGAGCTGTGGCCTCAGTGTGCTCCTGTGACAGCCAGTCACACATCAGTGGCAGCAGTCACTCTGCAAGAAAGGCAGAACCTGGCCATGTGCAAGGAGGTTGACAGTCTCCTAGAGAACCTTCAGAACAGCTGGCAGGCACTGCATCAGCATTCTCAGGCCTGCTCAATTCTCGGCCTCAGCAATGACAACTCGCCCTGCACCCTAGACGCACCCCCCACCATACCCAAGACAGCAACTGCGCTGCAGCAGCCCCAGCATGCAGCAGCTCAGCAGTGGCATCCTCCTTACGCTCAGCATGGACTGCAAGCAGCTGCAACCAGCATGTGTCTGAGCCACTCAACCCAGACAGCTGAACATGCTGCTGTGCAGCATCATGCTGACCATCAGCAACATGTGCTGTCAGGTGTAGTGGGTCCTGCAACCAATCAGAAGGATGCTTCTTTAGCAGCAGCAGTGACGCAGGAGTGGTCTGTGAGAAGTATGCTGTGGGGGTGTGAGGGGTGGCTGCTGGGGGTGCGCAGGATATGGGAACACCTCATGCATGACACCCAAGTGGTGAGTCCCAACTGCTCCTGCAGCTGCATGCTGAGTAAGGCACATACTGCGACGGCGTTTACTAAGATGTTTAGCGTCGGCAGAACACAAGGACACGCAGTTTGCATTCCTGTGGTTGTATGTATCACTCACTGAGGGCAGAATGTTCTACTGATGCTGTGTAGTGGTTGCTGCACCATGTAATGCATTACGCGCATTGTGCATGGCAGCAATGACAATTCTGCCAAAACATTCCCAAACTTTGCATGACATCGAGCTGACAGACCTCTGGGCAGCCTAGTACAATACTTGGCTTCTCATTAAATCGACCCCAAAAGGTGTAGTTGCTTCTTTTCTTTCCAACAGAGGGGTTAAGCAGGGGCTTCTGGGTGTGCAGGTGCAACAGCAGCTGGAGAATGAAGCTCAGATTGGGGGCCAGGCCTGCAGGAGCTGCCTTGTGCCACATCTTCATAAATCCCACCGTGAGTCACACAGTGCCTACCTCACCATTGCCGTACCATGTCTCATCACTGCCCCATTGTGTTTCGTCATTGCCCTCACTGTGATCACCACGCGTCTCCATGCCTGACCAGTACTTCATTGTGTTTCATTGTGTCCATCATGGTCACACTAGGGTCTTCCTGTCTATGACTCGACTCCAAACACAGAATTGTTGCTGCATGGCTGCCATTGGCTGGCTAAGCTCACGCTTTCATTGCAAGCCATGATGCAATGCACCCTTAACATGTATTGGTTTCCCTTTGAGACGGAGTATGTAAGACACATGATTGTTCTGGAGCCCAGCTGTTACATCCTGCTCCAATTCTGCTTGCTTGTTGCAACACTTAGCAGTGACTCTCAAACACAGGACCTCATTACGGAGCTAATCAGCTTTCCTATGGTAAGACATGCACTCAAAAGACAAAATATTGAACCATGAACAACTCACAACTCATTGTGCAGGCGAGGTGGTCCTTGAGGTGGTGGCTCTGCTGGTCCTTGGCGCCTTATGTGCATCGGCCTTGCTCTTGGCTGCAACTTTCTACCGCCGCCGCCAAAGCACGCGCCGCCACATCCAGAACAACATTGCCACGCAGCGCCAGCGGCACTTTGAAAAGCTCCAGCAGCAGCAGCAGCAGCAGCAGCAGCAGCAGCAGCAGCAGCAGCAGCAGCAGCAGCAGCAGCAGCAGCAGCAACAGCAGCAGCAGCAGCAGCAGCAGCTGCAAAGGCAGCAGGAGGCGTTGTTGCACTCTGACTTGAGACACACACAGCTGTCGCTGCTGCTACACGCTCAGCAGCACAGCCCGGCTGTGACGGTCAAGCACAGCCAGCACAGGTCCAAAGCCTCTGAGCCTGCCATTCCCTCCAGTCCCTCTGCTTCCAGTAGCCACAGTGAAGCTATTGGGACACAGGTCAGGCAGCATTCCCGCCCAGAAAAGGCAGACAAGCCCGAAAGGGCGAGGTCAGCTCGCCGCAGCCAAAACTTTGAGTCTGGCAGCGGCTTGCATCATGGTCTGGGCAGAAGCAGGAGTGACGTCAGCAGGGAGGCGGCAAACCATGGCCGTGATTTGAATTTTCAAAATTCGAATCATGGCGTGCACAGCATGGAGGGGCCAGCGGGCATTTCGCTAGCTGGGTCAGTGCATGGTGCCTTCAGCAGTGAGCCCAGTACCCCTAGCAGTGTGGCAGGATCTGCCACCTCCAACCCCTTCCAGACCCCCCCTGATCACCTGCCTACCCTCCCGGGCAGCTCAGAGACCCCTTGGCGGGCTCCTCCCCCTTCTATGGATGGCAGCGTAGATAGCAAGCATGCCAAGCAGACAAGTGCCAAGAAGAAGAGTAGACACAGCAGGAAGGCAGCCAAAAAAGCGCCACCAGCCAAGCGCAGATTCATTCCTGGGCTTGACAGCGAGTTTGACCCCGAGATCCATGAGCTACCCACCCCTCCACAGGACCCCTCATCAGATCAACCCAAGCAGAAGGGCACTGTAGAGTCAGTAGGCTCCAGCGTCCCTTCCTCTTCCTTGTCGCCGCCAGCTGTGCATTGCCGCCGCCAGCTGTCTGTGGACGCCCCTGTCTTTGTGCCAACAGGGTATGCCCAATTAGCCAATTTTGGCCCTGCTTCGGGTCAATTTTCCAACCAGTGTCCAGTCAGCTGGCAGATGCACGCACCCACCAGTCATGTCATTGGTCATCCCTCTCCAGATTCCCCCTATCAGTTTCTGCAGCCAGGGCCCTCAGGACCTGCAGTAATGGACTCAGCCCTATCTCCACAGCCCAGTCATACTTCTGCTTCTTCATCTTCCTTCCGTTCCTTCCTAAACAGGACGTCTCCCATTGGGAGGCCCCTATATCATGGTGACTCACTGCCCAGCCCCTCTTCTTCACTCCTAAAGCCCAGTCCCAGGCATTCGCCTACATCAGTGCTGCCTTGCCACTTCACCCCAGCTGAGTATGCTCAACCACTGCTGAGTGGTCATAATAGCCCTTCAGTTTACAGCAGGGCCACAGCTCAGGACAGGCCGCCACAGCTAGGGTTTGTGGACAGCCCCAGGGGCTGGGGCCTGCCACCACTGCTGGAAGAGGGGTGGGGCAGTCCATTTCCTGGCATGCCAATCAGAGCTACTCAAGATGCCTTTCATGCTTTGCTTGATTCCCAGTCACCCTCAGCTGACATCCTTAGTGCTGCCAATAGTGTTGCCTCTCATCCTTCAATGGAGCAAGAATCACATGTGGGTATAGCTAGCAGCCTGCCAGGGTTCAGCAGCATTTGGAGCACAAGCAACGCATCAGGCCGGCAGGACACAGCAGACAATTGGCAGATGGCTGCTGTTGACAAGCCAAGCTCTATTTGGTGAATGAACATGTCAAGTTCAATGTCACATGCATGGTGTTTAGCAGCTTGTGTGCATGCCTAGACATAGTGTGACATGTTTGTGTGAGAGTGTCAACTGCACGTGTGTATTTAGCAACTTCTGTCAGTGTCGAGTTCAACTGTCAGGTGTATACAGACTTCTTTGCTGCCGTTGATGATTTCTGACTGTACTGAATGCTGTGTATGCTCCCGGAATTGCATATACAGCGCTGCATGCACTGAACCAATTTTTGGTCAAATCTAAGTGTTCTCAATTGCGCATGGGCCCTGATGCCTGAACAAGTTGTGCTATGGGCATGGGAGCTTGCTGCACCATGCATTGCGCACGCAGGGCTTGACGGCAGATACGAAAGCTGTAGTGTGGTTGATCACCCTTGTCGAAGGTCAGCAGAACAAGCACCTACACGCAGCACACGTCCATTCTGTCAGCCAGTCTGCATGATGCAATGACTGTTACACGCTATTTGCAATTGATGCAGATGCGTGACACACTACATTTCAGTGTTTATATCCGTTCCACATGAAGTCTGGGTGCAGTGCAAAGATTGGGTGCAAAAAAAGCGTGACACATGAGCGCACAGCCTCTATGCCTGAGGCTGCGAGGATGGATTGCTGTATACGAGAATAGATGGATTGCTGAAGCAGAAACTCTAGTAATCGTAGCCAAAGCAGCACATATTGCATGTTATGTATCATGCGTGTCACATTGCAGAGCATCAGTGCCTCTTGTACAAAATAGCTTTTCAATAACTTTTGACTGTTTACGTACTTGCTATTGCAGCCAAAAACTGATGAGGTACTGCCAATTGATTGATGCAGTCAAGGCACGAAACCTCCAGACATTTGCAAAAATGTACTGGCACAGGTTTGACACTGCACCTCAGAGGCCAAATGTACCTTGCATGATGGCTGCACACAGCACTGAGTGCTGACTAGTAACTTTGTTGCAAGACTCGCATGAACATACCATCCCAAATGCCAAACAAGGCTTGCAACTGCTGGCAGGCAAGACAAGCTGAATCAGCCTCGGATCCAGCACCTGAGCAAAAGGACGATCTGATGCCAGCGCCTGTCCCAACATACATGTACGGCTTGATCTGACTAATGCATGCAAGCTTGCTGTCTGATCTTTTGTACATCTCAGCAAAAGCTGGCCGAGACTTAATGGCATCGCCCATGCAAGCTACAATCAGAGCGGCCGCCTCTGGTGCTTCGGTTGATGGCTGCCTGCATGGCAACTTTGGCACCAATCCTCCAACAACACCTGAACAGAGCTGCTCATCCGAGGAATCATGTGAGGCATCATGTGAGGCATCATGTGAGGCATCAATTTGCGCTTCTGGCTGCGCATACAGACTACATTCTGCCTCAAAAGAGTATGTATGGGCCCCAGGCTCAACAACAGACCCAGTGTGCTGCACAGCAGCTCTGCAGAGCTGTGCTTGGCAGGTCCCAAGCAAGAGGGTTGCATCACTGATGGCAGGTCTGTATGTGAGTGGACCCCCACAGCAACACTTCAGGAGGGGGTGGTGCCCCCAGCAGCTGCCACACATGCTTGGGTATGCCTGTCGACGCACATCTTACTCTCAGCCTGGTGTTGACAGCAACAGACTTAACCATTAAAGCACGTCTTACTCTCAGTCTGGTGTTGACAGCAACAGCCTAAACAACTGAAGCACATCTTACTCTCAGCCTGGTGTTGACAGCAACAGACTAAACAACTGGGAGCAACTGTCAGCAATCTGGCCCCTCAATGAAAGTCAATATACAGCCGGCAGCAAGCTGCATGACGCAAGTCAGCAATCAAGCAGTGCATACCAGAGCATGGCAGCTGTGAAGCAAGTCAGAGCATGGGAGTGATACAGGACACGAGAAGAAGTGCAGGAGCACGTGCCAGCAAGATGTCAACTGCGCTATGCCCTGTTCTGGAAAAGGTCACCGCCCAGATGCCAAAGAGCTGAGTACACAGGTGACCAGATGAGCCCCTCAATCAAGGCGCATGCAGCAATACAGATGATTTCCTTCAAAGGAAGCTATGACAGAGGTCACAAAAGTGCACAGAATTGGGAAGTGTGATGAGATGCTGCACCATACCTGAGCTGTAAGCGCTCCAGCTGGCAAAGGCAAAGTCTTCTCTTGACTGCCAGACTCATCATCGCCTGAGCTGAGGGCTGTTGCAATCTGACCTTCTGCTCCATGTCCAAATGTTGGCAGCCAGAGTCCGGCATGATGCATTGATATCTTGAATCTTGTTCGTTCCTTGTTATCAGAAGGTGACTGCAGGCTCTGGTCGGCGACCTGGATGTCCCTCAACATATTGGCAAACTCGTTACCACTACGTCTTGCGTCAGGGTGGCCACCAAACCAGGTGTTGACTTCACAGTAGGCCTTCACGGTAGGCTGGTATTGTGTCACCCCATGTATGCCACCCTCTATCCAGCAGCGAGCAGTCTGTTTGCGCCTCCTCTGCCACAACACATTCATCAGGTGTGCAACTTGTGTACAGATTGATAGCAAGACATCTTGTCAAAATCTGAGTTGGCCCCGAGAGGGATGGCATTGAGTAAATGCTCTTGAGTCTATTGGCAGGAGGAGGCTTTGCGTGTGCGACATAAAGTAGGTTAACGATGGCAGCACCACACTATATGTGTAGATCCAAGTGCTGGCAAACTTGGCTTTTCCAATGCGGGGTTCCACCAGCATTAGCACACCAACCTGCATCTTTTGCACATGACCTGGACTTGCAGCATGCAAGCGCAGCTCTGCCATGGTTGCCTCGCCATCTCTCCTGTCCCGGGCGGGACGGCTGCCCCAAGGTTCATGTTCATGACAGATACGGCAGATGAAGCTGCCTTGTGGAGCTAGGCTACTTGGAGAAGTGGCAAACAAAGGAAACATACTCATTGCTGTACACCTGCAGGTGTAGGTCACCGCTATTGGCGTGACTGAAAATCCTAAAAGCACACTCTCAAGTGGAAAATGCAGATGCAGGACCACTTTGCACTCTGACAGCCCTTCAACAACGACATGCGAGAACTCACTTGTACTGCGTGATGAGGGGCAAGCCATGCCGAGCCCAAAAAGCACAGCCTAGTTTGTCCAAAGGCTCGAAGTCGTGCTGAAGCCGATCCAAGAGTTGGCTGGCTGCCAGCATGTCCAGACTATTCAGCCACACAACCACCAGGCTATAGCACGGCTAGCTTGGAATGTCCCAGCACTTGCCCGAGCGCATGCCGCAGAAACAGACGACCCACTGGTCTTGCCACATTCGATCGATCAATCAAATAGACAATCAATCGATCAATCAATGAAGCAACCAACCAACCAGTCCAAGCAAGCCAGCAAGCAATCATTCACGGCCAAACAACCAGCCAAACAATCAACCAATCGTTCACGGCTTCTCCTGGTACCCCTTCTTCTTGGTGACCGCCAGACAAACTCTAGCACCTGACAGGTAGCTTGGAGACCTCAAGTCCACCTTCATAACATGCATGTCCAGTGGCAGCTTTTTTAGCACGTGATCAGAGTGTTCTCCTGGGTAAGCATTGCTTAAGCGCTTATGCTAGCATTGCTAGTTCAAAGCTATGTTTTCCAGCCATCATGCATTGTGCAAAATAACATGGCCACATAAGCTTCCAAGGATGATGTTTTGAAAATGTACGCATGCTGAGCATATGCTCAGCACATGTATGTCTGTGCATCTTGTACTTATGCATCAGTGCAACTTAATGGCAAAGACTGGAAATCCGCTAAGAGCATGTCAATCCAGTCATGCATGTGCATCTCAGTAGTCCATGCCAGGTACACGGTCAGCACTAGTGTCCCGACAAGCACTTGAAAGCATTTTTGAGCCAGCGTGTCCAGACATACCAATTCGGGCTGTGCTATGTAACATATATGCTATATAGCCTATGTTTTTGTATTGGCAAATATACATATTTGCACATGCAAATGGCAATATTTCTTGAATAGTTGCCCATACAATATAAGTGCGCATACAGCTGCAGCTGACTGAATGCGTCGACAAGAGCGGACAAGCGTTCGCGAGCGCATCAAACACGTGAAAACACAAGGTCGATTCAGAACTGTTTCGGGATGTAGCAGCTGACGTCCGCGGACGGCAGAGATTGGGATGCGGGACGAACCTTAGTCAAACCAAGATCAACCGCGCGATGGCTGCGTACAGTGCCTTGCCCGCCCGTCTATCACTTTGCTTATCAATATAGTGGCTAAATTGGGCGCTGAAGATGCCTTCACTACCGTATGGCCCTTCGCCTAGAGTTGGCTGGGCATGCGGCATACTCGCTCACAGCCGTACAGGGCCCGCTGTCGATTGGAGCGCCCGTCGCAAGTTGCTGCAGAGAGGTTGGAAATGTTGCGCCTGGCGTCGAGACGTGTTTGCAACGCTTATTGTCTGATCAACTTCAGCTCGGAAATAAGATGGTGTGTGTGTGTTTACTGACTCCAACAGGTCAAGTGCTGTGTAGGGATTTTTGGGGAAGCACTTGCACGGCGCATGCTGCGTCCTGGTGCAGGCACTTTGCGGCAGCTTGGTAAGACTGCATTTCCCAAAGCAGTGAGCTGCGATGAGCGCACAAACTCACTGGTGAATTTCGTTTCCATTCAGTATGCCATGCTTCCAGCTGGCCAGAAGGTGGTACCAGACAGCCAGTCAGAAGCCAGCTGAAAGTAGCAGCACATCGCCTTGCTTATGTCTGGCAGAATAGCATCAAGACGATGCAGATTGGGTAGGGCTTCCCAGAATCATAGGAACATAACAGTGCTCAATTCACGCTATATTGTGTGCTGTTTTGACTTATCAACACAAGGCAGCATCTGCTTGCACGTTTGTGCCTTGAGCAAGTCAGCTTCCTGCACTGTCCCTGTCTGCATGTATGCACATTACTAAGATGTACATGCTACTTGCTCTAGGAGTGTCAGAACAGCTTTGGCAGTGGCAATTCTCATGGTGGGCACGCTCACAGCTGCAGCCAATGTTTGGGGTGTGAAGCGCATCAATCACAGGAGTCTGAGCCGAGTTGGCCCTCAAGCCTCAGACCTGCTTGGCAGAGAGGTATGCGTGGACTTTTACATACATGTTCTTGCGGTCAAGGTTCAGCTTGGCACTTGTAGTTGATAAGCATGATGCAAGACTTGTGTGGTACTTGGCAATTTAGTAGTTTTTCAACAGCTAAAGGGTAAGCGTGCTGAAGTCTTGGTTCCTGCTGAATGGAGTGGCTGCCAAACACTGACACTGTATCTGATGCCAAGCGTTGATGCCCTGCGGCTGTGAACATGTGTGCATCCAGTCAGCAGAATTGCATGGGGGATCGCAAATATATCAGCTAGGCAATCTGGCACACATAGGATCTGCACTTCATGTAGGCCTTGGCAGATGGCTGGCATCTTCACAGCAACTATCCTGTACTCTCCTGAGTTGAGGGTCTGGCTGCCACTAGGCGATCTTCTTACAGCTGTGCTTTGCCCATCAGCTTCCCTGAAACAGCAAATCAGTGCCTTCACAGTGGCCAGAATGAATGAGTAATTTTCTGTGTGTGTGATCATGCTGTTCTGGGAAGGCTGACAGGTAGACTAAGCAATATTCGCAAAACAGATTTGTGTAGCTTGGACCCTCACTTGTGAGTCTTGTTCCACCGCGCTGCTGGCCTGCACAGGCTGGTCTTGGTAACATGACAGTACCAGCAGTACAGACCCCCCTGCTGTCTTCTAGACACATTGGAATATTCAATCACGCCTTGCAAGTTGGCCCCGGCTTGGCATCAGTACTCCTCCTTTGCATGACATGCTTGTGGTTCACAGGTGACAGTAGGACAGGTGAACTGGCTGGCCCCTACAGGGGTGACAGGCTTGCACCCCATTGCCAGCCTGGGCCCTGTGTCAGTGGGGCCCGGGGCCACAGAGGGGTCTTGGGCCCACCTGCCCGAGGTCAGAGTCAGCCTTGACCCAATCAAGTCACTGGTGCAGCGCAAGGTGGTGCTCAAGCTTCATGCTCCAGGAGCCGAGGTATGAGAGATGAGTCACCACATTCAACCACCAGCGGCGCTCAGCACCTGCAGCAGCCTGCATATGATCGTCAACCCTGTCAAGCTTCAATCTTGATTGCCTCTCACGTCAGCCCACACATGCAGAATGTGTTACATCTGGGGATTGCATGCACAGACAACGGCCCTGCGTGTAATGGGATGTCATGTTCTGATGCCAAATTGTCATGGAAGCTCTGCATGCTGCATGACATGCGCAGATTGACCAGCAAGGCACGCCGCCCATGAATACAGACTTCACAGCTCAGCTGTGAGTCCATATTGAGCAACAGATAACAGCTTCCAGCCTCTTTCTCTCTGAGCAACATAGATCAGGGAGGTCAACGAGATTTGCTATGAACTGCCAATCAAGAGGCTCTTGTCTGTAGGAGCACCCTTCTGCTGCCTTTCCCCTTGATTCTTTGCTGTCTGTGTTTCAAAGGTAAAGCCGTTTGCATATCCTTTTGCCAGCAGCCACCTTGTGCATGTCCTGCAGGTGGAGACAAGAGCCGATGCCCCCTCATGGGGTAGGGCCTTAGCCTCAACAGGATTTGTAGACCTATGCTGGCAGCCATTGGGGTATACCTTGTGCAATAGGCCTATCAGCACTAATTAACTGATGTCCTGCAGGTGGATCTGGTACAAGCAGGGAACCTCTCATGGTTTGGATATCCAGACGACACCATACCGTCCGCCAGAAACTTTCTTCCCGGTCTCACCAAGGTGGGCCTCACATCACTTCTTCATTGCCCTGCACTGTGATCACTTTGCTTACGTGCACTGGGTGGCATTGCTAAAAGCATCACAGGCACCAAGGTGTGGCTTGCCATACCAGAACAACTGGGTGTTGCTTGGCCCTGCCCAGCAGGAATTCACAGATACAATGACTCAGTGGTCTTGATGGCTGTATAGCACTAGTCATATCTGACACGGCACTGTCTGTCATGGCAATGTCTGGCAATGTCTGTCATGGCTGCATCACTTCAGAAGCCTTGTCAAGGGCTCAACCAGCCTGGTTGCTACATGCCTCTCCAATTAGCTGTGCATCCCTAGGACGCATCCATGTCTGCTCAGAATCACCATTGTCTGATTGTCAGCTGGCTGACGTCAAGTACATGGTCACTTACACCCCCCTCAAGAGAGCACCCACCCATATATTGCTTGCCAGAGACCCATCTGACATCACTCATCACTGGACAACCCATGCATTTGCCAGAGCACATACAACATAGCGTGCATGTCGCCTGCAGGGTGCTGAAGCAAACAACACCAACACAGCAGAGGGAGCTGAGTTGCACCAAGCTGCCGTAGAGGCTTACATGAAGCAGGCTGCTGCCAGACAAGCAGAGAAGGACCTGCAACGGCAACAGGCGCCTGCCCCACCTGATGCTGCAGTCAACTTCTCACCTGCTGTTGGTAAGCTTGCACACTATGTCCATGCCTAAGGAAGCTTTTGTGCTGTCAACTTCTCGCCTGCTGTTGGTAAGCTTGCACACTGATTGCATGCCTAAGGAAGCTTTTGTGCTGTCAACTTCTCGCCTGCTTTTGGTAAGCTTGCACACTGTTTGCATGCCTAAGAAAGCTTTCAGTCAGTCGAGCTGGAGGCTGTTGGTCAGCTTGCACATTGTGTTCATGCCCAAGGAAGCTTTTGTGCTGTTACGTTGAAGGCAAAGGATGTCCTGGTGGTGTTTGCAAAGGCTGGCACAGCTCTGCAGTGTTTTATGGAACACATGAACACATGTCATGATTGGTTTGCTGACTGCCAAAATAGGACCTCATACAGGCAGGTGCAGTCCTAGGTAGCTGTTCAGGGCTGCACCTGCCTGACCACAAGGGAAGATACACATTAAATGAATCAATGAAAGAAGTCTTCTCATTTGTACTGCATGTGTTTTTGTTGATTGTGTTTCCTCTGTGATTTTGTGGCTGCAAGCCTGCTGCAGCTCATGCATGATGCAAAGAGTATAGCTGCAGTATGGTACCCTTGTTGCTGCATGCCTGCAACTGGGTGTCAGAGGGAAATTGTTGTTGTGCAGATACTGCACTGTGTTCATGTACATGACGCAGATGCTGCTTTGTGTTGACATACTGATGATTCAGAGTCATCCAGAGCCCCATGCAAAGCCAAAGCTTGCAAACAACATGAAGACACCGCAGGCCAGAAATGCTGAGTCTGGCCTGTTCTTTGCAGGCAGAGATTTGATACGTGAGGGTCTAGCAAAGCCCAGAGCCAAATCCAAGCCTGCATTTACATCAGCTGCTGCAAATCCCCATCCCCATCCCCATCCGCACCCAAGCCACAGCGTGGCTCATTCACTCTCCCCTATCCCAACCCAGGCTCCTGCGTCAAATACCCCTGCAAGGGCAAGAGACAATGATGCTGATGCTGATGAAGAGAGGAGGGCATCAGGGCAAGCTGCTAGCACCAGTGGGCCCTCCAGCAGGGCTCCTTGGGATCACCCTGACCCATCAGCCTTTCCCAAAAGCCCCTCCAGGGCCAGGGACAGGGGCAGCCCTCCAAGCAGCCCCTTTGCCTCTATCACCATGGGAGAGCCCCGCTATTCCTCCTCCTTGAGGTCACATGCTATCCCTGCTGATGATGCTGTTCTGCAGCGCTCTGACCAAGCCCCTCAAGAAAGGCGCTGCACCTTCATGTCTTCAGATCATGTTGCTACACAGAAGAGGATAGGACGAAGACGGCGTGGCACTCCTTCTGCACATACTGCTATTAGGAACCCTGTCACCAACAATGCTGATGTGGCTGCTGGGCTCGAGTCAGCAGACCCCAAGCATCAAGCATCTGCACCCCCACAGGATTTACCTGAACTGCGTGATCCTGATGCATCACAGCGTTGCCAAAAGGCCCAGTGTCCATCAGCCTTGGCAGCGGCGTGCTCCCTGGGCAGCATGGACAGCACAAGGGCTTCACGCACAAACTCAGCATTCACAAGGAGCCATGATGTCACCACACATGGGACCAGCAAGAGTTGTAACCCCATTGCTGCTCTTGCTCAAAACGCAGACAAGCCTCAAGCTAGCGGTGCAGTCAACAGCACTGAGTCAGCTGATAGTGATGCCAGCTGGCGTAGCAGGCAGAAGAAGAAGCACCTCCGCAAATCAGGGCCCTCAGCATTTCCCCAGTTGCCCCATGAGCGTGCTCTCCAACTACAATCATCCTGCATCGACCCCCACAGCACATCACCCCCTTCCCCTCAGCCCCCCCAGGCCAGAGCCCAGGCTTCAGACATGCCACGGCAGGGGCCTGCACAGACAGACCAGCTGGCTGACGCCATGCAGCAGCGTCTGTGGCGGCTTCAGATGGATGAGGTCAGGGCAGAAGAAGACCGGGAAGGGGGTCAGCAGCATCTGGGTCGGCATGGGGGTTACATGCAGAGAGGGGGTCAAGAGAGATTGCCCAGGAGGCGCACTACACGCAGCCTGTTGCGTGGGGCAGATGTGCAGACTGGTGACCCACTTCTTCTTCTTCATGTCTTTTGAATGTCTAGACTACCATCTTGTCATGTGTGTTGTAGCTGTTGACAGACGTGCGGGTACATTAGCTGAAGTGAGGCTGGTTGATTATCATTGTACTATTAAAATACAAATTTTATTGCATGATTGTTATAATGTTTGCCGATGTATATGGGCAGCATGTAAAGCATCAGCGCGCATGGTGTGACCATTGACATACCCGCCGTTGTCTTGAGAGCCTGATTGGGATGCCATGATGTGATCCCAATGCATACCTCTGGGGCTGCTATGGCCAGTGGGGACGTCAATCTTGGTTTTGCAGACAAACTGCTCATCAATCTTGGCTGATGCTGGATGCCTGCATGCTCATGATGCAAGCAATCACAATGACATGCATTCACCATTGCAAACTGTTTGCAAACTTCCATTTCATTTTTGGGAAGTTGCCGTTTGGATCAGGTGACCCCATCGATGCCGGTCTTGCTGCTTACTATGCATCAGCGCTGCCGGAAAGTGAGCTGCATCCTGCATGGAGCCTGTACCATCAGCAGCAAGCTGGCGCCCTGTCACCTGCCACGGAAGCTGCTGCAGAAGCTGCTCGGGCACCTACTCGTCATGATGCTGATGCTCAATACAGCAGGGACCACCAAAGGCAGCAGCAGGCAGCTGGCTCTTGGAGTGATGCAGCCTCACACAGCGGAGGCACAGCGCGTTATGATGGGGCAGCAATTGACACGGGCAACATGGATGGCTCTCCACAGCCTACTACATGGTCAGGGAACAGGCTGCAGCAGAGCTTGGCAAAGGCAAGGGACAGGATCAGTCAGACACTGGAGCAAGGCAAAGCCGAGGCCGAGCGAATTCGCTCCTCGTCAGCCAAATTGGTCAGGGACAGAGGCCTACCCTGGGCCTCACCGCAGAACTGGGCTCCCCCCCCCTGGGCCCCCACCCAAGCCAACCCCACCTGGCCACCTCAGCCTGTGACCCCTGTCTTGCACAATTCCTCGGTTGAGTCATCTCATGACCCTGCATTTGAGGCTTCAGACCCACCTCCCTCTCGTACTCCTGTGCCTCTGCCTCAGAGTAATGCCACTGAGTCTGTTGCTCAGACCAGTAGCTCCATAGATGGCCATGAGACCAGCTCAGCAGTTGACGAGGCAGCAGAGGGCGCTGATTTGTCATCAGAAGCAAGGCAGCTGCTTGCCAGCTTCAGGCTGCACCATGCTTCTGAGCCATGTGTGCTGACTACCTTTGACTCAGTCAACAGCAGTAGGCAAGGCAACGTCCAAGGCAAGCTGTCGTACGCCAAACCTAGCGCACATGCTGTGCAGTCCTCTCTTAGTCTCCCGGAATCATTCACCAATGGCGACACTGAAACATCCAATCTTCAGCACCGCACTGAGTATGATCATGACGCTCATCGGCCATCTGCACATGATGACGTCATCTCCCCAGATGACGCAGAAGGCGCCAGAGCAGCTCAACTGCAGACTGGGGATCCTGTTGGGGACATGACAGACCCCAAGCAGCAGCCTGGCATCCTGCCGGCTGACCCAGGCCCTTCTGCTTCTTCTACCAGATTGGCCAGGAGCAGGGCGGGGTCTGTGGTAGGTAGGGAGGATATGGTGGTGGAGCCCAAGTACACCCCTGGGGTGCCGCCCCCACCCCGGGGCACGCTGCAGATCTCTGCCACTGCAGGTATTACTGTTACTTTGCTCATGCCAGTCCTTTGGCCAGACATCAAGCATGATTGCCTCTGAGCTGCACATACAATGCACGCTGCTGAAATCACTTTGATTCAGCATGTCTGGATTCAGAAAGGCTCTAATTTGATGGCGTTGCATTTTGCATTCATCACAACAAGAGCCAGTCACCCCCCAGTGGACTAGTCCTGCAAAAGTCTGTAGCACTTGCAACAGGGACCAAACAAAGCAGAAACACTGCTCTACTCACGGATACACCAGGCATTGCATGACAACGCCTGCCTGTCTTCACACAACACATCCGTGAGCAACTCCAGCACCACCAAAAATGCCATGGCTCATGCTCTATGTCTCAGTTGAGTTCTCTGGTGCCACAGATGCAAGGCTGCAGCGGTGGATAGGGCAGTTTGGCAGGGCAGTTCTGTCCAAGGTGAGGATGCCCGAGATAGCCCTGGACAGCCTAGCTATCAAACGGTCTGAGGTGAATGCCTGGGTGGCGGGTGAGACTGTGCCTCGCCACTTTGAGCAGGTGGATGCTGTGGTGCAGCTGGCCAGGGACTACCAAGGCTTAGAGATGCACCTCTCAGGTCAGTTCAAAGCATATCCTTCCTTCTTTCCTTCCTTCCTCGTCCTCCTCTCCTCTCTCCCTCCTTATTCACCAGATCTGTGTGCTGCAGCGCTGGCTCATGAGCGAGACCCGGCTCAGGATAAGTGCACAATGCTGAACCCCAATGCAACCCGCAACCTCAGGGGGGCAACAACAGCCCAACAGCAATCTCTGCAAGCTGTCATGCCTGACGTGGGATCCAGCCCCACTGAATCTGGCCTGACGCCCTTGGGATCCGAGGAGGGTCCCCAGCAGGCTGACTGGGGATGGCGACATCACAGGCAGCAGCGCCAGCGCCCCACAGGTGTGTAAAAGCAGACATATGCACAAAACAAAATTTGCTTTACACCTTTTTTGTTGCCATGCGGCTTTGGCATGCACTGCAACAGTATTATCAGCAGCACTGTCTGTTTATCAGTTGCACAAACATTCCACGGTCAGCAGTACCAGAAAGCTCTTGGACAGCGGTCTTGGAAAGCTGTATGCCAACTTTTCCTGACTGTCATTCATCAAAATCGCAAATGCAACAGCTGAAAGAACTCATCATCCTCGTCTTGACTGGGAAGTTAACCCAATGCACCATGTCGCACAAGTGATTGACATGGCAGGCAATACCTCAGTTCATCAGCAAGCATGCGCTGGAGGCTGCCTCTCAGGCACGTCTGTGCTTGCCAACAAGCATCTCCTGGGCTCAAGCGCTTCTGCAGTGCATGACAATCCTTGTTGGACACCACATACACCTGTGCTTTCAAGCCAGGATGTCTGATGAGTCACAGCTGGCTCCACACCCCAGACTGTAAGGTATAAAAGGAAAAACGAAACTAAAAAATGTGTGCAGGTGGGCGATTCCATATCCACGCCACCAGCGACGGCTTGAAGAAGGACGCTGAGACCTTCCCAGACCTGCTTGTCACCCTCAAACTGCAGGGCCTGCATGCGCCGCTTGCTGAGCGCTTTGTTGAGTTGCCTGTAGACATCACTGCTGGTGTGCCTCTCTGCCCAAGTGTCAACTCATATGCAGTCATCGCCTGCGCAGCAATCATGCACTCATGAATTTATTGCCAGTCATGGTTGCATGTGGCCCTGCGCATCCCCACCGCCCCCTGCTCGATGTTGCATTGCTCAGTCAATGTTGAGCATGACACATAAAATGTAGAAGCTCAGAACGCCTGCACATCATGTCATTGCTGCACAGTACACTGGTAGCCTGTTGCAAGTGCCTAATGCACAGCCAGTCCACTTGCAATCAACAGGCCTGCATCAACCAACAGCACAAAATCATGAAAATTCCTCTGCCGCCTCTACCTGTCATGTCAGCCAGCATGAGCAAATACAGTAATGCATGTTTGACATTGGCAGCAGCGTTCAGCAGACGCAAGCTTCCCAGGCTTGTGGGCCCACCGGCTTGTAATGCACTATTCAAGCTGCAGACCAACAATGGCAGCCAACTAGCATGAGGAAGGCAACAGTATAATCTCGTGCAGAAGGGAGTGATGAACTAGGAACACCTGAAAAACCAAGCAGATAATTGGCCATGCACTACTGAGGAGCCCCTGTAACAGCTAGGAGTTGCATGCAATGCTGCAGCTTCTGTTTTTGTGACAGTCTGTGACATACATTGTGTTGGACACACAGGAAGATTGGACGGAGAGCTGAAGGTGCATTGTCATGATGCCGCCACCTGGAAGTTTCCCTCCTTTGCCGGCCAAGTCGCCTGCAGGGGCCTTGACTTCCATTTCTGGGATGCTGTGGATGATCTGTCCAAGACCAACATTGATCTGGTTTTCGATGATCAGCGTCTGTACATGCACAATGCAATCGGCATGTTCGGCTCCATCCCCTTGACTCTGTCTGGTGGGTTGATTCTGCTCGCTTCTCAAGCAATTGTTGTCCAAGACTAACATTGACTCTGTCTGGTGGGTTGGTTCTGGTTGCGCCTAGAGCAAGTGTTGCATTGCATGTACAATGTGTCTATCACTGAGACAGGCTGCAAGTTCTGTGGAATCACACTGTTCCTGCATGCAGCGTAAGCATGCATACAGCACCTGCATGTAAACAGTGTGAAAGGTGTCATGGGTCCTGTACTTTCTGACATTCCGCGTCTTGGACTTATTGAAAATGCTTGCTATAAGAATTCTCCAGATGCAGACAGTTCTGGGTCCTGTGATGTGGCAAACAGTGTCAGTGCTCCTTTGAGAGTGCTTGCTGTAAGGCTTTCATAGAGGCAGCCACTTTCCTGATAGTGACGATTACAACATGGCATGCACATTCGTGTCCCTGGCAGTGTCCAGCTGACACATTGCGATCACACTGTGTGAACACTATGATGCTTCTTGGCCGTTGTGGCACATACAGTGTTCTGAAGCTGCCAGGCCCTATGGTTTCAGTCTTTGTATGCCTTAAACAAAACCATCTTATACAACATTTACTTATTTTACATTATAATGTAATGCACATGAGCTGGCACACAAACCGGTGCAGCCTTCCATATAATAAACAACCATTTTATATAATTTTTGTTAGCCTGCAGGTGATGTGGGCATCAACCCTGACTTGGGCCAGTATCGGTTGTCTGGGGAGGTGGCAGGAGTGGAGGTGAACGAGCTTCGCAAGACCCTAGGCGTGCGCCCCACCCCCTACAGTGTGGGCGGGGCGGTCAGGGGGGTGCTGCATGTTACTGGACCCCTTGATCAGCCCATCTTCTCAGGTATACTGCAATGCAAATCATGTTGTCTCAGCTGGTGATATCGGTTTACTATGTTGCATTCCAGCTTTATGTTGTTGTGCTTACTTTCATCCTGCCTTTGATGTTATCTTGTACCATATCATGTGTCATGGTCATGCACATGCTCATCTGACCATGTTTGAGTGCTCGTGTTGTGCTCATGCGCAGAGTCATGCTCAACGTTTGCTAGCCCCTGTGATGAGATGGGTCTACTCACATTACATACAATCTTGCCAAACGCACACAAAACAGCATGCACATGGATCATACATGTGCTCACTCTGATAACATCATAGCCATCAAGCACAGACTACTGTGACCTATGCAGGCACTGCAGTAGCTGCTGCTCCTAGCAAGAGCATGCTGGACTTGAGTGAGGACTGCGATGCCAAATCCACCCTGGTGCAGACTCAGGGCTGTGTAGGGGCATACGACAAAATGCCCTTGGCCTCGGCCAGCTGCCTGTTTACCATGGACACCTCTTCTGATATTTTCATCATGCATTCCTTCCAGGTATCAATCATACACAAAGCCAATGACTTACTTGTGAATGAGTAGCTTGGCTGTTTACGTTTTGACTTGTTACATCTAAGGTGTCCATCATCCTTCGTTTCATGCAAAGTGTCCATCATTTGCAATGGGCCAACGGCAAGCAGGCACCACACATGCCTTTGCAAGTGGCTCAGCTACAGTCAGACGCAACCAATGAGAAGCCGCTGCGAAATAAAATTGCTGTGTTTCTGAAGAATGGCATGCATGCAAGGGACAGTAAAGCAACTGCCGAGTGAAATTGCGAGTTTTATGACAAGCTGCAGCCATGAGCTGTATGAAGTGGTACAGCTTGGGCAATGCTGAGATCTGGCTGGGGCCCTTTGCAACGTCCATCGGCCCTCCACCCCCCCCCCCCAACCATCCCCCACGCCCCTTCTCCTTACCTGTTCTGTAGGCAATGTGTGTTGGGCTTGCTGACTAAGACGCTGTGCTGTCTGGCAGGCAGAACCAGTGGGTGGGGGTAAGATGCTGGGCTCTGGGCGCATGTGGGTTGCTCAAGCTGCCTTGAACAACCCCAACGCAGTCAAGATGAGCATGAGAGGGCAGGGCCTCCCCACAGAAGCCCTGCTGAAGCGCTACCTGCCCTCCGTGAGTAGTCAATAAGGCAACCTGTGCAGTATTTGTATGCTGGCGAGACAAATGTTGGAGAGGCATGATTCTTGAAGGATGCAGACATGCTGTGCTTGATACCATCTGAGCATTGCTTGCTGTTATTCCTGGTCCAAAGCTGTTCCCCTGCAAAGCAGAGAACATTTGTTCACCTGATTGCAAAACTGTCCAGGCTAGCTTGCCTGTTGACCAAAACATCGCTGGCTCCTGCACTTGTCAAGTACTGTGACATTCTGACAAGCATCATCTGCTTATGCACCTGCAGAGGACAAACATAGTTGTATGAACTCCAACCCCAGATATTGCTCGGCAGAAACCACAGTGCATCTCTAGCGTGCTGGCTCTGAATCCAGGGCCAGCCCAAACCGACATGCAGGACAATCGCATCACCCACACCATGCAAGCAATGCAGAAGAGCTTGCACCCAAGTCAAAAGTTGACAACCATTTCTGCCTGGAAGCTTTCACTAAGAACTGACAGACTTGTGATGTCATGCGCATGGTGATTGCAGGGCACAGTGCTGCCAAAGGCCCTTACATTGGGCCCCGGGGAGGTTCAGTGTAGCATGGAGGGTAGCCACACCAACCCCACCATTCAAGCCACCTGGCAGGTTCCTGTGGCCCAAGCCTCAGGTCAAGTCAAGCTGGATAAAGACTCCATGCACCTCTCTGCCAAGTGCGACCCTTTCTACCATCTAAAACCTCTCCCCAATGTAGAAACGCGTTTTTACTGTCCCCAAGCGTTTCTGATTTTAGGTTTCCAGTGTAGGGATGACGTTTCTAAATAAAATAGACGTTTCGGGATTGCAAAGACCTTATAGGCGACCACAAGAGCATCTACCTACAAGAATTTTAAGGATGTAGTAAACTTTTTGAGAAAGAACTCTTAAAAGAAGGAGCAATTCTGCTGTTGGTGACTGAGTGTTGCTGCTTGGTCAAATGCATTTTGCCACATCTTTGCATCAGATGCTAGTATTACTGCTGCCAAGGGTTACTGTAGATGCACGCAGGTGACTGCTGCTGCTAGCTGTGTCGGTTGACTTGAGTTTTCTGTCCCTGCCGACATCGCTGTTGCCCTATCTTTGCTTCAGATTTGACTGAGCATGTCTGCAGGGCACACGCTCTGGTGCATGTAACAATGCGGCTATGCTTTGCTGATGCTCTATGCAGGGGACTTCCATGCGTGTCAAGCTACATGCAGGGGCATGCATGAAGTTGCAACAATCTGTGAATACACAGCTCATTCACACTGGCATGTTCCATGTCAGCTTTGCAAGAGGAGGGCAGTGTACCATGCACAACTAAAGTCACCTGCATTGACCTCTGCCAAACACCAGTTTGCAATCATGACAGCATTTCTAGTCTGTCTCATTTGCATTGTGCACTGTCATCTGACTACAACTGATCTGTGTTCACATGTTGAGTATATGAATGGATGGATGCACGAATGAGACAACAAACACCTGAGTGTACCTGCTCAATCGGCAGGGCACCAGCTCTGGACATCTCCGGGATACTTCACATGCGGCCGCCACCACCAGAGAAGATTCGGGCTGCTGTGACGCAAGCCGAGATGACCGCGGTGTCGGTGCCCGTGCTGGAAGGAGCTGAAGTGGACGCCAACTTCAAGGTGCGCTGCAACAAGCGTATAGCACAACACCCATTAATTTCCTCGCTTCATCAAACATGCATCTTCTCCTGATGTCAGGTATGCACAGTCATGCACACAGCACAACACCCATCAGATTCCTCAGTTCATTGAACATGCATCTTCCCCTGAGGTCAGGTATGCACAGTCATGCGTTGGTCCCAAGACAACGTAAGTTGATGGTGCACTGAGGCATTGCTGGTAGCATGGGTGCAGAAACTGTCACCATCCTTGACATCATGTGGCATGCATTGCTGGCAACCTGGGTGCAGAAACTGTCACCATCCTTGACATCATGTGGCATGCATTGCTGGCAACCTGGGTGCAGAGACTGTCACCATCCTTGACATCATGTGGCATGCATTGCTGGCAACCTGGGTGCAGAGACTGTCACCATCCTTGACATCATGTGGCATGCATTGCTGAACAAACTGCAAGACCAATCTGCATTGCAGTGGCAAATCTGGAGCTGTTGGGGATGCAGAAACGCCAATGTTGTTTTTAGGCGCCCGTTCATTTTGTAGAATTACAGGTCAAAAACGTCTGGGAGTTGTATCACACATTTCTATGAAGTGAGATATGATCATTGCAGGAGTCTGCTTATACATGTGCTTACTTGACCCTTATAAGGAATTTTATCTTATGGGCTTGAGATATCAGGGTTTGGGTACCGGGCGATGGCAACTCAAACTGCTGCGGGCTGAATGAGGTGTCCAAAAGGGCCTTCAATGGGTGACATACAACACCATTTGACGCATCAAAAGCTGCCAAGCAGTATACTGGTGATCAACAACACAGCCAACAAAAGCATGGTGCTAAGAACAGAAACCCCACTAGTGCTTTTTGTTGGTTTGTCTCAACTGCCTATGGCTGAAAGTCAAATGGTGCTGTTGCTTGTTAGGGGTCGGATGTGATGCCAGTGGTGTCACCAGCCACAGCAGAGAGCAGACCGTTACGTAACGTCCATTCTAATTCAGAATCGTCATCCCTACGCTGGAATCTAAACTCAGCATTGCCTGGGGACAGTAAAAGCGCGTTTCTACATGTAACAGGGATTGGATGTGATGCCAGTGGTGTCACCAGCCACAGCAGAGAACAGACCATTATGTAACGTCTATTTTAATTCAGAATGGTCATTCCTACGCTAAACTCAGAATTGCCTGGGGACAGAAAAAGCGCGTTTCTACATGTTTCAGGGGTTGGATGTGATGCCAGTGGTGTCACCAGCCACAGCAGAGAACAGACCCTCCCTTGGTCAGCCCACAAGGCTCAGACTGACCGGCCGAACCAAGCTGTCAGGCCGCCTCTCACCCCAGCCAGACCAGGCTGTGCCTTCCACCCAGCTGCCCGCCTCTGCTTTTGAAGGTGGGATGCATGTCAATGGCCTGTGTGGTAGTTGCTGGCCTCTGCTTTTGGAGGTGAGATGCATGTAAACAGCCTGCGTGATATTTGATTCCACCCAGTTGCTGGCCTCTGCTTTTGAAGGTGGGATGCATGTCAACAGCTTGCATGTTGATGCATCACTGTGGCTTGGGCTTGGCGACTGTACATTGTCCTCTACACTGTAATACTGCGTTGCACTGTACTGTACCCTGTTGTATTGCTTGCTTTAGATCAAAACGCGCTACTGCTAGTGTATCTACTTCTTTAGCAAGAGGGTATGTCAGAGTTTCAACCATGCGCAAACAGATGGAGATTTTGCATGCTGCAAAACATGTTTTGAACATACTCATTCATGCAGCATGCCTTAGCATGACATGATTGGTCTAGCTGTATATGTGTTCACACGCAACTAGATCCTGAAGCATCTCGATGCCATCTACACATCAGCATTGCTGACGAGACACACAAATGCTATAGCCTTTGAGGCTAAACAGATTGACTTCAAGGCTTTGAAGGTAAACCTCAAAATCGTAAGCCACATGACGCTCAGTAACATACAAGCACAGGCTGGATTCACATCTTGCTGTTGTCAGAGGTCCCAAAACTTGCTCCTGCTAGCAAAGCTGGAGAAATCCTGTCCAGCATGACAGCTTGTTTATGCTGCAGGTGATGTCTTGCTGGATGGCCTGAGAGTGAATCAGCTGAAGCTTTCTAGAAACCTGACAGGAAGTCTCCAAGTGTCAGAGAAGGAGGTCCACATGCATGCTAAGGTATGACATGCTTGCTGCCACAGAAGATGCTGCTTGCATGCTCTTGCATCTTGTCTCTGTGACCTGGTATTCTGCTCCCCTAGAGAAATGCATTGCCCTGATGTTCAATGATATGGACAATGAAGTTGCGCCTTGCGCATATGGTTCAACTGCCTGCTGCTAGTAGAAAAGAAAAGAAAATGAAGCTGCAAAGAAAGTCTGCCTGCTGCTAAATCAGGCAAAAATGGGCATAGGCTGTTTTATTCTTTGCTTGTATGCTGCTAACCAGCTGCTGTGGCATCAGGGCTCAAGGCCAGATGAGTCACTGGACATGGATCTAGCCCTGCCCTTGTTTCAGCCCCAGCCCACTCCAGAACCCCAGCAGATCAAGACCCAGTCCATGGGGGGTCTGCTGCCTGGCCGCCTAGCAGGGGTAGCTGATTTGCTGCCGGTACCCCGTTTCGCCCCCTCAAGCCTGCTGCCAGGTTGGTTCTCACCCCGAGGTCTTGTCATAAAAAGATCTCACACCAAGGTCTTATCCTACTAAGATCTTGTCATATCGACGGGTTTGATTAAGGTCGTTGACATTGATACACTCTCTGCTATTTCTGATAGGCATGCAGACTTCTTTGTGACTATTATAGCCACAGCAGCAGTCGACTGCTTCTGCCAGTGTTGCCTGCGTATTTGCATGTTTTGTATGTGTGGCATAAGGACAGCTGGTTGCTACAGTCGACTAATTCTGCCAGTGTTGCCTGCGTATTTGCATGTTTTCTGTGGCGTAAGGAAAGCTGGTTGCTGCAGTCGACTAGTTCTGGCAGTGTTGCCTGCATATTGGCATGGCTGACATGTGTAGCGTGAGGAAAACTAACTACTGCAGGGACGCGCAAAGCATCAACAGCCGGCCCGCCCAAGCCCTCAGCAGCCCCAGGGATGGGGGAGGGGGGCACTTTCTCCTTGCGCTGTGGCCAGCTCAGTATCTCAGCTCAGGTGCAGTCAGCCTGATGTCATCACTTTCATGTGCAACATTCATGCTTTTGGCCTCAGACATAACCAACTAGGTAGACTCGGACAGCATTAACTGTTCCACAGCAATCTTCATCTACAAAACGCCTTTGCTCAGGCTTGCCATGAATGTCATCGCTTCACAACAATTGGTTTTGGTCTGAGTCTATCTGGTCAGTTTTGTCTGAGTGCATGTGAGCAGGCCTGGCAGCCATGCAAATGACTGGCAATCATGATGAGGTGACGAAGCATTTGCTTGTCTTGTTTGCACAACTGCCTGCGACGTGTCAGTGTCTTCAAGGCCTAGAAAGGTGTTTACGATCAGTATGCTTAGCAAAATGAAAAGGCAGTGCACAGCTGTCAAGATTGCCCGGCTGTTGCATGTCAGCAGACTATTTGACAGATGCGGCAATCAAGAGTTTGTAGGAAGTGGCCAGTGTGCACCAACGCTAGTCTATACATCTCACCACAATCAGACTTAGACACTTTGAAACCATGTCTGCACAGCACAAGCAGCCGTCTCCTGCAGTATGGTGGATGCATACGATGAGTACCAGACTGAACACGCCGTATGAATGCCACCTCTCAGAGAGGGCAGATCCAAGAAGCTAGTGTCAACTGCTGCCTGTTGTCCGTGTCTTCCACCAAGCAATGCTCTGGTGACTGTGGAAAACACTACTACCTGCTGGAGGCTCAGCAATGCCTTTACTGTACCCCACAGTTCAGCAGCAACCAGGAACTCAGCTGTGCAACCCTGTGACGCATGCCTTGGTGTTGTGCTAGGTGAATGCCAGCAGCAGCTTGGTAGATGCAGCTGTGATGGGACTCAAGCTAGATGAGCTTGAGCTGGCATCCCTGAGAGGGGAGGTGCAGGAGGTGAGCCTCAGCCTCAACTTTGACACACGCATGGGGAGGGGCAAGGTCAGCGTGGCAGGGCCCCGGTTCAGTGGGCTGCAGGGGGAGGCCCTGAGTGGGGGTGTACGCTGGGAGAGGGATGTCATCCGCCTTGAGAAGGCTGTCTTGCAGCAGCGGTCTTCCAGGTGGGCATTTCTGCATGGCAGCTTGTACCTCACCTGCTACCTTGTTGGATACCTTGTTTCCGGTCCAGACAGAGACCTGTTTGGTTGCAATCTCTGAGGGAATGAATCACGAGTCAATGTCCCATTTTTGGACAGGACCCAATTTGAGGGTCTTGCACTCGAAAAAACATGGGTTGAGAAGCTCTGCCGACAATCAGATGAGATGGTGCATTTGGTGTGACGCAGCTTCAAGCGCTGCAGGGTCATGTCGATGCAAGTGATATTGGTCATTTGATGTACACTGAGGCGTCATGTCTTTGCTTATGGGGGATCTACAGTGATACTGTTACAGTCAGCAGTATTATTGTTATTATTATTAATATTATTATTATTACTACTATTTATTATTACTATTAGTAGTTGTGTTCAGATAATTATTAATATTATTATTATTATTGTCATCATTATTATCATTATTATTAATTATCATCATCATTATTATTATCATTATTATTGTTATTGTTGTTACAACATATTAGTACAACACATGATTCTTACATTTGTATGCAAAATGCAGATACGAGGTGCAAGGGGAGTACGTGATTCCTCCTGACACTCACATCCCAGATAGCGCGGCATCCATGGCCCCCATGGAACTGATGGGGTCCAGGTCTGGGGCCCCCCTCAAGCCACCCAAGTCAGCCTTTGGCCAGGCTACCGGCCGCTGGCGCTTACAGGTCAGACCTCGAACAGAACACTCTGTGCCCTGCCTACCATTTAGCATTGCCTTAGGCAGCTTTCAACAACTGCAGCATCAGCAGTGACATATTGCCACACTACACACAATTGTGATAAGATGGCAAGCATTCAGCACATCTCCACAGTGTGAGAATGCCTAATCCTAGTCCCAATTCACACTACAAAATGGCCAACACCACAAAAAGCGATTGATGTATCTGAATCCCAAAACAGTTGAATGGGATCATGGTGATGGTGGTGGTGGTGGTTGATGATGGTAACACATGTTACTGTTCACTTGCAGACTGCTCAGACAGGACCTTACACAGGGGAGCCAGTCAGGACATTACTCACTTGACCGTAAGGGAAGACACGTCTGTGCTGAATGAGTTTAAATACAATAATAGTATATATATACAATAATGTGCATATAATGTAATGTATACAGTATAATATGGTGTAATGTAATGTAATGAAATATAATATAGTGTAGTGTAATGTAACATAATATAACATGATATAATACAGTATGATACACACAACATAATATAATATATTATAACATAATATAATATATTATAACGTAATATAATAGAGTGTTGGCTTCCAGGTGGCGGTGCCTCAGGCTGACATGGAGGAGATACTACCAGCAGCCCGCCTGCTCAGCAGAGCTACTGCTGTCACCCCTTCAGACTATGACCGAGCCAAGACGCTCTTCCTTGCTGGCCTGCATGATGCTGGCATGCAAGCTCAGGTCGGTGCTGCTCTGCCCCATACACACTTAAACACTGCTCCCTTTGTGATCTGCCACATGCAAGCTCAGGCCTGTGCTGCTCTGCCCCATACACGCTTAGACACTGCTCTCTTTGTGATCTGCCACAAGCATGCTCAGACACAGATGATTCTTGTGGTCTGCTGCATACATGTCCTGACCGAGACCTGTTTGTGGTTTGCCACGTGCACAGTCAGACAGATGTTATCTTGTGAGCTGCCACATACGTGCTCAAACAGACACAGTCATCTTGGTGATATTTCAAATACATGCTCGGTAACACATGACATGCAGACAGAGCTTACCTTGCTCCCACAAGCTCTCACCATCAACTAGTAACAGCTTACATACCTACCTTCATGCACATTTGCCTGGGCACAAGTCTACTTGAACTTCACATCATGTGTCACAAGATGCAATGACAAGGAATTGCACCACATCTTGTCACAAACTGCTCCATCACTCAGGCCAGGCCGTACTTCTGGTGCCAATGCATTGCAGAGTCTGGTCCATCAGCTAGAAGAAGCAGCCAAGCAAGCACGCCAACAAGCCAGAAACCTCCAGGACGCCATTCCCACAAGCCCTCACTCTGCCCTGCCCTCCACTGCCCCAGAGGCCACTGCAGAGACAGGCCCTGGCAAGGGCCCCAGTGCAAGGGGCAATGTGCCAGGGCTGCAGGATCTGAAGGGCTCCTGGAGTGGGGCCTTCCAGGCGTATGGGGGTGGCGGGGGTGCTGCCAACACAGACTTTGATGTGAAGGGAGCTGACTGGCAATGGGGCAACTACAGAATGGATCAGGTCAGATGAACAGTTGTGTGGGAATTTGATTGTCAAGCATGCACCATGTTTTGGGACAGACCTACAATAGTGACAACAAGGATGATGTAAAATGCAATTCAGGACCGTGCTTATCTCATGCAGCCAGATCACAAACGTGATTGCAGTGCTGCTCTTTATTTGCTGCAAGCATGTTTACGCACCTAGTTTCTGACCTGCTTCCGTGCACTTACCACTTGAGATCTCATTGTCAACTCTGTGACATGCAAAAACGAGCATGCTGCTCTGCATATATCTGGGGTCAGCATGTGGGCTTTGCTGCAGGTGGTGGCAATAGGCAGCTGCCACAGCAACGAAGGGCTCAAGCTGGAGGAGGTTGCCCTTCGAGCTGAGGATGCCAAGCTGCTGCTGAGGGGCGGCCTGCTGGGACCCCACCAGAATGCCACCCTCATGCTCACCGACTTCCCTGTTGCCCTGCTGCAACCTCTCTTCAGGCAAGCCACTCACAATAATAATCATAATCATAATCATAATCATAATCATTAACGTAATCGTAATCGTAATAATAATAACAATAATAATAACATTAATAATAACATTATTAATAATAATAATAATAACAACAACAACAACAACAACAACAACAATAATAATAATAATAATAACAATCGCTTTCCAGGCCATGATGAGCTGGGTATGTGCAGGACATTCTATACCTGCAGATCTGCATTTACCCTTTTCATGCTTCATTTAGCTCGCTGTGTATCTGCACCAGTTGGGCCTATCTTATTCAGTGCATCCTCCAGGTGAAGCTGCTCATGGTAGCAAGGCATGCATATGCAATGCTTCCAGGACCATGATCGCTGAAATGGGCACTATATGACTCAATGTGTTGCTGAGACACAAACCAAGTGCACTTTAGATGCAGGCTGCCCTTAAAGTCAAGCTAAAATAGTTGTCGGTCTGCGCCATTGTTTACAAAAGCCTGTGCCAGCTTTGTAGCTCCGTGGCCTGGCATCACATCTCAAAAGCAGTCCAGGCTGCTCCTGTTGCATTGTCGCTCTCAAAGCTCAAGTCCAACCACTACATTGTACTTTGTCACAACTTTGTCTCCTGCGTGACAATTCAGGCTGCTGCATTTGTTGTACCACTGTCAAGGCCCAAGTCATTCCTTTGTGTTGCACTTTGTGACAAAGACCCAACTCCTGCATGATAATTCACAATTCTTCTTTTGCAGCAACACTGCCAAAACACAAGTAAGACCTTTGTGTTGCACCATGTGAGTGAAACCCAACTCAAAACACGTCAAAATGCTCTTGTTGCAGCGCAAGTCAAGCCTCTGAACTACACAGTGTCACAGAAACATGATTCCTGCAGAACACATCATGATGGTTATGTTACAGCACCACTGTCAAGGCAAAAGAGTGTAATTGTGTAATTGAGACCTGGTTCCTGCAGGGCTGTTCCAGCTTTGGAGCATGCAGCCCCAGCAGTGGGCACGTCCTCAGAGGGTCTGGGCCTAGGGGCTTCCCCAGGCGCCCCCTTTCACGGCCTCAACATGGCCTTCTCCAGGACTGGCAGGGCTCATGCCCTCATCCCTGGGGACACCCTGTACAGCAACAGCCCTGTCAATGGCCTGCTGTTCGTGCATGGTACCATTGGTAAGTGCCCTTCTCCCTCAATCAGCATACAACACCAATTGTGATGATGCCACAGAAATTGGCAAACGGCAAATGGCAGTGTCAAAACATCTACTTACAGTCCTGATCATGGCCAGACAGCAATGCTGTAAAAGCGTGAATGATTGATGCACCAGGCAAGTTTGGAACATGACACAGATGCCCTTCAGTGGGCAGACTGTCTTTTGCAGACTTTGCTTTCTGGCAGGGTGCAGCAATCAAGTGCTGAGGCATGCGTGTAGATGGTCGCACCTGTTCCTAGACATTCACTTGTTTGTGTCAGTGATGCAATGGTGTCAGAAGCTTTGCGCAGGTGACTGTGCAACTCTATGCAAGAAGAAAAGCTGTGGTGCATCTGTCTGACTGCCAGCAAGGAGCAGCAAGTTTGGCTCAAACAGCACTTGCACTCAGTTTGGTCATCCATTTATCATCTAAGCAGCTGGAGGTGATGCAGGTGTTCCAAGGGCAACTGGAGCTTAGTGATATAATGATGACCCATACCAGCTCAAGCGACTGCTACATTTCTGCCTACTTACATCTCTCTCATCTGTGCAGGCAGCTGTGCAAGCGTCTTGCAATGGCACATCGTGGTGCTTCTCTGTGACACTGCAACAGTATGCACCAGACTGGCTCAAGTAATTGTTGCAGATGCCCCCAATTGACACGCCCCTTTCATCTGTGCAGGTGGTAGTGCCAGCGTGCCTGAAGGGGAGATAGTGGTGCGCCTCTTTGAGGGGGCAATAGGTCCTACCAGGCTGGCTCAAGCCACTGCAAAACCCAACTGACCCATACTTCTCATATGTGCAGGTGGTAGTGCCAGCGTCCCTGAAGGGGAGATTGTGGTGCGCCTCTTTGAGGGGGCAATAGGCCCTACTAGGCTGGCTCAAGCCACTGCAACAGCCTGTCTGGACAGCCAGCAGCGCCTGGCCTTTGACTGCCACTTGGAGCCGGCACAAGCACGCCAAACTGGGCATGTCAAGCTGTCGGGCTCACTGCCACTCACATTCACCAATCAGCCCAGCGCTGTGGTAATTCGTTCATTCACTCATGCATGCCCTCACTCATTTGCTGGTTTGTTACTGCTTCCATCCATCCATCCCTCCATCTGTCTGTCTGTCTGTCCATCCAATCACTCATTCATCCATACATTTATGCATTCATTCATTCTCACACTCTTTGCTTGTCTTCCCCTGCGGTCACGTATGACTCTCTTGGCAGTCGGACCACCAACAATGTGTCAGTGTTTCCTGAAAATATGGCTAAAAGACACAAGGACAATGTTCAGTCCCAGCGCTACTACTTGCTTATTCACAGTGCCTCTGGGAAGATGCCTGCCTTCTGCTTGTGGTTGTGAGATCAGCAACACACCCAACACACAGCTTTCTGTTGGTGTTGAACTGTTGGTGTCCAATTGCCGGCAGGGGCACCAACAGCTGCACTTATTATTCACACAGGACTGATGTATGAGTATGCTCCAATTAGTTCAGCCTCTCACATCAAGAGAGTACCACAGTGGACACGAAACTGACACAACACATCTCAAAACCCTTCTGTTTGTAAGGGTGTCTCCTTGGCGCCATTGTTTCGCAAAAGTGTGATACAGTCTTGCTGCCATGTGACATGTCAGGTGATCAGACAGCATGAGCCATAGTTGTCATGCTGACAACTACAGCTCATGCTGAAGCTGAAAGGGGGTCCTGCCTGAATGCAGGAAAGGTCAGAGCTAAATGACACTGACTGGGAAGAAGCAGGTGATGCAGCAGCCCCTGAGGGCAGCCAGGAGACTGCCCCTGCCCCTGCCCCTGCCCCTGCCCTGGGCCCTCAGGATGTCGAAGCTGCCCTGCATGTCAAGGATGCTGGCATGATGCTGGTCAGCACTGTCGCCCCAGACTTCACTTGGCAGTCTGGCAACGCAGACATTGCTATCAGGTGGGCAGCAGACATGGTCTTGAGGCAAACTAGCAGTCTAGTAACACACACATTACCAAAACATAGTTACGCATAGCACATGTTGAAGACTACAGGAGATGACACATGTATGTGTTTGGACATGTGACTGCACTGGTATACACGCTTCCAGTGATTGATTTGTTGATTCATTCACTCGCTGATTGATTGAAGATTATTGGTTCATTGATTGACTTGAAGGGCCTGACCGTTGTGTGGCCATGTGTGCAGGGTGACAGGGCAGCAGGATCAGCCCATCATTGAGGGCAGTGCCCAGCTGAGGAAGGCCGCCATCTATTGCCCCCACTTCAAGTACCCCATGACCAACGTCCAAGCCGACATCAACATGGCCAACAACCACCTCCAGGTACCCTCGTTCATTCATCCATTCATTTGCTAGTTGAGTCGTTTGTTTACTTGATTATTTGTTCGTTCGCTTGTTCACTCACTCACTCCCTCACTCACTCTCTCAGCCTGACTTGCAAGGAGCACAGCAGGAGTTGGCAGAGAAGAGTGCCCCCGAGACTATAAACATGACTGTCAGCAGCCTCCAGGCTGACTGTCATGTTTACATTCTCGGTGGCAGTCTTCTCTGACAACTCCTGCTGTGCTCCTTGCAACCCACTCACTCACTCACTCATCAATTAGTTTTTTCATCCATTGGTTCCCTAGGGTCAGGT
>JAABUP010001687.1_pt1 | contig 45799 bp, 60 predicted proteins | sample 5559201 | NCBI WGS metagenome assembly JAABUP01 (sample SAMN10711887, study PRJNA513373) | rock metagenome | isolation source: Antarctica rocks | place: Antarctica
TTTTAGTGTCTGAATCAACCATTAGGTCAACAATTTCACAGGCCCCCCTACTCAACCACAGTGTCAGCAAGCCCTGAAGTGACTGTTCAAAGTGTTGTTCTCTTCGTGAACAACAACATATTATACGCATGACTCGGGTCAAGCCCGAGATCACCTATCAAGAGCTCATTAAGCTGACGGGGGTCAATTGCTCGAAGTCAACGGTATATTGAATACTCAAGGAGTATGAACTCATCAATTGACTTGCAAAGAAGCGTCCACTTCTGCAGAAGGAGGATGCAGTCAAAAGGCTTGCCTGGGCGAAGGAACGGAAGGATTGGACCGACGACGACTGAATAAAAGTGATTTGAACGAATGAGTGTTCAGTGAAGCAAGGCACAGACAAGAGTAGGAAGTGGGTGTTTCAAACTTCAGCAGATAAGTGAAAGAGAGAGAATATTCAGACTGTTCCTAAGGGCAAGGACATGTCTGTGATGGTGTGAGAGGCTTTCTGAGGCGGAGAAAGGTCGGAATTGAACAAAATGGAAAGGGATCCATTGACTAAGAAGAATGGGTACTCGGCGCAGTCCTATGTCAAGATTTTGGAGGATAACCTGCTTGAAATCTGGACCCCCGGCCTGATTTTCATGCACGACAATGCCTCAATCCATAATGCTGACGCCGTGAAGCTGTGGCTTGAAGAGCATGACATTTCTCTTATGAAATGGCCTCCTTACAGCCCTGACCTAAACCCTATTGAACACCTTTGGTTCCACCTAAAGAAAATGGTCTATGAAGTCCGTCCCGACATAGAGCAAGTACGTGACAACAATGAGAAGGTTCGAAAGACCTTGTTTGAGGCCTTGGAGGAAGCCTGGTCAAGGCTTAGTGATGAGTTATTAACTACGTTAATAAAGAGCATGAAATCGAGGGTAAATGCAGTTATCGAGGCAGAGAGGTGATACACTCGGTATTAATTAGAAACTGAGATTGGGGATTTTAAGTACTATACAATACTAATTACCATACAAAACTACAAGACTCTCCGGTAATTCGTTGAAAAGTTATACATGATATAATAATGGGAGTTGTGGTGGGGTAACCCCGCTCGCGAAGACTTTTGACGTAGAACTGTACAGCCTCGGTTCATATCGCAGGAGAGATGTGACCTAGGGGTTATCTGAGTTCATCACACTATCTTACTCAGGCATGTGGTCCAAGACAGGAGCGGGACGTTGCAGCCATGGCAAGGCGGACTGCGCACCGTCGGGGGCAGCTCTGTTCCATTCAAGTGAAGTTCTAGTCGACTGCTCCCTTCTATATCTGCAACGTGACGTTATGATTGCCTGTCACAGGCTCTCGCCCTATCTCTACCACCATCTGTCTCACTTCAAAGGCGGAGTATCCGCGAACAGCGCCCCAGCCATAGCCTCCGGGTATCTCCCGCCATGCACCTCCGCGTTCTCCACCGCCTTCCTGATGGCCGCCACCTCGTCTGCCGTCAACCGCACCTTCAACGCCCCGACGTTCTCGTCCAGATACTTCATCTTCTTCGTCCCCGGGATGGGGATGATGTCCTCGCCCTGCGCCAACAACCACGCGAGCGTCAACTGGCCCGGCGTGCACCCCTTCTCCTTCGCCAACGCCGCGATCTCATCCACGAGCCGCAGGTTCTTGGGGAAATTCTCCGCCGAGAAGCGTGGGGCCAGGCGGCGGAAATCGCCCTCCTCAAAGTCGTCGGGGGACTTGTACTGGCCGGTGACGAAGCCGCGGCCGAGAGGGCTGTAGGCGACGACCGCGACGCCGAGTTCGCGGCACGTGGCCAGCAGGTTGATCTGCGGGTCTTCGATGTCCATGGAGAAGGGGCTGTATTCGATCTGCACGGCGGAGATGGGGTGGACCTTGTGGGCGCGGCGGAGCGAGTCCGAGGAGCACTCGCTGAGGCCGAGGTACTTGATTTTGCCCTCTCTGCAAGCAGGCCCCGTTAGCATTGTCTATTCGTGTGATCCGTTACAAGACACGTGTACATACTGCTTCAGTTCGGCCATAGCCTCGACCGTCTTCTCGATCGGCGTTTTCCTGTCCAGCCGATGACAATAATACAGATCGATAGTCTCGATGTCCAGTCTCTTCAAACTCTTCGCACACGCCTCCTTCACGTACTCCGGGTCGCTCTTGATCGTCCTGGTCCCGTCCGGCTTGAAGACGTTGGCGAATTTCGTCGCCAGGAATATCTCGTTGCGTTTTCCCGTCCGCTTGAACCAATTGCCAATCAGGTCTTCGTTGTCTCCGTAGGCATCCGCACTGTCCCAGTGCAACTCGCCCAGCTCGTAGGCCCGATCGAGCACGGCGAAGCGCTCGTCGTCTGGGCTGGGTTTGCCGTAGAAGGCTGAGAGGCCCATGAGGCCAAAGCCTAGGGCTGTGACGCGGGGGCCGTTTTTGCCTAATTGGCGGGTGGGGAGTTGGGCCGGCATGGTGAATGGGTGCGTGTAGAATTGATTGAAGAGCGTTGTAAGTTGAAACTCTGCAGTTGGTAAGTTTGAGTAGAAATGATTAACTTATGCAACATGAAAGGTCTTATATGAAGTCCAATCACATGGTTTCTGGTCAACGATATGACATAATTAAGGCCGTCGGAAATAACGGCGTGGCGGAGATAGTGGGGTTTGACCTCACCATGCGGCTAAGGGACGCGGGTTACTTTGCTAGTAACAGGGAAGACCCAGATCCAAGGAAGTTTGGTGAGTCTCAGGCTTGCTTACAAATCAGACACTTACCTCTTAGCACGAAACTTCCCGTGAATCTTCACATTGAGACTGTACGAAGTAGAAACATGTGGTAAAATGGGTATATAAATCAGACTATATGTACTGCGGACGTTCAATATGTAAGGGTGAACACAAGATCATGGTTTGAAGGGTAGCCTTTCAAATCCCTTCACACTGCAGAACCAAAAGCCGGCTTGGACCACCAGCTTGCCTAAACGCCAACGCTGAAACGCGGCAGAAATATTTCACGAGGCCCGAATATAGCTTAGTCCGGCCACGGGGCTAGGTTATTCCCCTCAACGTGTTCCGTGGTTGGCAGCTCCGCCGAATTCTTCTTGCGCCTAAGAATAATACTGAAGGCTCTCGAAGGTCTCCTCGACGGTGTCGAAGGGCTGTTTGTGGACTGACGCGAGTCAATGGGGTCGACCTGCCTTTTAGCAGGGAGCACGAGATTCAAGTACGCCGGAAAGATGGCGCCGAAAGCGTAGATAGCGACAACCACGCAGAACGAGTACTGTATGCCTCGACTGTTCTGTACAGGGTTCATAATGACGGGGATAATTGCACCGCCTGAGATAGCAGCTGTCATGAAGGCAGAGCCGGTTTTGGTATGCGAGCCAAGGCCACGGAGGCACATGGCGAAGATGATGGAGAATGCACCGGACTGATCAAATTAGTATTGTCGACGCATGATTCCCAAGGAGAAGTACCTCGAAGAATTGTACGAGGACGAGCATAGCCACCCCAGCGTTCCCTGTGAGGTTCATAGCGAGAGAAGAGGTGACAATCATTCCAGTAAAGAGGAACAAGAGTATCCATCGTGGCTTGATGATAAATCCGGCAAAGGCCGAAAGAAAACGGCCAATGGCGAATGCTGTATGCCCAATTTCTTGGAAGTCGAATGGCCCAAGATAAGAGCTATTCACATCAGCTTGACTTGCTACTACAGAAGGTACTACAGAAGGTATAAAGTTAGACTTACTCCGGTCTTGCAGCAACGACGTATTGCTGGAATACTCCGGCTACTGCCTCTTGACCGCCAACATAACAGAATTGGGAGAAAACGCCCAAGGCCAGCGTTGCGTAGATGACTCTCACTCCAAGTAGGTCTCTCGAGTTCGCGCTATGTCGACGCTCAGCTACTTCTTCCAAATCGTCATCCGAAGCCTCCGGGATTGGCAGGTAGTAGAACGCAACGGCAAGCAAGACAACAAATAGCGCAATGCCGAGATAGGTCCATTGTACATCAATAAGCGATGGCGCATCCAGCAGCTTCTTGAACAGGACTCTCTTCGCTAGGAGAGGTGACACAACGCTCCCAACAGCCTGGATACCTTGAGAAAGATTCAGTCGCATCTCAGCATATTTAGGAGGCCCACAAAGGACAATGAACGGGTTCGCCGCAATTTCTAGGGTAGAGAGGCCGAGACCAACGATGAAATTTGATACCAGGAAGGCGGGAAAAGATGTCAGAACAGCAGACGGCCAGAAGACGAGGGTACCGCAGCCGTAGATGAAGAGGCCAGTGATGAAGGTTGCCTTGAAACCCCATTTCTTCAAGATCAAGCGTCCGAAGGTGAGTGGGCCAACAAAATACGCCCCGAAGTAGGCGCTGTGTAATCCCAAGGATTGGCCATTGCTCATGTGTACGACGAGCTGAAACTGCGAATTCAGAATATCGAGTAGACCGTACGCAAATCCCCACAGGAAGAAGAGAATCGTGACCAGAGCGAGCGGGAAATACGACTCCTTGCTGCTCATCTTGACCATGCTCTTCGGCTTCTTCATGTTTACGAAATCGAAGAAGGTCAAGCTTGCTGCGCGAGACCTTCTCGTGGCAGCCGTCCTTGCTGTTGGAGCCCTCGCTGCTGTAGCTATCGTGTCCGGCGTAGTGAGAAAGTCTAACATGTCCATATCCCCATCATCACCGCCGGAGCCAGGACTTGTCTTCTTCGTTGGACTGTCTGGAATGGATGGAATCCTATGAGCGGCGGCCATATCCATATCCATGTTCGGTCCAGGTGTTCCGGCATACCTGAGCTCGGATTTCTCGCTCAACTCGTCTTTATCCGTCAGTAGGCTTGGGAGGATGCGGGAGACAAGTGGCTTGAGGCCTGGAACGCAGGCACAAATGATTCCCACGTGGACCTCGACTGCTGACCACATGAACGACAGCGAAGCATACCAGGAGAAGTCATTTTCCTCCACAACGCGAGAGCCAACCTGTTGAAGACGCGCCAATGATGCGGACTGCAAATATGCAATGCGAACGACATCAACGACAGCGACAAAGACACCGAAGCTGAAGGTGATGATCAGGATGATTTTCTGCTTCCGTGGTAATCGCATACCGGTCAGGATCGGCATCGGCAGGAATAATATGGCTAAGTCTGTAATGATATTGACAGGCGCTGAAGACAGATACAACGTCACGATGTCCGTACATGTTGCTGAAGATGGCACGGGGTCTTTGAATACCGCACCGATGGGATGACACTGGACAATGTTCAACAAGGTCAACGCGAAGCCTGCAGCGTTTACGACAACCAAAGTAGCGAGTGTAAACCAACGAAACACCTGTTGGTTTTTCGACAGCGTCAAGTAGAAGACAAGGATAGAGGTCTTCGTCGCCATCAGGGCTGGATTCTGGGAAATGTCAGGACTTGAGGTTGCAAGAGGCAGTTTTGAGAAGCTCCCACATACATAGAGCACCGAAAAGGCATATTCAGACTTCTTGAGCGACGACCGCCACTCCGGCTTCACATCGACTTCGTGATGTCCCAATCCCACAGAAGTGCCCCAGCAGATTGAGAAAGAGAATACAAAGCCAATAAGCTGCGGCCTGTCAGCTACTACAGGGTAGTCACATCCGCAAGGGAATGCATGCACATACCCAGGCCAGGATAATAAAATAGTCGTCCCATAATATCCTGCGTACGATGCCAGCCCGAGATACCAATCGTAGGATCACAAATATAGACGATGCCACCAGCATTGCTGTTGTGACCGCAAGCACCACCGGTCCTCGATTTTGGATGGCGTCACCGTGGTCCGACATAACGGTCTCGGTGCGGTGATCTGCGGTAGTACCTCAAGCGATCCAGATGGTTGAGGGATCCATGACAATGGGCATCATCTGCGAGTTCCAATATCGAGCTGGTTGTCATCGAGAGGGTTGTAGGAGAGTACAAGTGAGCCATCTGAAAGTGGTTGGGATGACTCGGCATAATTTTGCCAAAAGCAACCCCAGGATCCCACCGTCCAGGTTTGCGATCATGTGCGTGACAGTCCACTACCAGTACCTAGGTAATAACTACCGACGAAGCGGCGCAGATCGACTGAGTTTAAGGTAGTGCTTTGGCAGCCTTGTGGTCAGACCCAGAGGTGGAAGTTCTCCGGTAATATTTGTAATGACGGCATGACTATCATCGGAGCACGTGCTTTACCCCGCAGAAACGTCGAGACACACTTCGGCAAGTCCTAACCGGTATTGAATACCCCTGTAAAGCACTCAGACTCGCAGTACCGTATGATTGTTTACATCTAGCCTTGAAACGCGTTATCAGGTCATGTTTCCGCTGGATCGTTATCTTGCCATACCGATGGACTTTTGCCTCTGCTTCATATTAATATCAGCGGGTAATGACACTGTTGTTGCAGGTCAACCTTTGACGGTTTTGTAGTGGCGGATGCTTAACTATGGCGCACCTCAAGAGTGTACTTGTAGGAGAGCGCATTATTCAAAGGTCTTACAGAATCAAGGGCAACTGTCTTTGTTGTGTGCTGACGATGGATCATCGCTTTCAATCGATCAAGAATCAAAGACACATCGCATTCTGATGTCTGGAAGCAAACTGTAACTAGCGTGCAGTAATGCTTATGATACGGAGTGCGATCTGCCGACCTTCGCAATGTCTGGGAGGCAGAAAGGCCAAAGGATAAGGATGCTTATAGTGAGTGACCTCAGAAAGCCGTTCGGGCGAGTCCGGCTGAATCGCCCTGAGCGCTAAGGCCTAGTGTCTCGCTCCCACAACTGCATATTTTGGAGTTTCTCACGGCAGATTTGATGAGAGACATCTAATTTCTGACTCTTCACTTGAATCATTCACGAATTTTATAAGAAGAGAGTTACATTCTGATGTGATGTCATGATATAATGATGCGGTCAATCCAATTTGTGAGATTTTCTTACCACGCTGTATTGATTATTAAGGAATACTAACAAAACATAGTCACTGAACAGCGTCCTTTGCTTGATGAAGACTGTGTGTGACAGAATTATTGCAGCGCGGCACTCAGATTAGAGCGTGTTAGCACTCAGGGCGGTTTAGCCGGACCCGTTCGGGCGAGCGCGGAAGGTTGTGGTGATTGGCATTCGACGTCAAGCTGCACTCGAGTGTTGGAGGCCTCCTTGATTGCCTCCCTTCCCCTGGTTAGAACTTTGCGTCTGCAGTCAACCTCAAATTATCTGCCGAAACCAGCGGCTCTCCTCCCATCACCTCCCTTCCGCTGTATCTACTGCTCTTCCAAGGCGGAATGCCCACAAGGTACATTGTGTCTACCTCCAAGGTCTTGCCTTGGCTTTCCATGAGAAAGAAGTAAACAATGACTGCCGCAAAGCGGCAGCCTGCGAAAACATATCCATACCGAAAGTCGATGGCTGGAGTGATAAAAGTTGTGAAGCAAGCGATGGGAAAATTTCAGAGCCAGTTCGAGACAGTCGAAATGGCCATACATTTGGCCCGGTACCTCAAAGGATAGAGTTCTGCAACAACGGCCCAGACCATAGGGTCCCACATTACTGGCAAACGCTGCAATGAAGAGAAAAAGGAAGGCGATCATGCTAACGCCAGCTTGAGGAGTATTCTGTGGAGAATTCTGATCCAAAGTGAAGTGGCTAACTGATGCCAGATCATGAAACAAGTGAAGTAGTAATTTCCACCTGAATCCTACTGGCCAAAACGTGAGAAGAAGTCTTTCATGTTGAGCAGGCCAGTCCACCTTCATGACGCTTACATAGTCGGTCCAGCAAAGACACGTGGAGCGCCAGCCAGGGCTTCAACGGTCTTGCGATGGAATATGTACTAGGTTCGGATGAACAAGTAGATGTAGGTTCACCGCAAATAGAGATCTCCTATATATACGCGGCTGGCACAGAGTCTAGAAAGCGGGATGGAATCTTACAGTTCAAATCCAAGATAGCTGCACTGGTTGAAAGGTTGACAATCAAGAAGCCAGGAGGACGATGTCAGCGTCACATACCTTGGGGGTTTCGCTTGGGTGCAACAGCGCCAGCACCCTCCAGAAGATGGAGAATTGTATTTGATCAAAGATTTTGGTTATCAACGCCATTCCTCTGCAACGAACGCACTATGACGTTATGCTTGCTGCGGTGATTATCATACTCGTGGTGGTAGATATGTAGGGATTCTTCTGGAGCACTCCATGTATGTAAAGACTCTTTGACAGCACAAGACTCATACGAAAGGTCGAAGAAGCCTTGACAAAGCTGATATGAGACACCACTTCAGTGCGACGCATTAGTTAGTAAGACAGTCCGCGGAAGTCTGGCCTGCTAAACAGATCTGACCTTGCTGAGAAATAATGTACTGTGAAAATTCGATGCTTAGAAATTGCTTGAAAAGGTTCATCGACGAAAACTACCACACTAACATGGTTAGTCCCAGATCTAAGATCGAGGCCAGCAGGGATGTCAACCTTCCCCCGACCCCCACCAAGAGAGGGGTATCCCGTTAGGGCATAGGTGCAAAACTTGAACGGAAGATGTTCGACGTCGGGTGGTTATTCTTCGCGTGGGATTTGGATTTGGAATGCCTCCACCTCACGATTTGTGCATCAACACGTACAAGTATTTCATGCAGCGGCTCGACAAGCATCAACGTACAAGGTCCTACACGAAGAACGCCATTGACGGGGACTGGAAGTTACTGCTGCTCTGCTTGGAGCTAATTGTAATTACTGATGAGAAACCTTGGATCAAGCGTCATCACGCATTACAATGTGAAGATCTCGACATAATTATTATTAGTATACACAAATCCATACAGACTTAGTAATATATCGTCGAAGAATTGAGATGTTGGTCATAGTGTCTCTACCTACGAGTAGCGTGTCTACCGAGAAACTACTGTACATAAGGTACCTGGCCGAGGCGTTGGCTATAACCCGAAATATAGCGTCCAGTCTGTGTTACTAAACCTATAAGGACAGCGACGGACCCTTTCTCCGTGCTTTATTTACCTTATGTAGTCCACAGGTTTGGGAATGATACATCATGACCCCGCCAACCTGAATAATCATGGTACGACCAATCCTACCAAAAGAGGAGCGGGGCGAATCTCCGCCAGACTTGGACTCAGTCCCCGAGACGCGGTCTTCCAAGCGGAGGTGTGTATCCAGCGCTTGTATCCCATGCAGGAAACGAAAGTCCAAGGTACGATACCTCACTTGCTATAGCTCCGGTACCAAATCTTAAGTCCTCGGAGGCTAACGCTGTCTGAGGGCGGAACAGTGCGACGGCGGAACCCCGTCTTGCTCGACCTGTACCGCTGTTTACCATACTGAATGTTTGCATGACATTGACAGCGACCATAGACGGAAAGGCGCGCTCAAGCGGGACATTGAGACTTTGCGAGAGCGCAATGGCGCACTGGGTATCATCGTGGCCTCGATTCGGTCGGCCTCTGAGATGGAGGTCGCCGACATCGTGCAGCAGATACGGGCAGATGAGAACTTGGAGGCTATTGCAGAATCACTCAAAAGGAACATGACCTTGCCTGGTCGATCAGATTCACAAACGCTGGAGGGTGACTTCTCCGACTTGATGGGAAAGCCTGCGCTGGATGAATCGGGGGAGACGCGGCTCTATGGACACAGCTCAAACTTAGGTCTGGTGCCCCATGACGAAGAACTCCCGCTCCGTACCAACATACCATCGGGATCGTGGACCAGAGTCACTCGGGACGCTGAATTTGTCGGGCATCTGATGGGCCTATACTTCTGCTGGCAGCATCCGTTCTATGTGCTTTTCTCGAAAGAATGCTTCCTACATGATATGGCAAGAGGGCGCTCGAAGTACTGCAGCCCGCTGCTGGTCAATGCGCTACTTGCGGCTGCCTGCGCATTTTCCGATCGACCAGAAGCACGGACGAATCCAAGCGATCCCAATACCGCAGGTGATCACTTCTTCGCAGAAGCCAGACGACTACTGTTCGAAAATGAACATCCTTCTTTGACTACTGTACAGGCACTGGCGTTGATGGGATGTAGAGAAGCGAGCTGCGGTCGAGATAGTAGCGGTTTTCAGTATGCTGGCAGATGCATCAGGATGGCACTCGAGCTTGGACTACACCTGTGTTTCAAAACGGCAGGTAACAGCCTCCTCACTCCAACGGAGATTGAGGTTCGGAAGATAACTTTCTGGGGCTGTTTCACGCTGGATACGTAAGTCACTTTCTACAAGGTCGTTTGCCAGACCGAAATGCTGAATTAGTGTCAGCGCATGGGCAATATGTATAGGCAGAATCTCTCAGCTTCCGCGCGCCGCCATCAGCTTGGAGAAGCCGACTATCGTGGATGCCATTGAGTACAAGCCTTGGAAACCATATATTGACTCAAACGTTCCTGTGGCACCCGAGTCTGAGGAACCCAGTCACACACACAGGTTTCTACAACAAATCAGCTTATTATCAGAGATCGTCAATGATACTGTTTACATGTTCTATGCACCGCGAGAACGATTTACCAGTAAAAAGCTCTTAGACTTCTACGCACGATACACGCGATGGTATAAAGCGCTACCGGAATGCTTGAAACTAGACAATACATCTCTTCCTCAAGTCTTGTGTCTGCAGTAAGTCGATAAAACCCACCGTCAACGTACTTGGACCTAACAAAGACACAGTATGTATTATCACACAGTTGTCCTCCACCTCTTCCGTCCTTTCCTGAAGGTCGACCTCCTGCACTCGAATGTATCGCCGCGAGACATCTGTACAAAATCCGCAGAAAACGTGTCGTCCATAATTAAAACATACAGAGACTACTACGGGCTGCGTCGTGTATGCATCCTCATCGCCCACGTCCTACTATCCTCCTCCACCGTCCATCTACTCAACCTACCAAATCCGTCCGCAAGCCAAGGCCTAGCGCAAGGAATCCGCGACCTGAAAGAAATGTCGGTAAATCACGCCTTCGCGGGCCGCTGCCTCCGCATTGTTATCTCGCTAGGTAAGAAATGGGGCATCAACCTTCCGGCAGAAGTCCAACAAGCCACCGCGGCCGTCAGCCCCGAAACAATGCTTCCCTCGCCGACATCAGGTCAATTCTTCGCTCCATTACGAAATAGCCCCCAGCCACAAACCCACCAACGCCGCCACTCGGTCACAGAAATGGTGATGCCGACCTCGTCGCCCTCGAGCAACACAGCTTCAGCACCTTCTGCACCTTCCGCACCGGCGGCGAATCCTACCGATCTGTTCTGGTCTCCGTTCCCAGGCCAATCCATGCAGTTGCAAGTCAATCCCGAGTCTCGACCCATGGACATCACAGCCATGTTGGACGTCCGGCTCAATGATTGGGAGCAGTTCAACCGGGATGGGTTCAAGATGGCAACCATAAACGATCCCGTGCTGGGACAACCTATCTTCTACGATGACTGGGCACAGGCGTAATGTTCGAGCATTTCCAAACACAAGGCATACTGGTGGGCGTTCTGGATTTGCGGACTTGCAAGCAATGCAGTCTTGGCCGGCGCACAGGAGATCAAACGAGCCTCTTGATTTGCCAGAAGCTAAGATCCGAGCTTTAGATTGCAGATTCGAGGAAATTAAGAAGATGATCAACACTTTCAGACCTCGTCGATTGCAAGATATCTATGTCGAACCGACCTGATCCACACAAAAAAACATCTCTCACAGAAGACGTGTCATGACCCAGAAAGATCGAGTCTCTACAGTAGCGGTACCAAGCGTACTGATGCACAAAGCTGACGTCCGTCTGTACCCAACACGACGTGGGAGAACATCCCAAAACGGACGCCGTCAAAGCCAAATCCATTCATGCAGAAACCGAGAACCCTAACCTAACTAACCCAGTTCAAAGAAATCAAATTCCACTCAACAGAAACGTTCAACGTTACGCAGTCTTCGCCGAATTATCTGCACACGAAAAACTCCCATTCGAACTACTAGCATCCGAATGAATCGCCGTACCGGAGGCATAAAGGCCGAGCCCACACTAGCAAACCCCCCAAAACCACATCAGTCAAAAAAGCCCATACAATTCTCACATCAACGACAGCAAAACAGGAATAGAAGGAGGAGGAGGACGACGACGACGACGACTTACAATAATAGCCCCTATACAAAAAACCAAAAAATTCAAAACCGTCAAAGCCATCTTCCTCGGACTGCTTCCATACCTGCCCTTATTCATGTACAGCCAGAAGACACCACTGAGCCCGAACGTGAACCAACTAGCAAACAACGCACTGATCAACCCCAACAAATCATTAAACACCGGAATCGCCTCCGCAACAACCCACGCCACCGTCCACAACGCAAGCGCGATCAACGCCCACACGCCATAACTAGACAGACTCTTCTTACTCATCCGGTCCGTGCCGCGGAACAGACGGACGTAGATGTACTTCGCCGCGACGTGGCCGTTGATCACGCCCGCGATGACGATAGTCGGGATAGCGATGCCGTAGGCGACTTTCCGCACGAGCTCCCCCGTGGAGCCGAGGGCGGGGCTGGCGACGGAGGAGCCGGCGTAGCGGTAGACGACGACGGCGACGATGACGTACATTGCTGTGTCGACGCCTTGGAGGAGGAAGAGGGCTTTGGGGTAGGTGGTGGGGTCTTTGAGTTCGGAGATGAAGGAGAAGAAGGCGACGTGGCCGGCATAGGCGAAGATGATGTTGGTGACGGCCAGGAAGCCTTTGGAGAGGGAGATGGGGCCGGTGGCGGCGATGTGGACGTTGCGGGAGGGTGGGGAGACGCCGACGCCGATCATGGTTATCATCACGGCGGCGATGATGGAGATGAATGCTATAATTACTGTTACCCGTGGCTATGAGGAGGTGGGGAGGAGAGGAGAAGACGTACAAGCTACGGACATGTATGAGACTCTGTGTAGCGTCCTCGGTAGGGTGAAGATCAGACATACGATCATGCCCACGATGCCGAACGCAATCGTACAAGCGCCGTGATTAGAGATGGTGTTCAACATGATGGAGAAGGTCAGGATATGACTCCCCATAATGAAGACAAGGAAGATGATCTGCGCGGCGCCAAAGATCTCACGGCCGACCGGACCGAGCAGGACTTCGCCGGCGTCGGCCATGTTGTGGACGTGCGGGTAGCAGAGCTTGAATTGCCCGATTACGAAGCCGGTGTAGGTTGCCAGGGCGCCCAGGCCGACGATGAGGATCACGCCTCTGTGTGGGGAGCGTCCAGTCAGGATCTTGCGTCGCTAGCTTTGGGAGACGTAAGGGAGGACTCACGGCACGAATCCGACCGCGGCCAGCACTGAAGGTAGTGACAATATTCCGAGGGAGATGGTCTCTGCGATCATGACTATCGGCCGCGGTAAGCATAGGATGGAACGCGCTGTCAGGGTGTATTCATATGGATCGTACTCATCCCTGCTTGCCTATTATCTTCACATCAGTCATCTGCTCGGCGTTCCTGTAATGATACTCACCACCAAGCCATAGTCTTGTACTTGACCTCCGCGTTCTCTTCATCTCCGAAAGGGTCATCTCTCGCCTTGTCTCTCCTAATGCCAGCTTGCGCTCCATAGTTCTCAGCATCCCCGTTGACGGTACCACCGTTGTTGGAATGCCCGTAGTTCTCTTTCTCCATAGAAGCAGCTGTCCCTTGGCCGTAAGTAGTCGTTGAAAATATCAAATATAGTCCTGGCTAAACCCTGCGATGTGATGATGCCTGCCAGCAATGAAAATGAAAATGAAAAGAGTAAGAGTGATCTAGCACTGAATCTCCATGGCTAGCTTTGAAGACGAGATCGTTGACGAAGGATTGAAACTCGTGGACGGCTCAAGTGTGCCGCTGACATCGAACATGCATGGGTCTTTGTGCCGTGCCATCGTTACACAACAGTAGTGGAGCACAGGCTGTGCAAATATTGCAAAAGCGAGCGAACACATCTGGGAAGTTCCCTTCTGGAAGATTGAGGGAGGGTTTTCCGCAGGTTGGTGCCAGTCGTCAAACGCTTCGTAAGTGGAACATTTACATGACCTGATGTTTTCGATCTTTGTATGGGGGCTTCCTTCTATGTACCAACAATGGATATCTACCTTGAAAGGGCGCTTCGACGTAGATAAAGTGGGTTACAAGCAATATGAAAACTCAATAAAAGGCACTCTTCTTCAAGATGTGATGACATAGAACACCGCTCTGAGCTGTCACTGCATCGTGCTGTGATCTGAAACATAATGTTAGAACTTTGGGCGGCTTACTGCAATAGTGGACTGGACAGTGTGGTGATGGATGACTGTTTCGCTGTACTTCACCGAAGGCGTTGGTACTCGTACTTACAGGTATCAGTTGAGGATCAAGCTCTTGCCGCTTGATCAGCTGGGATTAATCATGCGGTGCTTGGACCTACAACACTATACGCTTGCGTGAAGGAGGACAACCTTTCTACGAAGGACGAAGGACGAAGTGAAAGGCAATTTACAAAGGACCTTTAGAATCGATTGAACAATGCCCAGGTTGATGAACCGATGCGCACCTGTGAACTTATATACGAAAAGTATTTGCACTGTAAATCTAACAAACCCCAACAGCGAATACCAATCACTTATTCGCAGATGACCCCTTCCCTAAAACAGGACTATGACCAGATAGAAATCGTGAGTCGCTCTCCATGGTATCCGCAGGGCGATCTAGGCACATGTTAGAGAATCGACATTACCCTTCAATCACTAAAGTAGATGCTCACCATGTCTCGAATAGAGCTTGCGCTCATGCTCGTCATACTCCCCGGCTTTACCACTCTCAACATCTTTCCTCGTCACGCCAAGCTTACTTTTCGGCAGACCCATGGATGCAAGAAACTGGACCGTGTCCCTCCACTCAAGATCCTGCCGCCTCTTGTCCCACTTCAGCTCATCTGCCATAAGATCGATGACTGTCGGTAACGCCTCAAGCGCCGCTTGAGCATTCAAGAAAGCCAGTCGTGTCCGTCGTGCTAGTACGTCGACGGCGGTTTGGGCGTACTCGTGTCGGACTGCGTAGCGAACTTCACCATCAATGAACGGGTAGAGAGGTGATATCCGGATGCCTCGGACGGGGAATCGCTTCTGCGTCGGTCCTGAGAGCGCAGCAACAGTCCAGCCACGATCGCCGTATGATTCAGTGAGATGTCGGGCAACGTCTGTTTCCACACCGAAATGCTGAATGAGATTGATGAAAAGAGTCTTCGAGTAGCCATGTGCACCAATAAGCCTCACCTGATGGGTCTGACATGTCCCATCGAGAGTTGCGGCGTCGTCGATCATCTCAGTACCGCTGACATCTGGCGCACCTCTCACTGGTCCTGGATGAAGGCCATAAAGCTTTATCGATTCGTCTACCGTCTCTTCAGCCATCTGTCGATACGTCGTCCATTTCCCACCGGCACAAGTCAAGAGACCAGAATCAGAAACAGTAACGAGATGATTGCGCACGAGTGACTCGGTGTTCCTCGCTTTCGGATCCCGAACCAGGGGTCTGATACCTGACCATGCGGCGAGCACGTCGCCTCTCCTTACGTTAATATCGGGTGCAAGGTACCCTCGAATCTCCGAAAGTATCCAGTTGATCTCCTCTTCACCTGCGATAGGGTTCTGCGTGATATTCGTAGGGGCATCAGTAGTTCCTGCAATCGTATTGCCTTGCCACGGTAAGAAAAAAATTACACGCCCATCCGATGTCGATGGATCTATCAATCCCATGTTGGCGGGGCTATAATATCCTGGTAAGATCACATGCACTCCGGAACTGGGTGCCACAATCTCGTCGACTTTCTGATCATCCATCTTTCTTATCGAATCTGTGAATGGTCCAGTAGCATTGATGATTCCCTTCGCTCGGATTGTAAATTCTTCCGCTTTCTTTCCGTTCTTCTCTTGGACCAGATCTTTGACCGTCGCACCGTTCAGCCGGCCTGATGCGTCCCTCTCAAGGCCTGTGACTTCTATGTGGTTGACGACTGTGCTTCCGTACAGCGCGGCTGTCATTGCTATTGAGACATTCATCCGCGAGTCATTATGCGCTCCATCTGCTTACAATCAGCGCGTGATACCTCAGTCTCGGGAGAACAGGTGTTATACCATAATAGACTAAAGCTCCAAAGAGATCGTCCTTCTTCAGCATGGGGAACGCATCCAATGCCTTGCTCTTTGTAAGGAAGTAAGAACTTTCAATCCCCTCCGAGCCAGCCAGCAAGTCGTAGAATTTCGTCCCAGCCCAGAAGTATGGTGCTTGCCACCACTTCTGAATTGGCAGCATGATAGGCAACCACATCGACAGGTGCGGCGCCGTGTCCAAGAAGTATTTGCGTTCCCGCAATGCCTCCTTCACAAGCTTATATCTTCCCTAGAATCAGCCATCCCAACCTCACCGTGGTGATCAATGGTAGAGGCGTACTGGTTGTAATCCAACTCCCAAACCGCCTTCTCCAAATATCGGACCCCACCATGTACCAATTTGGTACTCTTGCTGCTTGTGCCACTACTGAAATCATCCCTCTCCACCACCGCAACTTTTAGCCCCCTTGTTGCAGCATCAAGTGCAATACCTGACCCCGTCGCACCCCCACCAATGATCAGCAAATCATACGACTGCTCCCCAGCAGCATCGTCCTCTTGCATCGCCTTCTCCCGATCGGCACTCGACCCGAAGACCCCTCCGAATGTTCCTTTCCTCGCCAGCTTATCGACACTTTGCCTCACGCCGCCAGCGCTCCTCTTCAGATCCACAATCTGCTCCTCCCGGCTCTTGACCAGAGGGAATCGTGGCGGGATCAGAGTTCCCTCCTCACCATAGCTAGGCGGAGGCACAACCGCTGGATCTGAACCCGGTATATTGCGCGGTCGATAGGATATGTAGAGGACTCCTCCGCCGAGAGCGGCAGCTACGGAAGTGTAGATGATGGGTTTCAGCAGACGACGGGATTGGCGCGCTGCCATCGTTACTAATGAAAGTAAAGAGTAAGGTTGGCGGAGAGTAAGTCTCTAGTAGCCCAGACTGGTAAGAAAGGGAGGTGAACTGCTGATAAGGGCTCTATTACATGGGTTGCGACTGATGCAAAACGGCAACACGGAAGACTGCTTGAGAATCAATTGAGAGGGCTAAGCCTTGAGCTAGCGTGTCTCGAGGATTGTATCATTGTTATGGTTTTCGAAAGAGTACTCGACCTGTTCAATGAAACGTGAACTTGCAGTCGGCGTTGGGAACAGCTCATGCTTGTGACGGCCATCATCCGAGTTTGGGGTTGTTCCGAGAACGTCCCACCAATGGACTATGCCTCGGCTTGCGCATAGGGTTGTCACAAACTACAAACATCGTTCCATGGAAGCAATACCTAACGTTTAGTGTACAGAATAGGTAAGGCAATGGTCCCAAAGGCTGTAATGAGGACACTAATAGAGTTATTGCTTGAGATATATAGTCCCCTCCGATAGCGTACACTCCGCGGTTCCTTGGTTCATCTTCCTGATATAAGACACTGAGCATCCGAAAGCTGGAGTGCGTTGACTCTACTCCATATATGACCCGATACATTTGACAAACATTGAAGATCCTCATTGCCTTAATCTACACACGCTGAAAGAATGGGAATTCATCAAGCATCAGTCCTTGTTCTACAGCCCGTAACTCACAAGTTAGCTCTGAACTGTCCCGACGTCCCTGGAAACATGCCCCTCTGATATGTCTCCCATGCGGCGTCTACCTCCTTATACGCATCGTACCCAAATAACCACTTTTGAAACACTGGATCCGCCCAACGGTTCGGGAATCCTTCGAAGGGCTCGTGCTGCGTCAGCTGCCGGTCCCTTTCTTTCTGCCTGTCCCCGTCGTGCATGTGGAATACATCCCGGAGGGCTGTACTGCCCTTCACGACGCGTGTGGTGCGTGGTTTGCGCAAAGCTTCGTAGATTACTAGTAGGTCGGGAAGTTGGGACTTGTGTGTGATTTTCGTGAAAAGAGCGCCGAGGACCGCGCCGTCTTCAACTGCTTGCGCTGCACCTTGAGCTCTAGAAATCCTCCATAAGTGACGTTTGTAAAAGAGAAAGGATAAAGAACTGAATTGAGCGTACAGATAGGGTAGTGTTGCATGGCATGCATCACCAAGAAGAGCAAATTTCCCACTCGGATGACTCCAGCTCTCCATTTCCTCGCTATTCTGCAGCCGCCATTTACTTGTCTCTTGAACGAGCCCCAGCAGAGCCTTCAGCTTCGGATCCCACTTCTCGAAGAAGTCACGCATTTCCTGCACATCCGCCTTTGCCGTATTCACCATCTCAGGTAGATTATCAGGACAGATCAAGACGATGTTATAGAGCCCTCCACCCTTGAGAAGGTAGCAGACTGCATGCCCGTCTGGGCCCATCCAGTAGTTTATTGCGGGTTTCTCGACGAGGTCGACAAGATCCGGGTGCCTCGACATGTCCTCTGCCTTTACAATAATTCGGTATGCTAGGTCACCGGTTAGGTGCGGTGGGTCTGGGTGGCCAAGGAGGGCTTCGCGGCAGACGGATTTCAGACCGTCTGCACCTAGGACGATATCGGCGTGAAACTCAGGCTTGCTTTGGAGATGTAGCGAAGGTTTCTCGAAGTCGATTTCTGTGACTGTAGACCCTAATTGCATGCTGACGCCGAGTCTTTCGGCTTCTGTGACCAGGATCTTGTGATAGTCGGCGCGGTGGATGTGCAGGTATGGAACGCCGTAGCGCTCTTCAGCGTAGGGGACCATATTCTGTTTAGAAAGCACAGCGCCATCACGATAGGAGCGCAGGATGAAGTCTGATGGGCGTACCGAGACAGATTCGATTCTGTCCAGTATATTCCAGCGTTTGAGGATACGTGAAGAGTTCGGTGGTATCTGGATCCCTGCGCCAATCTAGGGAGAACCAAGTAGTCAACAAATGCCCAGCATCGCAGCGATAGCCTTGTGAAGAGTCAACTGACTTCGCCAAGCATAGGTGCTTGTTCGAGGATTGTGACTTTGTGTCCCGCTTGAACGATGCCTATGGCAGCTGCCAGGCCACCGAGGCCCGCTCCAACGATAGCAACGTGGTATTTGGGACTTGACATGAGTATGGACTGAGTTACAGGCACAAGTCATAGAGAAGTCTTCATTTGAAGACATGACGGCGGTGGTTATACAATCCACTTTCTCTAGTGCCAATTGAAAGGCATGGCACGCAAGATCGGCAGCGGGAAACGCGGGGCCTAGCTCGTCCGGTAATCTAAGCCGGGATGCTTAGCGTAGCGAACTGCCGATTTCAAGTGAAACCCAGACTTTGAGATACTCCCTCCTCTTTGGATTGTCAATTACTGTCACAATGCCAACACCAATCCGAGTGCGTGGCAAGAACACACGCGATCAATCACGGAAAGTCAGCCGGCAGGTTCTCGAAAATGGTTCTTCTACCAAACCACGAGGTCGTCCACTAAAGCTTATGTCCACTTCGATCTCTCATTCAGCTACCTCTTCGCATTCCAGCACCCCGTCTACAACCTGCATGACATCCTCTACGAAGCGGGGCAAGGTTAAGAACGGATCAGCCTCCCCGGTGAAATCCAGAATGCAGCGTTCACCACTCGAGTCTCTGCCACTCGAGCTTCTCCAGACTATTTTTCTCCATTCTCTCAACCTCCAGCTACCTTTGATATCTCCATATCTCGCCGCGGCACTGTCAAGCGAACATGTGTACACAGAGCTCATTCTAAACAGTTTTTCTGGCGTTACGGCAATCGGCGGAGTAAGTGACCACGAGCCTCTTTATCCGGATCTCAGTAGTGCGAGCCTTCAGACCATACTCATGAGCCGTCGATGGTTCACGCTGGACTTGCTGAAAAAGTGCCAGGGAAAATTTGTGCAGCAGATCGCCGAAGAAGAGCGACGGAATCATTCGCGGCAGATTATCAAGACTGAAAAAAGAGAGAAGCGGCGGCAAAGGTCATCTGAGGGCTGCGAAACCCTCTGGACGCAGGAGATTATACATTTTGAGAAAGGCATTGGCAAAAGCATTCGGATATTCTATGGGAACACTGGTGCAAGTGGAACTGTGTATACCTTCGAGTATGAAGCACTTGATCCTCCTTCCGACGTACGACCACTCGCGGTCCCTGAATCGGCGACTAACAGCCGGTCGTATCAGCTACCTCAATGCCAGGCCGATTCGTGGAGAGAAACGGGTGAACAAAGTCTTATCCCAGACAAATTGCTCCATGGACCGTGGACCGAGGAGAAGCTTGACCTTTTAGAACTCCTATGTGATGCTGGGGCGACAGTAGATTGGATCAATACCTCTGCTGGAGAGGTAGCTGAGAGAGGGTTCGAAGAAGCCATTCTGGAAGGGAATCTGAGCGCTGTAAGGCTGTTGACCAGGGAACCGTTCAGCGTTTGGCGTCAAAACGTTGGGGTCAGGACAGATATACGGCATCTGCGTCTGGCAGTCATGAAGGCTGGATGCCGTCAAGAGATCGTTGAAGAATTGGTCTGTCGCCCGTTAAGTGTGAGTGACTTGGGCGATGAGGAGATTCTGGCTTGGGCTGTCAAGGTTCGGGCTGAGGGCAATGAGATGGGCCAGTGGGTGTTGGATCAGCTGAACCATTCATAGAGGGTGTTTCTGAACCTGAGCAGGACAGTGAAAGCTATACTCCAGAGTCACACTCGCCTTGTATCTTAAACAGCTTGATGGGCATGAGTCGTGGTTTTGGGTGACATTCATCTGGTTCTAACAAACAAATGGTTGAGCGATAAGAAGCACGCCGAAACACTCGTGGTGAGCAAAGCATATGGCGTCTGTGCCTTTCATTGTCGTCTGTGACTCGGGTACCAGCGATAAGCAGGTAGTAGCTTGGACAAGTCCTGAGAAAGAACTGCGTTTGTATTTGATACTTGGAGGACTTGACAGGACATTGAATTGATCAATCCCGGTTTTTGGTCTATAAGGGTAAGAAATCGAAAGCCTTCAAACATCCCCCAAGCATGCATAGTACAGACAAGATTGACTATGAGTGCCTCCAAAGGCGGGATATACTATTGGATATACGCCGATGGTTGTGCCATAGTCTTATGAATACTGAAATCCCGTATGTTAGCATGGTTGTATTAAGACTTAACTTCAACCTGGAGAGTATGGAGAAAGCTGCCCTCAGTGATCTTGGTGTAAACGATATGATCATTTCCCGAAGGAATCACTTACTATCTAGTGCGTTGTGTGTTGTAATCATCGGGCAAAGAGCTGTTTGCAGGAAAGGGAGATGGCTTACCGTTCACAGAACAAGAAAGTCTCGGCGTTTCGTGAAGGTAGAGCATTACACGCATAGCATCGGAAGTATCTACAATCACCCTGGAGGCAGTCAGCATAGGCTGCAGACTGGAGTGGAGCAACGAGAAATCGAAGAGGTGATAGACGTGTTCAGAATATGTAAGATTGAATATCATATCCCACAATCCGTACTGAAACTCCGGCGAGAGTTTCCGGATATAAGGTCAATCGCAAATTATAGCATCATGTAGATAAAGTAGAAATTTTTGGCGGAGCAAACTTACTCGTTAGTTTCAGGTTGGTTGATGGTCGTGTGAGATGCCAGAGTAAAAAATTCTTTGCAGCTACTAGACAGAGTCGATAAAGCGGAGCGCAAATATTTGTATCACGTAAGCAGAGCCTCACTTTCGAAAACCCTACCCGAGTTTTAGCGAGCCCACACTGTTCGGTTAGCGCTGATTATCCAAATTCAGCGACAACGACAACGACGACCTCATAAAGCCCCGGGCAACAAAATAGTGCGTGGTACTTCCTAGAGTTACTTAACGACCATATTTAACCAGACCTGCACTTCTAGAACGTGTCGCAATGGCTGAGATCGAAGTCAAAGCCTCCAAATGGAGACTGGTAGAAGTTGGCCGTGTCGTCCTCTTTGTTACAGGTCCATACACCGGTAAACTGGCAGCCATCGTGGAGATTATCGATCACAAGCGCGTATGTAAATCAGAGATTCATGCAAATCCTGACATATCTGGCAGACACTAAATGCTCACGTAGGTTCTCGTTGACGGCCCTTCAACGAAAGAGAAACATATCGTCCCTCGCCATGCCTCACCTCTCGGAAACGTCATCCTCACACCTATTGTAATCCCAAAGCTACCGCGTGCAGCCGGCACTGGTGCGTTGAAGAAGGTCTGGGAGAAAGAGGAGATTGAGAAGAAGTGGGAGGAAAGCGCGTGGGCACAGAACAGGGAGCGGAGACAGAAGAGGCGGGCTTTGACCGACTTCGAGAGGTTTAAGGTTATGAGATTGAGGAAGCAGGTGGGTACATCTCGATTCTATCTTAGCTCTCGACAGAAGTCCAGGCATGAACGCAGTACCCTGCAGATGGCATAGATCACACCAGCATAGACCTACACAGAGCCCAGGCTGACATTTCTCGGTATTATCAGGCTCGTTTCGAGGTTCGAAAGGCACATGCTAAGGTGCGAGCTTCTGCCAAAGCATAGGGGAATGGAGTCGGAAGGCGAAGCTTAAGAGGTTTGGTTGAGCTTGCAGGTATTCTACCACATGGCGAAGGACTGTATTTCACATCTTGAAATGAAAACAAGCTCAAGCTCTCAATTGTCACACCGGATCCAAGGCACACCGGATGGCCCCTTGCAGCTACACCCTTGTGTATATGTACACTTTCACTGAGGACAACCATGGCAAGAAACCACTCCTCTACAAGCCCTCAGTCAGATGGCTCAACTCTGAAGAAATCATCACACGTAGTTCAGACGTTAGATGTTGTTATAGCCCCGTGAATACGTGTAGTCAGGGCCTACTTGCGCTAGCGAGCTCGGCTAAAATGCCCCGTCACAAACCATAAGCATCAACTTCAAGCAAATCGATGTGCATTTGTTGCTCGCAAGTGGACTCAATCAACAGCACAACTCCAGGTATGTGTAAGAGCATGTTTCACGCACTCACTTCTGTGTGGTATCCTATCATCACGAAGGTCTCTCAAAATTGAGATGCACAACGTGCAATGCGCTTGCGTCTGCCTTCTTCACCTACACAAAGTAAGCTAACATGTCCCGTAATTGCTTCACACAGAGACCACCATGTCGAACCCACGTATTGAAGAGCTACCAGACGACCCGCCGGCGAAGAAGGGTGCTGAGGTAGATGAAGCATCAGACAGCTCCGATTCAGAGGTCGAGGCTGCAGGCGGTGAGGGTGAAGCTGGGATCTCGGCTGGCTCTTCGGTCACCGTCCATTCACGCAATGAGAAGAAGGCGAGAAAGGCCATCGCGAAGTTGGGCTTGAAGCATGTATCAGGTATTACGAGGGTCACTTTGAGGAGACCGAAGAATGTGAGCACATTCGTCCTGGAATACATCTGGTTCAGCCTGCTGAAGATCCTGGACCCAACTCTGAGACTGGAGTTGTCTTCCAATGCAATGCACCGTCCTCGTAACGCGTGGTGCTGACAAGGGATACAAAGATCCTCTTCGTCATCAATCAGCCAGACGTCTACAAGTCTCCTTCAAGCAACACTTGGATGTAAGTTCCACTTCGCGCACTGAAGACCATCTACAGAGGCTAATCACCTACTCAGCATCTTTGGCGAAGCCAAGATTGAAGACCTCAACCAGCAAGCCCAAACACAAGCCGCCCACAACCTCGCTGCCGCCGAGAATGCCAATGCCGGCAGTGGCGACGCACACGCTGGACACGATCACTCTCACGACCACGGCAAAGGCAAGGCTATTGACTCTGGCGATGCTAAAAAGGATGACGACGAAGACGATGGCGAGGAGGTGGACGACTCAGGCCTAGAAGCAAAGGATATTGAGTTGGTCATGGCCCAGGCCAGTGTTTCTCGAAAGAAGGCAGTCAAGGCCCTCAAAGAGAACGACAACGATATTGTCAACTCGATTATGGCACTAAGCATATAGTCTGTGCCTTCGGCAGGGCTTAACGGGTTGCACGACGTTTTCGCCTGCGGTTGGTGTTACTTGCAGGCATGCTCGATGTGGCAGCATACAAATCTCAGGTCTAGAATTGTATCTGAGCGCCATTAGACGACAGGTCAGACATGTACCTCGTACATCATAAATACGAACGCGTTTTGCACACACAATGTCAAGTAGACCTGATGGTAGGATGTGATTCACTTGAGGAGCTGATAAGTGATATAGGCAAGACATGTAGTAAAAATGCTATAATAACGCCAACACACTGTAAATGTACGATTTGTTCTCGATTGATCGCTGTTTGATATGATTCAATGATACAAGCCGTGGTTGGCTCAAAAAGCTCCATGTCACGAGATGGCGCTAAAGCCGAAGTGACGAGCTTCGGAACCTCATCCCTCAATCGTGAAGGCCGATCTGACGAAATAACCATCCCACTGCTCAGCTTCCTTCCAATCCCTCACAATGGCTGTCGGAGTACGTCAATTGATATTTTGGCCAATCCCGTCCTCCTCCAAATCAACCTGAAGCTAATCTACTACTGTGCAACAGCGAAGCGCAGCTTCCAAGATCGACTGGGCCAAAATCGGCACCTCCCTCGGGCTTAGGGGCCAAACCGCGGCATCGCTGCAAGCCTTCAAAAAGCGCAACGATGAAGCGCGCCGCAAAGTACAGATCCTTTCCGACCACCCTCAGGAAGTCGACTTCGCGCAATACCGCGGAATGCTGAAGAATCAGAACGTGATCGACGAGATCGAGAACCACTTCAAGCAATTTAAGCCGGTGACGTACGATGTGGGAAGGCAGATCAAGGCAATTGAAGCGTTTGAGGCGCAGGCGGTGAAGAACGCCGAGGAGACTAAAGGGAAGGTGGATATGGAGTTGAAGGATCTAGAGAAGACATTGCAGAATATCGAGGAGGCGAGGCCGTTTGAGGATCTTACTGTGGTATGTGTTGGCAGATGAACCTCGGCTATTTGTTGCATTACCGAGCAGATATCAGATACTGATGATGCTTTCGTTTACAGGACGAGGTTGTTGCGGCTCGGCCAGACATTGATGAGCGCACTGCACAGCTCGTATCGAAAGGCCGCTGGCAAGTACCAGGCTATAAGGCATGTCCACCAGAACATCGCATCCACGTAGCAAGAACATACTGACAAACATCACAGGAGAAATTCGGGGACCTGTCGGTCCTGTAGACAGCTCTCTGGCCAACCTTGTGGCTTTCATGTTTATAGTCCTCAAGCAGTGTTTTCGTTTTCGAGAACCCTCCATGCAGGAGCTCCTTGCCTTGATCACTGTTCACAGTCACAACGAAGTGATTGGGTTCATTAATATGATGCTGACCGTAGTGAGCACCACACGTATATATCTTACAACTTATCAAACACATCAAAGTACACTCCGCACAAGAACTCCATACTCCGATCAAGAATGCCGCCAGTTCTCCAACACAAGCATGCCTCCGTCCTAAGCACCAAAGCTCTGACAGCCGTTCATCACCTGCCAGTACTCCTCATCCCTCACTTTTCCTTTCTCGCCATCACTCCCAGCCTTACCCGGTCGCTTCTTGGTACCATTGTTCCCATTCTTCGCATCGTTTACGCTGCTCGAAGTGGTTCCTTTCCGCTTTCCATCGTTGCTGCTCGCCTGCTTTTCTTTGTTGTTGGGCATTTTCGTGCTTTTAGATGTTGTTGTGTCCTGTGAACTGCCGAGATTTATTGATGATGATGATGTTGTGGTTGATTGCTGGGAGAAACGGACCTGGCTTCTATGAAGGGAGTTAGATACTTATAGCCACGTAAGTGAAGTGTCTGGTTTATTCACCGTCGTTGGTAACGTTGTTCTCTTGGTCATCGCGTTAGCATTCCTATGTGCTTAGAAAGGGCGTTATGTCATCGGTATAGCGTCTTCAATGCTTCCAGATGTCTGAATTCACACTTTGAACGGCTATCTTTGTGCCCGCTGAACCGATCATCTATCACTTCCCAACGCCGTTTTCTACTCGGCCACAAATGTAGGGCTCACTTGACTCGTGCTCCACAAGTCTAACTTACCCCTTACTCGACGAGTCTAGCCTGCCCTCGATGCAGACCGCGCCCTATCCACGATCAACGTCAACATCTCGAATCCTCTGACCACTCAGTTCAATTGCCCTGCAATCTCTATCAAACCCACTACTGCCCTCAACTATTAGTGCCGAACGTATTTCAGGTAGACCCCATGAGACCGAAGTAGGCTAAGGACAAGCTCCAACATGACTTTTAAAAACAGTGCAATAGGGGGACGGCGTATACGAACATGCCAAGCCCGTCTTCAGGCTTGGAGTCTCTTGGTAGAAGCGTGGACCTGTCTAAGCCAATCTTCGAAGCCCTTATCGGCGTTCAACGACCTAACTCTTAAGTTTCGAAAACTTTTGCTCTGAAGTAATGGCCACTGGCAATGAGCGATGGAATGCAAATAGACGGGGCGGTCATTGCGCTGGGTAATATATTCACAGATTTCTACAGGTTAACGAAGAAAAGGGAAGGAAAGGAGAGGTAAAGCTATCTCGTGCGGTATCTGAGAGGTGTCTCTCTGGCGATGGGAGGTGGACTTGGAACGGGGAGAATGTTTCTGGACATGTGTTGTATGTTGGAGTTTGTTTAACGGTGGCGTATGAAAGCTAGGGAAGAATCGATGGAGTAATAGGCATTTTGTCATTACGTTGGAAGTGGCTTTGGTGTACAGCGCCTCTAGAAGAAAAGACCCGCTTCGGATGAATTCCACCAGACATAGAATTCCAATTGTCCTTTCCCCAATCCCGGTTTCACAAAAGTCCATTTCCAACGGCCAGGTACCCACCTCAAGCAGTACAGCGATCTGTCCAAACCTCTGAGTATGACGGCATCAACGTATTCCTGATTGGAGAATGGTTTGGCCGGAAGAAACGCATTGACATGGGCGCGGGTATGCAAGCGTCATCAATTGACGTCGCTCGAATGATTATTGAACGAATCGTACGGTAGGGCTGAATTCTGCCTCGCTTGGGACGAACGAGTAGATTGCACTGATAGGTGTCTCCCGGTGGCTGGGGCAACGGCTCCAATACTGCAGCAAATCCTTTCTGGGTCTCCGAGTTGAGTCCTGCAAGATCACGAGATCGCCATGTTGCCGTTGATGGAACTCTCGTTGCTTTTTGGTATGGTCCACGCGTACTACTATAATACAAGCATATGGTATGTGACTTCTCCAACCTAATGAAGAGCCCAAAAAGCCACACGGTGCTTGTTGTCCTTGACCGCATAGACCGACGTAAACCGCAGATCCGGGGCGTTGTACTCTGTGCTACCCGTTTCCTGCTGCAGGATTGCTGTCAGCTCTTGGGTTTACAATTGACTGCTCAGATGTAGGCCGGAGTCAAAGATCATTGAAGGTCGTTGAAGAAAAGACATCACATCGATCAGGGCCAAACCTTCTCCAACAGTAATCTTCGCCTATGACGTTGTCTCTGCCACAGGCAGACTCCCTATAATCTTTGTTCGTTCTGAACCATACCTTTGTCGTCATCGTTTGGCTGCTCTACCCTGAGACGAAATGGAGGACACTCGAAGAGATTGACCACTCGTATATGGGTGATGATGATCGGTTCTTTGTTGTCGTCAAGAGTGGCAAACTCCTATCTGGGCTTTCCAGCCAGTGTCATCGAACTGGTGATGCAGAGGACTTCCCCTATGATCATCAATCCTTCACCTCCGCTCGAAGGCTTGTATTGCGACAATGACCCTGAACTTAAATATGGCACACGCATGTCAACACCGTTTGTGACAGGTCATGCCGTGCGACACCTGTCTATAGATACATGAACCCCTGTCTCTGATCAGCTTGAACATGTCCCCTGTGCGGGGCTGGGATGAACTTCCGAAACTCACTCGGCGAACTGTCCCTACAAGTGAAACACCCCAGTCTTGACGACTAGTTCCAAGACGGGACAGTTCATCCGAACAAATCCCCGGCAACCGGGTTTTCTTCCAACTAGCCGAAGATCTGTAGCCGCCGCGAGATGTGATTGGCTTCGCTCGCTAGCGTAGATCACAAATCGATCCCGTAGCCACGATAAGCTCTAGACGAGATCTCATCCCGCTTCGAGTTGACTTCATCGAACTCTTGTGCCACCCCCAGCGCTTGAACAGGGCAACGGCAGCAATGGCAGGGCAGAGCTGCATGGATCCGTCACAGAGCGGAAGCTTGCGTGGTCAACGTTGCTACCTGCAGCATTCCGCCATGCACAGATGGAACGCTCGTGGCCGTCGTCTTCGTGGGTGGAGTGGACCGGCCAGCCCATGGGAACAGGGGGAGTAAGGTAGAGTACGGTACCGGATCTAAGAACCCGGTTAATACAATAAACTGTTCCCTTTAACGTTATACTCTGTACCTTACCTTATGGAGATGATCGGCTTGTGGCATGTGAAGCATCTCGCGGAGCAACATCTCCCCCGCTTTCTCTGCCCAGTGGTGAATCATTTGGAGCTTTCATTGATCACTAACCCTCTCCGGGACCTGCTGGTATCCGATCTCACTACAAGAATCCACCCGTACCTTCGTACAATGTTGCCATGAGGAAAGGAGCGTTTTGACACTACTTTAGTGCGTGGGATACTGCCTCGTGGGACCCTACCGTGCGAAGTATCACAGTCCCAGTAGCGGTACTGCCGTCCGCTTAGTCGCCGGCCGACCCACAATCTCATAATTCAAGCGCGCTCCTCACTTCACTTCGCTTTCCAACCTCTTCACTCCCATCTTTGTCACTCTTCTTCAACCATTTCATGAAGAAGCCCCTTCAGTGTGCAGCCTGTGTCTACCTTGCTGCGAGAGCTTCTTGACATACGCGCCGACCTTTCAGTCTGGTAGTTGAGCTCATAAGCACAAGATCAGGCACTCTACTCTTTTCAAAGCTTTCGTCTCACTTACTCGAAATCCCTTCAAGCTTCCTCCAAAGCCCACGGAGCAGCCGCAATGATGAAATACATTAGTCCCGAAGGCCACAACTGGGGTCCCATCTTCCTCGACGCCCTCGGCCTGGCCTACATCGTCGTCATTATAGCATGGAGCTTGTTTGTGCTCTGTGGCCTGCTCTTGACGGTACTCAAGCGTGCCCTACCTTTCATCCGGATGCGCAGCCTGACGCTCATCGCGTCCACTCTTGTATCTCTACACGTCTATCTGGTCATGACGTTCCCAGTTTACTCTCTCAACGGCACCTTTAGCTGCGAAGCGGAGTTCTGGGTTATGAGTGTTTACCTTCCATTTGGCATTGCATGCTTCCATGTGCAGAACATGCAGCTATACTCTCTGAGTCGTCTACAGAGACAGCTGATCTCGAGTGGGCCGACCCATTCCGCTACGACAGGTCAAAACACGAACTCTTGGTTTGGTGGTCTGGTGATGAGATTTCGACGACGGAATGCCCTCCAGCAAACACGAATACTCACCTATGTGGGCATGGGCTTACAAGTAAGTCTGCTCAAGGACCACGCCAACATCTTTCCAAATGTACTTTGTGCAACTGCTGACTTCGATCATGTAGTTGGTTGTCTCGCTCGTCATCTATCTTCTTTCTCGAAAGTTCCATGGCTTCGGCGTTGTCTCCCACAAGGTGTCTCCACAAGAATGTCGTCAAGGCTGGGAGTGGTTCGTACAACGTCTCACTTAGGGCAGTTGCATAGTTGATCATGTGAGCTAAGCTTTAGTAGGGTACCGTCTGTCGTATGGCAATTCCTTTGGACCTATGGCTTCGGACCATTCGTTCTCTTCAAGATTAGGGGAATTCATGACATTCACTATTGGAAGCTGCAGACTAGCTTGGCTATACTTGCCAGGTGCGGCCATTGTTGGGCTCTCCAGCTTATTGTTCAGACATGCTTATAAGAATGTAGTCTTCCTGGATCTCCCCTCTGGCTCGTAGCAGTCTATTCAGACAAATTCTCCAGTATCAACAAATACTGGCCACCTCCGATGTGGTGAGTTAGACTGCAACTATCAAAACTTCAATATATATAACTAGTCGAAATAGGTTCGTTCCCGGTCTAATGACCATGGAATTTGTCACCGTCTTCTTCCCGTTGCTTGAGGCATATCGCCCACACCGGTCTCGACGCTCCTTCGTTGCAGCCATCTCCGACAGTGAAAACAATCAACATCCCCGTGTACAGTCTACCGGCTCTAACTCCGCCAACCCAGTCGCAGTATCGCACGATGCTCCATCTACTGCAGTCTCAAGGAGAACGAATGACTTGTACAGCATGGACTCACTCAACACCGCGCTCAGGACGAATGTTGGACCGTTGTTGGCTTTTGCCACTCTCAGAGACTTTACTGGCGAAAACATCGTTTTCCTCAACAAAGTTGCAGAATTCAAGGACGCATGGGAACGAGTCGTGGAACGGAAAGGAACTATCACTGCCGAATCCAGGCGTGAGCTGTTCGATCAGGCTCTTGAAATCTACGCCAATTTCATCTGTCTGAGAATCTCGCAGACGCCCATCAATATCGGAGGTCCGATGCGTCTCGATATCAAGACGATCTTCGGTCCGGCTGCCAAGCATCTGCAGAGAAAGGTTTCCGAAGACGTTGTCGCTCCATTCGCGTCTGACGAAACCGAAGGCGCCTGGTCTCTCACAAACTTCCAACAGCAACCGAACCGCGGTCTCTTGCGCTCGGACAGCCAGGAGGGCATCGTCGAACCTGCCGCGTCGTCTTCCGCGAGTGGAAATCCCACGTCCCAGCCGAACATGGATCCAGCGCCTGAGGAGTTTGACCAGACGGTGTTTGATAAAGCAGAGAAAGCCATCAAGTACACGGTCTTGACCAATACTTGGCGTCGGTATGTCGCTCTCCAGTAGAGGCCGCTCTCATGTCGTTTCTATGCCCCTTTTATGATTTCAGACTTCGAGACGTTTCTGCACTTTGTTCGCTGTTCTAGAGCGCTTTTTCTGACCGGTCAGCTTCGTCGATTCATGCGAGACTACCAGTATGGCGAGTTCGGACGGTGCGAAGACATTTTCGAGTTCCAAATCTTTCGTGTCGGGCCTCTGGTCGAAGCTTTGAGTGTATGCACAGTGTGTCGTTTTTCCAGCGAGGTGTCGACGGATAGGATACCTTTTCTTTTCTTTTTCTTCTTCTTCGAGTAGCTTGAGCGGATTGTCCATTGGATCATCACCGGGCTTGGCTTTACTGCCTGCCATTTGATCTGAGATAGGATTCGCTCTACTGTTCTCTTTTCGAATAGCTGAGGAGGCAAACGTCACTTGGATCTTTATGCGGTTTGGCTTTTCCGCCTGCCGCATGATCTCATACACGGATCGCCCTCATCGACCTTTTCGATTCGTTAGCTTGAGAGCACCCATTGAATTTGATCTTCAACGGGATTGGCTTCACCGCCTCCCCCAGCAAGGTCTTAGCAGGGCCAACTCTACTTTTCCAATTCCCATTTCCATTTCCACGTTCTTTTCAGAAAAACACCACATGTAGCTAGCTTGACAGCACCCCATCCATCTAGATCCTGTACCGAGTTTGGCTTCGCCGCCTTACCCACAAGATCTGAGATATCGGATCCTCCTGTATCGGCTCTGGCTTCACTGTCTCTCCTCCCCGCAAGATCGATCTGATCTGATCTGATCTGATCTGGGTGTCTGTCGTCACTACCTACTGTTGCTACTACGCTACACCACACATTCGTTTTCTTCACAACACAACCCCCTTAGCGCACGGGGTACACTAATTAAAGGTCTGGCCTCATCCGTTCTCTTTTCACGTTCTTTACCCCTTTTTCCTGTTTTCTCCATCCAGAAGAGATGAGAGAGAGAGGCGTGCGAGGCGCGTTGTACAGTGTGGCCAACCTCGCATCGCATATAGCTAAAATCCAAAAAAAGAAAGTTCAAACCCATCAGTCTTCATGATCTGGTCCGGTCTTTGAAACGGGGTCTATTGATAGTAGGTGTCTTTGTTGTGATAGTACATGTCCAGCGTCTACTGCGTAGGAGTCATTCGACCATATAGCCTCTTCCCTCCTCCCTCCTCCCATCCCCCTCCTCACTCCTCCAAAGACCAAGCCGTAAAGTAAGTTACATGCCCGCAAGTTTACTGACATACAGATGCAGATCAACCGCCCTTCACCTTTACCGTCGCCGTTGTTATTGATTCCTGCAGGCTGAGTATCCACATGAAGACGAATTGGACAATGTACGAGTACAGGAAGAGGAATTGCGTGCGGCGGTTGCGTTGGGAGCGCGCGACGGTGTGGGTGGCGCCGCGGGTCGAGTCCGTGCTGGGTTCGGGGAGGAGGACGTATTTGAGGGAGCGGAGCTGTGGGGGTTTGGGAAGGTTAGTTTATTTTGGAAAAAAAATGGGGCGAAAAGGGAAGGGAGGCTAGGGAGGGTGGCAGAAGAGAATGGGGAGCGAGCTTACTAAGAAGAAAGCGTTTGCTAGGAACGTATATGTGAAGACCGTCCAGCCTATCCATCCTCCGGTCCCTTTGCCCCTGTTCAGGATCTCGGAGACCACGAGTGTGACGATGATGCCGACGAATTTGTAGCCGGAGTAGGCGACCAGGTCGAGGAGTTGGGATTCGTTGCTGATGGAGAGGAGGTAGCAGCCGAGCTTCAGCCCTAGGATCTCGAATATGACTACCGCGAAGGCTGTCGTGGCCGTTAAGCCTAGAAGTTCGGGGTGGAATGCGCCGCGGAGACCCGCTAGCAGTGTGCTTAGGAGTATGTATGTGACGAATGCCATGACGGGGATGTACATGTCTGGGGAATTGAGATCCTCGCGGGGCGGGAGGAAGCCTTCTCGGCCGTCGGGGGAGATGCGTTGTTGGCGCGACCAGGGCTTATGTCGCCAGGGGAAGAGCACGAGGGCGAGTTTGGAGAGGACGTAGGTGTTGGAGACGTTGAAGTAGTGTTTCAGGGCTGGGATGGAGACGTAGCGGTTGATCTTTGGTTTGAAGGCAAGCGGTCAGCACCTAGAATACAACTCCGTGATTTGGCCTTCTGTCTTGGAGGATCACCCACGCTCTGGTCCACGTACTCCTGTCCAGCCATCACGGCGCTCTTTCCAATCTGGAACCCCATCCGCGCCGTCTGGTCGTTCATGAAGCCTCCGAAATTGGGCGCAAAGCTTCCGCCGCCACTGCCTCCTTGCACGGGTTGGGCATTGTACATCCCCCCATAGGCTGCACTTTGTTGATGCTGCTGGGGAGCAGGCGGTGGTGGGGATCGCATCATCGGTACCGTGGAGACATGCTGAGGTACTGGGTGGTGAAGGGGGGGTGAATGTGCGGGTGCTGGAGCGTATGAGGGCCGTTGCATGGCTTGGTGGTCAGTTCCGAAGGCAATCTAATACCGGTTGCACTGGAAAGAGGGTTGGTAGTGTGACAGGGTATGTGACTGCCAGCATGGAAGCTATCGTGTCCTATTGTTGTGGCCTAGGTTTCGAGAGCTGCGCACGGAGGTTGCCGCTGCATCATCTTTCGGATGCTCACCGATTCAGGATCATTCCTGCGCTGACGACTTGTTACCAAATTCTCAGCGCATTATGTTAGATAGCTTCGAGATACTAACAACCTCAGGGGTGGTGCTCTGGTCGAGGTCATATGCGCCGGTGGCTGCAAGCATCGTCAACGCCCTCATCAACGATGTCTTCATCGAGGAGAAGGTACTACCGGGCGCAAGCGTTGCAGATGATGCAACAGCTGCACGATATCCGGCATATAAAAAGGAACAGTACACTCTCAAGTGGACGACTGTCAAGGACCTGGGACTAATCTTTGTCGTACGTCTATGTCCCTCGGAGTCATGCCCTATTGCGTCTCAGGGAAGGCTAACGTACACATGGGACCCTTTAGGCGGTCTACCAGTCGCTATTACATCTCTCATGGATTGATGAACTCCTCGATAATATTCGAATAATATTCGTGGACCTCTATAAAGACCAGTTAAAAAAGCCTCACACCAGCGTCGTCGAGTGCCACTTTGATGAATATTTCGATCAGCAAGTACGAGAGCTGGAAAGTAGTACTGGCGGAGCATCGGCGAGATCGCAACTGGAGCTTGCTCCAATTGACGAGATCACACCACCTTCAAGCTCGGGAACTGGGTCTGATGATCCGCCGCCTATACCGGGTCTACTCAAAGGTTTGTTTAAACTGTAAGGTGATTCTTCTGTCTGAGTGCTGACATGTCTACCGCTTATAGCACAACCAAGAGCACCATACAGCGATGCCACCTCGACAGATGCAACGCCAGTACCTACTCCAGACACATCTCGACCATCCACGCCGGTCGCCAATCATCTTCTTTCCGCGAAGGCAGGGCCAGGCGGGCGAGGCTCTCGCCGGGCTAGAAAAGTGGCAGTCACATCTGCGAATGCATCTTCAGGGGACGAGACCTCCGCGAGAAGAGCTAGAGTTGTGAAGACTGCTTCAAAGAAAATGCGGAGATGGGATGCTGAAGGCCTAGCTGATGATGATGACGAGGTGCCTCTAGACTATTCTGCCATATCCGTGAACGACACTGCAGATAGGCAAATGGATGGTAACGTGAGACCCGGAACCATGGAGGCAGTCACGCAGGAATCATGGGGCAAGAGGACTGGCAAAGGAGATTTTGTACTGAAAGATCTGGACGACGAGGTTCATTCTATATTACAAGGGGCGGATGCCAAGAAGACGAAGACAAGCACGACCACTGGTGTTGTTGGCTCGAGCTTAGGCGCTATCGGAGGATTGTTCAGAAACGTCATTGGCGGCAAGGTGCTGACGAAAGAAGACCTTGAGAAGTCTATAAGGGGCATGGAAGATCATCTACTAAAGAAGAACGTTGCGCGTGAAGCTGCTGTGAGATTATGTGAAGGGGTAGAGAGGGAATTGGTAGGTGTCAAGACTGGCAGCTTTGAAAGTAAGACTCTTTATGATTCCGTCAGTCGTCTTTGCAGTAGCTTGGCTGACTCCACCAAATTGCAGCTGTCGAAACTACCATCCGCACCGCCATGGAATCTTCTCTCCGTAAAATCCTCACTCCAACCACTTCCCTCGACCTCCTCCGGGAAATCCAATCCGTCACCTCTCCGTCAGGCCTTTCTCTTCAGAAACCTCGCCCCTACGTGATCTCCATCGTTGGCGTCAACGGTGTCGGCAAATCCACAAACCTCTCCAAAATCTGCTTCTTCTTCCTCCAAAACAAATTCAAAGTCCTCATCGCCGCTTGCGACACCTTCCGCTCCGGCGCCGTCGAGCAACTCCGCGTACACGCGCGCAACCTCAAAGAACTGAGCGCCAGAGAAGGCGGGCAGGTGGAGCTCTACGAGAAGGGGTACGGCAAAGACGCCGCCAACATCGCCAAAGACGCCGTCACATACGCCGCCGAGCGCACATTCGACGTCGTTCTCATCGACACCGCTGGACGGCGACACAACGATCAGCGCCTGATGTCGTCGCTCGAGAAATTCGCCAAGTTCGCCCAACCGGATAAGATCCTCATGGTTGGCGAAGCGCTCGTGGGGACGGACTCGGTGCAGCAGGCTCGGAATTTCAATGCTGCGTTTGGGGCGGGCAGGCATTTGGATGGATTCATTATTAGCAAGTGCGATACTGTGGGGGATATGGTGGGGACACTGGTTAGTATGGTGCATGCGACGGGGATACCGGTGTTGTTTCTGGGTACGGGGCAGCATTATAGTGATTTGAGGACGTTGAATGTGGGATGGGCTACGAAGTTGTTGATGAGTTAGATGAGGTATTCGATTATACACAATATTAAAGAGCTTGAAATCGTGCATAGTTTTATTGGAGTCCCTTTGAAGCCCCTTGACAAATCAATCATGCAATATAAATCCACTGATGTTCCCTCCCACCAATATCTACCCACTAGGTTAGTGTAATAGAACAGACACCACATATCAACTTCTTCGTGCCTGGCACCGTAGTGCAAATCACGTTCTCCCTCCAATCAAAGTTCTACGTGAGTTCCCCTCCCCTAGCGATGTCGAATCACTCCTTGGTTTCGGGGGTGGAGGTAGGTTCGGGATGGTAATGTTCGCTGGTAAGGAACGCGGCTGTCCGAGCATCATCGAAAAGCCTGTAGTATTTATGTTCTAAAGATCACATACGCTCCTCTTAGACACTACCGATCTTCTCGTCGACCCTGCGATATCTTCTAGCTCTTCTAGTTCTCCATCGTAACCGGGCTAGCCACACAAACACGGTCAGCAAGGTTAGAGGGATCGCCGAGATGAGATAGATCCACCACAAGTCGGAGACTACAGACACAGGATCCCCTGGCCCATCAGTAGACGGAGCAAAGAAGTTCGTGCCGAATAGGCTGCACACAAAGGTGGCTGGTAGATAGAGCATTGTCAGAGTTGCGATTGTCTTCATGGCTGCACTATCCCGTCTAGTCTCGTGTGCGACCTTGGCGGACTCTCTGGCGATTGGGGTGCTCTCTGAGGCGATGCGGAGGTTTGTTGTGCTGTCACTGTTGGCCATGGGGTTGTAGAGCTGATCGGAACGGTCCATTAGTAGTCGAGAGGCTCAGGACTTGCTGTTGGCGATACTTACCAGAGCAATCAGGTTTCTGTACGCGCTGCTTCCGATTGTTCAGTCAACCCGCGCGATTTTGGCAGAAGTCCTTCAGGTAGAGAAGTGCATCCTTTATGCGCTCGTGAGTCTGTAGATCAATTTCGTGGTGGTCTTGGATCCTGGTCGTCTCGCAATAGATTTATCGATCGAGGATTGGCCTCGATTGTTGTGGTGCTCAAGAGCAATCCACGCTTGGGATCGGTCATGCAGTGACTGCAACTCAGTTTCTATTTCTTTGGCCATTATGCTTCTCCCAGGAACTGAACCCCAGAGCAGATTCTGTTCGGCTGCAACCAATCGTCGTAGTCCGGATATCAACGATGGCTTCCTCGCGCGGATCACACTATACATCAGTAACAAATGCGTCGTGAAAGAATGCATTCTAGACCGCTCCACCTGAGCCAATTGATCGAGGTGGATCAGTCCAGTGGGCGATGACGCCTCTTCTCGACTTGTTACAAGATAGGTGGACTGGCCTGTACACTGGTCGTAGCGGAAATACAGTGCCCGATATGCGCGTCAACCCGATTGTCTCCTCAGAGAATTTAGCTGCGTCGTCTGAGTCCGGCACATTGTACAATACGTTAAGTCATCATAAAGATTGTACCAAATCTCTGGCCACTCGATTAGTATGCCCTGTCGCGTTCGGATTCTGGCCAGATACCTCCAGCGGTTTAGAAGAACACAAGGGCTCACCCAGTATCGTCAGCCCTCTCTCATATTGCTATAATGACAGGATCCTAGCTCGGTCGCCACGAGACCAAAGCCCTTTAGTTTCTCTAGGGATGAACCGGCCTTGAACTGTCTGCTTCTAGGTCAGATGCTCCTGGCTGCAAGATCTTATGATCTTCTAAGGGCCGTACCCTACCAGTACTGCGGCCTACATGCAGGGGCTTGCTCTTCATAGTGCATGAGAAGCCGTTCGTCGACTTTGGCAGCATCGAGGTCTGAACATTGGTTAGCTTACGCTGACCTGAATAACAATTGGGGTTTGCAAACCTTTCTCTATTAATACCTCAACCTCCGAGTATGACAGTGGAGCTTTGTTTTCATCATTGAGTTCGTCACCACAGGTCACAGGCAAACTGCCCTCTGACGAACTCCGTAGGCTCTGAAGATGTCACCAACAGACTCGAGTGTCTGGGCTGTGCGGTCGTGTCGGCAGAATGTCTCCGTAAGCCGCCCGTCGAGTAATGTTGAAGATTCATGCTGTTATAGAGAGTAACTATGCTTGCAGTATAGAAACTTGACTCAAACGAGAACGCAAGATGCTGAAAGCCATGACTGTTGTAGGCTGAAGCTTTTGAGGTGCTTGTCAGCCGCATCGCTGACTCTGCAGGCCCATTTACAGGTCAGCCAACTTGGGGCTCTGCACACTGCAACAACACATGATAGGCAATCAAGATCAAGCCCATCCAACTCATATCGTCTGATTCCTGTAATACGTGGAGATCAAACAGTCGATGGTGGGCATGCAGAAGTCGACAAAGTATAGACTTGTATCTCCTACAAAGTCCTGCTCTGCAAGGTCCAGGATACTGTTGGTCAAGGGCTCGCTTCTCCGCACAATCAAATGCTAAGACCTCTCCCTCTTGCGTTTCATTCCGAAAAATATTTCATGGTCTGTTGCTGCCGCCGTTGCCTTCGTGCGAACAGTCCATGTGCATAGCCACATTGTTGTCATATCAAGCATACGAGGCTGAAATTGTGGTGGTGAGCGCTGCTTGTGACAGCGACTAAACGCCTCGTGTACTAAGATAAGATCAACATAACTTCGTCTCCATATTCAAGTTCTATAGAACAAAGAGAAAAGCTAAGAAACGTTGCTATAATGTATCCATGCAACATCTTCTATGTCTCATACTGTTCGTAGAGATTATCTCCAAGTCAAGAGTCTTTCCCCATAATCGTTCTCCAGATTGATGGACATCCTCACTGTTTTCCTTGCTACTCTGTTGCACTCGAAGCTGGTCCTTACGGATCCTCTGAACGCTGCAATAGCGTCTCTCGGCAGCCCGATTTGTCCTTAGGGCAGGGAGTGCTCTAAGTTTGTGTAATCATGCCCTGAGGACTTACTTTAGGTCTCATCAGCAAGGCCGTGTCATGGACACGTTCTACTGCGCAGAGCACTTGTACCGTCCCATCAGACATATCACAGCCTTCGATCCAAATTCGATGTTGAAAGATCAGCTTTTCGGGACGTTCGGAGGTTGGCTCATCAGATGGCACGCAATCTGGAGGGCAAAGTCGGTGGCTCGTTATTAGGGCACGTTTCAATTCAGCGTATAGCTTCTACATTTGCTAGATACACCAACCGCACCTGTGTTTGCCCTTGGCGGCGCCTCTGACGTCGACAGTGCGATTCCATCTCTCATCATGATGATCAATACCACCACGAGTGGCAACCGTGCACTTCACGTCCTGCGAACTGGTTCAAAAGCCGATGGCGATGAGACTGACATTGAGTCATCGTCCCAGCTTGCCTCCATACCGGAGTTCCGGAACCCTGGGAGGGACAGGATCTAGACAATATAGCTTTCTCTTGTACTAACGGCTCCAGGATTGGGAGTGAAAGACATCCAACTGCTGATCAGACAATCGAGCTACAGGAGTACTGATGGAACAACGGCCTCCAAAACGTCGCTGCAGGAGTCGTCATGGTGGTGGATCTTGGTCGTGGTACTAGAAGCTCAGCAGCCAGTTCTCAGCAGATTCAGGCATCATCCGCAGATGGTACCAGATCAGTCCTCCATGCGCCAGAGTCAAATTCGTCAGCCATCGCAAGCAGTTCCCAGGTCAATCCATGCTGGATCAAGTCCACCTCCAACGAACAAGACTGATGAAGCACTTAATGGCTCGCAAAGAGAGTCTGTTGCCTCGAGTATCGTCGTGCAGCCGAGCCGTCCAGCGACAGCACCGCACCTAACTCTGTCGCTCAGGCAGCAAACGCGGCGGGGCCAAATCAGAGCCAAAGAGCCGCTGCGGCTTCATCATCAGCTGCATCAACTACCGGCATTCCAAGTAATAATGATGGTTCGACACCGACGAGGAGCAGTGCAATTGCGACAGGAAGCAACGCTTTCTCCTTTGTAAGTAATGCTGAGAGAGCTTCGAAGCTGGATGCAGGTAGGACCGTAGGAGCTTGCTCACCGACTTAAATGACATTGGCTATGGTATCAGTCGGGTTGGCGGTGGAGGGGCCTTGGCGATAAGGTAACTTCAGCGCTTTTACTAAGATGTTCTGTTATTAGCCAGGGGGGTCTAGCATGCTTAGAGGTACTTTAGTGTAATTTCAAGCTCGGTGGAGATGAGTCTTGGGCGCCACGGCGCTACCCGTTGAGTAATAGTTTACTTGAAATGAGTTGAAAAGACCCCTTTCTGCGGTTTAAATTCACACAGGCACAGTACTAATCGCTCAAACCTGGGCTTTGGAATGACAACGATCGATAGACAACGAATTTGGAATCTAACCCGGAGTGCAGCGTTCCCGACCGTTTTTACGATCATCATGACGGAATGCTGACGTTATCAAAGTACAAAGTAATTGGTCCTGTTCTCCTTTTACTGCGCGTCACAGGATCTCTAGCGACAGACAATTACAATAAAGCTTGTCACCAAGGCCCGATTCATCAAAGATACTTTGCGCTATTGGGATGAACCAACGATCACCCTCGTCATCTTCGTCTCGGGAGATGAACGTCCCGACAATTGCTGGACAAATTTGGATTAGACCCAGTGAGATGTCCGAAAGAGGCCTCCCAAGCATTCTTAGCCAAACCTTAAATGTCTAGGGCGTCATAATCTTGGTGGAAGATCTGATTTCTCCGCAATGGCAGTGCTGTTGCTGATGGATCCGGCCCGGCGTTTCCCTTTCAGCTGGAGATTAACCAGAGACAACGCCCATACAAAACAGACCTCTTCGCCCACTTCCACCTTTTTGTCCCCGTCTACTTGCACTTAAGAATCTATCGACTTTCGTTATCATTGCTGTAATCAACATTCCCTCTTCAATACAGTAACTTTCTAGACCTTCAAGTCAAGTCTTTAGATATCCAAGATGAAGTTCTCCCAGTCCGTTGTTGCCCTCGTGGCCGCCGCTGGCCTAAGCACTGCTTCTCCCGTCAAGAGACATGCAAAAGCCATCACCGATATTGATAGTACGATGACATTATCCTACTTTACACATTCGCCTGCTGACATCGATCGAAGTTCTCAACTATGCCCTCACCCTGGAGCACCTCGAGGACAAATTCTACCGCGAAGGTCTTGCCAACTACACCCAGGAGCAATTCGCTTCTGCCGGGTTCGACGCCACGTTCTACAAGGACTTGATGACTGTGTCCAAGGATGAGATGACCCACGTCAAATTCCTGACTGGTGCTGTTACCGGTACGTCCTTTCCTCGCCACGGTTCTCTACATATCAGCACTATATGAACATTGCTGACCACTCCTTCAGCTGCTGGTGGCACTCCTGTCGCAGAATGCACATACGCCTACGGCGTGTCCGACCCCAAGGGCTTTGTCGCACTCGCCTCCGTTCTCGAAGGTGTCGGTGTCACCGCCTACCTCGGAGCAGCCGCAGACATCATGTCTAAGGAGTACCTCACCGACGCCGGCTCGATCCTAACCGTCGAGGCGCGTCACTCTGCCTACATCCGCGCAGCACTCGGCGAGTCACCGTTCCCAATGCCCTTCGACACCCCGTTGGACTTCGATGAAGTCTTCACGCTCGCCGGCCAATTCATCGCCTCCTGCCCATCCAGCAACCCAGCCCTCCCAGTCAAGGCTTTCCCAGTCCTGACTCTCGGCACCATGGGTACCATCAAGAGCAACGACACCATCACCCTCAAGACCCCTGGCTACCAACTCAAGGCTGTTGATGGATACAGCCCGCTGTACGCCGCATTCATCACCATCCTTGGCCCGATCTTCGGTCCCGCCACCCCGGTTGCCGGTGGTTTCAGCGTCATGGTGCCACCGGGTGTTAACGGCCAGTCATACGTTGTTCTGACTGGCTGCAACACCACCGTCACTGACGACACCGTTGCTGCGGGTCCCGCGATTGTGGAGGTCACCAACTACTAAGTTGACCTTGGACATTTTGTACGAAGATTTGTTCGTGTCGACTCGGGCAAGTGAAGCGCTATGACTGCTTTGAAGCAGTTTATATGTACTTGTATTCTTGTACATACATTCTGACCTCAACATAATACTGCTTCAATGAGATTGTACCGCCTTCCGCGTGGAAATCACGGTGTTGGACCTGGGGAATTGAATGGATAGCTTTAGTACTTTAATTTCTAATTTGTCATCAAAACCTACTGACCCTCATGCGTTTGTCCTCCGTGATTCAAACGTCGTCTTCATCGCAGTCGTTGATACGGCATCTTCTTCGATGTTCACACCAACCTCGACTTACCCGCCCGAATGCCGCCCCAACAACAGGCCCTTCTGCAACAACCCACCTCCTCTCTTCCCTCTCTTCCCTCCTCATCGTCTGCCCATGATCAGGAACAAATCAGCCTCACACCCCATCACCCCGCCCGTCCAGCCTCATCCCATCCGTCCCTCACCCCTCCCCTCCCTCACAACCCCGTAATCCTCATCCCTCAAACAAAGACAAACAGCCCCGCCTTTCACCCACTCCCTCTTGCTCCTCTCACCCAATCTGTCTCTTACCAGAAGACACTACAAAGCCGAACGAAATCCACTCACAGAGAAAGGGAGTTCAGCATTGTTCTTTGTCCTTTTAAATAAAACAAGGAAAGGAAAAGAAAAGAAAAGAAAAGAGGTTTCGGCTAAAGCGTGATGTGTGCCGAGATCGACTGTGCTTCACTTCATCACTTCTTCTGTTGTTCCTTTGCTTCACTCTTTGCTTTACTCTTCGCTTTACTCCCTTGCTTCGATTTCTTTACTCCCTCTTTCATCGCCGTTGCCGTCTCGGCTTGGGGGCAGTAGTAGGTAGGTAGGTAGGTAGGTAGGTAGGTAGGTAGGGGTTCCAGGGTGTTTGACATGTGTGTCTCACAGCCGACGGAGAAGGCTTGTGTTGGATTTGAATTTGGATTTGGATTTGGATTTGGATCCTGGTGGTGGCCTTGGGTGGTGGACTTGGGTGGTGGACTTGGGTGGTATTGGTCTTCAGCTGAGGACTAGTGGAAGAGGGAAGAGGAGGGTAGCTCGTCGGACGATATTATACTTGACTACTATACTCCACTATTCTACTCTACTCTACCACACTCTCCTCTATGAACTCTATCAACTCTACATCCACGTGCGTGAGGTGTCAGGTACAAAGTACGGTGAAAACACAGTGTTGGAACGTCTGTCTTCTACGTACTGTTGTTGTTGCTGGTGGTGGTGGTGGTCTTGAGAAGAACGGTTCTGGACGGTTGGTGTTGGAAGTTGTGAGTTGGGAGGGAAGGATGGGTGGGTGGGTAGATGGGTGGATGGAGAAGGGATGGCAGGGGAAGGTAAGGAGGGACAGAAGGAAGGGAGGAACGGAGGGAAGGAGGAAAGAAAGTGTGGGTTGGTGAAAGTTGTTGAGGATGTGGATGTATAGGGGTGGTGAGGCTTCGTCTAGGAGTCGTCGGTGGTGTTGTGGATGAGAAAAGTAAGGATGGGGTCGAGAGGTTTAGGGGGTGGATGGAGGTGCAGTAGTAGAGAGATGAGAGCACCGGTGTGATTGTAAGTAAGGATGAGGCTTGTTGGCGGGAAGCTGTTAGCTCATTTTTGCTGAGGAAAGAAGTCATGGGAGGTGGATGCCTGGATCACGGAGTTTGTGCAACAACATTGACAACTAGATGGAGAAGAATTGTCCGCAAAGCGAGATGCGATGAGGAAAGAAGGTCATGTTCTGTCAGATATCACTGAACCCATACCAATTCCAAAAACAGTCAATACTTTGTAGGTTGCAACCGAGCGCAAGACCCCCCAAAATCCAGCCCATTCCCTAACCCATCCCGTCCAACCCATTCCCAAAAAACATCCCCATACCCACTCTCCTCCCCTCCCACCTCGCTTGCCACCCACCTCGGTCCTCTACATCTAATCTCTATTTCCCCAACCCAAGCACCCCCCCACTTTCCTTAGCATTCGGCGTCTTCGACTCCTCCGCCCTCGTAAACCCCTCCTTACTAACCAAATTCCCCACCCCCTCGCCCAAACCCCCCTTACCAAATTGTCCGCCTACTCCCTCGGCGACCCCGTCTTGGAGCGCGTCGACGTTCTTGTCGCCGGTGATTTTGGTTTGTTTGAGTTGTTCTGTTTGGAAGGCGCGCGTGTTGTTAGTTAGAAGCCGGGAAGGAGGGAGGGGGGAGGAAAAGAGAGAGCGGAAGGAAAAGAGGGAGGGAAGAGGGGAAAAGACCTTTGGCGGTGTAGGAAGCTTTGTTTTCACCGAACCATTGGAGGTATTTGTCTTCCATCCAGGGCATGTAGGAGTCGTAGTAGGAATTGTATTTTTCACGGGTCCACTCCATTGTTGGTGTGATTTGGTTTGTTTGATTGTGGTTGTGATAGGGCTTGAGGTTATCGTTGGACAGGTGTGCTGTGTGAGAGTATGGTCGGAATGTCTTTATCGGGTATGTAGAATTGAAGACGCTGCACTGTAGTGGCTGGTTTGTAGTTTTGGAGAGGAAGGGATGATTGTTGATGTTGTACGATCATGACGTACAGTGGCTGCGGGCAGGGGTTTTTCCCTGATTTACATGTGAAACGCGGGATCTTCGCAGGTTTTGGTGATAGGGCTCATCACTCGCACCATGACGGCTGTGCCACCAATCTAGCGAGAATAATTCATGTGCAAGGTATTCAGAGTACTCGATGTGGTGGGCGTACAATTGACCTGGTTTATGCCTGAGACTATGTTATGTTTGCTTGCTTGCTCTACATGCCACATGCATCGAACAGTAACTTCCCATGGGTATTGTTTAACAGCAGGCAAGGTCGCATAGCGTGATGTACCATATCGGATTTGCCTCGATGCAACACACAATTCTGTGGGTATCAATACAACCAAATGAGGGTATAGGAGTTGACGAAACGCTAAGCCGCTGGCAATATAAAGCAGAACATTCTTATCTACCATCCATATCTCAATGTCCCGTACCTGACTTTGCTCTTTCTCTCACGGACAAGTTTGTTGACTGCGGCATCAAAATCAATCGCATTTCCCGAATCCGTCTCGGCGAGCGCTCTTTTAGCGTTTGCCTCATCGAACCCCATAGCCACTAGTCTTTCCAATGCCATATCTACTGGATCCTTGACCTGTTGACCCTGTGGTGCCGGAGAAGTAGGTGGCTTTGGCTTGGCCTCTAACCTTTTCACCACTTCTGGATATTTACTCAGAGGTCGTTCGTCGCTGATAGGTAGCTCAGCGTAGTCAGGAGACAGTCTGCGTGCGCGGATCTCAGCGGCGTGACTGGCGCAGCGCTGACGTGACTGCTGGATATCGCCAAGATGGCTTTGCTGGCCGGCTTCCCTTTGCGATGACATGCGTTTGGTCAATTTTTCTTCGTACACTCGCGATACGGCTTCTTTGAGGAATGTAGATTTCGAGGCGCCAAAGGCAGGTGGCTGCCATGACGTCCAGCCTCGGGAGTGGGCCTGGGCAAAGGTGCTGACTGTAGGAGACGAGGCACCGGCGAGATCGAGGATGGTTGAGGGGCCTAGCGTAAGGAGATGGTATGTCCATTCTTCTGCAAAGGTCGTTAGCATGTTGAAATCAACGGACGCAAGTCAGGATACGAACCGAGTATTGCATTCTCCTTGTCGACATCACCAGGGAAAATATCGGCATTCTCGAATATGCCATGCTCACGAGCTTGCTCGGCTTTACCTTGAAAACCTCGGACGAGTACTCCGAGACAGGTCCAGATCTCCGTCATGTCGTAGAGCTCCTTCATTGTCAAACCCTTCCGATTGCCCTTTGCAAAGCTTGCCGGTGGGGTGAAGAGAACGCTATTCATGCCAAAAGGATCCGTGATTGACATACTCGAGGTAGTGCTCTGACAACTTGCAAGCTCACCTCCCTTTAGCCAGTCCATCTGCCCCACAATATCATCCTCGCGATTCTTCCCACAGCCAAAGATGCGGCAAAAGGTCCAAACACGCCAGAAAGCTTCGTCGATCTCTGACGAGCGAGCAGACTCGGTCCCAGCAAGGGCCGAAATAGTCTCAGGACGGAGGAAGGACTCGCAGTGTACGAGGATGAGAGATTTTAGCGC
>JAABUP010001688.1_pt1 | contig 45759 bp, 47 predicted proteins | sample 5559201 | NCBI WGS metagenome assembly JAABUP01 (sample SAMN10711887, study PRJNA513373) | rock metagenome | isolation source: Antarctica rocks | place: Antarctica
ACGGCGACAGTGAGGTCGAATTGGTGAGTGGTGGGTGGTGGAAAGGTTTTTTCGCAGGTTTCCTATACATTTTGTTAGAAAATTTCGCTAAATGACCTTTGGCGCAGAACTTCTAAAAAGCGCTGTACAAGCGAAGATTCCTCTTCGCCGGTGACCATTGCCATCGCAACGAGCATCACAAACAGTCCTTCGGGTGAAGCTAGGGCAACTGCGTTGAGAACTCAGTCCTCACTAACCGTGCGATTCTGGTATCACCAGCCGACGACGATTTCCACACTCTCTTGATATCATCACAAGACCAGCATCACAGCACACGACACCCTTCTCTCCGACACGACGGCAGAGCTCCGTCCACCATAGCGGCCTTCCACTCCCTCTACCTATCGTTTACGAGAGACCTCCAGATGCGCCGCCATGGCGTTCAATTTCAACTGGTCGCCTCTGACGGCAGACGCATCATTCTATACACGCGCGCAGGAGCTGCTGACAACAGCTCTAAACAAGTCACCAAAACCACCCATCATCGTAGATGATATCATTGTCAACGAGCTCAATCTTGGCTCCGTACCTCCGGAGCTGGAAATACTAGAGATCGGCGATCTGGCGGAGGATAGGTTTCGGGGCATTTTCAAGATGTGCTACACTGGAGATGCTTTCCTAACACTGAAGACAAGAGTGCAGGTATGCATTGAACCCACTCAAATTCTGCTAGATTTGCATGGTCCTTTAAGATGCTGCTCTTCCTTGCCCTACTCAATGTGAAGTCTGATGTCGCAACCGAGTTGTCGCTGTCAGAGCCATCCACATGGCGATCATGGTACGAGACACCGGTATATGTTGCTAATACAGCTTTGTTGTCTTAGGCAAACCCCCTCAATACATACCTCTCAACGAAGCCCTCGTTTGCGTCCCCTCAGCCTCTGGCGGCTGCGTAAGACACCCGTGATCCCCGTATTCGTTATTTGACTGACTTGTGCTCAGAGCCGGCTTGACCATACCGCTCCAAATCACTCTCTCAGACATCAAGCTATCGGCTTTCATCATACTCGTCTTCTCTAGACAGAAGGGTTTGACGCTGGTCTTTAGAAATGATCCCCTTGAGTCGCTCAAGGTATCCTCCACGTTCGACTCCATACCTTTCGTACGAGATTATCTACAGAAAGAGATAGAGGGCCAATTGAGGGTTTTACTAATGGAGGAGGTTCCCGCAATCATACACCGATTATCACTTCGATTGTGGGTTCCCGAGTACCGAGCAAGGGAAGACGAAGAGCTTTTGCGAGACACTGGAAAGCCAACAGCAGAAGAGAAGGTTGTCTATCCACTGGCAAGCCCGCCGCAAGATCCAGTGGACATGTTGGGCAATGCTCTCGATTCCTCGCAGATTGCATCATTATCGGTAGACTCAGGCGCCGAGACACATTCCCTCTTCTCTCAGAAGAATCTGCTCCGTCTTGCAGCACTGACAGACTCGCATCGGACACTATCATTATTTACCCCATCAATACGAGACGCCGTTTTCCGTGCCTGGGCTGGTCCCACAGAACGTGGTGAGGCTCCTGGCATGAATACGCCGTCAACGCCTATGATCCCTTCCCTGTCGAGGATGCACTCATATACTGGTGCTGCTAGCACCACTTACACATTCAACGACTCCGCCAACAACAATTCGCTGACTTCGAGACCAACATTTTCGAGCTTCGGTTCTGCGGCTGCAGGCCTTAGTTTGGGAACTGGTCGTCATACTAAGCCGCATACTGGGAGGAAGAGGAAGAATAGAGTTGTAAATTTGCGCAGTGAAAAGTGCAATAGTGACGATACGGGAAGTGTCAGCGATGGAAGTACCATGTCCACCACCGCCTCGAGCGCTGCATCTGAGATTGGGGAACCGCCTGCAGTTGCGGACGAGAAGGATGAAGAGCTGGTCACACCTCCCAGGTCTCCAAATAATCGGGTAAGATTCCGGGAGAGTCAAAGCAACGTTGGATGTAGCGATTCACCGACGAAACAGCGGCCACTCACACCCTCGGGCAAGCAAGAGCCTCCAGACGCTGGAATCCTTAAACCAGCAGACTCTCCCGACTCGATAACACCACGGGCACGACAGTTGGTGCCACTCGGACGTCCAACTCTTCGACCATATCAGGAGCTTCATGCTCTCCAAGCTTATCCACAAGAGAAAGATGGATCCGGGCCTGCCGGCTCTGCTGATCAACATGGCCAATCCTCCACATCATCACAACCTCTGGTTGAAACACCTACTGGGAGTATCTTGGAGCAGGCATGGGTGATGAAAATGGCAGGTGAAATCGCCCGAAGGGTCCAAGATGAGAAAGCAGCAAAAGGTAGCTTTTGGGATCGGGCCGAGAGAGAGGACTCACCTCCGCCGGCGTATGGGCTTTAGGCTCTAGTCGTTTCAGGTGCATGACAATGCTTGTACATCGACTTTTGTATTCTACACTCTTCTCATGGTTTGCCTGAGCAATGGTTAGCGTGCACATTCGGCGTCCCTGCTGTTTTCGATGGGGTTTAGAGGTGGGTGATGTCACAGCCAGTGAAGGAGGCGAGGAAAGAACTTGTGATCCGGAGGATGTGGCCAGTGTGAGTGGTGACGGTGACGTCGTTTAATGAAGCGATGGGCGCGGGTTGTCAACGATGTCCCGATTATAACAACTTAGAATATAATTCTCAGACGGCGTGCCCTAGTCCAAGTTGTGATCACTACACTTAGGCGGTCTTGGATGATGATACTCGCATAGGTGAGGATTGCAACTTCAGGAAGACTAATGCAGACAAACACAGGTCGGACGTTGCGATGATCTTCCAACGCATCAAGAGATGTAGCATCTTAACGTTCTGATTTGTTACATGAATAAGCTGTGAGCCTAGAGACGTGCAACGGTAAAGATGATTCTACTGGTGTCCCAAGGATAAAAGCACACGATATAAGGCCTTCTTGACCTGGACTATTCGCATCGAAAGATATTGGTAGCAACCAGTCACCAAGCGACTGAGATTCTCCCAGCCCGTCCTTCCTAAGCCTTCTTAGTCATCTTCTTACTACTCTTCCTACTCTCCTTCTCCCTCTCCTTCTCCAAAAACTTCCTCTGCGCCTCCGCGGTCATCCCCTTAACTCTCGAGTCCCTCAACTCCTTCTTCTTCTTTTCGCCCTCCAGCCTCCTTTCCTCCGCTTTCTCATCCTCGTCGACGCGTTTTAATTTTCTGATTTCTTCTTCGCGGGTCGCTTTTATGCGGCGGGTTACTTCGGGCCGGAAGTGTGCAGATTGGACGAGTGTGTCGGGAAGGCGGAGGAAGTGCGTGAAGAGGGGGATGGTGGAGGTGTATGCGGTGGTGGAGGAGGAGGAGGAGGGGAGTCTCAGGGAGAGGCTGATGCGTTTTTTGGGGATCGTTTCGTTTAATCTGAGGTAGTAGTTCAGTACTAGCTCGTGAACGGATGTAAGCTTTTACGTACTTGTTTGGCTTGTCCAGCGGCTGATCAGTGACGATGAGATATTCGAGAGCTTCTCCGGCTTCTCCGACGGCTTTGATCAGTTCAGGGGTGATGAGTAGCTCTGATACCTCTGCGCTCTCGCTCATGACCGTAGCCCAGCTTGGTAGCTTTGAGTGATCCTTGGTGCTAGTCAATGAGATGTCGTACCGATCCTCCCGCAACCGCCTCATGACGTCCTTGTTGACAACGGCCCACACAAACCCGTCGTAGCTGGAGTTTGTACCTTTGCTACGGGTCTCAATGATCTCTTGGCCTTGTTTCCCTCCAGGAACAGGTACCAGCTCCTTCTCCTTGCCATCAAAGGCGTATAACGTGGCTTCCATACGCTCCACGGGCGTAGGCATGCTATCGAAGAAAAAGCTAAACGCGTATTCGCCCATTAGATAGATAGGGTTGTAGCGCTTAAAGAGCGACAGCTTAAAATCCACAAACGCCACGTTCTGGCGTCCAGTCGCATAGGTACTGTACTCCTGAGCCGTCTTCTCTTTCAGCAGCTCCTCAGGAATGACGAGCTCTTCGCTGCCCAATGCTTTTGCAAGGCCACTTGATTGCACATCGTCCACGGATGGCGCTTTCCGCCCTCCGAAACCAACCACGGCGAACTCTTTCTCCAGAGCCGGAGCATGTGCGGTGATCCATCCTTTGGCTTTCCGCTTATTCTTTCGCGTTCCCCAGAGATGCACGAAGACTACAAGGATAACGAAGGGCAGTATGAACAGTTCCTGATAGAAGTCGCTGGGTGATGTGCGCTCCCATATCCTGTACCATTTGGTGTAGGGTACTGCAAGAGTGTCAGACGTTGGGATAGGGGCTTGCGCTATAGCTGGGGATGCTACGACTGGTAGGATGGAGGCCGGCGATGGGTCCGGAGCTCCAGCGAAATCGGCGAAGTCTGGTAAGGAGGTATATCCGTCAGCTAGTGTTCGACTCGCGCAATTCTACAGCTCCGGGATTATTACCTGCGTCATCTGCAGAGGAGATAGGCGTCTGAACGGACTTAGGACCTCCAAAGAGGCCATTGAACAATCCAGCCATGAGATACTACGGTAGGAGAACGTAGACAACCAAATGCTATGGATGCGGACATCAGCGAAGTGTCATTAAGGTCAAAGTGAAGAAGAGTCCTCTGTGCCGTTTAAAGGTATTATCTTACGTAAGACTTGGGTACATACCTTACTAGACTAGAAAGTGCTCGGTAATTTTGTATGGCGAATACCCACGATGTACCCCTACACTTGATTCTAAGTTTGATATATACCCCATACTCAGATAATGACTCCGTTATATTTTTTCTAGGGTTGGAAGAACGCCAATCCATGTTGGGCAGCATCTGTCCCAAGTTGATCTAAATTCGAGATACCACCTTATGGGAATCGTCAAGGGTGGACTACTTGACCAAAGAACTCGGGCTACAAGCAGTGCGGAGTATTTTGATTTTCTATGTAAGATCCAATCAGTCTTGCCAGTGGCAGTTGGCTTTACATTTTATTACCAAGTTAGAGTCAATCCAAGAGCTACGGTTAAACGACGGTGAAGACAGAGAATTTGTTCCTTGGCTGACTGCTATCTGCTTACGGCTTCTGTTTACTCTTTCTCAGCACGTCTCTTACATACTTGGCAAGCGTTCCGCTTCCAACGGCCTTCTGATAATTTCATTGCTCTGTCCCTGTTCGCACCGAACAGTCCATATGCCACACCCTGGTTTCTCATCCCTCCGAAAACCATGTCTTGTGGCCCTGACAAAGAAGTTCCATCAGTTTGAATCTGTCAAGGAAGCCAGATGCAGATATAGCGATATGAGTACTGGGTATGAACGTGACTTACCAGCACCAGCCGGCTCATCATGTACATCGAGGCTAAATTTCTCAAACGTCAGCATGGTATATTCTAGCAAAGATCGTTAGGGTCTAAGATGCCACATACCAGAAAAGCTTCCGAAGAGGATGGTATAGTAGGGGTAGAGAATGTATGGGCTTCTAGGCGTCTACGGAGACGAATGCTTGGTCAGCCGGCAATGAGTTTGAAGATGGATGGCTAGGGGAGGTGAAGCCGCGATGGGATTCCCTCGCCATATCCGAGCCTGCTTGTGGCGGAGATGCTGACCTTCTGCCATTGCCGTAAACCATCATGTTTTTGGAAGAGGCGCTGATAGTGGGGAACACGGTTCACGCGGTTGACGAAGCTGTATGAGTATATTCAATCGTTAGCCACACCCTCTACCGTGAAAGTCTGATCCTTCTCCAGATCCGTCGGTTTGTGTGCCTTTCTCGAGGGTGCACATCCAAAGATGTCATGGTCTCCCTGCGCTCGATGCGAAACCCAGCATAACAGAGATCTTACCCTGCCATTTCGAATGGTTGCCGAGTTCCAACAGTTGTGGGCAGGTTCACTTGTGGCTTCGAGGCGTACTGTAATGGAGAAGATGTTCGTTGATGAGGGTGAGGTTCCGGGACATGACTAAGCGACCACGAGCGTCGTACCGAGAGCACTACTTTTGCTAAACTGATTGTTATTGACCGAACATTATTATAATCTTCCTTGACTGACGGTCAGCTACGGTCCCAATGCAGCCTCCTACGGAATTCCACCCAGTACGATGGGTCCGGCATTGCGACGGCTTCTTAGGACACCCTCAGCGCTTGTGCTCCTCAGGAATCTCATAACCTCGCCGGATCAGGTTTTACAACTCGCAAGCTGTTATCGCTGTCACATTTCCTCCCATTCGAGCAGAAGAATAGCGTCAACAGTCGTACGACCATTTGGATGTGAAAGTACTGAGGGACATGACCTACCCTCCAAACAACGCGATGGCGTTACGCAAAGCAACCCTTCAGAAGAGCAAAGAGCGTTATTCCGAAAGGTCAGTCCTGCACACAATGCAGATGTTCAAGGCCGACTATCTACTTGGGAGGCACTGCAATTCGAATCCGACGTTGATAATGATCACGGTCTCGGCTTGCGGCTTGTCGACAACCCAAGACATAGCCACAACTTTCAAGTCTGGGTAGATCTCCTTCAATTTAGGCAGCGTATGTATGGCTCTCGGGGGGTATCAGACATATGGGAGGGAATAAGAAGAAGGCAGCTGAACATCCCTGTAAGCGGACCGCAGGCGGAGACATTGTGGAACGCCATTATAGCACTTAGCCTCAAGGAGTCAGAGGTCTTGGATCAGGTCTACGTATACGCGCAGAAGTTGTATGAAGACACAGGAACAAGATGGCAAGGCCTTTACAAGGCAGTTGTTGGGCATCTTCTTGCGGCCGATCCAAAGAAAGTGTACAAGTGGCACAGGCGTTTAGAGAAGAATCACCGCCCTCTTCCCGAGCATCTGGACCTCATTTTCAATCAAGCGTTGACGAGCAATGAGGCTCTTGGCGTGTTCAAACGAATCTACATTGAGCTTGACGTGCGAACATTATATGCCAATATTGTTGCGCGGCTCTGTGAATCGGGACGCTACGAGACCGCACACAAATGGCACTACCTGTTGATGCGGATGAAGGATATGCCCAGCAGCTCTAGCGTCGTCGAGCCATTGATGCAGCATTTAGCATCGTATGGAAAATCAGATCAATTACGAGACCTCACTCGGAGCCTGGTCGATGGTGGTATCCCCTTCACAGTGTCAACATCAAAGGCCTTCCGAGACAACGAGGTTATATCCAGGGAGATCATGAATCGCATGCTTGGAAAGGCCCACTCGATTGCCCCGAAAACATTCAGCGACGAGTTGTGCGCACGGTTGTTCGCAACAAGAGCATTTTCTGTTGATAGTGTACTCGGTGGATTGCGTATGCTTGGATTAGAGGCTATTGGGCCTTTGTGTATAAGAGAAATAGCATTACGAGATGCTACCCCACAAGCAGTAGCGACGCGGATGGATCAACTAAAGGAATATGGGATCTCGTTAGGCACCTCAACATTCTCAAAACTGGTCAGAAAGTTTGCGCTTGAGAACAAGGTGGATTTGCTTAGTGATCTTCTTTCAAGTGATCAGCATCCCGGTGCACTTGAAGACTTGAACCTTCAGGAGTCTCTGCTGGCCTCTTATCATGAAGCACGAGATTGGCGACAATTCGACAGGACCATTGCAACCCTTACAGCCTACTCGGATGGGGATGCTTCAGTCGCGACCTGGAACTTGATCTTACGAAGCTATCTTACGCAGCGCAATCTGAAAGCTGCTTCGCAGACTCTCGAAGACATGCGACTTGAAAGAGTGCCAGTATCGCCAAGATCTTGTCGATGCATGGGGGTCAACATCCTGCGCTTCCGAAGGGTGGGCAGGAGTCCCGTCTCACTTGCTGCTCGTTCCGACGACCTTGGACATCTTATCAGTCTCTGGCAAGGCATCCTGCGATGCGGCGGGTATCTATCTCCAATGGCGTGGAAGGAGGTGTTTCGCAGACTCGGACAAGCCAACCGACTTGACGAGTTGGAGAAGCTTGCTCTCTGGCTCACTGCTTGGTATTCCCCGAAGGGTTCTGAGGCTGGACGATCGCTTTTATCCCCTTACGTAGCCTACACTGGCATCAAGCGTGTAGGTCTGGTGCCCAGAGAGCTGCCTACGTCTCATCCTCGCCATCCCTATCGGATTATCTTCTCAACCATACAGCAAGAAGCCATAATTGCTTGGGGTTTGAAGAACATAGGTACCAAGTCTTCCGCTACTCAGCTGTGCTCACCGGCACTGGCCATGACGTCAAAGCACGAAGACAGGACTTGGACATGGGGACTCAAGCTGTTGTTGAAATTGAAGCGCCAAGGGGTCGTTGTACACATCGACACGGTCCGCAGAGTCTTCACACATCGCTTGACGATACTATACGGACCCGGGCAATCTGCCGTTCTAGCTAATCGGGTGGCTCGCGCCAACAATCCTTATTCACTTGGGGCTGTGCTGTCGGAAGCCAGAGCAATCTGGGGACCATCGGTTTCACACCTGGCTCCAGGGTCATTGCTCCCGAGCCCACGTACGCGAAGGCGGCTGTTGACAAGGAAGTCACGCGCCGATTGAGGGCTCAGGCTGAGCAGTTTTGAGAATATGTTTGAGGATCATGGTCAATGATCGAGACTCCATATAGACGGGGGCTCTGGCTGAACGGTGTTGAGGACTCATTGGACTACCATGGTTAACGATTGAATCTACAATGAGCGAAAATCATTAGTTCTATTGTAACAATGTTCATAACTAGACACTTTCTACTTGAGGTCGTGGCCATCCGGCTACTGGAGTCTTTCTGAGGGGCTGAGGCTTTGGGAAAACGCAGAGACGCCTCGTAGTTGTTCTTGGCATGGAGTGATGAGATCCTATATAGTACGGAAATAAGACTACTACCCAGTTAGGCAATTAGGAGTTTGACTTCCTTTTTGGGTATAGCGTGGATTTCTGAATAACAATTTCATGTATGATTTATATCCTTCAACGATTAGAAACGATGTCTACCCATATTCTTGATTTTGATTCGGTCAATGCACGATCTAAAGGACAGGCTGAATGTCATCAATGATGTTGACAAAGAAAATCCACAAAGTGTCAACAGTTTGCTGAATGGATGAAAACTCAATCACTGTATGTACAGTCATAGTTACACAATCTTTACTAACTTACATACAGTTATCAAGTTCAAAAACAGACTCCGGTTGAGTACTCAGTGTCTCAATTCCACACAGGCGAAAGACCTTTTTCAAATTGGTCTGAGCAGCAAGGCAATGAGGTCAATTCATCAGTTTTTTAAGTTGATTATACGGTTTCAGCTCCGTCCTGTGCCTTTTCACAAGCTCAGACTCAGCAATGGTATCGTGTGGACCGGCAAGCTAAGAGACAGCCTTTGGAACAGGCTGTATGAAGACAGAAGACACAAGAAGAACAGGATAGAAAGGAACAATGTCAGGCTGTGTATTGGAGACTTGAAGCGGAAGTAAGGGCTCATTCAGATCTGATTCATTCAATGATCTATGCAGAGGGTTTACAGGCAGGATGAGAGTATCCTGCTAGCTGTTATAAGGATTATGTGAGTCAGAAGAGACAGACAGAGCAAGTGCAGTCTGAGCAGTATGAGAAGGAGGAGGAAGACTATTATCCAGATGACTATTAGAATAAAGCACTTGAAACTGGCTGTTTACACGCTGCGAAGGGCCGCCGAAGGCGAGTCCGGAGCGTCTTCCAATTGAGTCAAATATCAGGGTAAATATGAGTACACTGTTAGTAAAATGTAGCATGCAACCCACCCACCTCGATGCGGAGGTGGGCGATACTCTTGCACAGAGATACAATAAACCTACATGGTAAAGAAGTGAACGTTCCATGTCAATTGCAATGACCCAATGCCCATTTCTGTCGTGGTTGCGAGGTCCAAAGTCTCGCGGCAAATTTGCCTTAGCTCCAATTTGTCGCCATATCCACAACATCTAAGCGCGCCTTTAGACAACAACCACAAAAGCAGCGTCCAAACTAACGCCATGGGGAGAACTATGATGGCTTCGGTTAAACTTAACTCCGCTGTTGACAAAACACTCGGGAGAGTCAAGAACGTAAGTTTATCACCCGGGAGTCGAGATTTCGACGGAAGTTTTCAAGTGAGGTTTTGATGGCTGATCTGGACCTGCTCAGGTTCTTCGGAAGCTTGCAGGCATGCCTGGAAAACTCAAGGTGTACGGAAAGAAGGGTGGAGCTCTTGTGTCAGAAGCGTTTAGCAAGTTGTCGAACTCACCGAAGAAGCATGGTAGGAATTCTTGCATTTCGTGGTTTTGACATAGGAGCTCATCTTTGCAGGGCCTAGCGAGCCTGGGACTGATCAACGTCGTTCTCCTCTGAAATCGAAAAGCCAGAACGCGAGAACGTCGGATGAGAGATTCCAGGAACTGATAGATATATGGGCTGAGATAGACCCCGAGAGATCGACAGAGATTCAAGACGAAAATGCTATCGAGAGCACTAAAAACCTGACAGAGGCGACGCCTGTGACGACAAAGAAAAACGCTAAGAAACTCACAAGAGTGCCAGATCAAGCACCAACAAGAGGGCCTGCAGTAAATTCGATTGATCGCAAAATCGAACAACTATCTAAACGACTAGATGGCTTAGAACGTGACCAGTCGACGAGAGTTCACCCCAAGGACGTTATCGAGAGCTATGGAAACTTGGCAGAGGCGGCGCGTGCGACGGAAAGGGAAAACGCTAGGAAACTCACAAGAGTGCGAGATCAAACACCAACGGGAGGCCCTGCAATATCGAAAAGCGCGAACGGGGATTCGATTGATCGCAAGCTTAAGGCACTATCAGACCAACTGGCGGAGGTCGACCTTGAGAGATCGACACAGATTCAAGACGAAAACGATATAGACTGCTATGGAAACTTGACAGAGGCGGCGCCTGTGACGACAAGAAAAAAGGCTAGGGAACCCACGTCAGCACAGGAACAGGTATCAACAGCAGGCCCTGCAACGCTCCGAATTGCACCCGAGGAAGATCCGGAAACTTTAGAATATCTGAGGCCGCTTCTGGCTGTTGCTGGAGGCCGGCTTAATCACAAACCCATTTGCAGCTTCACCGTTTGGGCAGATCAACTTTCTCAACGCTACGAACTGGTAAAGATGGGAGAGGGCGCTTTCGGTGAAACATACCGCTTACAACGAAAATCAGAAGATCCTGCAGTGCAAGTCCTGGAGGAAATTGTCTTCAAGATCATCCCTTTACGAGCGCGAAGCGGGATTGGGTCCAGAAGCGGGATTCGTGTTAGTGAAGCCGTGTCCGAAATCGAACTCCTGACAAAGATGACGCCTGTCCCCGGCTTTACTAGATTTCACGAGGCATACATCATGCGGGGGATTCCTCCACCCCAGATCGCGAAGGCCCGCGCAGTGTATCAAAGATTACCCAAGACTAGCCAGACTGATAGGCGTCTTGCCAAGAGATACCCAACAACCCAGCTATGGGTGGTAATGGAGATGCAATATGCTGGATCAGATCTTGAACGCACCAGAGTGACTTCGAATTGGCAGAAATGGGATCTTTTCTGGGGCGTCGCCATAGCTCTGGCAAGAGCGGAACAGTTTGTGGAATTCGAGGTAAGACGATTCAAGACTGTGCACGTACTGATGCTGATTCGAGCGTTAATCGGAAGCATCGCGACCTGCACCTTGGCAATATCTGCGTCAAATCCAGTCGGGCCAATGGCACTATGGACGGACCGCTCGAGATCACCAAGAAGGAGTCTAAAGAAGTCAAGCTTGGTTTCAGCGGGCTCGAAGTAACCCTTATTGACTATACACTGTCGCGGGCGAACATAGGCCCAGACCACGTTGCCTTTTTTGATCTGGAAAATGTCCGTGGCATTTTCGACCAGATTGGGGATATCCAGTACGACATCTACCGCAAGTAAGCTTGTCTACCTCTGTCTGCGCATGAGATTCACTCCAGCTAAACGATTCGTATCAGCATGCGTGCGGAAGTCTGTCTTGGGGACCCGCTAGGTAATTACGACGACGTCGAGGCAGGGAGTACAAAGCCTGTTGGAGGGTGGAGAGGGTTCCACCCTCGAACCAACCTCTTGTGGCTCTACTACCTGCTGTCGTACAGGCACAAGGTGTCGAGATACCCGATGCCCGGATCTGACACGAAGAAGTCAAGCAGCGAAAAACGTGCCCAACAGCTGCGCGAGTTGCTAGGAGAAAGACTGGACTCAGTCTTTGAGAAACTGGCGCCTGAGACCATGTCTGAGTCTGGGCTTACTTCTGCTGGTGACCTCGTGCAATACGCAGTCAATAACGGCTGGCTGAACGCGAGTGATTTGACCGACTGATTCATATTCAGCGAGGGTATTTAAGATGGTGTCGCAATAATCTTTCAGGTCACGCTGAATTCGTTTTAGCAAGGTGTTGGGGGTTATTGGCGGTTGTGGCTCTTCGCTTGTCGTCTGCTGTTTCTCTACCTCACCGTACTCATACCTGCCGTCTACATCACACTTCGTACCTTGGGGTCATGATGATACTTTACAGCTAGATTGCACATGATATGAAGAAACGAAGTATACGTCAAGAAGATCCTACACTTACTTCGTTAAGAGAGCCATCTCACTGCTCTCCATCATTTGATTCCATGTACTCGTACGAGTACCCATGCATGAACTTCCGCTACTCAACGTAGATAGTATGGACGTTATGGAGCGCATTCGGAAGATCTTTACTCGAAGAGCGCCAGCATACCAGCCGCTGGAAGGTGGCTCGGTTGACCATAATGGTGAAAGGATTGAGGGTCTTAACCAGGGGGACTTCTCTTGGCTCGAGTACTCCGTTTTCTTGCTGCTAGGTATAGCTATGCTATGGGCATGGTATGATCCCTATGTGTTCAGATCCCACGAAGCACTCCAGATGGTGTGAATTTCCGCTGATCCTCGACCATGAACGTAGGAACATGTTTCTAGCAGCGGCTCCATACTTTCAGCGAAGATTTGAATCAAGTGACTGGATCCTTAACCACTTCCAGTCCGCCATCATCTCCACCTCTACGATCACGAACCTTGGCTCTGTGGTAGTCCTCACCAAGCTGCAGGCAAAAGCCTCTTACCCTAAGCGTATAGCCTCGTCACTCGTTATCAACAATATCTGCTTTACTCTACTTGCCCTGTCTACCACATTCTTCCGTAAAACGTCGGCCGGCTCATACTTTGTCTTTCTCATGTTTACGGTGTTTGCTGCAAGTTTAGCCACAGGTCTGAGCCAGAATGGAGTCTTTGCATACGTGTCTGGATTCGGAAGGGAAGAATATACGCAGGCGATCATGACAGGACAGGCGATTGCTGGGGTGCTCCCATGCATAGCACGTAAGGCACTTGGGTTTTAAGAAGTCTTACCGGAGAACTGACGACTAGCAGAAATTGTCTCGGTCCTGTCTGTTCCTCCAAAGGACGTCAAGGATGCGCCAGAGTCATCCGTATCAGCATTTTCATACTTTCTCACCGCAACTGCAGTGTCCACATTGGCCCTTGTAGCGTTCCTCTATCTCGTACGGCGGCACAGTTTGTACGGTAAACATGATCCGGCTGTGGAAGATCTAGACGGAGCGGAAGAGGACGAGCACGCCGAACGTAGAGTCGTGGGATTTTGGACTCTATGCAAGAAACTGCGTTGGCTGGCAATGGCAGTTTTCCTGTGTTTTGCTGTCACAATGGTATTTCCGGTTTTCACGCAGGAAACCCTCAGCGTTCGTGATCCGTCAACCTCGCCTCGACTTTTCCAGCGAGCCTCGTTCATTCCCTTTGCCTTTCTGCTCTGGAACGCCGGCGACCTAACGGGGCGCCTCCTCACCCTGATTCCCCAACTTCGACTCATGCAATATCCGCGCGCTCTCTTCATTTTCTCACTCGTCCGTCTAATGTTCGTACCTCTATATCTGCTCTGCAACATCCGTGGTCGCGGCGCTGCGATCAATAGCGATACCTTCTATTTAATTATTGTGCAATTCCTGTTCGGACTGAGTAATGGATACCTAGGTAGTAGTTGCATGATGGGAGCAGCGGAGTGGGTGGAGACCGAAGAGAGAGAGGCTGCAGGTGGATTCATGGGTTTAATGCTGGTCGCTGGATTGACGGTGGGAAGTCTTTTGAGCTTTTTGGCCGCGAAAGCGTGAGGCGTTCAGTCAGGTAATGGGTAAGGAAAGGCGTTTAAGATATGCTAGAGAAGCCTGCTAGAGCTCATGTAAGATTCGCCATACAGATCTGATACACACACCAAGTTGGGTGGAAAGAACCATCGGCGAGTGGAACTGACTACGCATGCTCGTGGTTTTACGACACAGCGGCTTCACCATCGTTGATATCTCTGCAGAGGTCGCAGTTCCGTGTGTATCCAGACCCTGCTCGAAGTCAGATAAGCCTATAGCTCTTCGTCTGCTTGTCACTGGTCGTTCAACTTTACCAGGGAAGCATGAGACCAGGTCGACGATTCGTGAAACGAGTCAAAGTCCACGACCACGGAGCTACGTTCTTCAAGCATCGAGTTGACTCGATCGTCGATAACACTCAGCGATCCTACGTGTGTACGCAAACCTCGAAGGTTCTCCACATTCGATCCAGGGTCTGGCATCTGGATCTTGGGAAGGTTGGCATCGACATAGATTAGCGTTAATACGGCTGCAGGGAAGAGGAGGTACCTTGTCCTGTGGAGGAGTAGTTCGGTCACGTCCTATGAAGCGAAACGGACCTAGTCTTCCAGCGATACTTCAAGGACAGCGAGGAGGTTCGCACAGGAAGCGTTGGTGGGCAATACAGTGCATAAGGCCGGAACTAGACTGAGGAAGATCAGATCCACTGTGGATGATCCTGGCGTTAGACATTCGAGAACAGACAGATTTGTAAAGATAAGACGCGAGAGGAGCGATATGATACATTTCCTATAGCCAATCCTACGCTATCTTGCGCAATGCTTCAAAGAAACCCAAGCGGAACCAAAGCTCCGATATATGCCAATCCGGCTTGAACGCACTCAAGCTTCACCGATCAAGCTTCTCAGCCTTTTCAACAACAGCCTCGGCCTTAGTCTCCTTGGAGCCTCTAACCTTCAGCCCCTCTTCTTCAACGTCCTCTTCGCCCTCACCTCCATTCTCCAAACGGTGCTGAATCTCTTCCGACTCTGTCGGCGGCCCTCTGGGCTCTGCGGCGATTTGCGTCTGCGTCGGCGAAGTATCACTGACCTCGCCGCCGCTCATTTGCCATTCCATGAGTTTGGTAAAGGCACCGTTCGGGTCGTTTGAGAGTTCCTTGTAGGTGCCTTGTTCGGCTACTTTGCCGTCGGAAGAGAGGACGATGATGCGGTCGGAGCGTTTGATGGTTGATAGACGGTGGGCGATCGAGATGGTGGTGTTGTTGCCCTTGAGTAACGCAGTGAGGGCGGAGTTGACGAGGGTTTCGGACTCTGCGTCGAGCGCAGAGGTCGCTGTGTGGGAAATGTTAGGAGTGTGTAGGAATCTGGGGGGTTGACCTTGACGTACCTTCGTCGAGGATCAATATGTCAGGGTTCTTGACTAGCGCCCTGGCAATAGCAATACGCTGCTTCTGACCGCCAGATAGCTGCGCACCGCGAGCACCTACAGAAGTATCGAGTCCATCAGGCTAGCCCGAGTCAGCGCTTGGCCATCGGTTAACGGAACCCATAACTCACAAAGTCACTGATGAATTGACAGTTGGCTTTTCGAGCCGCTGCAATGATCTCTGCTCTTGTCGCATCCGGTTTACCGTACGCGATGTTGTCGGCAATTGTTCCGGAGAACAAAACCGGTTCCTGGGAGACAATGCCGACCTTCCTTCGCAGTGACTTGACATTCATGGTGGAGATGTCTACTCCATTGATTTTGATAGTCCCCGTCGTTGGAGTGTAGAAGCGAAGCATCAGTGAGGCAATAGTTGATTTGCCACCGCCTGACGGCCCAACAACTGCAACGTTGGTGCCTTGTGGTATCTCGAAGTCGAGATCATTGAAGATCATGACGGCAGGCCTTGTGGGGTAACTGAATGATACATTCTGGAAATTGATGGGTCCACGCGCCGAGTAGACCTTCGTTCCTACCGTAGGAGAGATTGTCGGCTCTCTGTCTTGTAACTCGAAGAGACGACTAGCTGCTCCGACTCCCTTCATTAATTCCGAATAGAAGCTTGATAGTCCAAACAAGCTAGATCCGGCGTATGCTGTGTACATCAGAAACGATGTTAGGTCACCGATACTGATGGCCCCCGATTTGACCATAGAACCACCTGTATAAAGAAGAGCTAGGATAGTCATATTTCCCATAAGTCCAGTCTATTGAGGCATTAGATAACAGCCGAGCAGTATAAATCCGTACGGCTTACTGTGCTGAAGAACGTTGCACTGATCAATGCCTCTCTTTTCCCAAGTTCAAATATCTTCTTCACTTGCTTATTGTATCTGCCAACCTCTAGGATCTCTCCAGCAAACGCTTGACTGGTTCTCACGTTCCCTAGACGCTCTTCAGCAATCTTGGTAAGCGTTCCAAGGTTTCTTTGGATCTTTCGACTAAGATTTCTTATCGCTTTTCCGTAGAAAAATGCTCCAATGGCCACAGGCGGGAACATCAAGGTCAAGATCCCAGTGAGTTTGAGACTAACATAGGCCATTAAACCGAACCCAGCACCTCCGCTGACCAGTGCCCGTAGGCCATCCGAAAGATTCTGCGTAATGCTCTTTCCCACAATGATAGTGTCAGAACTTAGCCGTGAGATGAGGTCACCAACCCGGTTGGCATCGAAGAACTCGGCGTTTTGAGCGAAGGTTCTTCGAAACAGCTGTGACCGTAGTCGTGCAACGATGCGCTCACCAACGATTCTAAGTATGATGATGCGGCCATAGTTTGCAGCCGCTCCCACAGTGATAACTCCTGCAAGAGCCATATAGAATGTCGTCAGGTCCAGGCCGAACAGCTGGTCCGAGCCGCCATCAGACTTCGTCGCAATGTCGAGTATCTTCCCAATAGAGAACGGTATAGACATTGTGATCGACGACGAAATCAGTAGAAGAACAAAGGCCACGCCCAGCACCTTTGCCTCCGGCTTCGCTATCTTGATTAACCTCCATATCTCTCCGAATCCCGCTGTCTGCCCTTGAGACTGTCCGTCCTTGGCCAAACGTGCACTCAGATTCACTTGCGCAGCCTGCGATGCTTTCACCGTTCTCGCAAATCCTCGCTCTTCCTCGTCGTCTTCATCCTCCTCTCGTTGTGGCTTGTTCTTCTCTCCTTCCTTGACCGCTGTCGTACGTGCCTCTTGCAGGGCCTTTGAGAAAGATAAACCCCGCCGCAGCGGCGTAAAGGACCACGTTCTTGTGACTAGGGAGGGCTGCCATTTCGGGCGAATCTGGTGTGGCTGCAGGGGCCGTTCGAAATCGTCACGATTCAAGCGGAATTGTGCCGGACTCGAAATAGCCCGTCGGAGAGAACATTGGCATCTTGCTCCGAGTGCTGAGCTCTTATGTACTGCGACATCTTGAGCAGTGGTTGCAAATAGGCCGATCCCAGTACGAGGCACAAAGCTCCTCAATGGTCCCATGTAAAGCAGCTTCGAGCTGCGCATGACTCTTTGCGCAAACTTCGTCGTCTTCTCCTACCGCGGCAAGAAATCTCCAACGACACTGCCTATCATGTTGGTGTAATATTCAGTTGTGCAATATGCAAATGTAAAAAGGTGAAGCAAGCAACTAGGCATATGCTCTAGCGGACGGCCTCGATTAATCGGGCAACACTAACATCTGCACTTAGTAATTAGTTGTATCCAGTTTTAGTGTAGATTACATACTAAATAAACACGGCCGTGTCATAGAATCGCGTTTCAGTGAGAAATCATAAATTCCATACAGACTATGATGTTTTATATATTTCCTATGCTAATCTACCTCACTGTTGTCAACTTTGAGACCCCTAGTGTCTTGTATTCCTTCATCAGATTCTTCACACCCTTGCTACTCATTCTAGACATAAATTCAGCCAAACCCTGTATTCATAGCCGTATAACCCTGTCTCTAATGTTCAATTTCACAGAGTTTTGAGTTTCTCTTTAAGCAATCAGTCTTCTCAAGGGTGTGGGTATGCTCTGTTCAATTGTCATTTTGTCAAAGTATAACTGCACTTTCATTGAGGAAGTGGTTGACAGTGAAACTCATCATACACTGCTGCCCAGCTCTGACAGAACATTGCTGAGGCACTGAGAAGTCTTTCTGAACAGGAATTGACTTCTTTTCAATATTGACAACATAGATAATTTGAAATGACACAGTCTGAATAGGTTCAGACATTCTGACAACATCAAATATTGTTCACATAGGGCTGATTGATGTTGAATTCATCAATTGACATTACAATGAGTTTCTTATTCAATACAGATTTGATGTCAGTGATGACAGAAATCAAGGATGATGACATGGTGAATGATGACAGTGAGATATGTGTAGATAGGTAGGAAGATAGGTAGGTAATGGATTGTGATGTGTCTGTGTTTATTTACTATGTAATATACACTAAAATTGGATACAAACTAATTACTAGGTGCAGATGTTAGTGTTGCCCGATTAATCGAGTCCCTAGCGGACCGGACCGAATTGTTGCGCAGGTAGACACCCCCCTCCACAATCATCATAGCTCCAATCTCCACCACGAAAAAGTTACAACCCAACGTCAGATTCGAAATGGTCGTGAACTACAGCAAGTGGGACGCCCTTGAGCTCAGCGATGACTCGGATATTGAAGTACACCCCAACGTCGACAAACGCTCCTTCATCCGCGCAAAGCAGAACCAGATCCACCAAGCACGGTTTGAACGGCGGCACCAGATCGAAACGCTAAAGTACGAACGCGTGATCAACGAAGGCCTTCTTCGTCGAATAGATACTCTTCTCAATGCCTTGCGACACCATGAAGCCAGTGCCCAGAGTCCGGATGAGCTTGTGTTTCAATCCTTGATAGAGTCGGCCGGTGACCCCACGGATGATCAGCCACCAAACCCTCCAGAGGGTGTACATAGTCAAGAGAAGGAGCATCCTACGTACTCGAAGATGATGGGTGCACTTGTAGATCAAGTGAAGAAGGAAGTGGACGTGTCAAAGTCGGAGGATCGATATAAGGAGTACATTAAGGGGGTTCAAGGTCATCACAAGAAGGTCCGCGACTTACAGAAGGAGCTTATGGTGAAGTTGAACGAGCTGGAAAAGGAAGAAGGGCGGAAGATCACCAGTGACAGTATACATACAGGGTTTGACAGCTCGTCCGTATCCAAATCGAACAAGACACCGAGTTCTACGAAGAACGCAGAGACGGTAGAGGTACTAAATCCGGCGTCGTTGAAAAGAGATGCACTTTCGGGAAACGACGGTGCTATATCATCAGGGGCTGAAGCCGATACCGAAGAGGCAGCTGATGAGGCTTCCGCGAAGGACGAGGAACGTATTGAGCTATCGCAGCTGGGCAAGGAGTTCTCCAAGATCAAGGCTGGAGATTACCGGGCGTGTCTACAATATATCTCGGAGCATCCAGAGGTGGTTGCAGAACGGGAGACTGATGGTTTACTTATGGAAGCATTCAACAGCCAAATAACGGGGGAGGCGGAGTATGCGAGACAATGTGTACACCAGGCACTTCTAATACAATACTGTCGATCATTAGGGCGTGATGGTGTTGGACTGTTCTTCAAAAGGTGAGTTCCCAGTACGCAATACTCATCGTCGTGCTACACTGGACATTTGTATCGCGCTCGACATCTACCCCAAAACCGCTGACCTGAAATTCTAGGATAACAACACCAGGTCACAACGCACAGAAAGTCTTCTTCAACGATGTCAATAACACATATGCCCGCATCAAAGACCGAGCTGTCGAAATCGCGAAAGAGCGAGCAACAGAAGCCGCCGAAAGGGGTACGGGTGTTGAGCAGATCCAGCTCCATGCCGTCGAACCAGGCACTACCATCAACATTGTAATACCGCAACCGAACAGCTCAGAAGAGGTAGAAAAAAAGGCAAGAGCCACCTTCGAGAGCTTCCCGCCTGGGCTGCAGAGGGCGTTGGAAAGCGGGAGTCTAGACGAGGTGAACAAGGTTCTTGGCAAGATGAGCGTGGATGAGGCAGAAGAGATTGTGGGTCAGCTGGGTGAGGGGGGGATGTTGAGTTTGGAGCAACAAATCATTGATGCTACCACCGAAGAAGGGCAGGCTGCGCTTAAGGAGCTCGAGGCACAGGAGAAGGGGAAGGGGAAGAAATATGTGGATGGCACGGAAGATCCAGCTTGATATGGCAACTTACAAAATGCGAGCATTGCACATAAGGAAGGTATTGCAAGGGTCTTGAGCGTAAAAGCACTTCGAGAGTGGCAAGTGTAGATTACATTACATCAAGCTACCTGCCACTTTATAAATACCGATTTGTTCAGTGTTCCGACTCATAGCCCACCATTCGATGTTAACTTTAACGTGGTTCAATGAACCATTGGCAGGGCCACAGCTTATATATTTTTCAAAGCATCTGTCCACATGTTTGCCATACCCCTAACAACGGCCTTGACAGTGAGCCGCTCAGCTGCGTATATACGAAGCTCAAACACCTTGAAGCCTTCTAGCTTCACATGGCCGTTGAGGGTACCCGAAGTGATATGTCATCGATTTACGACAAGGCAAATCAGCTCCGTTTGTACACATGTCCACAACAAGATGCCGGAGTGAATTCTCCAGTCCCGTTCTGTGGATTAATCAGTGCTAAGCACAAGTACCCGGGGAGAATATAGAATATTTACAGATTACATCTTCGAGCTGTGATCTGTCAAAAGCCCGTAGAACCCAAATGCGCCATGCTCGATGTAACCATATTGTGGAAGCTGCCTTGACCTTAATAACCAGTCGCACCCGGAGCGTGCTCATCCTTCTTCAAGCTAACAAGCAATTCCCTAAACCTCTCCTTTCCAGTCCCACTAGCACCGCCTCGAGTGCCCTTCCCACTCAGGTCCACCAACTTGGCGATCCTCTCCCAGCTTGTTCCACCAGCAGAAGTATCCTCCCGGTTTGCTAAGTACTCTTCAGCTTCCTCCCGCGTCTGCGCAATCGTTTTGTCTTTCTTAGTGTTGTAGTTCTCGTAGAAATCATCGATGGCAGATTGGGCGGCTTTGATGGTCCCGGCTTTGCGGGTGGCTGACACTTCGTCGCGATGTTGGATAGCGTTGTCACGACGTTCTCGCCATTGTCTGAGTGATTGGTGTTAGTCGCTTTTCCACGAATTTCGAGATTCTAAGGCGTGCTTACTTGATCACCTCCGGCTCTTCTTCTTGTGCTGCATACCCGCTGTACGAGGATTTTGGTTGACCTGGAAGGAAAGGCTCGCCGGATCCTGTGATTGTACCGCCAGGTGCCATGTGCTACATGTTCCTTAGTGCGTTAGCCAGCTGCTCTTCCGGAACTCCCAACTCCGGCTGTAGCTCCAGATTGAACTTACCGAATTGCTTGTGTCAATGACAGGAAATGAGCTCTCGAACTCCGTCAGGTCCTCTTCCCCTGGCTTGTCTCCGTCGTAACTACCACCGCCACCTAAAAGATCCTCCTCCCCATCCTCCACGGTTCCGGAGCCGTGGACGTTATCACCTGGTGAGGTGAATTGGGCCGCATCATCCCCCAGAGCGGCTCGCTCACGTGTCAAAAAGTCGTCGTCAATGCCATGATCTTCGGTATCATGGACTCCATTGCCTCTGGCCTCGGCCTGACCTGGACAGACAAAGAGAGTCAGCAAACACATATCCTACATGAGCGGTTGATGCGATGAATTGCTGGTATCGATCGACGAGCTGAGCTTACCGGCGGAGAAGTCTTCTAACGAAGGAAACCTATCTGCCATCTTGCTGGGTATTTAAAGCCAGGGGAGTGTGAGGTGAGGAGGCCTTGAAAATTGTAGATACAGTGTTGGCTGGCTGTTTGGGTGGACTTCTGAAGGGTGAATTTCGCGCGCCAGAGCTGATCGGCAAGCTCCGTGCTTTGCGGCGCATCTAAAGCTTCATCAAGCTGCAGCCGTCATCTGAAAACTGGTTCAACTTCTGCAAGTTAGGATATGTAGTTACACCGAGTGGCGTGCGAGACCTAGTCAATGGTCATTTCCCAACTCCTTTGCTCTACCATCTACTCGCAGATCTCGCCCATTGCGCTGAAACAAACAATTCAAGCTCTCCACAATCTCAGGATAACCACGGGGAACATCTCCTGACATCTCAAGAGCATTCCTCTTCGCTTTGCCGCTCCCTTGATATAGAAATGGCATATACGGATGATGCAGTCAAGGCAAAGCTATCAGCTCTGAATGAGACGCAAGAAAGCATCGTCACTGTTGCGCAATGGGTGATGTTTCATAGGTATTGCTTCCCGCGGCCTTTTTCCTGCTTAAAAGGATTACAATGCTGATTCGATCATTTTTGTTCCTCTAGGAGACATGCAGATCGCACTGGACAGCTTTGGCTGCAGAGATTGAAGGATTCAGGGTCAAACAAGAGGCTCAACCTCATCTACCTTGCCAATGGTAGGTGCACGTGTTTTGTATCGAATTACTGTTACTTGCTGTCTCATGCTGACGCAGTGCTCTATCTCTAGAGGTGGCTCAGCAATCTAAAGCCAGACGCAAAGATGATTTCCTGATAGCTTTCTCACCTGTGAGTACACCCTGATGTGACTGTAAGACGGATACACCGCTAAGCTTCATGACTAGATAATTGCCGATGCCACTGCTACTGCATATAAAGGAGCCACGAACGAAGTGCAGCAGAAATTACGCCGAGTAGTAGAGGTGTGGAGACAACGTCAAATCTTTGAGCAGCCGATTCAGGAGGCCATTGAAGCTCGCATTGACGGTACGCTTCTCCACATCTCATTCGTTCATGTTTACTGACATGTTCAAGAAATGGACAAGTCTCGTTCTTCGGGAAAGAAACCCATGCTTGGAGGATCTCTTTTCTCTAGTTCGTCTGGCTCGGCCGCACCAGCGGAGATACAACCTCTAGTGCCACTCCAGATATCAGTTTCAAAAGCTGTCATCTCGTCCAATGGCGCGGTGTCTACTGCCAACGTCGAGTATGATAAGCTCACCGATCCCAATGCTGCAATACCAACACCACCAGTACACGCCGCGCGCTTGAGCGCTTTGCTGAAGGCTCTTGCAAACGCCGAGGGTGCAGTTTCCGAGAGCATCAAGGCTCGCCAGGCGCTCATCGAGGGCTTGGAAAAAGTATTGGAGACGAATCGTACAGCACTTGCTAGCGAGCAATCACAGCATTTTGAGCTCGTGAATCGCAAAACAACAATGGAAGCCAAAAAGCGTGAGGTGGAGGATGGTATCATGCGTGGTCTCTCCGCGGACTCCTCCCCTAATGTACATGGCAATGGCAGTCCAAACCTTGAAGCTCCGGAAAGCTCGAGAACGATGCCTCGCGAAACTACGTCGGTCGAGCCGGAACGGCCCTATGTCGAAGAACTTACTCCACCGCCCGTAGAGTCTCTAACGCCCATGGGCTCGCCTCCGTCTGAGCCACTGCCAGCCCCTACAACGACCACTGGTGCGGATATCGTGCATGAACAGCAGCCAGATCACACTGAGCCGCCACCAGCTGTCCAGCCGCCGCTTGTACCAGCAGCGGCAGGGTCAGATCTGCTATCAAGTTTATCGATGCCACAAACACGCCCGCAATCAGGTAGTCCAGTCAACGGAGCAAGTACAAAGAGGCGAAAGTTGGATCAGGGAGATGAGTTTGCAGCGTTTGGAAGCGGAGACGCAATGGCAGATCTGGACGAAGATGTAGCAGAGCTCTTACGCCGCGAGAGCGGTAGTCTTTGATTTCTTCAGAACTTCGAGCAAACTAGCTACTGCACCATAGCATAAAGCCATGCACCACTCCCCCAAGCTCGCAGCCTCAACTCAATCATCGTGTGAATCCTCCTCGTAGATTCTCCCCTCCCCGGTCTCCATCTCCTCCTGGAGCTCCTCCTCCGCCTTACGGCACTTCCTCTCCGCCTCGTCGCGCTCCGCCTTCACCTCCTCGAGCTGCGCCTGCAAGTACTCCACATATCCTTGCGCCGCCGTAGCCACCGCCGTCGCCGTCATGCTGGCATCCTCCTTGAACTCCCCGTCTGTGATGGCGTCCCACAGCTCGGTGATGGCTTTCGCCTGCGCGTCCTGCTGAGCTCGGGACATGGGTGCGGCGGCTGCGCGGCGGGCGGGGAGGTTCTCTGCGGCTGCAAGGGGGTGGGGGTTAGCTTTTGATGGTGTTCAGGGGAGTGGGACGGTGTTGGAAGAGGGTTTGGGCTGCAGGTAACGTAACAGCGAAGAAGTGCTAGAAAAGTGAATGAATCTGAAGCATGAAGTGTAGACAGTTTCAAAAGCTTTGATTGCCACAGTATGCTGCTGGCTGCCGCACCACGGCGACAGTTACAGCAGACCGGTGACTGTGAGCAGATCGCCCAGGCAGCGGCAAACATGGCCATGTCAAAGCAAGGCAGTAAGCCGTGACGACAACAAAGCACATGAGTAGGGCAGATGGCACGATGAGACAATGTCATGACGAAACTCACTCTTGATTCGTGGCTTGCGTGCCACCACGGGCCCTTTGCGAACCTTGGTCATGTTGCTGGAAAATTTCACTAGTCAGCGCGAGATGTGCGGAAATCTGTGATGATGGACACTTACTTACAGTGGTAGAGTGCTGTTTGATGTGATGATGCTTGCTGCGAGAGTGTAATGGTTGTTGTGGAGTTGTGATGGTGTTGGTGGTGGTGAGGTTTGGAGGTTGTGACTGCGAGAGAGCTGAAGGGAAAAGCTGGAAAGTGAGGGTTTGGGCTAGCAACGAGGGGCGTTATTCACTAGTTAGCGTCTTGAAATATGAGATTTGAGGCCGCCGACACGTAGGCATAAGCGTGGCCGAAAGGGGTATGGTGCTAGGCAACGGTGAGCATACAAGCGGACGAGGGTCCGACGATGAGGCATCAACATCAAGGAGTATAACGCTAAACAATAGCAAGCCGGCGAGCGTACGACAAAAAGATCTCATGAGGAAGGCTGCAATGCTGGACAACGGCAAACAGATTAGTACACGACGACGAGCAGCAGCCCCTGAAGTAGGTGCTGAAGCTCCACCTTCACGTTCAATGCATGAGTCAATCCTAGCCTGTTAACATTGCTTGATACGGTAGAATACACGCTGAAGAAGGATGGGGTGGACAGGCGCCTAGCCGCCTTCCTCTGTGGTCCCCCGTTTGCGCCGTTTTCGTCTCCTCCACTCTTTTGTTTCAAGATTTGAACCGCGAAACATATCAGGTGCATCATCCGCATCATCCCATCCTCGAGAAATACCGTTGGGCGATCGTTGGTTTGATCTCTCGAAGGTCTGCGCTACCGGAGTTGAGGCTGGCGGCGCAGCTGGTGGTGAAGCAGCCCGCTGGTGCTTTGGTTTTACAAGGAGAAAAATGAACATGCCAATGACTAGAAGAAGAAGTAAAAGAAGGATCTTGCGTTTCGTGGTTTTGCGCTGATATCCAGTGGCCTGCGCAGCTTTCTATCAGCGATGATGGAGGATATATCAAGGAAGCCAGCATGAACGTACCACGGTCAGCTCTTTATCAGCAGCTTTGACGTCGACTGTCATCCTCTCTACATTATAATCTATCCGGTCTAGCATTGTCCCTTGATCAATGACCATCGTCTGCAGCTCCTTGAAAATGTCCGCAAGCTCGATGATACCCTTCGCGATATCTGTAATCTCTCGCTCCCGCTGTATAATCGCGGCATCATTACTTGTGAGCCGCTTTTGCGACGTCTGCTGGAGTGTTGACTGCGAGAAAGATTTGTCGGCATCAGACTCCATCATCGAAGGGTCGGTGTAGGGGTTTTGACTTGGTGTAGAGGACCGGTCAAGAGGTGATGCCATCCCTCCAAGACCTCGAAGTTCTGGAATCAATGTGATCAGCTGCACTCTTTACGGGGTGTGGAACGTAGCCCACTTTTCAAATAGTTGCTCTGCTTCTTTCTGAAACCTGCGCTGGCATCCTGCACCCTCCCGGCCAGAGAGATCTGGATGTTCCTAGCCATGGTTTCCTCGCCCTTGCTCACACCACCCTGCTTTTTCGAGTCTCTAACCATGGTATCAATTCTCTGTATTGACCTTTGGCAATCATGAAAGCCTCTTGTGATCTCCTGCGTCAGACGTTCAATCACCCCTTCCTCTTCTCTTTTCACATCCTCATCATCAAAGCCCGGCAGGACGTGCTTCTGATGTAGCTTGTCAAGCTTTGACGACTTCTGCGCTATCCCAGCCAATAACTCCGTAACTTCATCTTGGACGTCGATCCATCTGGGTGGCAGGAGGTCCATCTCAATAACGGCATCTCCATCGTCTTCGAAGGCGCCGGCGGACATGAGACCTCGACGTTCTTCCGAGGTCGACGCATTGTCGGAAAAACCGCTAGCTGATGGCCCAACATACCGAGGTTTCTTCGCGGGATGATGTGAGTACGACTGGCGGTAGGATATGTAGCTGTTCATGCAGTCCATGAGCAACGGACTTCAAGACACGTTTGCAAGCCACTTACAGATTCGTGCGGTCCCTCCACATCGCGCCTGGGCGCCTCCTGGTCTATTCACCAGTGGTAAGTCTGGGAGGAACACTCTCTGTCTTGTCAAGCATTGCAATTGTGTACGCAGTTTCTGATGACTGGTGTTAGAAACCCTTAAGCTGTGATGCGCGGCTTCCGAACCGGGCCTTAGCGTAGTTCGGGCCGCACGTTACTTTGAGTGGCCAGCCCTGAATGTCTTGGCGTAAGGTCAAGCGAGAAACGAGGATCGGCATTCAGCAGCTCCACACAAGGCTACAACTCACCACGACTTCGAAAGCCTCACTCTGATCTTACTTCGGACTGCTTGAATACCACATCTGCCGGCTTGAGACAGCGTTCAATTCCAAGTCCATTGTATCACGGTCTCACGAGAACAACATGGTAAGTCGGAGTAGCATACAACAGGACCCCGCGTTCTTATGGTAGTCTTAGTAGCACCTGCGTGTGTATTGGTCCACGGCTGACTTTGCTCTCCGTAATAGGCCGACTCTCTCACCGAAGAGCAAGTATCTGAGTTCAAGGAGGCCTTCTCTCTGTTTGTGAGTCGTCCTTTCCTTATATTCTTACACATCACGCCGTTTATGGTGCTGTCTATCGGGTACTTACAGCCGCATGTGACTGACCACCATCATCAACAAATCAGGACAAGGATGGCGATGGTCTGTACTCCAGCTTCCTTTTGTGGTTCTTGTGGCGACTCCCCAAACCAGTTTCGAATGCAAGCTCGACCGTATCGTGCGGCCCTCCCCTCCACCAACTCCTTGTGCCGGTCCTGAGATGACCTTCTCCATCGACCCAAGCCTTGTTGCCAGATGACTGACGGGAATCGCGGTTTTAGGACAAATCACGACGAAGGAGCTTGGAACCGTCATGAGATCCCTTGGCCAGAATCCTAGTGAGTCTGAGCTGCAAGACATGATCAATGAGGTGGACGCCGACAACAACGGGACAATCGACTTTCCCGGTAACCTCCATCAGCTCGTGGTACATGCTAGCGATTCCCCCACTGACAAAGTACGTTAGAATTCTTGACAATGATGGCGCGCAAAATGAAAGATACCGATTCTGAAGAAGAGATCCGAGAAGCGTTCAAGGTCTTCGATCGCGATAACAACGGTTTCATTTCGGCAGCGGAGCTTCGTCATGTGATGACCTCAATTGGTGAGAAGCTTACAGATGACGAGGTTGACGAGATGATCAAGGAGGCCGACCAAGACGGGGACGGCAGGATCGACTGTAAGTTTCTGCGGTTCATCTGTCTGTGACAGAGCTAGGCTAACGCGAGACTTTTCCAGACAATGAGTTCGTCCAGTTGATGATGCAGAAATGAGTCTAACCTCTTCTTGGCTCATCGGCGATAGCCTTGGCCGAGGCAGCACGAAGCGGTTGCAGATACTCAAAGCATGACTGCAGGTCAGAGCGACTTTTCTTGGCTGATTGCATGGGATAGAGGATTCGGCTCTTGGCATGCAGAGCATTGCCAAGTCTGAGGTGTCTTTGGAGCTGTGATTTTTGTTCCTGTACTCTTGAGAAGCTTACGAGCAATAGCAACATAATTGAGTATTCTTTTCTAAGACAGTATTACTTCTTGATGACTCTCTATGCCTCGTCCAGGAATGGAGTTTACTTCGTCGTTACCAGTGCACCTTCCGAGGCTCCCAGGCGCTTAGACATCTTTTCCTCCCGTTTTAACGTGGTCATTATCATGAGATGAGATAGTTCGGAACCCACCCCACTTTAATCACGGTTCGTTCTTTGTGCAAACGGTTCATACTCACTTGCGGTTCTGCTCCGGCTGGTGTCGGCCTTGTTGTCCCTTTGTGGACGAACTCAACGATACTCTGCCCCAGTCAGAATGGAACTGGCAAAATGCATTCCATTCTTGACTCATTGACCGCCTACCTTTGTTCCATCTGCGGTCCTCCAGATCTTCAAAGGCAATCGCTCATTACATTTGTCCAGTTTGGCGTGGAAATTGGTCAACGACTTTCCAAATCAAGATACTGAAGCAACCGACTTTGGAGTTGTTTGCATACTCCCTAACTAACTGACTACATGTCTATCATAGATATCTCTTGTGTTGCTGATAGAACCCAGCTCTTCGTCGACATTCTCCACAAGCTTTCAGTTGGACTTTCCTCCATCTCTTACGCTTGACCTTCGCCTACTCTCGCCAAGGGTCCTTCTGTTCTTCAGGGTTTCTATACTGAACCCCTCGGCAAGGAGACCTTTTCCGACGATAGAGACTTCCGGATGGTTAACAGACGTAGATTTGATGCTATCATCAGAGGGATCAAGTCCAGTCCTCTTGTCAAACGAATGGCGTCGTCGACATTCGCTATAAGTGTGAATCGCTACTTTTCAGAAACTTTCACCCACCCTTCAACCTATCGACTTCACGGAAGTCGAAGAAATCCATCGCCATCACAGCCTCGGCTGGGACTACCTCCATCCTTAATGGTCACCGCCGCAGTCGCCATCAACTCCTTTGCTTCAAGCAGGCTGCAGAGGATTGAGATCACCGGCCATCTCGAGGGGGCCTGTAATAATGCGAGTCATCATCTCAATCTAACCTACCTATCCCATACGCGCCATAGCTGGACGTAATGCCATCATCTCATAAATTGTGATGCACATGTGGGCGTTCTACAGTAAGAGATCGTATCATAGGAGATATCTCTGCCAGCTTCCTGACTTGCTCGCACTACCCTCGTGATAAAGTTGGTTTCAAGTGCGCCTTACATCATGTCCTCTGTGTCCGAGCATTTCTTTGGATCAGGATAGAATGCTCCACCAAGCTGCTCAATCACCTTCCACATTCCCGCCATATCCAACGTATTCTTCACCCTGCCCACCCCCTTATCCATCTCCTCGAGCCGCGCCACCTGGAGGCTGGAGCAGCCATACCCCGCATCTTATCCGCCCCAGTACCAGCCTCTCTTCATTCAGCTACTCTTCCTCGCTCCTGCGCGGCGGCTGCTAATAACTTTCTTCTTTCTCAAAGAACTTTGCGTCTACCTTTCGCCGTTGCTTGCCGAAGCCGTCCGCGGCGGCAGGGTCCTTGGACTTGAGGCTAGGGGACTCATTAAATCGATCAAGCCCTAGATACTGAAGCTCAACGCTGTGCACCCTGCTGGCGACATAGAAGCCGCGGGTGTTGGGCCATCATCGGACTTCCGCGGCGTTGGCACCGAAGTCGCTGCGACTGACTAGTCTTGAAATAACAAGCAGGACGATCTATCTATATGGACAGTTTGAATCTCCGACTATAGCGGTCTAGTCTTTAAAAGGGACGCATAATTTGCTGAATGATACAAAACGTAGAAAATAGCTTGGAGAGCGAGAAAGCCAAAACGCCACACTTTCCTTGGTCTCTGGCTGGGATTGGAGCTTGAGTCTTGTTTGGAGGCCATCGCGAAGATTGAGTGAAGCAAGGTTGATGGTCGGTCGGAGTTCTGATTACTATAGGGTCAGGACTGAACAAGCGTGAATGGTGAAGATCCACTCGACAGCGAGTTAGGATGACACGATGGAAATATTGATGGTAATTATAAGTACTCTCATACGTGATAGTGTCGATATATATTTATAACTTAGTTGCCTAACCCCAGCGTGTATTTACTAGACAGACAGAAACACCAAAAGAGAATGGGGACGCTGCCTACCAAACATATTAAACCTTGACTCGTAATAGTTGACAATACTGGCTAACTAAATCAAACCTCCCTTTCCCCAGCCCAGGCACTCTAATGAATTCTCTTGCTCCCTCTATGCCCAATGCATCCCAAAACGCCCGAATAATCAATTCTGAGGTATCCCAATCAGACTCCTCTTCCGGACCTCCATGGCCACCAGCCAGCCATTCAACCTCGACAACAACTCCCTTGATCTGTGCGCTTTGCCTCTGCCTTAGTTCACCCACTCTAACGTGGAAGTCCTCCATCTCGTACGCAGTCCCATTACTGACATGCAGTGTCTGCCGGTGGCTCCACAGTGGCCCTAACTTTCCTACCACCAACTGCACCATCTCTTCGCTTTGCACGCCAGACGGGATAGCGATTATCGTCGCTGCTCCTTCAGCACCAGCGCCGTCACCGACCGACGAGGCTGGCGTACCCGCCCGGGTCTGAGCCTGCGGCGCCGAGATGGCGACATAGCTTCGACCTGGACGGTGGGAGAGGTTCAGAATCTGCAGATAGCGTAACGTGGAACCCTTGTCATCGCCGGCAGACGTGGTGATACGTGGGGTTTCTCGCATGAGGCGATGTTCGAGGGTCCATCTCGGGAGAGGAGTTGGCTCGTAGCGAGATGTGAGCCTATCGGTGATGGTCTGGAAGGCGGATTTGTCTGCGGTGGGTGGAAGGAAGTAGAGACTATTCAGTATCGGTCAGTGATCGTTGTGCATGTGGTGCTGATGTTATATGGTTGCTTACCCAGTCACTGTCATTGTTCATGGTTTCATATATCAACCATCCGACTCCGCCGGGGACATGTCAGTTCCATATTTAGTTCCTGATCCGCTAAGTTTAAGCATAACTCAAGCGCCGATTTCAATGCAGGGGCTAGCTCCCCTGTAGTCCCGCCCCTTTGTTGACCACTGACATCAATTTCTCGACCAAAAGCCAACCTTAGCTGAAGTTGAGGGACCACATGCACCTTTCCATCTCAGAAAAAGCTATTTGTACTGATCACACTCATGTAGTGTCCAACACACCTAAGATTTACCAGGCAGATGGGATTTACAGACTGTTAATTTTTTGGAATGCCTGAGCAGACCCACTGAGTTGATACCTATAGTATTTGCAGTCATTTACTGTAGGATATCCCTCAATATGCACTTTTCAGTAGATTGGCGGCTAACGGAATTTCGGTAAAGGTACATTCAGTGAAATACTTCGATGTTGTTTTGTACCAGAAATTACCAATAACATGTTGTTGATGCGCCGATGGATTTCCGTCAGTGCCCTGGCCTCGTGCATGATCCTCACTATCTGGTACATTTCCAACACCAGAGGACTACACACATTTCCCTCGACCGGCAACAAGCCCAGACCCTGGAGACATCTATTCAATCAACACGATGATGGTACCTTTCACTGGACAAAGGCGGCAGAGCATTATCCGGTAACTTCAATGATTCCCCTACCGTCCGGGTCACCCGCAAAAATACCAAAGATCCAGCACACCTTTGAGCAAGAAACGCAGCAAGCAAGATCAGTGCGAGAGCAGAGACTCCAGACTGTACGAGCGAGCTTCACACACTCCTGGGAGGGTTACAAGAAAAACGCCTGGATGCGAGACGAGGTGGCTCCCGTGACAGGAGGGTACAGGAACACTTTTGGTGGTTGGTCTGCAACATTGGTCGATACACTGGATACCCTATGGATCGTTGGCCTGAAGGGTGACTTCGAGATGGCCCTCGAGGATGTTGCAAAGATCGACTTTACTACCACAGAGGAAGGGACTCTGAACCTCTTCGAAACAACGATCCGGTACCTCGGTGGGTTGCTCAGCGCATACGACCTCAGCAATGGCAAGTATCCCGTCCTATTGGAGAAAGCGAACGAGCTGGGTGGAATGTTATACGCTGCCTTCGATACTCCGAACAGGATGCCCCTGACTCGATGGGACTGGAGATCATCGGCTGTGGGAAAGCCTCAGGAAGCAGATGAGACCGTTCTTGTAGCAGAAATAGGATCCCTCACTCTTGAGTTCACTCGACTTTCTCAGCTAACTGGAGATCCAAAATACTTTGATGCGATTCAACGCATCACGGACGAGTTTGACAAAGTTCAGCAGGAGACGAGGCTTCCTGGCATGTGGCCCGTCTTCATCAATGCCAAACGGCTGATCTTCGATCACAACACCTTCACTCTTGGAGGGATGTCGGATTCGTTGTACGAATATTTCCCGAAACAGCACATGATGCTCGGTGGGCTCACCCAACAGTATCGTAAGCTTTATGAAGATTCAATCGACGTGATAAAGAAGTACATCTTCTACCGCCCATTGACTCAGAATAACCAGGACGTCTTGCTCTCGGGTAGCGCACGCGTTAATGTGATGGATAAGATCATCTTGGACCCGCAAGCTCAACACTTGGCTTGCTTCACCGGAGGAATGGTCGGTATAGGCGCAAAGATTTTCGATCGACCGAATGACCTTGTGATTGCCCGCAAGCTGGTTGATGGATGTATATGGGCTTACAACAATACCGTTACCGGCATTATGCCAGAGACGTTCCATACCGCGAGCTGCGAAGATCCGACGGACTGTGAGTGGGACCAGCGTAGATGGTACACTGCTATAGCTAGCCACCAAACCGAGACCGGCGGGGTGACAACTCTCACGGCTGACCAAAGAGTCGAGTACAATATCGAGACCAAAAAGTTGTCACCAGGATTCACAGATATAGGAGATAGGCGATATATTCTTAGGTAAGTACCGTAAGCCGGCGCTGAACAATATCTACGGAGGTTTCGCTAACCGCCAACGCATGGGTGGTTTATCAGACCGGAGGCCATCGAGTCCATCTTCATCCTCTACCGCATCACAGGGGATACAAGTTTGCAAGACAGGGCCTGGGAGATGTTTCAACGCATTGAGAAATACACCAGAACGGACATTGCCAACGCAGCTATCGACGATGTCACCGTCAAAAATCCAGTAAAAGTCGACAGCATGGAGAGTTTTTGGACGGCCGAGACCCTGAAGTATTTCTACCTTATTTTTAGTGATCCTGAACTTGTCAGTTTGGATCAATATGTATTGTAGGTCATACCACTTTGGCACGGTTTCTGCGGACCGCTGACACCGCATTGCGCAGAAACACCGAAGCCCATCCTTTGAAGAGACCTTCATGAACGATCCTCCGTATAGATCTCATACCTTTCCGTCTCATATGTTTAGACCAGTATCAGATGGTGCATTTACGGGAGCGCATAGATGTGTACAGTACAACAACTCAGAACATACTGATAGATAGTTATAGACCTTAATCCTAGTCTACTGTCAAAAGCAATGTACTTCAACTCGAATGAGGCTCATTAGCCACCCACGCGCAGGGAAACGGGCCGAGCTGCCATCGGTCCCGTGTAGAATTCGATGTAGACTTCTACTGCAGTCTTGGTGACTGTTGGTGCAAGGAAAAATAACTGAATTGAGCAGCTGTCTATCGCACAGACAGACGTAGGAGGCAAGAGGGTTGTGCGGTAAATGTTGATTGCACGGTCCAGCATAGACGGCAGAAACAAAGTAATTTTGCAACACTCGCTGCAATATATGTGGACGACGGTTGTCTGATAAGCAGCGAGGCATATTGAAAACTTGAGTCGGCATACATTGGCTAGAACGTCGCAAAGATAAACAGTGTCATTATCCTTTTATTATCCCAACTTTGTACACTGAAGATAGTACAATTCTAACGCCGATGTTGCAAGTCTAATATTGTATCCTGACCGCCTGAACCGAGCCATATAACGAAGCACCGCCCCTTCCTTTGATCGCAAATCTATTGCAACAGCATAGCAATATGTCTAGGTAAAGAAATACAATTGACAGCATGTACAAAGGAATGAACTGGGAACACGCTATTCACATTTAACATTATCGATACAAACAAGATACCGATAAATGGTGGAGAAGATCTATCACCATGTCTCCTACAGGTTGTTAGCTGTGACGATGTCTCCGCAAGCGCGAAAGCTTACGGCAATATATTGACCCCCTTCCTTCTTCTGCTGCCAGAAATGTTCTGCCTCCTCTTTATTCAGATTCCCCTTGTCCATGGCAACATCTACCAAAGCAGCTTCAACACCTTCGCCCATGCCTTTACTGCTTCCGCAAACAAAGACCCTGCCGTCTAGTGCGTTGATGATGAACCAAACCAGATCGGCCTGGTTTCTGACCTCCTCTTGCACGTATCTGCCTTCACCACGCCTGCTTTGCACAACCTTCTTCACCTTGTCTTCTTCCACGCCCCACTCGCCGCTGTATAGTTCGTCGAGTAGAGAATCGCGTACACCTTGTAAGACCCAGACTTTATTCGCACAGTTAGCGCTCTTCAGGCGTCTTTGCACGAATCCTCGGAAAGGTGCAACACCAACACCAGCACCGATCAGAAGCATCGGTCCGTCAGACACGAATTCTCTCGCGAGTGGATTGGCCATAAGACCGCGGAACATCGGCACTCGTAAGTCGAGATCTGTACGATTCGTGCCCAGCTTTTCTGCCTCTATTAACTTTCGTGCGAGACGCTCTAGATAGCCGGAGCCGACGCCGGTTCTTGGGCCTCCACTCCAATTTGGTGTTTCGTGAACAGTTACAGCTATCTCAATGAGTCGGCGACAATTTGATCCTTCGCGAGTGCAAGAGATTTGAGGATCTTGGGACAAAGAGTAGAAGCGGGGCATGAGAGCATTGAGAGCAGAGAACAGGTGAACTAGTGGTGGCCTGGACGACGGAAAGGCGTTCAGCAGCTGCACCAAAGTAATGTGAGGACCGGTCCGAAGGTCGCAGAAACTGGCCTGGCCTTGCCCGGACGAAAGGTACATTAAAATCTTCTTCTCGTTCTTCGTCTCCGCATACTCCGCCAACAGCCTGAGAAGATGCTTTGTCGGAGGATAACTCTGAATGTCTGAACACCAAGTGAGTACTTCTCTCCTCGTCGTGACCAGCTCCCTAGGCTTTTCGTCACCCCAGATCGTCGGCCATCTTCCATCCTTTGTCTTCAGCAACACGCGCTTGTCTCGAACAAAATTCGGTACATTTAAGAGATCAAAGATCTCATCCACCAACGCATCAGCATTGGGAGCGCAAACACCAATTGCTCCACCGACCACAAAGTCTACGTCTCCACTCTCTGCCGGATAATCCGTCACATCTAGATCAAAATGGTATGTTCTTTTTTCCGCGCCAGGCTTCGTCAATTCTCTAGCGTGGTGAAGCCTGGCTGAGAAGACTTCGTAAGGAGCATGTGGTGTGACGAACCTTGGCGGATGCTGTAGGACAGTCGAGCGCGTCTTCTTTTCCACAGCTGACAGGGATGAGAAAGAGACCGTTTGCGGTGGTACATCGACGAAGTTTGTAAGCTCACTGTCAAGACTGAGTGGACCAATTTTCAGCTGCAGGCTTCTGAACGCGTCATTGTCTGGTATCACCACTGGTTGGAACGACTCTGACGAGGGATCCTCTTCCAATGCATTAAGAAGGCAGCATCCTCCTCCGCAGCACGCTTTCTCTATCAGGTTCGTTCCTGCCCCGATACCAAGTAATTTCTTGACATCGTTCGAGTTCTGCGAGATAAGCTTTGTCGAGGCGCGTCGTTTCCGAGGATTTCTAGGGGAGAGTGCTATCACCTCATCTTCTTTGAGGTGTTCGAGTGCCTCATCTATCTGAATGTCTGTTTGGGGTGTTTCAGGTGAGTCGGAGTCATCGGATGAGCCAGAGTACACCAAGGATTGTGCGGATGATCGAGGGGATTGAGTTGACACTACTGTCGATATTGCATACTCCGGTATCAAAGTAGGCTCATCAGGAATTGGATCTCCTGGATGTGATGTTGGAGTTTCGGGGATGCAATGGTGCTGTCTGGTCCGCGTCTGGTTCATTGTGGATGCCAAGGTGGCGGGAAGATGAGATGCGAAGGAGCCAGCATCAACTACAGAAGACCACGGAGTCAGTTTAAGCAAGGCAGAATAGACCCAGACAGTGTCAATTGACTGGGAGGATTGTCGACAAGCTGCTTAACATCATATCGATGATGCTTACCCATTGATGTACGGTATTCCGGGGCTGGGTTTATCTTGCGGGTGACCGCTAGGGCTCTACTGAACAACCTCCGACTTAGGAGGCGTGAAGTGAAGGCCGACGCCGTGACACAGTATTGCTTGAAAGTCTGGTGAATACAGATAAAGATCAAACTGTTTAACGCATATCCCAAGTGTCTCCCTTACTTGTATGCGGCGTCAATTGACCTAAAATAGAGTTTAAGATGACGATGGGATCCGACTAATTACTTTGTAAACTCACTTTCTCGGGGTGATCTCTCCGAGTAGCTTACCTCTGATCGGATCAACTCGGTCCGGGATCTCAGCGATAACATCCCTACATGAAGTACAAGTAAGGTATCTATCTATAACTTCTACAATTATATGTGAACGCGTCAACATGGAGCGGATGGCTGGTGACCTTTGTACTACCGTCACAGCCAGTGTTCTGTACAACACCAAGGCGTCAATGTTGGGCTGAGAGGCCGTTCATACGGTAGGTAACCGTAACCCGCTGGCCTGACCCTGCATATATGTACTTCACAAAGGTGCAGATGGAGTACTGTTCAGCGACCTTGAAGTGTATATGCCGTTCGTGTGCATGATCCATCTCTCCGTAAGTGTCACGCTTGGGAGTCCAAGGTCTCATGCTTTTCCTACCATCGGGGCGAGATCGCTGTTAAAAGGCGGCTCTTCACATTCTGCCGCTTAGATAACGCTAAGTGGTGAAGGCGGTCAAGCAAACCGCAATTTCTAAAATTGATTCATGCGCGTGGTACTGACTCAACCTTCTAGTCTGAATGCGCTACCCTTACGTGAAGGTCGCTCGACATTTGACATCTTCTATACATGCCCCAAGGACTTTCCGATTATTTGCTGTGACTCATACTGCGGCATCCTTGACGTACAAGACATCTCCACAACTTCCTCCCTTTCGCATCTTTCATGAACCTTCTACCAGACACATTAGGCCCAGCATGGATGATCTTAAGCACCCACAACTCGAGGCTGAGCTCGGATCTACAGCGGTACATTCAACACCCAATGGTAGTCTTGGGGCGCCGGATAGCATCGCAGTGTCCTCAAAGTTCCCAAAGTCCTATCCAAGCCTAAATCCGATCGACGTCTACCGTGAGCACATAGCTGAGCATCTGGCATCTATTACTGGAGTTGAAGCACCAGAAGTATATACCAAGTTGCAATGGACGCAGACTCAGGACAAAGGAGATTTGATGCTCCCCGTTCCGTCCCTACGGATTAAGGGAAAGAAGCCCAATGAACTTGCGACTGAGTGGGCAGGAAAGGCAGGCGTCTCAGCGTTCTTGTCCTTGCATAATTGCTGATGATTACCAGTTCCCCGAATCTGACCTCGTGGAGAAACCAACCGCCGCTGGAACCTTCCTTCAATTCTTTTTCAAGCCGCTGGCTCTGTCCAAACTCGTGCTTCCTACGATACTGAAGAGAAAAGTTTCTTACGGATGCAATCCAGCCCTCGGCTTGCGGGATCCATCGGATCCTTCGAAGGGAAAGCTGAAGATAATAGTCGAATTTTCTTCTCCAAACATCGCCAAACCCTTCCATGCTGGTCATCTCAGGAGTACAATCATTGGCGGATTCTTCGCAAGTCTGTATGAAGCACTTGGATGGGAGGTTATCAGGCTTAACTATCTGGGTGACTGGGGTAAGCAGTATGGCCTACTGGCAAACGGCTACAAGCGCTTCGGGAGTGAAGGAGAGCTCGAGAAGAATCCAATCAATCATCTTTTTGACGTCTATGTCAAAATCAACGAGATAAAAACGCCAGAAGATAAGGAGATTGAGATGTTGAAGGCAGAGATCAAGGCGGCGAAAGGGGCCGGCAAGGATACCACAGCGATGGAGGAGAATTTAGCACAGAAGATGGACGCAAGCGAGGACGAGAAGGCCCGCAAATACTTCAAGAACATGGAGGACGGAGATCCAACAGCACTAGACTTGTGGAGGAAATTTCGAGATCTCAGCATTGCCAAGTATAAGCAGACCTACGCACGTCTGAACATACGCTACGATGCATACTCTGGCGAGTCACAAATAAAGCGTGAGAGCATGGAGGCCGCAGAAAGGATAATGGCTGACAAGAGGGTGACTGAGAACTCCGATGGCGCTGTCATTGTGGACTTTACTAAGCATGGTGCGAAGAAACTCGGCAAGGCTGTCGTCAAGAAGAAGGATGGAACGCCACTCTACCTGACTAGGGATATTGGTGCTATTATGGAGCGTCACGAGGAGTATAAGTTTGACAAGATGATCTACGTAGTGGCATCACAACAAGATCTCCACCTCGCTCAACTGTTCAAAATTACCGAGCTCATGGGAAGAAAAGACATCGCGGACAAGTGCCAGCACGAGAATTTTGGCATGGTCAACGGGATGAGTACGCGGAAAGGAACTGTCAAGTTTTTGGACACTGTCATCGAGGATGTTGCAGACTACCAGCACGCTGTAATGAAGAAGAACAAGGCGAAGTATGAGCAAGTCACAAATCCAGAACAAGTCGCTGAGACCTTAGCTATAACAAGTATTATGGTACAAGATATGAGCAGTAAGAGGTACATCGATATCCCACCTTCGAGCTGAGCCATGTCTAATACTGTGTCCAGGGTCAACAACTACGACTTTTCGTTAGATAGGATGACTTCCTATGAGGGTGACACTGGACCTTATCTCCAATATGCTCACGCCCGTCTCAGCTCTATTACTCGGAAAGCCGAAGTTTCACCGGACGAACTTTTCAACGCAGACTTGTCACTCCTCATCGAACCTCATGCCATCAATCTTGTGAGGTTACTGGCACAGTGGCCGGACGTTGTACAATTCACGCTGAAGACGCTGGAGCCGGTGACTGTTCTATCATACCTGTTCAGGATGACGCATATGCTGAGTTCGGGCTATGATCATCTCCGAGTGGTGGGCAGTGAGCCGGAGCTGAAGAAGGCACGTATGGCCTTGTATGAATGCGCCAGGCAAGTGTTGAATAACGGGATGAAGTTGCTCGGCCTAAATCCTGTTGAGCGGTCAGTCCTCTTCCTTTGAATTATGAGTGAGATGGAGACCGATGCTAATGTGAAATAGTATGTAACTGTAAAAGAGAAGTAGCAATGATCTTCGGATCATGGAGTTAAAATGCAACTTTGGGACTAAGCTCCATCAGCGGAGTCAAAGCTAGACATCTACAAGCAAGAACACCGTTAGACTCGCTACGCCTTTTCATGCTTGGATCTTCATTGCCTTGATAACCGGAGACCTCTCGGTCTTCGGCTTTTACACCAACTGGTTCCGGTAGAGGGCGCTATCGGGAAAGACTCCAAATTATTATTAGGCACTGCTGGTAGACCATAAGTGCCACGTCAAGAAGGCCAGATTTTACTATTTCTTTTCGGTGTGCCATCTGCGGATGTCAGCATAATCTTAATCATGGATGGCCGAAGGTAAGCCTCTGAATGCCGGGGAGGACGAACGCCCACCGTTGGAGAGGCAGCCACACACAGAAAAGGGCGGTTGGCCCAGAATATGACCAGCGCACACATGGCCACATCGGAAAGGCGGTGAAGCTATGCTGCATCACCTTATGTTCTGCATCGCGGGTGCTCCCGGCTTGACCAAGTCCTCGCAGGCAGCCAGTCAGTGACTGCCATACATATATTGCGCAAACTCCATTCCCTCCAGCGCGGGCAATCGTACGATCTTGCGTGTCCGCTTTCCATGATGGCTTTCCATTCGTCTTCCATATGTCAGCATCGTCACGTTCCTCCACGGCCTTCTTTGTGCCGGCATGCTCCGCATACGTCGTGGTCCGATTCATGTCCGATCCAAACATGTTGCTTCTCCCGAGGCCGTCGTATCACGGTAGCAGTAACCACGGCGCAGCATGTGGGGTATATGCATGGTCAGAGCTTCGGATTGCTCTTCGGTATAGCAATCTAGAGGAGATGTCTTATCTATCTTGATCTATCAACCATTCCTACATCCGATATAGTACATGTAAGAGGATTACCCCGGGTCCTGTCCGACGCTTGAAATAGACAAGCATAGGGTTCCTCCTTGGCTTGAACATGTCGTGCCATGTGAGCATGCCACACTGGTCTGTGGCATCCCAGAAGATGCGTCCATGCTTGTAGGGTCGGGCCTCTCACGAGCTGCAGAATATTACTTTATGCCTCGATCTGTGCAGACAGGCCAAGCTCCTTCTAACTGGAAGGAACCCCACCCATTGGGCCACCTTACGAAGTGCGCTGACTTGCATCGCCACACCTGAAGAAGAATCAAGAGTTAATCACCCTTCTGTCTCCAATAAGAATAATAATTGGGATTGACGGCAGCGTTGGGCAGCCAGCAGCCAGTCAATCTTGCGTCCTTAGCAATTGAACCAGACACACATCGCTTGAGCTCCCAATCCCCCGTGCTCTCGGCGCTCTGCTCTTTCTTCATTTCTTTTCTCCCCGTCATGGTTACTCACATCGTGCCTCCGACAATGACTCTTGAAGATATGTGAATGATTCTACCCCATCAACAATAATGAGGGGCATCCCTTCCCCCAGAAACGCAAGTCGCCTAGTCGCATAGTAATGTGCATTGATTACCCGCGCATCATTGGAAAGCTTCCTTCGTCACTCGTGCAGTCAATCGTCAGGTCGTCAGCCAACATCGGAGCGGGCAAGTTGGCGGGCAGCCAGGCAGCCAGGAGATATTCATATTCCTTTCAGATATAACACATGCATGATCCCACCGTCCCACCATCGACCAGCACCCCGCTGCCGTTGAAATTTGACACCTTCTGCATACCGAGTCGATGACACTCGCCTCGAAAAACTCTTCTCCATGGAGCAGAGGATGTGATTTCGACATCGCACTTAACGAGAAAGAACAAACTCCAAGTCACTCTTTTCCACCTTGACGGTCACTCGAAACGGAGGACGGAGGAGGGATAATTGGGATAGTATAACTGACTACCTACCTTGCCTTCCCAGCACTCGCCCACGCATTATTTGCATCGGTTGGCCCCATTTGCCAGTTCCCGTTTCCCCTTTGAGCCTGCGTAACCAGACCAGCCAGCCCTACCAGCGCTCAGACCCTACCCTTCCACCTCCAACATTTATTTGGTTTTGTTTCGAAGCATGTCCAACAAGCATCTCGTTCCACGCGCTGCATTTTGCGAAGACTACAACGAAGAAGATCACACCACAGTACCAGAGACCCGCAAGGTCGCCAATGTTGCTGCCAAGCGATCGAAGCCAGAATTGGTCAAGCTGAAGGCCGGTGAACTTCGTCACGACGGCGCGAGCGATTCGGGATACTCGAGCCACACGGCCGCGACGGTTGGAAGTGGTGACTCGTCGCAAGGTGCGAGGACAGTCCCGATACCCTTGAAGTTGGATACAGAAGCCATATCCAGTAGGAGGAGGCCAGCTCTCGTCGAGAAGAGGTCGGAAAGTGCTCAGAGGAGTTCGAGTAAAGCATCGTTGCAAAGGAGGGGATCAAGGACACAGAGGAAGGAGACCGTGCGACATGAGCAATGCCAATGCAAGGACTGCATTGCGAGAGGACGTGCAGCGACGACGCCGTTGGACACGCCATGGCCAGTGGACTACTATCCTTTCAACCAACAGCGCCCTCGATATGGAGGTCCACCCTCGCCTCAATCGGCAAGACATCCACCCCCAGTATATATGCACGAGATTCCACTCGTTCACACAGTACAGCCTCGACCACGTGCTTTGACCTCGCAGTCATCAAGACCAGCCAAACCAGTGAGCTTTCACGCTGGCGCAATGCCCGACATGATGTATATCGCTCCAATGTACATGGAACGAGGACCACCGCCGTCGACATCCGCTTACGGGCGCTCTCCATCGTTCCCTCCATCGTCTTATCCACCACCGGCGGCAACGTTCATACCTCCTGCGGCTCCAGCAGCAGCACCACCCGTGCGCCAAGATAACTATCCGCCGCCTTCACCGATTTACGCACAATCTCGTCCACAGCCACGTCAATGGACCTCAGAACTACATCCATCTCGGCGATCATCAGTCTATGGCCGACCTGTCGTCGAATACGAAGAGCCAGTCTACTCTGCACCGGCAATGGAGCGAAGGTCCAGCTCCCATCGCTCTCATCGAGAACAACCTCCTACACCTTTAGCCGAAGAATATTTCCGTGACGAAGACTACTATTTGATGCCACCTCCACCACCTCGCCAGACAATTCCCATCCACCGTCCTGAATTGCGACATGCCGTAACCACCACTTCCCACGCACATCACTCTCGCGACGCTTCTGTTGAAGCGCGAGTCTCCGATCGTTCGAGCAGAGAAGAGCCTGAGCAATCTTCAAGGTCACGACGCCCAAGTTTAACCACCCGACCCCCCAGCACCAAGAAATCAACTTCCTACGCCAATGCTTCCGGCAATACCAAAATCTCCGTCGAATCCGCACGCCAGCGCCGTGCAAGCTATTACGGACATGAGCGACGTCAAGATCTCGAAGCTAAGCAGAAGGAAATCGAAGCATATCAAGACGCTAAAGGTAGCAAATCAATACCTTTGACTGCTGATGCACTGAAAGCTGCGCGGAAGGGGAGCAAGGCTGTGGGCAGCGATAGCGGGAGTCAGAGTCGGGCGAGCAGCTCGAGAGAAGGAAGCGAGGTCAAAACGAGAAGTACCGGCGGGGGAGGGAGTGGAGTGGCAACGAAGAGCGAAGCGGAAAGTTTTACGATGAGGTTCAATGCTGGAGCTGGTGTTAAAGTCGACTTCGCAGGGGATAGCGTGGAAGGGCGGACAATCAGCCTGCGGCCGAGTGGAGAGGAAGGGGCGATGGAATTGAGCATCGGAGGAAGAGGTAGTAAGAAGTACGTTGGAAGTGAAGGGAAGCAGGTGGAATATGCAAGAAGCGGGCTGAGGCGGGAAACCAAAGAAGTTGAGGATTTGAGAAGGACTAGGGAGGATACGAAAAGCGCAAAGAGCAGTCGAAGGTCGAGTCGGTCGGGTTATAGTGGAAGGGGCCAGATCGAGTGATACTGTTTCAAGCACCCTCCGGCGGATTCGACGACTCTCGCGCACTACGGCGGTCTCATCCTCGCTCACCACGTCACGTTTGATGGTGGCTTTCTGACGAATGTCTAGACCGAAAAGCGCTCTTTCTTCATTTTCAATCATGCTATGATACGAGACACGCGGTACGACCTTACGATTATGCTAGCGATCTGCTTTGTATAGCGTTGTTTTTATAAGACAGATATCCACATTCTCGGAAGGCTTTGATATGTATTTCATAGTGTAAGATCCAATTTGCATCTTCTTTTGTATACTTCGAATACAATTTGCATGGGCTGCCTTGATGCATAGCTATCATCTGGTTACGTTGGATTGTATTCAGATATACCGTCTCCACTGTAATGCTCGATTAGTACGATCGGCATGGCTTCACTATCCATCTGAGAGTATACGAAAGGTCAGAACCGTGACGTTGCAGGTTTGGTTCCTCGTTATCGATAAGGCTGAGTTTCAGGGATGGTGAATCGCCCGGCCAACACCGAAGCCAAAACAAAATTCGTCATCTCCAGCCACCACCTTACCGCTCACCTACCACCGACATTTTCAACCAAAAACTCCTACTTACGCAGTGCACATTCCTCCAAATCTTATATTCTCTGCCTTACACGTTTTGAAAGGCAATCAAGCTTCTGGGGTTATCCTACACGTCCGAATTATCTCTGTAGCTGTTTGACTGATAAGTCTACAGTCAAGAACCTAGGCTCACGGCCAGCCTACCTTTTCTTGATCAGCTTTGATCATTCTATCATGGCACCTTTACCCTCCGCATTCCTCTCCACCCGCCATGTAGACCCTAGTACCATATCCGACCTTTCGATATCGTCTCTCGAGCTCGACCGCCGCTCCTCTCCCAACGACCTCCCATCCTACCTCTCAAACCTCAACCTCGAAGAGCGCGAACGTCTGAACGCACCCACAACCACCAACCTCTTCAAACGCGCCTCCATTCCTTCTTCACCACTCCCCCTCTCCCCTCACGACGCCGGTACACTCCTTCGCGCCCGTAACCCCGCTCCTGATTCCAACGCCTACACCCACGGCGCAGGTACTATCCCACCCGACGCAATCAACAACAAAGGCATCCTCGCGCTCTTCGGCCTCCTCTCCGCTTCTCTGGTGTTTGCCAGCATCTGGTTCTTTTTCTGGGCCAAGAACGGCGGCTTCGTCTGGCGCAAGGGCGATTGGGATGATTACAAGTCTACCGTCTTACGGCGAAAGGGGCCGGATGGGAAGACGTTGAGTAACGCTACAAAGAGCACGGAACTTGGGGGAGGGAGTGTAGTGGGGAGTATGGATGCGTACGATGCGGAGTCCGTCCAAGGCGGACGGGCAGCGAAGAAAGGGAAGAAAGTCCGAGCCGGTAGGGACGAAGATGTGCGAGCGTACCGACACGAGAAGCCCGCCAGGGTAGGAGGATTGAACCGTCAACCGGATGGGTCGTATCACGACTATTCAAGCACCGAACCGTCTGAAATCTCGCAACCATACGCACATCCACATACTCCTCAAAAGCCAAGTGCAAAGGATAAGAAACACCATCGCCAACCCTCCCACACCGTCGGCACCGAAGACACCTTCTCCTCCATCTCCGACGACCGTCGTCCGCTCCGCTCCGCGCCGCACCATCATCTGCACAGCAATCACTCCTCACCAGCTCACACGCCCAACAATCGCTCGCGGCAGTCTTCGCCCCGTAAACATCGTACAACGGCGTCACATTCACAGCGGCCTAGCGAGCGGTATACGGACCCGATTGATTTCGAGAGTAGATATACGGCTTCTGAGGTGGAGACGGAGGGGAGTGGGACGAAGAGTTATTTTCATCCGATCCCGGGACTGGGTAGTAAGGGGGTTGGGGCTGTTGAGAAGAAGGGGAATGGTGGGGCAGGGGGAGGGTTTAGGAGGGGTGGGGGGAGGAGAAGGGATAGTTTGAGTGATAGTGAGGGCGAGACTGTTACTGAGACTGTGAGATCGTAGATCGGCGATCGGCGATCGCAGATTGGGGAGGGCAGGTGGGGAGCGGTTTCGGGATTAAAGGGAAGACGGATGTGTATGGATTGGACTGGACTGAACTTGTAACATGGACGGAATTCAGTACGACGAGCCAGCTAGCTATGGAGGAGATGAGATGGCATGAGATATGGAAATTCGTGACCATCGGACTTTGCACATAGGACCCGGGATATAGCAGTGAGCTGGAATGGACTGGACATGATTCGACGATCAATCAGCGTTGATATGATAGCGAGCTGATGTGAATGTGGCAT
>JAABUP010001689.1_pt1 | contig 45756 bp, 59 predicted proteins | sample 5559201 | NCBI WGS metagenome assembly JAABUP01 (sample SAMN10711887, study PRJNA513373) | rock metagenome | isolation source: Antarctica rocks | place: Antarctica
TGATAGTAAAGTTTGCACCTTCCTGAGGCTTCTTTATTCCTGCTATGTTGATGAGCACATTGCTGCTGCTGGCCTATTGGACCTGCAGCGAGCAGCAATGTTTGCCACAGCAGAATGTCAAAGGCTTGCATCATAGTCTTCCTGTAGCAATGAGCGCATACATCATCCCCCCCTGTGTGTACAAGCTCAAACACACAGAATAGCCAAACAAAAGCTCGCCGCTTTGATTCATCAGGGAAAGTCTATTTCTGAAGGTGCTAAACTTGCTCCATGCTGATGTACAGGACCCTGATCTTCACCTAAAGCATCTGAAGCCCTCACCACCCGCCTCCTCCATTGTCAACCGCTGCATCGAGTGCGGCTTCTGTGAGAGCAACTGCCCATCTCGTGACATCACCCTCACTCCTCGTCAGCGCATCACTACTTACAGAGAGATCAGCCGCCTCAGGGACCTGGATGATCGCACTGCAGCTCAGCAGCAGAGGCTGACTGACTTTGAGCAGAGCTATGAGTATGATGGAGATGCCACATGTGCCGCTGATGGTATGTGTCAGGTCAAGTGCCCAGTCAAGATCAACACAGGGGAGCTGATCAAGCAGCTGAGGTCTGATGAGCTGGAGGGGGGTGACCACCCCAGAGCCACCAAGGCAGCCATGGTGAGGCACCACACCAGCTTTCGACTATGAGTTGATGCCAGGCTGTTCAGTTCAGCGCAGAAGACAGACGCCAGTCTGTCAATGTGGAAGGCCTCTGTCTGCATGTGCCTTTCACTTGAAGCCCACAGCATGAGCACCCTGGTCTTGCGCACACAGGTTTGGTGTGCACTAACATCTCGGTGCATTCTGCATTTGTGAATGCTGCAGCAGCCTGTCAGCACCATCACATTGTGCATCAGGCTTCTGTGTTGGGGTACAAGCTAGCCCGTGCTACGCTGTCGGTTTTGCAAAGCATGAGCATCGCATGAAAGCTGTTGTACTGTCTGCAGTCTTTGGCCAACAACTTTGGTGCCTTCACCAAGGCAATGCCACCTCTGCTGAACAGCATAGACATGATTCACCGCGTGGTGGGTCCAAAGCCCCTGGAGTTCATCAGCCAGAACCTCAACAGGCTGTCTGGCAACATGGTCCCCGTCTGGAGTCCTTCAATCCCCAAGGTACTTGACTCGCCAGTCAACTTGACTTGCCAGTTAAGTTGCATGTGCTGCATGTCAGTGTGAGGTGGCATGGCCAATTTTGGTCTTCTGTCTGCTGAAAAACTTGTAAGTGATGTACTTGCCGCAGAGAAGCAGCATGCATCTTGCTCTTACCACTTTGAGTGGCAGGTCAGGTTTGCAGCAGCGATCCATCTGTACAGCACCACATAGGCGTGACCACTTGACCTTGCTTTAGCTCAGGAATTGATTGGCTGTCTCTCTTTTTGCTCATTGTTGTATCTTGGACGCGGACGCAGTCAAGACAGGCCTTTGCTTAGGCCACTGAAATGTAGATGTTTGGCAACAACATGTGTGATGATAACAGGAATTGATGCTGTGTGCAGGGCGCATCCAAGCTGAATATGTCCCCCAGGGTGCCAGAGCAGCCCAAGAAGGGGCTACCCCGCCAGGTGGTGTACGCGCCATCCTGCGTAACTCGCATGATGGGCCCAGCCAGCAGCGACACTGAGCAAGGCTCTGTCCATGAGAAGCTGCTGTCCCTCTTTGATAAGGCAGGCTATGAAGTCATCTACCCAGAGGTCAGTCTAATTCTGACACTGGTGCTTTTGGACCATGCTATCGGGTGTGCATGCTGTTCAACAGCTCATAATGGACTTGCTGAAGTACGCTTCATCATTGCTTTGGCATCTCACCATGCAAAGCTGCTGCCAAGTGTTTACAGGAGGGTATATCTCTGCATTCATTAAATTAGCCAATGGGCTGCGCTTCCATACTTTCTGCCTTGATGTCATAAGCAGCTGCATGACAGGTGTCCTGACAGCAGTTCTGCAAGTGCAGGGGCTGAGCAGTAGCTGCTGCGGGATGATGTTCAACAGCAGAGGCTTCAAGGGAGCGGCCTCCCACATGGGCCAGCAGCTGGAGCAGTCCCTGGTCAAGGCTTCAGACGGCGGCAAGATCCCCATCGTCATGGACACCTCACCCTGCCTGGCCCAGATGAAGGGCGCCCTCACTGACCCTGCCCTCAGGTCTGCTTGCTGCCTGCATCATAAACGGCATTGCTGCTTTGCAATGAGACAGTCATTCTGCAATTGGCTGATGCCTATCTTTGTTGTCTAGCACAGCCTGTACTAACCTTCTCTTTGGGAGTAAGGTGGGGAAGGCTTATACTTTCAGACATCCTTTTTGGCCCTTCACTGTGAAGAGCTAGAGCGCTGTTTCACCACGGTGGCAGCAGCAAACTGCGTCAAGCAACAGCATCAATTTTGCTGTCTGGCTAGACTCTGTATGTCACCTGTTATCTGTGGCATATGTGGGTTTATAAGAGGCTTATTGTGCAGGTTCAACCTGTATGAGCCAGTGGAGTTCATTTCACGTCACTTGATGGACAAGCTGGAGTGGAGCAAGGTGAGGGACAACGTGGCCATCCACGTGCCCTGCTCCTCCAAGAAGATGGGCATTGAGGCTGCCTTCAATGCTGTTGCCCAGAAGTGCTCACACCAGATTACCTCCTCAGACGTGCCCTGCTGCGGTAAGCTCAAGCTCTCATCGAGTCTGTGTGTTGTGGTTGACAGCAGTGCTGATGATAGAACAGGCATCCAGAAGACTGCGTGCGTGTGGCTGGACACCTTCAGCTGTGCAAAGACGGGCACATGTCTACAGCATGCATTCAACTGATGCAAGCAAGCATTTCATCCTTGCTATCTCTGCTCACAATGTGGATTTGTCATATTTTGCGTGATTTTCAATGCAGGCATGGCAGGAGACAGGGGCATGAGGTATCCTGAGTTGACCGGTGCAGCTCTGCAACATCTTCAGACCAATGGCTGCACAGATGGCTACTCCACATCCCGAACATGCGAGATTAGTCTCTCCAATCACAGTGGCATCAACTTCAGGGGCTTGGTGTACCTTGCTGATGAGGCCACCAGACCCAAGCAGCAGCAACAGCAGCAGGCAGCGTAATTGTGTTTTGAGCCGTTTCAGCTGTCTCTGATATCAAGAATGTGAAGCAAAATATGTGCTCAGAATGTCAGATGCCGTGATGTCATGGTTCATGTTCACCAGAAATTGTGATCACTGCTGATGGCATTGTGACAGGCAGTATGTGCTGCACGGGGGAGTTCAGATGGTGAGATAATTCACTGAATTTGTTGATTGACTTGTGTCCTGTTGGCATGCGGATGCTAGCTCCTAGTCATTTGAGAGGCGCACCGGTGATGTGTTTTGTTTAGTCTGCCTCACTGAAGAATTGAGGATTTTGAGTGTGGTTTTTAGCTAGCTATGAATTTGTGCAACAGCGGAGAGACGCACCCTTTTTTTTAGGCAATGGCTGTTGTTGCTTCATTCCGCCCCAGCACGTTTTGACGTCTGTCTAGCATGCTGCTGTATCAGTCAATTGTGGCAATTGTTGGCATATATGACTGAAGATTTTGAAAATTGAACACCTGTATATTGTGCATGACCACGTTGGTTGTAATGCAATGAATATTGATTGTTGACAGCAATGAACGTTGACTGATATCATCAAACATGTGCCTCTGGCTGGGCTCAAAATACAATGTTCATGGTAGCATGCGCCTTGATGTGTGATGTAAGTGCGTGCATGCGCTTCAAAGTTGCGGTCGTGACAATTACTGACGTATGTGAAGATGCAACAGCCCCAGGACTTGGTGTTGACAACCAAGACTTGGTGTTTAGCAGCATACTATGATACCAGAGAGTTACAAAAGGATGATGCTGTGTCTACGTACACCAGTGGTGCCAATGCATTTTGGCAAATCACATGTGCATGCACCATCTACTAGGTCCAACCGCTGATTTTATAGTTCCCATTACCGCCAGCAAACAATACTTAACAAGCTACTGCTTACCATGGGACAGTCCCTCCATCAGCAAACCTCCCTCCAGTTGCACCATCAGTTGGCAACATTGCCATGGTGACTGCAATCTTGGCATCATCAGATGGAGCCTTAGCACCTTTGAAGTTCCCTTGATAGATTGGATCTCAGATACACTTTCCCAAGGATACACGTATTTGCAGAGTTTGGTAAAGTGCCTGGATCATAGGGGTATTGCATCTGATACAGTATGCAGTTAAGTGTCCATGTCGGTGGACACGTCGCCACGTATCACTCGTCTCGAAGGCGGCTCGTCACGGTCAAGCTTGTAATCTTCTTCTTCTTCTTCAAAGAAGTCCTTGGGTATATTTTCACTTAAAATCAAGACAAGGCGCAGTGAAACAAGAGCAGCAAAAAAACAGATCATTTATCCAGAAAAGGACACACTTCTCTGAGTCGCAAGCATCGAACCAGAACAAGAAAGTCGGCAAAATCGATCAAGGTCACGAGGGGCTGGTTCGGTCCCAACATGGCTAATGTGTTGCCGCCTTTCCAGAAGCTGAAGGAGGTTATTGCAAGAACCTTTACCCTTGAACCTGGCTTCGTGCCTAAGAGGGAAACGTTATTTGTTGGCTTTGATGGGGACACAGAACCAGTGCATGACGAACGCGCAAACTACTTGTGGGACGGCAAGAGCAAATTGGCGTTTTACAATGCAAAAAGCTATTCCGACATGACTGCTGTGGGTGTTGATGATATATTTCTGCAAGTGGCTTCCGCTCCATTCGTAAAGTGCAAGATACACGTCAATAAGCAAGCATGGAACGAATTAGGTCAATTTAGATGCTGTTTTAGCGTGATAACGCAGCGTGGATATCGCGCATGTCTGAACAACAACTTCTCAGCTACGTTTGTAGCTTCAAAGCACCCGTCGTCTGGTCTAGAACCTACACTGATGTTCGTGGGTAAGTATAGCAAAGAACATTTGCAGGATCTGACGAGGGAGGCAAACAGTTTATTGCATGGTTGAACTCGATCTGAATATGTTCGCACATGTGCACGGCCATGACCTTTTAACTGGCTTGAACACTTGCTGTCTGCACTGAACATTTTAAGCTGACAGACAAACCCTTTCGTGGAGTCATGTGGGCACAAAGAACTATCTTGCACGCTATCAGTGGCAACACTCACTGCAGTGCTACGTGATGAGTTTCGGCCGTTGGCCTTCGGCATTTTCTTCAACAAATATCTAAAACTGTCATGATCTCTGACTATGATAATGTACTGATAGCCATGTGGCAAGTAATGACAGTGCTACATGTGATTGCTGTGATTGCTGTGATACCAAATTTGTGACCAATCCCTTGACGAAAGGTGCCATATATATGTTAAGATGATCAAGGTGACAGTGCCTCACTGCTAGAACGTGTCACATAGATGTAGATAGGATCGAGGTGACAGTGCCTCACTGATAAAAAGGTGTCACATATGTAGAGAGAGGATCAAGGTGACAAGCCTCACTGTCAGGACGTGCCACATAGATGTAGATAGGATCAAGGTGTCAGGAGGTGTCACATATGCTTAGATAGGATCGAGGTGACAGTGCAAGGCATACCAAGGTGTGTGGCAGACTTTAAAGCTGAACCTTTCAACAGCTGTGGCGTTCTCAGCGAGAGGCATACCCTGCCATCAGACCTCCTCCTCCTCCTAGCTGTGCAAGTCAATCTCCGGGCCGTGCGAGGCCTGCAAGACATACGACCTTGAGCTAAGGGCGTCACTGCTAGTAACAATAGTCCCAATCGCACGCGCTTACCTGCCAGCAACAGTACGCTTAGAGACAGAGAACACAGGACGAGCGAGAGGACTTAATGCAGCGCTGCCTGCTGTTGGCAGCATATTATGACGGGAAGACACGGCGAGAAACACGACGTATGTCAACCAACCTTGCCCAACAACTGAGAAGTTACTAAACCTAAGACTCGGATTTACTATACTATACTAAGCCATGCTTGTTGCAGATCGAGCGCGCTCAACAGAGATCCAGTGGTATCCAGAAGATCTGAAGATGCAGCTGCACCTTTGCAGCATGTTGTTATGCTGAGCTCGCATTCAACCTCTCAATGTCTTCACAGAATCCGGCAGCCGATCAGTTGCTGAATCCCTTCAAGTCACGCACAAGCGTTCCAACATATCCTCAATGCATCTGGGACATACTGAAAGTTCACCCCGATGGCATGACAATTGCCGATATTCTACAGCAACTGCAAGGCGAGGGACGCAGAGACCTGTCTGGCCTCAAGAAGCCCAATGGACAGGTTTGCGTCTTTGTCGCTTGACTGGCACTTGCTCAACAGTCAGAGCTACTGTACCGCCCTGCTGCGTATTTGCAAAATACTTCAGGCCCCGCATATAAGCGCAGGTGGCCAACAACCTTGCCAGACACCCTGAGCACTTTCAGCATGTTGGCGGCAACAACCGCTTATGGATACTAGCGTGAGTAGGAGACGTTGCTTATTTCTTTGGTCATCTCAAGCCCTTATGACACACTGCATTTCAACAACAGGGCTCTTCAGGCACCGTCTGCTGATAGTAACTCCACAGCACAAAAAGCACGTACAGCTGTGAAGAGTCAGCCAGCAGCCTCAGAGCCATCTGCTTCAAATGCAAAACAGGAGCAGATTGTAGCTGTATCAAAGCCACCCGCTGCCGCCACCAGAAGATCTACCAGGAGTGCATCACCTGCTGTCAAGCTTGCTGGCAGTGAGCTTGTTGGCCTGGGCTGTAATGTCTGGTGAGCAGGTTACTGAGGCATGTTGACTGACCACTTGCTCACTGGGGTTATTCGTTTGCACTTCTGTTCAGATTCTGATCTGCCAAAGCTGCTTTATGAGGCCAGATGTCATATGCAAGTCCGTGCTTCATTTGAACATCATGAATATTTCAGCCGTGCAGTGTCACATCATGGTGATTCTGCTCAGCAGCCAGTTTCACAGAAGTGCTGCCAGCAGTAGCTGTACTCATCAACCAGCATCATGCACCTCTGCCAGTGTTGACAAAAGGATTGCTAAAACCGGCACAAAGTGCAATTTGATGAGTGCACTTCGCTAGCTGTATTCACTACGCGTTACCAAATCTAGTATGGAGCTAGGCATAATAGTTTGCATCTTCTCCAAAGGTGGGAAGGCGAGCAAGAGTGGTTTCCAGGACAGATTGAGGCCTGGGATCCAGCTAGTAGCACCTACACAGTAAGCCTGCAGCCTTCATGCACCTGCAGCTTTGCTGCTGTAATTCTCGAGTCGTCCTTGTGGCTGCTGCAATGGTTCTTCTCTGTCAGTATTGTGTGTACTGTTTGCAGTTCACTCATATACAGTCAGACCATTGCTCTGAATGCCTCTGTCTTTCAAGCCATCAGTGCTGAGCCAAGGCTGCATTGCAGGTCATCAGATTGCCATGGCCTGAGTCAGCAGAATGTGTGCTTGCAGGTCCAGTATGCGGATGGCGACATGGAACAAGGTTTGAGCTTTGGCAGGTATGACGTGTTCAAAGACAGCTCCAACACGCAGCTGGTGAAGGTGCATGACTACAAGGCAGGCAAGTATGTAGCTCAAGCAACACAGCCAGATGGGGATGATGCAGTCCCTATAGATTCAGCTGCACAGTCAGCACAGGATAATGCAGCCCCCACTGATACAGTTGCATGGTCAGCTGCGGATGATGAACCCCCTGCTGACACAGCAGCAATCTCAGCTGGGGATCATGCAGTCCCCAAGCATGAGACTGGGCAAGCTGATTTGGCTGAGGATGATGCAGTGGAAGTGGCTGATCTTGGCAACAACAACAGCCTGGTACAAGGTACGGTTGATGCAAACCCTTTCCTATGCAGGCAAGCTTGCTGAAAACTGCTTCTGCATGCCCTCTCTTGTGGTCAAAAGCGTTTTGATTCTCTGCCTGCCCTGCACTGTATATTGCCACTGAAGGAGCCTGATGATGGCAGTTGCATCTGCTCTGAAACATGCTGAAGCAGATTTGTCGGCGTACAATGCAAATCATTCACTTTCATTTTCAGCGCATACACACATGGGCCTTCCTGATAACATGCCTGCTCTGCGTCTTGCAGGCTGGGATTGCACGCATGTCCCAAAATCTGATTATTACTCCTGTCATGCATCTTGCTGCAGATACGGTGGACAGCTCAGAGGAAGATATGCCTCTATCTGCATTGGCTGGCCGTCACACATTAGGTAATCAGACCACTGCCCCTGCCCATGCAGCACAAGCTCAGGCTCAGGCTCAGGCCGGGGCTCAAAATCAGGCTCAGGATCAGGCTGGTGCTCAGGTACCTGCTGCGCCTGCGTCACAAAGGGTCACAAGGTCTCGAAAGGTAGACAAACCGGACGCCAAGCCTGGTCTGCACGTTCCAAACAAGGTCACTGCACCAATGGAGCTGTCATCACTAGCCACAGCTGTGGTTACAGCTGCAGATGCAGATGTGCCAGCAAGAAAGGACACTGCAGCAGCTCACCAGGGCAGTCTAGAGCCAGCCCCAGCAGTAGTGACAGCTGCAGCTGCAGAGGAGCCAGCAGAGAATGACAGTGCAGCAGCTCGCCAAGGCAGTCCAGAATCAGTCCCAGCAGTAGTCACAGCTGCAGCTTCAGAGGCGCCAGCAGAGAATGACACTGCAACAGCTCACCAGGGCAGTCCCGAGTCAGCCCCAGCAGTAGTCACAGCTGCAGCTTCAGAGGTGCCGGCTGAGAATGACACTGCAGCAGCTCACCAGGGCAGTCCAGAGTCAACCCCAGCAGGGGTCACAGCTGCAGCTGCAGAGGAGCCAGCAGAGAATGACAACCCAGCAGCTCGCCAGGGCAGTCCAGAGCCGGCCCCAGCTCCTGCACCTGTGGAAGTCAGGACCACAAGGTCGCAAAGCCGGCGTATGTCCATGGAGGCATCTCCCTCCGTCACCACCAGCGTGATGACGTGCAGCGCCCTCAAGGGCCAATCAGGAGGCCAGGCAGCCATGACTAAGCTACTGCCAGCTGGCAGGAAGAGGTCCGCTACCCCTGCCTACCCACCAGCTGCACCCGAAACTTCACCTACGGCTGCTGCTGCAGCTTCTGCTGGTGGTGATGCTCAGGGCGGTCCAGTGGTCAGCAACAAGAAGCGTAGGTCTGGGTCTGTCGATGGTGACAGCAAGCAGGCTGTAGCGCCACGCAGATCATCACGCCTGTCCATCGGCAGGACTGCCTCAACCCCTGACAGCTCTCAGCCTCCTGAACCTACACCGGTGTCTGAGCAGGACAATCAAACTGAGCACTCAGCAGCTGCTGTGGAATATGCAGCTGACACTACCGCTGCCAAGGCTGTTGTTGAGCCCTCACCACTTTTGCAGGCCCAAGATGGACCTGCTCAGGCAGGTTCAGATGACTTGTATCAGTTCGCTTCCAGAGGTCATTCCCAGCAGCAGAACGTTGCACAAGCTGCAGCCGGACCAGCGCAGGCAGCTGAAGTCCTGTCATTAGCAGAGCCTCCAGTGCAGTTGCTGCCTGCACCTTCCAGTGAGGCCGTGATAGAGGCTGCTGCAGCAAGCACCGTGGAAGGAAGCAATCCTCAAGCTGCTGCGACTGAGCCACAAGCAGCTGGTGCTGCTGCGGCAACAACAGCACCTACAGGTGCCTTAGCTGAGCCTAACAACAGACATGTTGGTCCCGACAGCCTTCCTGACGCACCAGCAAGCAGTGGAGCTCACCTTGACGCCAGCACAGCAGAGCTACCAGCTGAAGGTGTGGATCAGCTTACACTGGTTCAGCCAGTCACCAGTACTGGGACCAGCCCAGAAGTTGATGCCAAGGATGATACAGCATGTCCTGCAGTTGCAGATGCTGCCGAAGCATTGCCTCAGTCATGCTCCACCACCAGCGCTGTCATGCCTGATTCCGCTAATATGGCTGCTGCGGCCAACCCATCACCCATCCCTGTCACTGCTGACACTGCCACAGCAGAAGTCGTGACAACTTCTACAGCTGCTGCTGCTGTTGCTGCTGCTGGACCTGCCAAATCTGCTGCATCAACAGACGCTGTGCCAAATGCAGCAGCAGACAGCACCAATGCTGCGCTTGCCGAAGCAGTCAGCAAGGCAACTCCAGAGGACATCAGCACCGTGCCTGCTGCAGAACCCAGCAAAGCAGCGACAACAGCACCAGCGTCATCAGCAGACACATCAGAAGATGTCAGCGCCAAGCTTGCTGAGACAGCCAGCAAAGCAGCAGCGACAGTAGCAGCAACAGCATCAGAAGACATCAGTGTGATGCCTGCTGCCCCAGCCAGCAGAGCACCATCCGCTCCCACTGCTGAAGCTGCTGTGAAAGCGCTTCCGCTGGTGAAGCTTCCAGGCACAACGCGCATTGGCTTGCCAAGTAGGCCTGGGCTTCTGGGCAAGGGTGGCTTGGCTGGACTGGGGCCCAGTGGAGGGTCAACCCACATTGGGCCAGCACCGAGCAGGGGGCTGCTGTCTGCCTTGCCAACCAAGGTAAAGGCATCCTCAGAGACCAAGCAGAGTACTTCAGCTGGTAGCGCTGGTGAGACAGTCTTCTGTGTTGGTCAGCATTGCGAGATGACATGCATCCACCCATGCATGTAATTACAGGTCTGCTGGTTGTGTTGTCACCAGCTGCAATGTTATTGAGAGCATATGCAATCTAGATTCGCAGCCCAAATGCCTGTTTATGTAGCTGCTTGTTCACTTTGACTCTGTTGTCTCTTCCTATGGCGTGGCAGCCCAAGGTCTTTCCGTCTGAGTGTCAGCCAATGTTTGATGTATGCAGGCCAGAAAAGGAAGAGATCTGCGAAAGGGAGCACTGATCAAGACTCTGCTGCAAAAGCAAAGTAATACCTTATGCAAACACTTTGCTTGAACAGCGCCTATAGACAGCGTTATTGTACTTTGCATGCATGGCCTTCTGATCATGCACCTTTTTGCAAAGTCCACAGCAAGTGCTTGCCAACTTCCTGCTGTGATCATTTCTTGGACGATATTCCTGCACTTTTCATGCCCAATGCCTCGCCACTCAGCAATGAAGTGTCCTAGTGCTGATTCCCAGTCATCACACGCAACAACCACCATTGCTGATGGTCATTGTGCCTGCACCATTGCTCACCTCACTTTGTCAAACTGATGATGCAGATCAGGAAGCTCACGGCAGACCTCCAGTTTTTCTGTGGAAAGTGCTGTTAGTCCAGATGATGCCACCGGCCCAAAAGAGGCAAGCTCACAGTGTCCCTATCAGTGCCTACATTGTATGAACTGCGTATAGACAGCACGCAAGTTTTCTGCTGCACCAAGTCCAACTGCTGGGGGTGTTGCTCTTGTCATCACGAACCTGTAGGCTGTCTTGGCCACACAGCTCATTGCAGTCTCAGGAAGCTGTGGCTGCAGAAGCTCAACAGCTGCTTAAGTATGTGAGGTGCTTGACACACATTGCCAATGCAGCCAAGAGAATGTGCATCGTGCACCTTCCTTGCTCAAGCAGTTGTAGAGCTTCTGCAGTCACAGAGCGTTCAAGCATGCATACCTTCAGAAGGTGGTTACTCATCTTCAGCCCTTGTTGGCTGCAAGTAGGGTTGTGCTGTGCAGTTATGACGTCATATGCCATTGCAGGCACAGCAAGGGAAGGTTGGCAGGCAGTCAACAGTCAGGTCTGTTTCTCCATCTGTCCCAGCCAGTGCCGGTCCGCCTGGGCGCCCTAGCCCCCGCCGTGACCCTTCTCAGTCACAGCCTCAGTCACAGCCTCAGTCACAGCTTCAGTCACAGCCTCTGTCACAGCTTCAGTCACAACCCCAGTCACAGCTTCAGTCACAGTCACAGCCTCGGTCACAGCCTCAGTCACAGCCTCTGATACAGCTCCAATCACACCTTCAGCCACCTCTGCAAGCACAGCTTCATGCGTCTCTGCAGTCCCAGCCTCAGCCCCTGCCTGAGCCGCATCTTCAGACACAACCTCATCCACCTGCACCAGGTGCAATGCATCATGTGGGCCCACCTGTACAAGCCCCTGAGCTACCAGTGCAGCAGCAACAGCAGCCCACCAGATCAGTGCGTACTGAGCCAGTCAGGAAGCATGTGCCTCTGCACCAAGGCATAGGTCTTGTCAAGCTGCGAATACCTAATGCTGACCCAGATGCCGCTCTACATTGTGATCAGTCTTCTCAGCAGCATGGTGCTCCTCCTTTTCTGGTGGCTAAGTATGCCGACTGGCCTTTCACCTGCCTTTGGCCAGAGAGCCCTGCCAGTCAGCCTCCCCCATTGCCCAGTCGGAGCCCTTCCCCTATGTCCTTCTCCAAGACCGACCCGTCACCGCCCAAGTCATCAGCGCCCAGCCACAAACAGAGGCAAAGTGCGCCTGACCACCAGGGCATGCTGCCTCAGCAGCCACCTTCTGAGTTGTCAGCTGCACCAGCAGCTGCTGTGGTGACTAAGGACCAGTCAGACCTGCCTTCAGCAACAGGGGTGAAGGTAGTGCCCAGATCAGCGGAAAGGCAGGCACCCAAAAGGTTGCTGGATCCTACTGTTGGTAACAAGGCTCCTGCCCGCCCATATGCCAAAACGTCCAGGGATGCAGAGCTGCATGCTGAGCAGGCGGGCAGCCGTCACAGGTGTGCGTCTGCCACTCTGCTTGCATCAGCAGCGTGCAAGTTGCACCGCATGTACACAGGCTGTACAACATCATGCAGCGTCACGCAGGAGCAAGACATGCTCTTCAAACAGCGTCATATCCATTGCTGTGCTTGATGAACATCATAAATAAAATGGTTGGTCCATAGTACCGAACCAGCCATTGCACTCATTGGTCAAGGCATGTCTGATGTGCATGCACTTGCGCATACATGCTTGATGTGCTGCGTTCTGCTGCAGCAGTGCTCCGTCTACATCATCTTGCTGCAAGTTCTGCACATTCAACATTGTAAACTCTTGCTGTGCAGTATCTTCCAGTACCCAACTGGAGACTTTGCTCTTAATGCATGTGTTTTAAGAAGGAAGGTGTACATAGCATGCTTGATCTGTCATCTGTCTGCAGGGGCGACTCTAGGCCTACCTCTGCCACCAAGTCCACTAGCAGAGTGGACAGGGCACGCAAGACCAGTCAAAGCCATGAAGCCGGCCTTTCTAGTGAAGCTCCCCAAAAGAGCTCTGCAGACCAACATGGCCGCAACATATCTGCTGACAGGGACCGTGGACATGACCGAGAGCATGACTACGACAGAGGGCATAACTATGACAGAGAGCGTGACTATGACAGACCTCGTGATCATCGCAGAGACCATGATAATGACAGGTCACGCAGGCGTAGAAGCAGTATTAGCTCCAGCAGCCGTACATCCTCTTCTAGTCGTGACAGGCACAGGCACAGTTCTAGGTACAGTGGCTCAAGGCATGACAGCAGGTCTAGGTACAGCACTGAGAGGCAGCATGACAGCCGCAGCCGCACTCAGAGTCAAGGCCACAGATGCTCAGAGTATCAATCACGAGACTCTCGCAGGAACAGTGAGAGAGACAGACATCAGGACAGACAGCAGGATAGACATCAGGACAGACAGCAGGACAGACATCAGGACAGACATCAGGACAGGCAGTACTCTGACGCCCGGGGTAGGAGCTCCCAACCGACACGAGACAGGGACAGCAGGGACAGGTATGGCTGAAGAAGTGAGGTCTCAGCTCAAGCACAGGCTTCACAAACACACCAGCAATCAAGGGTTCTGTTCAAGGACCTTGACACAACATCACTCGGCCTGTTGGCTCATCAGCGCAAGTACCAGCATCAGCATCATGAGCCATCATACCTGTACTCATCATGTCTCATGATGGCGACAGGTATGATGGTGGCAGAGGCAAGCACGTCGGCACAAGCCACAACTACAGGAGCAGCAGCCAAGCAAGGGGAGCAGGCCAAAGCACAAGGTCCAGGAATGTCAGCAGCAGCAGCACTGATAGGTCCAGGAGCAGGAGCACTGGCAGGCGCAAGGTTGGTGATGAAGGGGGCGAGAGAAGGCATGCCGGCAGGAACAGCACCTCTCCCAGCACCTCTGCGACTCCTTCTGGTTCGGCAGTGGCCGATGGTGACTTTCCTGGAGCTTTCAGGAACGGCAGAATCTTCTGGTCAAGGTGACTTCTGAATTGTGCATTGTCTGTGCAAATCACTGGGACCAACTGAAGGCCAGCTTCAGCTGGTAGCATGCAGATCATGTCTTTGTCACGCAATTACATCAGTATGAGGTTGCCAATCAGCTTGCTGTAATTACCCACGACATTTTGGCCAACATCAAGTGATTCAATTCTGGCACAGCATGGCATGCAACTCAGAACTCAACAGGATGGTCAACAGAATGCTGTACCAAGCAGCACGAAAACAACCTTGAGCATCATCTGTCACTGCTCAAAGTTGAACTGTCAGTAACTGTCACAGCATCACACTTTGACCACCCATCAACGCACATTACTTATTTCAAGCATCCTCATTGTGTGCTTATCTGCAATGCAGTAAATGTGCATGCATACCTGACTGAGGATCTACATGCACAGGTCTACATGATTGCAACATACCCATTCATGCATCCCTGTGGCTGCGAAGCTTGCGTAAGTACTTTGTCCACAGAATATGTGCCCACAGCAGTGTCAAGCAACATCAGTCATCCTGCAGAAATGTTGCTGCAGTGATCGCACCTTCAAAGAGTGCCTGGAGAAGAAGCTGTTCGCCACAAAGGACCCCAAGGACATCAGTAACATTGATGGCTGCACAGCTGTGTTCTTGTGGAACTGCTTCCAAAGGGAGCTGCATGGGGTGTGGGTCAGCGTCAAGGAAGGCAACCTGGATTCCCATGCCTTTGGGGGCAAGTTCAAACATCAGGTCTCTCTTGAGGCCAGCTTTGTTGAGTCTAGCATTCCACGCTTGCATGTCATGCTGAGGTCAGTCCTGCAAGCAGCCAGGACAAGAGATCTGGTGATTCAAGGACACACAAACCTTGTGGTGATCTTTCGACTGCTTTCACCTTCTATGTAATGCCACCTGACTTGATTGACTCGTCTGAAACACTTCATTTTATCAGCTGTGACTTTATCTGGTACTGACCGCAAGTTGAGCAGCGTATCAGAGCAAACCACTGCCTTGTGAGCAGCTTGTATTCAGCTTTTTTCTGAGCAGCTTGTGTTAAGTTGTATTCTGAGCTTAGCTGTTTTGCATCTGTACCTGGTTGGTAGCTAGAGGACCTCCACCACCTTGCATGGCAGGCGAACCTCTTCAGCTGTTCATCTTCTTCAAGTCCCAGCTTGATGGTTTTTCACACAGGCGCGTTTCAAACATGCAGACTGATTATGAGTGTACCTGGAGCCTGTGCTGGACTACTTTATGTTTCAAGACATGGGTGACTGATGATTGTTCATGGATTGATTGCAGGCACGCGTGAGGGAGATACGCATGTTTGCCAGACCATTGCCCATTGAAAGGGTCCTGCATGTGCTGCCTCGCAAACCTCACATGCCTGGCACAACATTTGAGCAACATTTGGACAGAGAAAGTGTGTGCCAGCTTTGGGATGCGCTTGTGCAACACAATGAAAGATAAGCTGACCAGCAAGCAGCACACAGTGCGGTTCTGATTAAGGCCATGTGTTTGGGCAAGGTTTGCAACAAACTGGCTGCATTTGGTCCAGCAATTTGTGATTGCACCTTGCATGCAGTGATTTTTATTGCATGATAGAATAGAGTGAGTGGACTTGCACACCAAGGAGGGTTGCCCTGTCATAGCAGGCTTCATGGATTGAGAGTTTGTTGCTGGTCACATTGAGTTTCCACTTCAGCTAGGACTACTGTCGCTGTTCTTGCTGTCACTGTCGCTGCTGCTGTGACTGATATGGGCTGCAGTAAAGCATTGCACTGTGCAAGTATGGTGAACGTGCATGTGATATTGTGCCATAAGCAGATGCAGAACCGTGTGTAGTAAAAGTGAGCTACCTTTGTTTGCTAACGCCATGGACATCGTTATCTGAAATAGCCTTTGCTACTGATGCTTCACACACATGTCGATCAACAACCTGCGGCAAAATGGCTGGCACATTGCAGTACCGCTCCGAAACCAAAGGGTTTGAGCAGAGGAACTTGGTTCCGTCGCTTAAGCATTGTCCGGGCTGCGGTGCCCATTAACAATATGCTCGCCATCAGTAGTTGCGCATATCGCGCAAGCACAGCTTTGCACAGAGCCTCTTCCTGTCCACGACAAAAGACCTTTCGTTTGAGTACATGGCAGCTCAGAAGCCATGGAGACCCCGGAAGGTACTCAGGCGCTCAGGACTGGGAACAAGCCAACCCCAACTTTGACGAAATTGAGCTGGATGAAGAGTATTACCAGAGCCTGGGGATCTCCGAAGACGAGCTTGCCGACCAGCTGAGCTTTCTGGCGAGCGACACAGACCCTGAAGGACAAGACTTTTCATCAGATCAATTCTCACAGGCTCAAGCAAGTACGTCTTCTTTCCTCATGGACGAGGAAATGGATACAGACTCCTGGGGACCCAAGGTCAGCACCTTTGACTCAGGCCAACTTCACACAGAGCAAGGACTCACTGCATGTTGGTGAATGTAGGCAGTGACTCTGGCCGGCTTTAAAGTCGAAGAAGGTGCTATGATCAGATGCGTGCTGGACGCAGCAGGCTTTGATGCTGTCAAAGTGCTACCTTGCACATCTGACATGCTGTACATGACACTGGAACATGGCGTGAACGAGCCAGAGGTTGACTGGTCCCAGCCAATACCAGACAGTTGGGGCAGGGGCCGTGAGTGGGGCTCACAGAGAGTGATTTTGTTCTCTGGACTGAGGTGAATTGAGTGAATTGTCACCCTGGTCAATGACTTCAACAAGTAGGAACAAGTCAAATAACAGTGCATATTGCAGCACAGTCTTACCTTTTGCTGGCAAAAGCTTGCCTCACTATGCCCATCTGACATGCGCAGTGAGCATACAGGCAAGAGCTCACACTCATGTCCTGTTTTTGAACAGACATGAAAAGCTCTCTCAAGCACTTCAAGGCCTGCTCACATGTTATGACAATTGCAATAGCATTGTTGCTGCCGCCGCTGCTCCTTGATGATGAGGAGTGTTAAATCAAGGGCCTGCCTTGCTTGCAAGCATGACTCGTTGGCAGTGACAGACACTCACACTCTCTGCTTGATCCTGACATGCCTGGTGGTTTTGGCTGCAGCGGTGGAGCTGTCTTGACCATTGTAGAGTTACTGGAGGAGGCAGGCTTGCCACAGCTGTGTATAGCTGTGGCTGAAGAGAGTGATACAGGCCGCGTCTTAGGGGGTATGTTTGCAGAAGCAGTCAAGGTCAGCAATTTCTTGGCCAACATATCAAAGTCTCTATGCAGCTTCATTCTGAACAGATGCTGCCAACATTCTCTTTGATGATACAAGTTGACTTGCCACAAAATGTTGTCTACTGATGCAGTACATTTGTACATCAAGGTACCCCTTACAGTCAATTTACCATTCCTAGGCATTTATGCATGTACTCAAGATGGCATCAGCATATGTGTGCTTTTCATGACATGCACCATCTAGCACAACACCTTAATGCATCAAACTGGTCTGCAATTTGCCTGTTTGTCTAAGTGTGAACTGTGTTGACAGTCTGCCCATAGCCTCTTTGCTGACATGGCAGGCGCAAAGAGGTGGAAAGGCTCCCAAGAAGCAGCTGTGGGATGTGGCAGACCATGTCTCTCAATGTCTACCTGATCTGGAAGAACTGATTGGGTCACAAGCTCGTCACAGAGTTCAGGTGGGGTTAAATCTCGGCTCCTGCAATGATTAGCACAGCAGTGTTGCATTTTTTAATTTCATTGCCTCCATGCTCTGCTCACGACTTTCACTGCAGTAGCCCACCTCAATTTTGCCATATATTGACAAGCAGGACACATGTGATGTAGTACTTTATGCTGCCCCTGCTTCTGATGACTAGTCTGACGCTAACACCTGCATGGGTTGTGGTTCAGACTCGACAGCAGACACAAGACCAGGCAACAAATGATGCAGCACAATCTGGGTTGTTCCCATCTTCCTCTGCTGCTACTAGCCAAGCCACCCAAGCAGAGCTTATCAACAACAGCACACCTGCCATTGACATCAGCCCCTCACCACAGCATCAGGAACCTTACGCCACCTCAGCACAGGCTCATTCATCAGCTGATCCAGAGCTGGATGAGTCAACTGACAAGGAACAGTCGCTGGCTGCAGCAGCTAGCTCCTTGTCACCTGAAGAGCTGCAGGCTTCTCAGCATGCTCAAGCCATGGCTCCAGGCATTGACTCCCTTCTCAAGCGTAGGAAGCAGCAGCAGCAGCAGCAGCCACCTCAGGTAGCTGAGCAGACTCAGGTTGAGCCTGAGCGCGCCACCCCAATGCAAGAAGTACCCCACCAGCAAGCTGTTCAGCCAGAATTTGCGCAGCCCAGCAGTCCCAGTCAAGCAGCAGAGGCAGATTTGTATGACGCTTATGGGAAAGCTGCTGAGCAGGGGGCAAGCATACCAGTTGAACAAGCAGAACCTGCCAGCAACCCCAACCTGACTACAGTAGAAGGTCAGATGTCAAATGATGAGAAGGCAGCACAGCTTGCTGAGTCTGACAGCTTGTTGGATGCCATCATTGCTGGCAGCATTGACTGGGCAGAGGTTGCTGCAGCCACAGGGCAAGAGCATGCTAGCAGCCAGCAGCCGCCGCTGCCTGCCAACCAGCAATCTTCCACTAGTCAGCAAGCAGGGCTGAGGCAGTCACAGACGCACACGCAAAGGTCATCCCAGTCAGAACCAGAGACCCAGCTCCCCACGGTGCCTGAACATCAATCTGATGGACAGCTACAAGATCTGCAGTCTGAGCAACAGCAGCAGCAGCAAACTAAGCTGCTGCCAGATGCCCAAGAGCCTGTAACCTATCAGTCTGTCAGCACACAGTCACCGCAGACTGGAGCCAGTCGGCAGTCAGAGGCACAGCCTGGGGCATCACCACAGGCGCCACAGCAGGTCCCAGAGCAAACAAGTACAGCATATCCTGATGTCAGGAAGCCTGCTGACATAGCAGTGCGCAGAAGCAGTAGGTTGCGGCTTCGCACCACCTCACCTGGTCTCCAAACCAAGAAGCTGCGCATGCGAGATGCTGCAGCCCGGCAAAGCAAGGTTGATCAGTCACAAGCTGCAAAGACACAAGGCCCTGACGATGTGCTGAGCAAGCTCAGGGAAGCTGGCAGGGCATCATCTCAGAAGGAGAAACAAGAAGAGCAGGTACAATGGCGTGTGGTGAGATCAGAGTCCACCACTGCTGAGGAGTTTGTGAAACCGACAGCTGATGCTGTCAGTCAGAGACCTGCTTGGGCGTCTCATGCTGCTGCTCCAGCTGGCAATGAGGAGCAGAATGCAGGGCCCAGCATGTCAACTGCTCAGGGTGACGCTGCAGAAGCTTCGGTTGGCAGCAGAGCTCTGAAAATGGGAGAGCTGAAGGCTTTGGCTGACAGGCGCGGCCTGAACTTTGAGAAGCTTTTGGCTGATGCTCGGTCAAGGGGGATTGCTGTAGAAGAATAGGAAATATCTGTGCCCACCTTGTCGTCATTTGTGGGATGCTCCCTGCACTGAATGTTTTGTACAACCTGTATGAGCTTTGACTCAACGAGGTTGCTGGCTGAACGGCATTATGTAGTAGCTCCTTTTTGAATTGCTTTCTTTGTTGTCATATATGGTTTGGCCTACGGATGATGCCATTGCCTGCAATGTACGAATAAACAGACCTGACAACGAGATGTACTGCATGCAGCTGGTCTGCGCTGTTCCAGAGACATGTATGTCAAACAGGCTGCATAGTGACATACATAACCTGTAAAATGCAAGCGTAGCATGACTGCTTGAAAGCTATCATTTCCAGCACATATATAATATACTGGTCTGTGCTGCCACGATACAAGCTTGGGAGAGCTTAGGAGAAGACACCCCTCGCGGATTGAATGGCAATGTATAAAACGGAAAATCTCGAGCGGCTGTCAAATGCTAACAGTAGCTTTGACTACACCATGCCTTGGCCCTGTACTTGCTGCTGCCTGATGCTCAGAGTTGGCAAGCATCTCAATGGCCAATCTACAGCTCAGCCAGTACCGGTTGCATGTTACAAAATTCACTCATACACGTTTACATGCGCTGCATCGCATACTCAGGCACCATTCTCGAGCTACTCCCAAGCCCCACATCAGAGTTTATTTTAGATCTTTGGTCAGACTATCCCACTATACGACCCTAGGGTAGGCACATCTGGCAAGGGATTCTCGTCCTGCGGCCTGTCTGTACCCTCCTCGCCCTCTTTGTTCAAAGCCCATCCACTGTCTTCAAGCAAGCCAAACATCTTCAAGCAGGCTGCTTCATATACTCCCTGCAGAACCAAAGCTCTTCTGCAACCAAGCTGCATGAAGTTGGAGAGCTTTGCACTCAGCGGACAACAAATTGTTGATGCCAAGGCTGACGTCTTGTAGCATATGCAACAGGCACATGACATGATGTATGGTAGCCAACAATGTGAGGTAGAGGGCTTGCTCACCTGCAGATTGTGGATTTGCTCCACTTGCACATGCTCTGCCATCTTGTACAGAACATATGCAAAAGTAGCTCCTTGCATGTCGTTGTCTTTACTGAAGGCTGCTCCAACAGCACTGACTTTGTCCTTGTACTCCTCTAGCTCCCGAGTTGAGCTATCCTTCAGCATGAGTTTGAGTCCCTCATTGCAGATCTGCAGTGGCAGCATTAAGCAGTGCTGCAGGAAGCAATGTTCTGTAATGTGATGCCCTGTAATCCAATCTGCTGGGATGCCAAGTTTCATGTTGAAATGCGTGACAGTGCATATATCACCTGATTCAGCTTTTGCTGTAGATCTGCAGCCAGAACATCGTCATCCTTATCAGCATATGCCAGTACCGCCCATTCTCCTGCTGCCTACATTCAACGCCTTTGTCAGCATGAGGAATGTCAGGACAAAAAGCTTTTATCGTACGAGCACCTTGACATCTTCAGCTTCATCTCCATGCTTCCTGGCATGCGTCGCAATTTTTGGTTTACAATAACGCTGCCATCTATCTGCTGTACTTGACTTGCGAGGCTCTTTACAGCTCGGCAACACAAACGTGCCGAGTTGTGAGAAAGTGCAGTTGTGCTGGCGTTTCTTCAAACGAGTGCCAGCGACGGCACCGCAGGCGGCACACGGCACGGCAGACATGACGGATCCTCCCACACCTTGCAGATGTAAACGACTGCTCCTGTCTCGTGTGCTGCTTGTATCGCCTGATGTTTCGGAGTGAACTCTGGATGACTTTTCATCCAGGGTTGGTTCCGGAGCCGCTGGTTCATGAGACAAATGATAGCACCTGCAGTCGCCAATATTGCTCAGTTACGCGATTACTGTAAGCGCGAGCATAAAGTGAAGTGACGTTCACAGCCTTCTGACAGCTATGACAGTCACCTGCAAGGTTCTGGCAAGCATTTCACCTCAGGCCTGGGCCTGTGACTGCACTACATGCGTTTTGCGAATCATGTTACACGGTACCTTTTGGCACCTTTGCATCATGTTGCAACATGATTGATAATTGTTGGTTCAAGTGTTCAAAACAAGGGGCATCCAGCATTTGCACATGGTTACGGAACTGGCATGATTCGGTCAAGTTTCGAATACAGCATTACTAATTGGCTGGTAGCAAAATAAGCTCGGCAATTGTTGCGAGCATGCTACGCCTAGGCCTGAAGCATATCAGCAACCGTGAATGCTTGCTAGGCTTACTTGCTTGCAGCAAGCACATGCAGGGCTTCCGTGACTTGCAATGTCTGTTGTAATGCATAGTTAGCTGCCATGTTGAAATCATGATATAAGATAGCGTGAAAGAGTGTACATGAAAGCACCAGAATCACATTGTGCCAAACTGAGGTAGCGTCAGAAACCAGAGCAGACATGCAAACATGCTAGTAAACAACCAGGACAATAAAATTCGGACAGCTAATAAGCAATCAGTGCTGTAATTTCCGACAGACAGACAGCAAGCAGGCAGTCAGCCGGTAGTTACTGCAGAGGCTGATGCATTCTACAGTAAGACCTGAAGGTCCCGAGCTTCCCTACAACAGTGGCTCAGAATCGGCTGCAGACAACTTCTGGCAGCTAGGACGTCATGCAAAATGTCAGACTGCTGACAGGCCAAGGTAGGGAACATGAAAGTACAAATGCACAATAGTAGCTCCATGAAACAACGAATGATTTGGGGGCCTTTGATACTGCCCTGTATGCTGCAAAGAACATGAGATGGCACAGACTCCAGGTGGTCAATGTGCCCACTGTCATACTGCCCTCACACTGTCATACTGCCCTCACACTGCCTCAGCCAAAGATGAGTACAATTTCCTTGACGTGGGGGGGGGAACAAGACTGTCCCCAGAGTCAGATCAGATCCTGCACGTTAATGCATGCAACCCCAATTTCTGTGCTATGTCAAGCTTCCTCTTACACCATGGTGCCATCATCAGGCTTTACATCTGCAGCTGGCTGAGCACTGGCATGTGCTGAGTCATCAGGCCTGTTGTGGACATGATGGTTGCCGTGACTGTGATCACGTGACATGTTGGTCTCGTTCACTCTTGGAGCAGCAAACACCAAGCCCTGCACGCATTTCAGAAAGTGAAAGTTATGTGGGTTTCAGGTCATTTTCTTTCCCCTCTGGCTTCACACATGTCAACATCAGCCAATGTCGTGACCACAGCATGATTATGACTGGCATGCTGTTGTTATGCTATAGAAGTCCAAATGCTGCTCTAGCCATGCTATGTGCATGCAAACAAATTCTGCTATGTGCTTGTACCCCAGCGAGGCACAAGGTTGCACAGCCTGGCCATTGCACTGTGAGCACCAGGACCATTGGCATATGGACAGCAAAATGTACTAATGTATTGTTTTGCACACACCTTTTGATGTGTAATATCTCCCTCTGCTGTGGGATTCACATGGGTAGAGACTGCTGAGGCAGAGTCAGCATCCACATTGTCCACAGCATCAAAGGGCAAGGCCAGGTGAAGAAGCACAGAAATGATGCAGCCCACTGAGAAGCCGTTGCTCAGAACCAGGATGCATGCATTCCTGCAACGCAAGCAATAATGAGTGATCCCATTCATGTGCTGTGTGATGACCAGGTTCTCACATACCTGGGGGGGGGGGTTTGGGGGGGGACTCAAGTGTTGAAATTGTTGACTCATTTGCATGCAGAGCCATCACAGCAGAGACTCAGCCTAAATGCTTTGCAAAGCAGAAACATAGATGCCTGCCAAAGGACGTTTGCCTTCCTATACATATGCTGCAATAGCAACATGACACAAGCCCTATATAGCCCGGAGAATGCAGCACATGCAACATGCCGCAGCAGAATTCCCCCACCACACCCTTGCTCACAGGACATACAACTTGCATCAAGTGAAGGCATGCAATGAGACTCAACTACAAGAACAGAGCAAGTCTGGGCAATCTGATGCCTCACGATGCCGTAAAGCCCCATCTTGGGACATGCTCATATGCAGTGCACAACCTTTGCATGGTGTGTCACTCAGCAGCATGCATGGCTGAGATGCAGACCTGAATCCGGCCAAGCCAGTGCCGGTAGTTGGGTACACATCCCACAGGTTGTTAGTAGCCCAGTTGGGGACAATGGTGACCCCAAGGCCCAGCCCCACCGCCACACACAGAATGAATCTGCTACGTCGGGTCAGGGGGTCCATTGAGATGACCTGTATGCAGCATGACACATCATCAGCGCTCAGTACCATGCCACATGGGGAGTCAAGCAGCTGGGGTTACTATGAGATGTACCAACAGCAGCAGCTCATGATGCAGCAAAAGAGTGGAAGGCTGAAGGGTGAGAGACCAGTGACATACGCAAGACTTTGCCATTGATGCCCATGTCACAGCTGTTTTCTGATGAGCAGTTTGGATGCACTAGGTTGCAATGGTAGGCCTGAGATGCACATCCTGACACCAAAGACAGTATTCCAGCATCAAAAGCGGTCACCGGTAGCATAAGAGCAGTGATGCTTGGGCCAATGCCAAAAAAGGGCAGGTTACTTGCTATCCATCAACCCTCGCCTCATGTTGAGGAGAAAACCGGTGATAGCAGATTGCTGTAAGTCTAGTGCAGCATGTGATGACAAGCATAAGCATTGGACTTTCCTAGAGAGTCACCTTGATGCCAGAGACACAGACTCCCGCAAATAGGAAGGTGGTCATGCCTCCCAAGACGCACTGAGGGATGGAGGTGAAGAAAGCCCCAACCTGCAGGGATCACCACACCATGCTGCTCAGGCCCAATCATTGACTGCCAACTGGCGAACCAGCTGTAGCCAGAAGTCAAACACTGTCACATCAACCAATGCTCTGTTCTGGGCAAATGTTCGATGCAAGAGCAGCGCTGCTGGCATGTGGTCTGCAACTAGGAATGCACCAGTTGCAATTGATCCAAGTGTCACCTTTGCAAGGACTCCAAACAGGAACAGCCAGATGCCACAAGAGTAGCCGGCTGTGCGTGATGCACAGCGAGTGAGGGCCAGGACTCCGTTGTTCTGTGCAAAAGTGGTGTTTGGCAGAGACCCTGCCAGGGCTGCGAAGAAGCTGTTGATTCCTGTAGTCACACACCTCTGATCAAACAGCTTGCATATGACATACTGCAGGATGCTGAACAGATAGTTGAGCATGCAAACTCAACACAGTGTGGCACAGAGAGTGATGTACTTGACTTGGGTCTGGCACTTTTCGTCACTTCTGCAATACTGGCGTGACTGTGCAGTGACTATTGCAGCATTCACTTGCGTTCCACACGGAATGCTGCAGGTCTTGAGACACCAGCAACTTGCATTTTATGCAGAGCCAAAACATCTTCACAAAATAGAAACATGTGTTTACTGTCCCAGACATTTCTGAGTTCAGATTTCCAGTGTAGGGATGACGGTTCTGAACTAAAACAGACGTTTTGGGATTGAAGAGCTATATTATGGCCAAAGTACTGACCGTCTCCTAGAAGGCCTCCTTGGACACGCCTGTTGTGCTTGTCACCAAAGGTGGCCAGGGCTGATGCTTCCTCTGTGGCTGTGATGTCACCAATGGCTTCCACAGTTGTCAACACAAACCCTGCATGCCAGTCGATGCAATTCATCAGCAGGTCAATAAAATTGATCAGCAGGCATGCATGACCAAGCAAGCAACCAGCATGCCACTCACATGTTCACATTGGAAGCAACCATCAAGACAAAGCAAGCATGTGCTCACACGCCGAAGGGGTGGGGCGGGAGAGGGGAGGGGGCACGTTCCATGCAGCAGCGGAAGTGTCTTGACATGACAACGAAACCAATTGCAAGTGGGTGAAATAAGAGGCGCACCGATGAGGAAGGGCAGAACAGCGGGCGCATAAAAGCCAAAGCCAAAGGTCTTGACCCACAAGAAGGTGATGCTGGGTGCTGTCTTAAAGTCACTGCTGGTGATGTACTTCTCCCCTCCATTGCTGGTAATGACAGCTGAAACCATGTACCCAAGAAGCAGTGCAATGATGACCTGCACATATACACATCCTACATTGATTATATTTATGATTGATAATCTGCCAACACTGTGCACAGTATGCCATTAGATTGTCACAGTCCTGTCTCAGCATCCCAGCAGCATTGCCTGCTGCAGGGCTGAGCTCCTGTTTGCCCTAATCAAGATGCGCAGTGCATGTGCTGACCAGGCTCTGGCAGATGCCTGTATCAGTGATGGGGCTGAATTCTGCAATGTGAATTTGCCATCTTTTAGTGCTCCTTAGTGTTGTATACATCACGCAGTTGCAGGTGCAGCAAGTGACCCTGTTTCACGGCAGTACTGTCCTTTAGCGACGAGCTGCTAGTGCACACGGCACTTGCACAGGACACGCTCACAGTTACACAGGTGCAGTCTTAAGCACAGAAGTCCGGCTGACTGATTGCAGCTGCCAGAGGCTGCAACAATACATGTCCAGACTATGACAATAGGGCAGTGTACCATCACAACTCACCTCACAGTTGCGCATGAAGGGAGAGCCAAATGTTTCCAGCAGCACTAGCAGCAGGAACACAAGGGCGCCTAGGCCCACATACTCAGGCGACCCAAATCTAAGCTCCACTTCTCCATTTCCGGTGCAGAGGGAGGTCTTGGCAGCAGCAAAGCAGGTGCCATTCACTGTGAAAGCTCTACTTGCGTCTGGTAGTCGGCAGTCAATCTGGACAGGTGGCAAGCCTTCTGCATACTCTTGACAGACAGAGCCACCCCCCCAGGCCTGTGGACCCCAAGCTCATGGTCAACAACAGACAGAGATGCAGCTTCGTTGAATCCTCTTATGCCTTGGTGATATGCTACTTGACTGGCCATCACCATCCACAGTTCAGTTTGCACATTTGCCTTGCAAGCGCAATCTCAGAGCATGTGACTTTGGAAAGCAGAGACAAGCTGCCAACATGCCAGTGCCTGTGAAGAGTCTGGTGCTGCACAGAAGGTCACAAAAAGGTGCACGTCACGTGAGGTTTGCATGGAGAGAGTGACCCCACCTTGAGACCTGTGCCAATCAGCCCAGCTCCAATGAGGAGGATAGTGAGGCCAGTGACCATAGGGGGAAAGCATCTCCTGAGCATGCGAGGAGGCATGAAAGACAATGCAACTGCTACCCAACAGCACACTAGCTGAGTACCCAAAATGCGTCCGTATGCTTCAATGAAAGTGTTCCCACCGCTCTGCAACAACAGTTGAAGTTCAGGCTGTGCTTCACAATAATGATCTGCACAACAAAAGGAACACACACCGCAAAGGGTAAGACTATGATACTTCTTGGGTTGATGTGTCAGACAACGTCAACGAGAACAGCAACATGCAACTACATGTTTGCCGACATGGCAACTTTGCCTGCAGCACAAGTGGTGGCTGTTGGACAGAGCAGCACAATGCTGCACAGGTCAACTAACATTTGGCAAGGCACATCTTTTGTAGCATGCACGCTGATGTTGAGCAGGAAGCAACACTGTATGTCTTACCATCATGTTGCCAATAGAGGCAGCACTGACATTGAGAAAGGTGAAGGATGTGCCAATGACGGATATGATTCCTGTGCCATACATGTATCTGCCACGAGTGAAGGGGATGTTTGCGCCAAACACCTGTGATACGACACAGCTGATACAAGTGCCAGAACTAATGTCATGCTTGCAGCTAGACTGGTGCATCAGGCTTGCAGCAGAAACAGAAGGCATAAACATATATGCCATATATACAAACAAACATAGCACGTCAACAGCACTGCGCATGACATTTGTGCAGAGGCATGTGAATCTCCGTCCAAGCTCAGCTACAATCTTGAGATGAGCAGGTCACTTACATGGATACATGTGCAGATTCCACTGACAATAAGGGAAGAAGCCACCAGGTCTGCAGAGTCACATGTGATGTGATCTTTAGCACTTGTACAGAAGAGTGGATAAGATCAGCACACAATGCAACCACTCACAATTGGCGATTTTAGGATCGTCTTGCAGGTATCCAATGATGAGAGGAGGTGTTACGATTCCTCCAACCATAGCCAAAGCGTGTTGCAACCCCATGACAGCAGCAACCACCACGGAAAGGACTTCGTCCGATGGAAAGAACGGCGGCCCTTTGTGAATCTCTTTGAGGCACCAAGGCCATTGCGGCTGCAGCAATGCAAACAGGGTTATAAGGTGCGAGCTTTGCGCCGTCCAGGTGCGTTGTCGTGCTTTGGTCGAGATAGGTCAGCATCTGGGCCAAATCCGCAAAGCATTTCGCGCACGATACCATGCACACAATTACCAATAGAACTCGCACTTGTATCGCAGAGTGCACAATATTAAGCACTGTACGAGCTCAGGGAAAGTTGTGAATTTGGTACGACGCTTTGATAACACTGTTGAGCTGCAGAGCAGTACGGCGGACTCATTTGACAAGGGCGCAACGACATTGCAGTGCGCATTAGCAAGCCAGAACTTTGCATTGGCGTCTCGTACCATGCATAGAAACTTGTAGTCGTAGTCGCCAAAGAGCACGTCCTTCACTTTGGATCCTGTCACTTTCATCTTGGAACAGACGGGCTATCCTCGATAATGGCAAAACAAGCGCAGCAAGCTGTCAGCAACCGGCAGGCCTTACACGCATGAACGTGTCGCAACTCGGTGCACCTGCTGCGGCGACTGCATTTGCAAATCTGGCCTCTGACCAGTATAGGAGTCCACTTTCGAAGTTTGACCAGATCAATCCAGACTGAGGGCCATGTCATCAGCACGTGCTCTTAAAGTAATTTCCCTCGATCCCAAGTCAGCGTCCCCACCTGCTCAGAAGGAAGTTCCCCTCGGACAGTTGACAGTTTTTGGCCGTATTTCTCGCCTTGTTTGGCATACCTGATCTGCACACCACGCGCTCGAGTTCGCTTGGGCACCCGAGTTTGTGTACAGGTGCTGCGCTACCGCGCCGGACATATTTACAGTCACGATCCATGTACCGAAAGCGCACTTATTTTGGCGTGATTTTTCTCAGTCACTGCGTTTGAGGTAGATCAGCGAAAAGGGTCAAATTGCGCTTACAGTCCAACAACGCTCATTCGATTGCGGGAAAAGGCGTGACTTAGTGGGTTGGAGCTCCGAAAACTTGGCCGGCTAGTACGTGCTGAGCAGGGGTGCTGAACCTGCTGTGGCAGCATGTACGACTCTGAAGATGACTATGATTCTGATGAGGAGCCGGAGTTTTTGTCTGAGGAGGATATGGAGTTTCTTTCTGACCACCAGCAGGATGCTGCTCTTGGCCAACAAACTAAGCAAAGTGTATGGGGAGTGATTGATAAAGCCAAGCTTGTGCACGTCCAGGTCAGCAGATTCCATGCATCATGGGCTGTACCATGGCCATTGAACTGTCATGCAATGTACTTTGTTCACATGCAGGATCAATCTCTTGCTGCCGTACAAGGGATCCTAGGCTGCTCCCGAGATACAGCCAGAAAGCTGCTGACTTACTTCCAATGGGACAAGGAGGCCTTGTTTGGTATGTTGCATCCTACTCTTTGCCACAACACTCAAGTTTTGTATGTCAAAACCACTTGGGCTGAACATGCTGTCTTGGTGCAGGCACCCTGGCAGATAGAAGCGAGGAAGCTGTGTATCAGGCCGCAGGTGTGACATCAAAGTCACAGGAGGCTACAGCAGATGGTATGTCTTTCTGCCAGTATGGCAGCTCATCGTGCAAGCATTGAGGCAGGACATGATGAAACAGCATCTTACTTTATCAGCAGACTGACCTGGTGCAATCTGAGCAACACCCATGATGCTGCAGTTGTCACCTCTGGAGATATTGAGTGCGGCTGTTGCTTCTCCGATGTGCCTGTCACAGAGGCGACCACCATGGAGTGCGGTCATGCCTACTGCAATGATTGCTGGCATCAGCACTTCAAAGTTCAGATCAGTGAGGGCAACAGCAGGCGGTTGCTTTGTATGGCTGTCAAATGTGGTGCAATCTGTGATGACCGGCAGGTACTCAGCTCCAGCTGCTGCAAGCATGTTGCTGAAACAAAGTGGTGTGTTTGCTGCCTGTTTGTACACCATTGCATTGCTGCAAATTAGAGTGGATTTTGCAGCAAGGTACCACCTGCTCTGATGGCAGCACGTCCAGAACCACCAAGCACCATGTGTAGCTGAAGACTGTGTTGCTGCAGGTTAGGAAGCTCTTGCAGCAGGAAAGCTACTTGCTGGACAAGTACGAGCAAAAGCTGCTGGACTCCTACATTGAAGACAATAAGAGTGTCAAGTGGTGCCCTAGTGTGCCTCATTGTGGGTGTGCCATACAGGCAAGTACTGTTCACCCTTGGAAGGCTCTACCATGTTCAGCGTCGCATGTCTGCATCAGCACCAATTAGCGTTAGTGTTTGCCGCCCCTCATACCATGGTTGGATTCTGGTGCAGCAATGCTCTGTTGCTGGGCCTCTCCTGACTCTTGCATTGGTGGATCAATCAGCAGAGTACTGATGCTCACAAGTGCAATTTTGGCTGCTGCAGGTTGATGGAGACCTGCAGTGTGAACCTGTCTGCCAGTGTGGCCTCAAGTTTTGCTTCCAATGCAGACTGGATCCCCACTCTCCCTGCACCTGTGAAATGTAAGCTGGCCTTCTGAAGACTCAGACCCACCTGCTTATGCTCTCTGCTGTTGTGCAGCTTGAAAGTGCAGCTCTACTGATTGTCAGTCGTGATGCAGCAAGTAGCACAACTACCTCTTGGCGTCATGTACATTTGCTTTTGCACACCCTCACTATGGTACTGGCAAAGCAGGTTGTGGTACAGTAGCTTGACATTACTTGTCATTATGACTGTGACTTGCTAGGTGGAAGCAATGGCAACGGAAGTGCAGCGATGACAGTGAGACAGCGAACTGGCTGAACACAAACACAAAGCCTTGCCCCAAGTGTCAAAACCAGGTGGAAAAGAATGGTGGCTGCAACCTGGTTGTTTGCAGATGTGGCCAGGTATGCTGGACTTTGCCTTGCACTGCGGCCTTGTGTCCATTTCCAAAGCCTTTGTTTGGAACGGCAAACCCAGATGTCATAACATGCCCATTTCTGCAATGCTCATGCCCACGCTGCCACGTTGTGCCACAGTGAAGTGTATGTAACCTGAGCTTTGCTACATTGTGCAGGCATTTTGCTGGCTGTGTGGTGCTTCCACTGGCAGATCTCACACATGGGAAACCATCTCTGGGCACAGCTGTGGCAGATACAAGGAAGATGCTGACAAGAAAATCAATGAAGCTCAGAGGTATCACTCAGAGATGCATCTTGTCACTGTAACCCCTGAAACACATTGTTGTTGCATCATGTACAAGTTCCGACAGCCCAAATGAATTTGCACAGACAAGGGCCCTGTCCCAATTCTGCCACAGAGTACAGCAGGCAACGCTTCAGAAGGAGGCCTGAGTCCTTGGTCAGAGGGGCTAAACACCAACCCGCCTTTGGGTCTGCCCGTATGTGGGTTACCCATGTGTGTTGCCAGGTGCTCATGCTAGAAGAGGTCAAAGTCTGATGTTGTGTTGCACCTTGCGCATGTCATCATTTTGTTAGCTTACCAACAGCACAGGGACAGTGCCGCATGTTGTTGGGTCATGCATACAACTTGCATGCAAAACTATTTTCCCTTCTGGTGTTCAGGAATTTGCAGAGGTACATGCACTACAATGGGCGATGGGAAGCCCATGTTGCCAGCCAGAAGCTTGAGACGAAGCAGGTAGATGAGATCAAGGAAAAGATTGTGGAGCTGGAAGACAATGGCACAGAGCTGAAGGACTACACCTGGCTGTCACAGGTGTGTAATGTTAATATTTAATAATAATTATACTAATACTACTACTACTACTACTACTACTAATAATCATAACAATAGGAATAATAATAGTAACAATAATAGCAACAATAATAACAATAATAACGCTTTCCAGCTCATGATGATATAGGTATGTGCGGGACAAGTCTTGTCTTTCCAAAGCTGTCTGCCTTGTGCATCTCTATAAGGTCTACCAACTAGACAATTTGGACAATCATGCAACGCAACATCATTGGTTTGTGTGCCTGCACGCAACATCAGCTTACACAGCAACTGCTCTTGTGCACCAGGAGGTGTTTTGTTCATGCTGTGATGTGCACAGAAGGCTTGTCTGAAAAGGATTTTGCGATGATTTGGGGAGGCACCATGTTGCAAATGGTGTGAGTCTTCTGCAGGCACTTCAGCAGCTGTTCTGTGCCCGCCGAATCCTGGGGAACACCTATGTGTCAGCCTTCTATTTTTTTGGCAATGATATGTTCCAGGATGAGATCACTCCTGAGCAAAATGACATTAACAAGCGCCTTTTTGAGGACCAGCAGGCATGCCTTGAATTTGAGGTATGAGCAGTGCAAAGCTGCATGACACTTGCTACAAATGCTGAGGTGTTCTGCGGCCAAGCACTGCCTGCTTTCATAGCTCATTGGTGTATTTTGCAATCATGTTATCATGCTGATTTTGCCATTTGATTTGGTTTGATGTGAAACGAAAGACATTAGGCAAAAGCTGGCTTTCTGTTCTCAGGTTGAGCGACTGTCCAAGCTCATAGAAACACCTGTACATGATATGGACAACAAGATACGATTTGAAGTCATCAACAGCACAGCAAATGTGGACAAACGCCTGGTCAAACTGTTTGAACTGATAGAGAATGATCTTCTGGCCAAAATTGTGCATTCGTCACAAAGCATTGCCCCTTACAAGGCAAGTTCACCCAATCTCCTTTGGCTGTTGCTACATCACTCACAGCTGTGTTGTACAGTTGTGTATGTTACTGCTGTTGGCACTCTGTTGCATCACATTTGTCCACCTAAAGCTGGGTGCTGTTGAGTGAGTTTGGTCTCTGATATCAAACTCCTGTTGCCAACGAACAGCATTCAACAAACTTGCATCATTTGCAATGCCAGAAGGAAAGCATGTAGACAAAAGTACACACACTACATACAAGTTTGTATACGGGTTTGCCAGGGAAAGTTGAGCTGTCACGCCATGGGCATGCTGTCACTAGCATGCCATTCAATCATTTGAAACTCTTACTTTGCAGGGTGAGAGCACTCTCCACTCTTCCACTCCTCAGGAGAGCAGCACATTCACTGCTGTTGCAGCAAGCTCTTCTGAAGACAGTGATGCTGTACCCCCCTCTCTGCCTGCTCATGCCACTGCTTCTGAAGGTACAGCTTTTCCCCGCATGGTCTGCTTTCTTGAGTCAGCATTGCCTGCCTGTTCAGCATTTCTGCAATGTTCTGACTGCTTGATGCTGCTGCACATCTGCTTGTGTCAGCATGTCATGTGAATCTGCTGAGTGGGCTGCAGGTCAACGGCATACACACCCACCCGCTGCTGAGAGATTGTTAGGCAGTGAGAAGAGGGCTCGCCGTTTGTGATTGGTGCCAATGCAACCGTGTCGTTAAAGATGGCGTCTGTTCGGCACAGATTGATTCAGTGCAGGTTGCAAGAAAACCGACGTCACTTGTTTGCAAAAAGCAAAGGCTGGCTGCAAAGGAAATCTAAATGTGCATTGTCTCAAGTGTGACTCATGCGAACCTGTGCAGCAAGGGCAATTGTGATCACGACATCATGGCCCTTCACGACTTGCGCAGCACATGGGTAATGAGCAGTACCTTTCAGAATCTCAAGTGCGAGTGATCAGAGCTTAAGGCCATGGATACCTTGCCGCAAGGCTCTGCCTTGACGATCGGCAATCTGACGGCATCGGCATTATCGCTTGTAAGTTACGTCTGTCGAGCTGCATACAGTAGGCAACCCATCTCAGCATCATCTCACTGCTTGCTGGGCCTTATAATTCTGGCCGTGCGCTGCATGAAAGCTTGTGTTCGCTTGACCTACCTGCGCCAAGGTTGAGAGTCACGTTGACCACAACAGCTCGTGACACCTTCACGTCGCCGTGCAGGCTATTGCGCTGAGCATTCCCTTTTTGAGCACAGTAGCGAAGACACATCTAGCAGGGGCCAGCGATCTGCAAACTCGGGGGTCAGTGTTCTGCAGAGTCTCTCTAAGGCATTGGCTACCTGAACAGTGCAAATGCTACCTACAAATTGCACATACTTTTACAATGCTCCCTGCATGCTGTCTAACTATCACAACTATCGACACACTGCTTGAAAGAGGCCCATTTTGATTTATCCAGCACTGTGTGCAGAACTGGTCGCAGAGGCAGGTTGCAGCGCCGGCGTCGCTTCAAGCCCAAGAAAAACATATTTGGTGGAGCATGGTCTGGCATCTACCTGATCATGGGTTTAGCATCATGGCTGGTCTGGAGGCAAGGTGGCTTGAGGACACAAGCTCTGCCGCTGTGCCTCTACATCTTGCAGCTGGGTGTCAATCTGTTTGCTTGGCCTCCCATTTTTGTTGGGGGTCAGAGGAGACGCTATGCTGTAGCAGACTCTGCAGGTTGGAACCCACGTGATGCACTCCCTGCACCACCAGGCTGTAACTCCAGTATTCCAGCCATCACGCCCTTGCATCTGAATGCTGCCGCACATCTCTGACAGTCTCACACTGCCAGCTTCAACCTTGTGACTTGTCTGCATACAGCTCTGCTGGGCGTGTCCCTGATGACGATGGGCAGGTTCTACGTAGCCAGCCCAGCAGCCGGATTCCTCATGCTGCCTTACCTGGGCTGGACATGCTTTGCAACCACACTGATCAACTGCAGCTTGTGGGACAACAACCCTGCTGTCGTCCAGTCAGCACACAAATTTGCCCAAGTCAGGCCACAATCACCCGCTGAAATGGCCCCAGCCAAATCTGGACACATGCGAAACAACACAGCCCCGGGGGATCTCGGCAGAATCGACACCAGGCCACTGGCTTCAGATACTGGGGGCGTTCACTACAGCGATCGCCCTATCTTGGGGCAACTCGGTGCACAAGGGCAGTTGGGGGGCTGGAGCAATGCAGCAGATGTCACGCAGCAGCAGCAGCAGCAGCAGCAGCATCAGCCATGGTCACAGTCTGTATCAGGAGCAGCCCAGCCAGTGAGCAGCACTCCCTTTGCAGATGCTGGCTTGCACAGGCGCAGCGCCACAGACACAGACCGGCGCACAACCAGACGGACAACTGATGACTTCAGTGACAGGATGATGACACATACCGACTCTGGCCATCTCATCATTCCACAGCAGTGGGACAAGCCTGAGCGCAAGAACAGCTCTGGCCTGTTTGGCAAGGTAAGGAGGGGGTTTGCTGTGATTGTGTTGCAGTTGTCCTACCTGTCTTGCCTGGCATGAGCTTTCATCAGCGTAATGCATGTGCAAGCAGCTGCAAAGTTCACAGACGAGATAGTCAACAGGGCATCATGCTCATACAGCAACAATTCATACAGGTCAAGCCGACTTCAAACATGTGCTTACACCCTGTCTGCAATGCAACATGACCTGTCATTGCTTTGTGACTGCATGGCTTGAACCTGTCATTCAGCTTGGCATCATGTGACAGAGTCAGAGTGCATTCGGATCACTCGGCGGTACTGCAAGCATCAGCTACCACCCTGCGTGATTGCCCCATTTACACCCAATGAGCATGCTAAGCAATGCGCATTGTACCACTACAAGTTGTGGTTCGAGCTTTCCCTGATCATACCACCATTGCACATGCTGGCATAGCCAGTGCACTCTCTCTGCAACCTGCAGGTTGTTCTGAATGTGCAAGCCATTTACTTGCGCACGTGCTGTGCACAGCACCGTACATTACCAACCCTACCAACAAACCCTTTATCAGGTGTAGACTGGTAATGGTCTGAGTGCAAAGCAAGCGCAAACGCAAGACATAAACCTAATGAAAAGTTGTGTACACTCTGCAGATGTCAGTGAACTTGCAAGCGGCTGCAGAGGCACTGACAGACTCAGCTCCAGGCTTGCCTTCACCCTTTGAGAGGTTCAGCAAGTCCATGAACCAGCTGGTGGGGCGCCCCAGTTTTGATGAGGGCCCTCACGCTGCACCCCTGCAAGAAGAGGAAGAGCTGGACATGTCAATCAGGAGTGACAGCATTGACACTGCCTTCTTTGCTGACCCTGGGGGGAATGGGGTGAAGCTCAGGGGGCCCACCTACCTTGAGGACAAGAAGAAGGTAATATAGTTACATGTCAGTACAGGATCAGTTACCAGTAAGTTTTCAAAACCAACATGCAGATACAAAAGAACAAGCCTTGGGTAGAGTGTAGTGAACCCTGTCTACATACGAAGCTAGCACAATGTTTACTGGCTTTGTATGTATTCAACGTTCACTGCACTCTACCCAAGGCTTGTTTTCTTATATCTGCATTGGGGTTTGCAAGCGTGGGTTGGAACTAGGTGTGATTGCACAATGTTGTCAATGTCTGAACGAGGACTGACCGCATCAACATTGTTGCGTAAGACATATGAAGATGGTCAGACAGACCAGTCATGGAAGTCATTCAGGTCAGATGCTTGAAATGCTGTGACATTGCAGCAAGGCACACACCAGTAGCTATTCCATGATTGCTGTTGCCAGTGTCCCCTGCTGCTGTCCCATATTTCCAGCAGGAAAAAAACACAATTGTGCAATGTCAGAAACATTTGCAATTGTGTGTGCAGATTGAGACGGGAGATCCAATTTGCTGGCTGAGCAGTGCCAATCTGATGGAGGTGGCTCCAACGTTCCACATCGCGCGCTTCTTGCCTTCCATCACAGAGAGCAAGGCTCCTTTCACATTTGCTCTTCAGGTTTCCACACCACTCCTGTCAGCCTTGCTTTTCATGAACGTAACACCAGCCCCTGTCATGCCTGCTCTTCACTCCTGCTACCTCCTTCTGCTTGTTCTGCTTCTTCACATGTCATCACCTCTGTCAAAGCACCGTCACTGACTTTGATGACTTCAGCACCTCAGCCGCTGCATATCACATTGAGCATTGGTACCTAGCTCATCATGAGCTGGAAAGCGGCGTTATTATTACTATTATACTTATGATTATGATGATTATTATTCTCATTATTGTCTAATATCATTATTCTTATTATTGTCTAATATCATTATTCTTATTACTGTCTAATATCATTATCATTCATATTGGGCAACATGAGTGAGTAGCCTCATCTCAGCTGCATCTCAGCTCCATGTGAAGCATGAAAGCTTCAGAGGGAGCATCTGTGTTGACTTGCTATGCAATTGCGAATAGTCAGATGCGGTCCACTGTTGGTGATGATGGTGCATCAGAGACAGTCGGCAACGTCACCTGCTGGTTTGCTCAGCACTCTCACATGCAATGCAGCAGAAATGCATTGGCACAAACGCTACGTGCATGCTCATCTGCTGTGCGTGGTGTTTGTGCCAGTTTGCTTCTGCTGCATTGCATGTGAGAGGGCCAAACAGCACGCAGGTCACTCTTGTTGTTGCCTTGTCTTGGCATGACATGTGAACTTATCTTGTTGCTTGTTTGTCTTGGCGTGACATGTGAACTCATGTTGTTGCTTGTTTGTCTTGGCATGATATGTGAACTCATGTTGTTGCTTGATTGTCTGGGCATGATATGTGAACTCATGATGTTGCTTGTGTGTCCTTGAATGACATGTGAGACGGGTGATGATTGTGCAGATCATGGTGCCTGGCAGGACCAATGTATCCCTCACGCTCTCATGGTCCACTGACTATGACCCCATATCAGCAGCAGAACAGCCTGGAGCTGCCAAGCAAGGCCCAAAGGGCGATGCTGACTCTGAGGTGTGCTGCTGCTGCCTCTTTGTGTCTTTGAGCAACTCACTTTGGGCGTGCTGATCACAAGACCGTTACCTGAGTGAAGTAAAGTTACCTGTACAGACCTGGGCTGCCCGGGATAATACTTTGCTTCTCACTGAATTGACGCTGAAAAGCGTAGTCTTTTCTTTTCTGTTTCTGCCTGTACAGGGACGTGCAAAAAGTTGCCACCTGCATCACACTCCATCTGGATGTGTGTCTGACGGGCACACTTGGCTTGAGACTACATGTGTAGCCTTGCCGGCTTTTTTCATGCGAGTTTGCACAATTTTACTGCTGTACGTTTACAATCAGCTCTGCCACCTGTTGCAAATCTGAACTGTTGCATGATGACAACGCTCACAGCAGCTTGCATCACACCATCTGCAGCAGCTATGACATGAGGATTCCAGGTGTCATTTTTGGCATCATGAGCCATGTCTGCGAATGATGCTAAAGCTCTCTGAGCAGCAGGGATGTTGGGGAAGGTGAGTTCAAGGGGGTTGAACAGGGCAGAGCAGGGCAGGGGGGGGGTGGGGGGTCCTTTCAGATTGCGGTACTGTAGCTTGTATGCACCACAGCAGTGTTGCTCAGGCATTGCTGACTGTGATGCTTGGTGACAGGCGTTTGCGGCCTTCGACAGAGTGCTAGCCAGGTTCATGCATGGAGATCATGAAGACGATGTAAAACGGCGCCACAACACATTCAAGCTGATACCTCGGGTGACTAAAGGCAGCTGGGTCATTCGCAACGCTGTGGGAAGCACACCTGTTTTGCTTGGCAAGAAGCTGACGACCAAGTACTTCAGGTATACTGTTGACCCTATTGCATTTCTGCTCAGCATTGCCAGCTAGGCATTCTGTTGGACAAAAAATGTGAAACTTATGTGTTTCCCAACAAAATCTGCAGGTAGTGAGTGCTAGTGGTAGAGAGTGCTTTGGCCTCTGATCGTGTTTCCCTCAGGTGGTTTAGGATGAAGGAAAGTGCTGTCACCCAAATGAGCCTTTTGCGACGACTTACACACACGCAGCAGGGCTCGTATAAGCTGACATGCATGTGTGTCACCCGCAGCTGCCATGGCCAACAACTGGTTCTGCTGTAGTGTGTGATGTCTGTTGCACTTCAGAGCTTCACTGAACACAATAGAGCTGCCATTGGATGTTTGAACAGGGGTGTTCTCCGCGTAGATGTTATGCCGGCCGGTTTTAAGGGAGGAGGGATCCAGGAGCATACTTGCAGTTTCCTGTTCTCTCAGTCTTGGCTGTTGCTAGCAGCTGCTTCCCTGACCTTAGGCAGCAAACCAACATGAAGCCTTGCTGCCTATCCTCTCAGTGCTGTGCCACTGGTGGCAGCCTACTCATGTACTGGGTGCCAGTCTGCAGTAGAATCTGTAGCGTAATACAGCACATGCCCAAGACTGGAAACATTCCTAGCATCTTTGGGTGGCACAAACAAGCTGTACATGGGCCCCTCTATCTCAAACTTGCATGCTAGCCTGTCATCAGGGGAGACTCTGGAGGGCTTTTTCAGACATTTTACCTATCTCCTGAATGCCTAAACAGTAAGAGTAATGAGGTGCAACATGTGCTTGTTGAGGCCTGCTGTGCATGTGGCAGGGGTCCTAATTACTTTGAGGTGGACATTGACGTTGGCAGCTCCAAGTCTGCGGCCTCTGTGGTGGGACTGGTGCAAGGAGCCCTAAAGGGCCTTGTCATTGACATGGCCATCACCATGGAGGGCCATTCCAAGGTAGCCCTTGCCCCTTGCTGCCTTTCCCATGGCACAGCTGTTGCAGAGCAAGTTTTTGACACTGCAACATTTACTAAGTCAACATGCACAGAAGATTGATGTGGCATGCTGAATGTCTTTGATGCTGCAATATGTACTACTGTATTCCTGGTTTTGATCAGTGCTGTGTCCTTCTTATTAGCCCTTGGTTTGTTGCTTATGCACGTGTGCATGACAGTGTAGCATGGCAGACAGCAGTGGCCACTGCATTGCTGCGTGTCTGTGCATGCCAGCAGAGCATGCTGCATGGTAGCTGTTTCTGTTAATGAAACATGTGTCCATGCCCAGTTCGGATATGAATGTGAGTAAGTTCAGAGCATCAGTGTGAGCAGCTGCAAAACTGATACAAAACATGCTCAAAAGGTTACATGTGATATTGTGGTTTGTAGGACGAGCTTCCAGAAGCATTGCTGGGAGCAGTTCGGTTGCAAAACCTGGACCTGGGCAAAGCTGCAGTGTTGGATCTTGAGACAGGCCACATCACGCGTAGGAGCTAGAAGCCGCCACTGTTGTCAGCATGGTGAAAGCCTTTGAAGTTGGTGATGACTTTGAGCCGGAGCTGTGTGCACTTTGTTTCTATGATGCCCTCAATACTGTACACTCATGTTTTATGGTACCAGCAGGCAGTAAGCTGACCTGGTCCTGCTCCTTCACTAATTTGCTATATTCTGGTTGGGCTACATCTCAGACCCATTTTCGTTTGTCTACCAAGTTGCAGGGTGCTATGCTGCCACTTTAGTCACCCAGTTGTACATCAGAAACCCCATACTACGCTTCAATTGCGTCACAAGAGTGACTTCTTCCATAGCTGGGTACTATACTAGTATAGCAATGGCGACAGAAGACGTTCTGTTCAGCTGGTCTGTTGAGCCTCCTAGCGGCAAAGAGGAGCTGGGTGGCAGTTGTTTTCATCTGTGGCATGTTAGCTGTTAGTACAATACAGCGCTAAATTGTTAAGTCATACCAAAAGACTTGGTCGCAGCGGCTAGGTCAGCAGTGCGAATTCGAAACGGTTATACGTATACGGGACGCCGTAAACTCTGTAAAACGGTGGCACGTGTCGCGCTCAACAAGGAACTCTGGGACGAGCGCTAGCGCCTGGAACTCAGCGGAAGCCACGCTGTGTCAAACAGTCTCTCGCAAAGCGTGAGGATCAGGCCACCTCGAAAGCCCTGAACTTATTTGAGGTCTCCTGGACACCGTTACGATATGGTGTTGTAATCTCGTATCTTCCTCTTTCAAGCACACAGCGGAGCTGTTCTCCTTGAGCAAACGTCTCAGGCTTTCTGAGCCGTCTTCAGCCTGCCAGGTATAAGATTTCGCTTGCAGGACTTGCAACTTTTTGCCGCGTTCGTTGGTCGATCCCTTTTATTCCGATTTTAAATATAAATAATTTTGGAACCTTCTTTTTTATGTGAGTGCATGCACATGCAGGTTCAGGCATCTTGGGTGCTTGATCACATAAAAAGGAATCTTTGCAGCATTACAAACTACACCTCAACACACTGGTATGAAATGGTTGCCCTGGGTACTCTTGACATTTGGCTTGCAAAGCCTAGCATAACTCTGTAAACAAGATGCACATGTGTCATTCACCGTTTCATCATTTGCAGTATGGATGCTGAGGACGACTTGGCGCCAGCAAACAGCTACGACAGCCCTCACTCAGATTCAAATCTCAGAAGCTCTTCCCTCTCACTATCCCAGAATTCCCCCAGCATTCCAGCAGAGGGCGACTGGGTGGAAGCAGCAGATCTTGATGGCGACCGTTGGGTCAAGGCAGAAGATATGGACGATATGTGGGGAGACGCAGCCCTACCATCCCGCACTGTCAGGGTCAATGACCTTGACACCTACCCTAGCACCATCCACCCAGCTTTTGATGCCCCTCCTGGTGGTGCAGACTCCCAGCAGCCTGCTGTTGACTTTGACCTGCAGTCCCGGGCCAACAGCACCCAAGCAGATGATATCATAGCAGCTTCTGCACCCCTACCAAAGCGTGCTCGCAAGCAATCTTCCCCTGTGCGTTTTAAGCCCTCACAGCAAGCTTCAGTCAAGCCATTTCTTGCCAGCCATCATGCACTCACTCCTGCAGAGCCATCAACAGACCCCTCTGGTGTTTTCACACTGTCCTCACCACACCCAAGCAAAGATGAAACGCTCTTCACAGAACAGACAGCTAACAGCGAAATAGACAGTGAAGATGACACAGGCTCTTCTGGGGATGTCAGTGCAAGTCTGAGGCAGTTCCATGCAGCCAGGCAGGCACATGCCAGCAGCCCACATAGCATAATAGCAGGCAGTGTTTCTGGCGATGACAATGTTGGCAGTCAAGAAGGCCAGGCGTCAAGTCATGGCTTTGACTCTGATGAAGACTCTGAGTCATCAGATGGCTTTGAAGGAGTGCCATCTCGCCATTGTATCAACTGCATGTCGCGTATGTACCTTGGCGACGTTCTTTGCATGGTGAGTCGTACTACCAGCCGATCAGCATAGAATGTTTTGCTGTATACACACAGTTGTGCGACTTCTGCAGCAAGTCCTTCCTCTTGAAATGCAGCCCTTGGGCATGGCAGAGCTTGCATGAGACAGTTGCTTTGCAGACTGTATGTGCTGGCAAGCTGCTCTGTTTGCTAAGAGGAAACATGGAGAATAGTACACTTTCATCAATCAACATTCTGGTTTCAGGATTGTGGGCATGCTCCATCACAAGATGATGAGCTGTTTGATCAGCGGCAGAGTCCTGACGTAGCAGCGTCAGCGCCTCAAAGAGTGGTGCTGGCGTATGACGAGCGCATGACACTGCATGTGGAAGGCCAGGGGTCATCACATCCTGAGCGGCCTGACCGTATCAGAGCCGTCATGGCACGCCTTACGGCCTCTGGCATCACAGGTCTGTCATACATGTTGCTGCATGATCACCTCCTCACTGCATGTTGCTGGACCTGTGCTGTGCAGTGCTAGATCAAGCCAGGCCTACAGCATTTGACATGTGCATGCAGTCAATATCAGACGCATATCATGCTACTCGGCCTGTTTTGCAGAAGGGGTACAATGCACGCGTGCCAATGTGCCCATGCTGATGCTGTTGACCTTCCAGCATGCACGTCAGACACGTGCAAAACAACCTATCAGTGATATGCAGCTGTGGTCATGCAGATCGGTGTCTCACCATGCCAGTCAGGGAAGCAACAGCAGCAGAGGTGACTGCATGCCATGGCCCAGACCATATGACTCGCGTCGCAAGCAAGTCAGCTTTGGCAGCAGCAGATGCAGTGGCAGGGGGTCCAGGCCGGGCCCACTTCAGCCCAGATACTTACCTGAACCAGCATACCTTGCTGTGTGCCCGCCTGGCTGCTGGAGCATGTGCTGACGTGGCTGCAGCAGTTGTACGGTGCGCCATTTACCCATTGCTGCAACTTTAAGACCTAACAGAAACAGCACATTGATCATGTGCAAGACTATGATGGATTGTGGGTGCCTATGTGCCCCCTCATGCGTGCTGCATGATGAGCTCTGTCTGGCACGCTGTCTCAACCTTGTACTGACAGAGCATACTCAATGTGGTTGTGAGCAATGGTGATTGTGTGTTGTGCACACATTCCTCTGAAGTAGCTTGGCCACAAAACCAATTCAAGGTTGACTGACCCACAGCTGTCCATTGCTCAGCTGCATGTTGTCAACACCTGTAAACATGCAGTCTATCAGTACAGCATTACGTCACCATAATAGCACGCCAGCATCAGCATTATCTTTCCCGGCCCATCTATGTGGGTATACATATGGACACATCCACATAGATGGTCTGGGAAAGACAATGCTGATGCTATCATGGTGACGTAATGCTGTACTGATAGACATATACTGTGTCTGCTGTTTACATACATGTATGCTTTCATCTGTAAACCCAGGCAGCCACACGTCTTGTCATAGCACCCCAATCAGCTGGCCTGACCCCCTACTTCTGCCACCCCATTTCTCGTTTCTCCCGTCTACTTCTGCTTACTGCTGTGAGCTTCAAGGCACATGTTGTGCTTGTGCTGCAGGCAGGAGGCTGCAACTGGGGTGGCTATTGTAAGACCCCCAGGCCACCATGCTGAGAGCAACACGGCCATGGGCTTCTGCTTCTTCAACAACGCTGCCATAGCTGCAAGGGCCGCTCAGGTATGTCTGTCCCTCATTCTGGAATCCCCTAACCTCCTGTCATGTTGACTGCGATGTTCATGTCCACTGCGATAGTTGTCAGCAGCGCTGCTTGACAGCATATGGAAAGTCGAGCCTGAGCTGGCTTCATGTTGGTTGTGCTATATGGATGTTGTGATCAGCTGGTCATGCTGCAATGGTGTGGTGTATGCATGTTGGGGTCAGCTACTCATGCTGCAATGGTGTGCTGCATGTTGAAATGGTGTGGTGTACGCAGGCTGCAGGAGCTGAGAGGGTGCTCATACTGGACTGGGACGTCCACCATGGCAATGGCACTCAGGAGATCTTTGAAGAGGACCCAACTGTGATGTACATGTCCATCCACCGCCATGACAGGTCAGTCAAAAGCCTGACTGGCATTCTTCTGTATCAGGATGCTAGATGCAGCCCACTTTGTTCAGTCCTACTGTACTCGTGGGAACGCACAGCAACACAAATAACTATGGTAGAAGGGTCTTGCTTCTGTGACATCTGTTGCTGCTGTTGCTGCCACGGACACCTGTCAAGACTTGTCATCATTCAGGTTACGTTGCTTTGCTGGAATGTGTCAGTTGAGAGGTGTTGGTGCTGGTTGCTGCAGAGGCATGTTCTACCCAGGCACAGGCGCACATGATGCAACAGGCACTGGCCCTGGGGAGGGCTTCTCTGTCAATGTGCCCTGGCTGACAGGTGGCATGGGCAACGGCGACTACATGGCAGCCTTCCAGCATGTGCTGCTGCCCATTGCCTATGAGTTCAACCCCACTCTCATCATTGTCTCTGCTGGCTTTGATGCTGCAATTGGCGATCCCATTGGCGGGTATGCTCTGTTAGTATCTAGTAGTCCCTACGTCCTGTTGCTCTTTGCAGCTGCATGCCTGTACCATGCGCGGCTGATCTGAAGCTACAGTTATAATCATCAGTCCGCTCAGATGCTTGCATCTATCATGTTCAGCTGTCTTGCCGATGCTGCCTGTGCTGTATGCCCCTGCAATGCACTGGTACTCCTGACACACAACGAAGGCACGTCTTGCGTGACAGCTTCGTTGTGTGTGTGTGTCAAATGTACCTGTGCATTGCAGGGGCATACAGCACAGGCAGCATAGGCAAGACAGCTGAAGATTGCCGCTTGCTTCTGATGATTACAAATCACCTCGCATACTTTCCAGATGACCAAGCAAGCAAGGACCTGGTATCTGTGCAGGTGCAAAGTGACTGAAGAGTGCTTTGGGCACATGACAGCCATGCTGCAGCCCATAGCACCCATGGCAGTCCTGCTTGAGGGCGGCTACAATCTGTCTGCTACAGCTGCTGCCACTGAAGCCTGCCTAAGGGTGCTGCTGGGGGAGCGTCCTGCTGCCCTGCCCTTCCAGGATAGGGCACCCTCAGCTTCTGGAATGGCTGTCATTCAAAATGTCATCCGCACACAGGTGTGAACAGACTGCTGTGTATGCCTTGCAAGCACAGCCATGCTATTGGCAGACGCCACCTTGCATTGCCTTGCAGCTGAAGCTGTGCATGCTGTGCTGAGCCCAGACAACATTGAGTGAGGACATGCTGTTCACGGCTGTGTTACCTGGAAGAGCTGTGAAGGTTACTGCATGACTGCCCACTGCAGCATGCCTTGTCAAGACTGAAGCAGGCATGCTCAGGTCTGACTTCATGCCTCAAATGATTGTTTCAGACTTCTAAACGCAACTGTCATGTGTGCAGGCAAAGTACTGGCGCTGCCTCAGTGGGCTTGTCCCCCCCTCCCCTCCAGCCCTGCCTGTCAGGACAGACTACAGGGACTACCCCCAGGTGAACACTCTTCCTGCTGCCACTCACTTTGTGGCTTTCCCTGCACACCAGACTCCTCATGCCCCTGAAGAGCTGTCACCAGCTGACAATGCTGTTGAGGGCAAAGGCGGCATGCATGCTGACATGCACCAGCCAAATGGTGAAGAAGATGTTACGGAGCATGATGCCAATCATGATGATGGCACACACAGACAGCCGCAGCAGATACGTGACTTCATTCAGAAGCGGCATGGCGCTGTGCAGCATGCAAGCGCGTCAACGCAGCAGCGCTTGCATGATCGGCAAAGTGACAGTGCCCGCGACAGCAGCCATCATCAAGCTGTACATGGTGCTCATGTTGCAAGCACTGCAACTGAGAGTGTGGTCGGCCAAAGCCCTGTGCACAAAGTCACAAAGCAGCAACAAAGTGTTGACCATCATGGCACGCATGGTCACAGGTTGCTGGCTGATGGTCAGGAATGGCAAGCACATGCAGCCAGAGGCGTGCACAGGAGTAAACCCTCCCCTCAGATGTGTCAAAGCAAGAGTCATCAGCGTCTGTTACTCATGAGGGCACTTCATGTTTCTGCTCATAAGATGAAGCGGCAGCAAAAGCATGCAAGCCAATTGC
>JAABUP010001690.1_pt1 | contig 45752 bp, 63 predicted proteins | sample 5559201 | NCBI WGS metagenome assembly JAABUP01 (sample SAMN10711887, study PRJNA513373) | rock metagenome | isolation source: Antarctica rocks | place: Antarctica
TGAATGACTGCTTTTATTGTTGCTGTTGGATTGCAGATTCCAAACTACGCTTCTTGGCAGCAGGGCTCTGGCCGGCAGTCTGCTGCTTCCCACCAACTTGCTGGAAAGCAGGAACAAAGATGGTCTGTCTGTGAAGCAAGTCTTGCTGCAGCATGGCTACAACCCAACAGAGGACGTTGTCAGCAAAATTGCCCTTACAGCTGATCAGGTGAGCAGCTTGCTGCATACATAAACTAAGTCTAAGCCTGCAGCATGTCAGGAAAGAAAACTGCATATCCGCTTTTCCCCGACAATGAAGTTTGTGTCCACCTTACATGTTGGGCTGATTCCACAAAAACATCACAAGCAGAGGCAAGCATGATTGTCTGATGCTTTCTTCAACCCAGGCTCCCCCTCTATCCTCCCTTCAACCCCCCCCCTCCCACCCCCCTTGCCCCATCACCACAGGCCCTCACGCACCTGCCTCCCCGCCCCTTCACTCATGATAGTGCTTGCAACTACAGCTTTTGCAGCTCTGCACAGCTGCCCTTCATGTACGCCCAATTGCAGGGGCGTTACCGTTACGCCTTCACCCCACACAGCCATCAGAAGCAGTACAGCTTGTACAGCCACACAGCATGAGAACAATCTGTGACAGCGTAGACATGGGGCCATGCAGGTCAAGGCGTATGTTGAAGTGCATCTGGAGCAAGGGCCAGTCCTGGAAGCTGCCGGCAAGCCTCTAGGAGTTGTGTCGGCTATTGCTGGTCAGACACGTCTGTCCGTATCTGTCACCGGCACCCAGGTCTGTTCCATATGATCTTCTGTGACTGAACTTTGATGCATAAATGCTTGTTGCCTGACAAGCTTGCCTCCAGCACGGCATCAGCATACATGACGGCATGGTGCACCTTGACTGCAGTTGTACCATTCAATGTTGTGCAGAAATGGGTAATTCTGAAACAAAGCTTGTTTTTGCTGAAATGCTGCTGCCAACTTCATCAGCACAACAGCTTTATGCTGTCTATGATGACACATATGTTGCAAGCACAACACTCTTGAACATCTATGCAAACGCAGCACCACATAGCTGGTCCAATGCCAGAACCGCAATCACTCCTCATGGCAGCTCTGAAAGGCAAGCCAGCTCCTATCAAGCCAGTTGTTGCCTTTCAACACAGGGCCATGCAGGGACGGTGCCTATGGCAGTCAGGCGTGACCTCAGCAGCAGCAGAGGCCATAAACATGATAGAACAGCAATGTGGAGGGGGCCAGCTGGCTGGCATGATGCAGACCATGCCGCATGGCAAGCAGGCTGCTCAGTCTGTCTTGGACCCAAGCCTGGTGTGCACTGTGGGAACTCTATCTGTGTGGCCGGGCGCTAGCAACGTCATTGCTGGCTCTACCAACTTCTCTGTTGACATCAGGCAAGTTAATGCCTGCCTCAGAAAACACATGGTACACAGTCATCCACGTATCAATCTGTTTGCTTGTTTCCAAACATCAAACACTTCGTGGTTGAGTCTATAGATTGCACCTTTTGCCTGTTGGTTCATCAAATTCTTGTCATCTACCTCAGTCGGCGCACTCCTGTTGTCTGAAAACAGAACCACATTGATGCAGCTGAAGCAGGTACTACATGTGTTCAATACGCCTGATCCTGATCACACAGTGCTCAGCAAATCGGTTCTGTTTAGGAGTACTGGTCTGCCAAAAGCCTTGCTCAACCTTGCTTCCTTCTGACTTCTCAACACTTCACTCCACTGAGGTCCAGTGGCTGGCTGCATCAATACACTGTGTTCACAGTTGAAGCACTGGGGTCAGTGCTGTTGTCTAGCGGCCACAAACAGGTGATATCAGGTGTGTGTGTCCGTAGTCACTGGCATGAGTGCAAGTGTGCTTGCAGGGCTCAGAATGACGCCTTCAGGAATGATGTAGTCCGGGAAGTGATGAGCGGTGTTGACAGGATCTGTAGCAGGCGCAAACTTGGCTGCCTTGTACAGCGGGTCCATGATGCTGAGGCTGTGCAGTGCAGCCCTGCCCTAGTGCAAGGTCTTATTGATGCAGTCAAGGACTCTGAACAGGCAAGTATGCAGTTGTGTAAAGAGCATAACGACTATGACCAGTACTGCATTTCACATGCAGGCAAGTTTGCTGTTTGTGGTGCTCAACTGCAAGCTATGTGACAGCAGCAGCCAATGACTCAGGCCTGCAGTCACAGGTCTGCAACGAGATTCAGGAGGATGTGAACAGCTCAGGTTTGGCTTGTCATCAATCTGACACATGTTGGACTGTAGGTGTACAGCATGGCGCAACAAGCAGCTGGTTTGCAGGAAAGCAGTCCATCAAAGCATCCTCTTATCACAGACAGTAATGGCAAGGAGACTTGCACAACAGCTGAAAGTTCTGCTGTTGAACAGTGTCAGGGGGTGCCAGGTGAGCATTGAGTCTCCGAGTGCTTGCATCTGTCAGACTGCTCCCACCTTGCACAGCAGGTAAGTCAGCTGCGATGGAAGGATAGCTTGCTTAGCAACACAATGCTCAGAGTATGGGACTTCTTGGTGTGGCTTGGTGTGTGCCAATTGTAGTCGGGCACATGCTTGTGCTTGTATTTTGTACAGGAATGGCATCTCACATGCAGTTGCTATGTATGTCCATGTACAGCTTTCATCCATATTTTGATGATGAGCTATACAAGGCCCAGAAACTGACAGTGCGAGCATCAATGGCATGCTCTTGTGCCGCGTTGCTTGTCTGCTGCTTCACCATTGATGTCAGTCATCATTGGAGAAGTGTTAGCGGTGACCTGGATGCATAGCAGCACTCGGCAAGTGCAGCTTCCTGTCAAAAGACCCAGCAAGCTTTTAGTTTGTGTCATCTCCAGAGGCCTCAACCTGTGCTTGCAGGGCAACTAGGCTCCCAGCTGGATGAAACCCCTGTGCTGGTCAGCGGTGCTGGGCATGATGGTCTGGCCATGGCTGATCTCACAGAGGTACAACTTTTGGTTTTTATAGCATTTCCTTACCTACAGTGATGCTGCTAGTAGAGCACATGTACAGAACAGCGTGTAGCTTGAGTGTGCGCAGGAATTAGCAGACCTGTGCACGGTTGTTGCAAAACACCTGTCATAGTGAACATTGTGTCCTTGCTGCTACAGAATCAGCCAGCATACTATGGCCTGCATGCAGTCTTTGTGATGTCAGAAGTTGCATGAATAGCAGATCCAAAAAAACCATGCATGTGCAGTGACTGTATGTGAGTCAAGCCGAGTGTAATTGTTCATACTGAATTGCTGCTGTGCAGATTGGCATGCTGTTTGTGAGATGTCGTGGAGGAATTAGCCACTCACCTCTAGAGTATGTGTCTGACGAGGACATTGGCAGAGCTACAACAGTATTATTTACATTCCTAGCTACGTCACTACGATGACACCATTTCATACTGAATTTTGGCGGAATTTGCATTCATCCAGGCAAGCTGATCATGCAGCACCACTTCTGTTGTGACAGCCCTCATTCACATATTCACTCTGAACTGGAGTGCTGTAGCATTTGTGTTTATGCTTTGTGCAACTTGAACCTAGTGCACTACTACTCTGATGGGTTCAGGGCCAAAGTAACACTCAGCTGGGTTACAATCACCTCACGCACTTGCTGTGCTCATCTGTTCCATCAATTTTGATGCAAATGCCAGGGCCATGCAGCTACAATCTTTGTCAGTTTGATTGTAGTCACTGATGTACATCTTTGTTTGACTGATGACTAAGGTTGGAGCCCACGCATGTTAAGTGCTGTTTGATCTTGACCGTGACATTCACAAATCAGACGTGTTGTGTCCTATCAGCACAAAGACAGTCAGCTCAAATCTTGTGGATTTTATGCAGATCAACATGATCGTTAGTCTGAATTGTCTTGTCTATATCCTGCCACCAATCTTCTAGAAAGTGGTTGGCTAGAATCCTAAACCAAGGCGACCACAACAGTCCAGAGGTTGACTTCATCATAGACTTCAGCTGTGTGATGTTGACATACTTGTATGCATCGACTTCTTCTGGGTTGGGTGCAACATCCACATCAGCCTTGACAAAGAGTATGTAGTCTATTTCGTGCTCCCCCCATTCTGCTTTGGGGCCATATGTCTCCTCATCAGCAGCACAGTAGTGCAGCCTTGTGAGGAACTTGAAATCATCCAATGGTAGTTGGTGGGGAGAAATGCCAAGCTCATGGCCTAGCTTACGCACTGCTGCACGCTTTGCCCCCATGACTGCGCCACTGGCAACAGAAGAGGGGTCATCAACTTCCCCTGGGTTGTACCCATGCAAGGGGTGGCTGCAGCATGTATTGGTCCACACTTTAGGGAATGTGATCTTTGTGCTGGCCCGCTGCTGCAGCAGGAGCTGGTTCTGGGAGTTGAACAGGAAGACGCTGAAGGCTCTGTGCAGTCTTCCTTGCGGTTGCTGAGCATTGAACCTGTGGACGTCATATTTACTTGCGTGTCCAGTGATACAGTCATTGTCATCAACGACTATGCACTCGTCCTTGTACATCAGCTCCTGCTGTGATCCTTTTCCTGCAATCAAAGCAGTGGTATGTCAACAGCTGTGAGCACCTGATGGCTGAAAACTGACAGGACAGAGGACACACACCATCCCAGGCAGAGGCAGGCGGTGCCTGAGCCATGGCCGTAACGGAGGCAGCCTGATTGTGTGCTGGCTGACCAGCTTGACTCATAGAGTGAGGCATAGTCCGGAGTGGGTGGCTACCACGCCAATACCAAGACGCAAGGCTTCGTATTTGCCCTACAAGCAGTAAATTAGGTAAACTCAACACCAGTCAACGTCGCTTGCAACAGCGAACCACATGACAATCACCTCCTTGATGGCCAAAGGGAAGTGTCTGAACTGATCTGCCTACCGACTGCAGATTCATTAAGACATGTGATCACTGTCTGAATGTAGCCATGACACAATATCTAACAGCTCCAACAAGGAAATAGCTGCTCGCTGTCAGTGATTTGCGATGTCCACAATATCGTTGTATGGAGGACTGCAATGTACCTTGTCGAACCACCCTTTGACATTGGATGACTACAGCGTAGTGCAAGCAAAGTGTAGCACATGCGCGCAAAGAAGACGTATGCGACTCTGATCCTGATGCGCAATCAGCAAAACCACAACTTAACACAATCCGTTTCTGGCCGCACTGACACTCGCTATTCCGATCGTTTCATGCTACATCGCGCGTTTGACATCTCCTTTGCTGGGGATGTTGATGTGTCGAAAAGTGCACTGGCGTGTCCTTTGTGATGGTGCTAGCTTCAGACTATACTGGACCCGCAGCCTCATCAATCAGGCGATTGCAAGGCAATAAAGCGTTGAATTTGTTGGGTGCGTGCTGTTGATTCGCGTGACGAAACCAAGTTCTCCTCTCACCTATTGTGAAGACCTATCAACATCACCCTGCAGGAAGTTGCCCTCCTTCCCGCAAATTCCCTGCCATTTCACGTGAAGGCTTGCTAGATTGCAAGCATGGTCGAAGGCTCCCAACGTGCATGCCATTGGCTGCTCCACCGGTAATTCAGTGTACCTGCTTCATGCTGGTTTTAGGATATAAGCCGATATGTCAATAAGTAACTATAGCAGCGCTGAATGAGCACTTCACTGCTTGTGCAGGAGTCTGCATGCACATTGCATCATTCAAGGCTTTTGCCAGACCAATTGCCCAGCCTGGCTAGAACTGAACTTAGCGTTAACACAACTAGAGAGCTGCTCAGTGCCTGGGTGGCTACAGAGAAGCAGCCAGATGTGATAGATGTCCTGACTCAGCAGCTGGCAGAGCAGCATATCCCCCTAACACTGCCATATATGCCTCTCGTTTCCAATTTCCAGCCCGGATCCACTAGCAGCAAAACTGCTGCAAATGCACCTAATGTCAGACAAGCTCTGCTTGACAGATTCTTGGCAGATGCTGCATCTCCATGCAAAGCAACATCAGACAGCACTGAAAAGCTTAATCAACAGGTTGCACACAGCTTGTTTGTGGACGTGCACACAGCAGCAGAGCTGGACACAGCCTCCCATCCTTTTCCACTCTCAGGCACTGCACCAGAGACGCTGTCTTTGCTAAGCTCACAACTGCCAGCCATACAAGCATACCTTCAACATGACTGCGGCTGGCATTGTGACAGAGCCAGCAGTGTGCCATCCAGCTGCAACAGGTGTTGCTCTGCCATCTGTCAATCAGCTGAGATACTGGTGCTGAAAAGCAGTAAGGGGCAGACTTGGAAAGGGCTTGCGCTGCGCCAGGCCTTTATGGGCAGAGACGCAGCGCACAGGGATGATGAAGCCTCTGTGCAGGATGCAGCAGGAGGTGGGGGCCTGCTGCATGGGGGTGCAGAGGATGGGGGTGCAGGAGGGGGTCCCAGCAGGTGGTTTGCTTTGCTCCTGCCAGTGTGGGTGGCTGCTCCTAGCAGATAGCGCTCACATGCATTCAGGCCAACTGCAATGCCTGCGCATGTCATTGCTGATGCAATGCATTTTGGTTGGCCTGCACCGCTTGCTTGCACTGTTTTGGCAGACGTGCTCTGCTGATTTTCAGTGTGCACATGGCTGAACAATGCAGATGAAGCAGCAACATGTAACCAGTTGTATGTCATGACTGCAGAGGCTGGGGTGGGGCAGCTGGTGAGGATGGGGATGCTGAAGAAGATGAAGATGAGGACGATGATGATGAGGATGAAGATCAAGAAGACGATGATCAGCAAAATGATGATGATAATGACAGTTCATCTGATGCATCTTCATCATGTTGTTCTCACCTCAAAGGCGACTGGACCACCCGCAGTGAAGTTGCTGAAGCTGCTGTACGCCAGCTGGAATCTTGTCTATCGGCAAAGGTCTTTTCTCTGCCTGACAATCGCAGCAGTTGGTTGCATAGAATTCCTGTCAGGCAGGTCACAGGGCTTCATAGCAGCCAGATGCCATTAGACAGCAATCTGACTACTGAAGAATTCGGATTGTCATGTATCAGCAGACCAGACATGCCAGTCGTACAGTACGCACGCATTATCGGCGCTGTGCGTCTGCAGCATCACAGCCCACACTGCTTGCCTAGCAAAAGTCTTTCGCCGCGGTTTTTCCCAATAGCTAAGCGCTCGCATCAAAAACAAGAGTCTTGTGCTTGGGAGGCAATTCCTAATTTTGCTATTAGATTTTGCATCAACATGCTGGGGTCCAGCTTGTGATAATCAACTTTTGTATGCTGCTTGTGGAGTGTTGACATTGAAGCTGATGTAGTGTTCTGGGTGATTTGTGTATGTGATTGTTTGAAGTAGCTATAGTGTCTATCAGCAAGAAACGCTTTCTCGCTCCTGCCTTGTTTTGCACCTGTTGCGTATCTGGTGTGTGCGCTGGTCAACCTGACTGGCATGATCTGAGGCTTTTGCTTTTCTGTATAAATTCGAATTTGCATAGAACTACATAGTTTGTGGTGCAGCTGATTTGCTGTTACCCTTGTGTACTGACGACAGGCAACACCTGAGCAGCTGTGCGAACTGGGAGCAGTGGTACGTGCAGCTCGCCATTCACTTTTACAAACTTACAGTGCGTTTCAGTAATTACTCATTGCGTATAGCACAGCTCTCACAGATATTATCATAACACAAGAACAACTATAGTGCGCTGAAATACAACATATCAGATGTTTACATGCCGTTTGCATCTATGAGCTGGCTCTGAAATATTGTACATTGGGTACAATCAGTGAAACGAAATTCAAACCATTCAGCCTCTCACATCATATTCTACACCAGGCTCAAAATAAATTCAAGACAGCATCAACACATCAGGCATTTACTTTCACTACATCAGTTCTACTCACACGCCAGGTTCAAATGCCTCGATTCCAGCTGGCACATTTTGCAGTGAACAGGCTGAAACTGTGCGTCGTGCTTCTCTTGCTTGTATTTGCTGTCCCTGAAGCCTGACTGCAACATACAACTCTAGCTACAGTACAAACAAAATTGGTGTGACAATCCTGTTCATGAACACCTAGCAAATATGGCCTGCAAGCCATGCCATTCAACAGTTTGATCAAGTTTGGGAGGACTCTGTACTACTGACGCACACACAAGGCTAGAGAGTGCCTTCAGGCACAGCAACATGAAGCTCAAAAATCTTTGAAGGCAGCCTGGCCCTCAATGCACTTCGCAGCTGCAATCGCCATCTGCTTGAAGACCTTACAGCTGTTTGCTGTCTGTACTGTACATTTGAAGGCAGGTGCAGCTGCTAAGCAATACTGCTGCGGAACCTGGCTGGGCGCTGAAGGGAAATCTGCCGCTCCTGTTTCAGGGCGCAATGGATAATGTTAAGGGGAGCTCTCATAGGCTGTTGCTGCGGATCAGCTCACAAAACTCATAGTAGTCCATGCCATCAATTTTCTTCTCTGCATACTTTTGCCTTGGCGGCTTGCCATCCTTTGGAGGCGTAGCAGCCTGTACATGTCTTGCTACTGCAGGGGTGAAGTGGTTTTGATATGCCCGGTCTGCCTGAGGAATGGCCATTCCAGCACTTCTGCCTGCCTTCATGCCTGTGACACAAGGCAACACAGAATGTTGAGATACTACTCGTTTATACTACTCGTTCGCCTTATGAACACCAGGAACAAAACAACCAGGCACTGCGTCCCGACGAAGATTGCGAAGGGCCATAACAGGAGAGACAGAATGTGGAGACAGAAAGCTGCGCCAGGCTCTCAGGTGCAGGTGTGAGAGATCATGTTGCGGGTGTGAAAAGGCACAACGCCACTTGATTTCATTCCGCACCTTTGGCCTGCTGGTCACAGTCGCCTTCGGAAGAGCTGGACGAATCCGAGCTTCCACGGCTGCCGAAGCTGGTACTGTGACCAAGACTGCGTCGAGACCAAGAGCTCTGTGCAGGCTGGGCAGGAAGAGATTGTGAATGGACGTCTTCGCCGTGAACTGCAGTGTCAGAAAGGGTCAGCGTGAGGCAACCATTAGGTCACAATCGACTCTTTTATTGTCAGCTATAGCTCATACAAGCAAAATGCACAGCTTGGTTCCACTCTGGCGACATCACTCACGTTCTTCTTGTCCACACCCCATGCTGAAATCACTAAAGCTAGGAGAACTCGGCATTGAAAGGGATCCCTTTGTGCTTCCATCTGACTGGCGATCAGAAGTGCTGCGAAGCAGTGTCCGCAGCATGGTGGACATGCAACGGTCTTCGTTCACGTCGAACGTCTTCAAATCAGTTCTGTTGGTGTCCACGGCGAACTAGCGCTCTTGCTTTCTGGCGGAAGAAGTAGAGACTGCCTTTTGTTATCCATACTACTTGAGAATCCAGCAGACATCTCGTCAGCATCCCGTCATCTCGTCCGCGTAGGACGCTCGGCACGTGCTGCAAAAAGGCCTGCAACTTGTTTTCTTAGTGGTGAATCCGATGACTAGTTCCCGAAACAGCAAAGCTCGGTAAACTGTTGGGATCAGTGTGTACGTATGGAGTTGTCCTGCAATGTCAGAGATCAGTGCAAGCGTTGGCATCCAGCCTTTGCTGTAAGATACAATTTTGGCATCAATTGACTGCAAACTCAATGTTGCAGAACAACACCACTGACCATATCATTTACAAGACAATAATGACAGCGTGTTCATTCATCTGAGTGTAAACACACCCCACTGGGCCAAGCACACCTGATTTGGGGGCCATCGAATTGCTTGCACCCGTTTGCCTGACAAAAACCCTAACCAACAGAAATCGAGTACATAGAATCATGCAGCAACAATTGCCCACAGTCACAAAGCATCGTTGCTGCCATGAGGATCACAATCAGGTCATGTCTTTACAGTTGCACAACCAAAGATCAGTCGAACATGTCTCCCTCTACGAATCTTGCTACAGCTGCAGCTTGCATGCCCCGTCTGTCTCACAAGCATCTCAACACGGTCACTTATGTCAGTCCAGTAAACACAGATCATGTATATCTTCAGGACCCATGCCCTTGACCGTACTGGTCATGACTGCTGCCATTTACCCCTCATGGCCTGCATCATGCATGTGAGCACTAAGCACAGTGAACAGACACATGCAGTGCAAGACAGCCTGCTGCCATCGAGCATATGATAATGCAACAAGGTGCATGTGCCATTGCTGTGTGAAACAGCCAATGAGCACAAAAAGTTTACCAGCATACTCAGTGCTGCCAACCAAACCTCAAGCGGGACGCGTACAGGTCAATATGCCAGTGTTTATTTTAGTCCAAATACCTAAAAGTATGACACCTCTTGTGCAAAACACAGCCATGCTGTAGGTCAAGCTGTGCATCACAGCGCATAATGGCTGTCAACACAAAACAATACCTGTGGAGAGCCTCATTTGTGTCAAGAGATTGCAACGCCTCAACGCTCTCTAGTGCAGCAGAAACGCACAGCCCAATGGCCCAGAGTGCACGTGCAAAGCATTTTCAGGGCACAAACACCATGCCAGCTGCAGCCGGTCCCACCAAGCGATGCCACTCTGCCAGCTGCCTTCTCAGCTGTTTGCGTGTTTCCTGTCCAACAAAACAATGACTAAGTACAACTCTGCCTAGTCACTCACTGCAAGGGATGCAATGCACAATGTGCTGCTTGCGACGCTGGACAGAACACCAGCACAGGTGCAACAGTACATTGCAAACAGGCATGGTGCCACTCACAAGCCCAGCTGTTTGCATCAAGCAAAGTTTTGCTGCAAGTCTGGAAGACTGAACAGGCATACTTCAGACAAGAACGCCCAGCACAGAGTCCAACGTGAACACATACCTCTGACACGCCAAAGTCTTCCATGTCGCCAAAGCGCATCAACTGGTAAGGTGACTCAAGATCGTGCCAGTACACCAGACTAGCTAACATTGCCTCATCACCAACTTTGGCGTTACTCAGCTTAGCACTGTCGCTGTTCTGTTGAGTTTCAGCAGTGATGTTGTGTTGAGTGCCCGGACCTTCTGCAGCACCAGGTACATCTGACAGCACCTGGTACTCCTCCTCCTGTGCAACAGACCATTCATTGTGTAATAAGCAATTGGAAAAAGCATGAGACCTGTTGGGTGTTGCTCACTGTGAGATTACTGCAAATGCGGATGGTGGCAACAGGCAAGTGTCACATCAGTTGGTTAGTTGCCGTGAGACCAACAAGGTTTGCCAACATGCTTGCATGCAGTGCCACACTCAAAGTCATGCGTTGCTGCATGCGGTACCCACAACTGCAGATCAAGCCGACTTACATTAAGAGCAGCTTTCACGTGCTCAAAGGGAATCCAGGTCAAGCGCTCAGGACATAGCAGGTCTGATGGATGGTAGTCTGCCTTGTAGCGCATCTTGTGGCAGCTGTGGATGTAGAAGCCCATGTAGTAGTAGTGCAGGGCAGGGCAGGTTTGCGCAGCCCTCTGCACCCATTCTGCCTCCTTCAATGCTGAGAACTTGCCGGGTGCCAGCGCAGCATAGTCACTGTCCCAGAAGAAGTACTTGCTCGACAGGGCATGTGGCAAGACATCTAGTACACCCACCGCTATGAGCTTTCCTGCAAGCAAATTAGTGCAACATCAGTGTGCCGAGCTTCTTTTGCACAGTTTTTGTGTTGCTACTTTGTTGAGTGAAGCGTATGAAGGCGTCAACATGCCAGAGAGTCAGAAAGTGCAAGTACAAGGACAACAAACCTCAAAGGTTGGGTGAGTAAGTAAGCCAGTGGGTGAGTGAGTAAGTGAGACTGGTTGAGTAATTTCGTAAATGAGTGAGTGAGTGCTTAAGTCTGCGTGCTGGCGCTGATAAAGGCAATGATTCAACTGGTGCAAGTGGCCTGCCTACCATCTAGCCAACACTGCTGATGGAAAGAGCCCAAGCCACACGGAGGACTATGGCCAGGGGGCCAGGCATCAGCTGGGGTCGACTTGAAAGGGGAATCTATCAAGAAGCGCTTGAAGGACTGCTTGGTCACCTGTACGATGCCGGCACGACTTTGCAGGAAAAAATGCCAACATGCAGAGTCTGTGATGCAGCACAAACACTTGTGGTGGTCAAGCACAAAACAACGAGGTCTGGCAAGGGCATGGAAGGGCATGGGAGGGGAGGGGAGGGCTGACCTTGTGCGGATCATCATGGTGGTTGGACACCTGATACTTGAGGTACAGAGGGAACTCTACATCCACAAGCTCTGGACCAGCGGGCACCATCTTGATTTCCAAATGCCGTGCTGGTCCAGACCTCTGGCTGTGGTCACTGCCGGCCCCTCTCATGGCTGTTGCACAAGATAGCCCTGCCTGTTGACTGTGCCCATTGCTACCTTCACTGTTAGGCCTCTCATGGGCAAGCTCTGCCTGTGGAGCCTGCCCATTGCTGCTAGCACTGGGCAATCTCATAGGGGGATGCTTGCCCTTGCTGCCACCACTGTTGGACCTCAAAGGAGAAACTGCCTGCTGATTGTCCTGGTTGCCTTCTGCAGACAAAGGCACATCAGCAGAGGCTTCTGCCTGCTGAGGACTGTCCTTGCTGCTGCTTGTCGTAGCCTTCTGTACAGTTGTTTTAGCACGTTGACTGTTGACAGCATCGCTGCTTGCTGCAGCCCCTGCAGTTGCCTGCTCGCTGACCAACTGCTGAGAAGAAGAGACGCTGTTCTGCTGATCAGAAAGGGCTGACTTGAGACTGAGACTCAACGCTGCTCCAGCCCACATGTGAGTGATGCTGTTTGTTGGACTGCTGTCCAAGACAGCGGCAGCTGCATCGTCTTCGCCTCCCTCCACAACCTGGCTGCCACTTCCTGATTGAGCATTATCAGCTTGTGCACCATCTGTCCTGAGTAGGTGCAGTGCAGAGCTGGTCACCTGTTGACTGCTGCTGCGTGTGGGCAGTTGCGTCTGAACAAGGGCAGGTGAGTGTGTGTGCATCGCCTGTGGGCAAACTGATGCTGACTCTGTAACTGGGTCTGCGTGGAAATTGAGGTGACCATTCAGGACCTGTGCAGTCCAGCTGCCATGTGCAGCTATCCACGATGACTCTCTGAACCTGCACAGCAAACAAAAATGTGAGACACATTTGATGCACTGTTCCAGGCAGCTACGTAGAAGTTGTGCAGCTTGCTAACAGAAGACCGGAGCAGCAAACCTTAATGCAATGCAGTCAAAATTTTACGTGATATAGTGGGTGTTGATGATGGGTTTAGCACAACACACACGACTCTGCAGAGAGAAACTACAGGGCTGCTGCTGTTGTTACAGCATGTGTTCTTTACGCCACCACGGTTGTTTCACTCAAGTGTGATGTGCATCAACATTGAGCAATATAGAGGGTCACGCAGTAAAAAGACACAGGTGTAAAGCTGCAGGGCTGCCATGTGGTTGAGAGGTCGCTTATTTGAGCGCCACAGCATTCTTGCGGGACGTTTCTTTTGTTCTTGAAACATTTATCACAGTTTCAAGAACAGAAGAAACGTGCTGCGAGAAATGCTGTTGGCCTTCTAGAAAGCTCGGCTGTCCATGCCCAGAAGCCCTGCGCCTAATGCACAAGACAGGGCACTGCAAGCTTCAGGAGCAAGAGCTCTTACTCGAGAGTGCCACTTACTCAAGATTGGTGGCATGGATCTTTGTTCCCTTTGCATCAGCACTGTAAAAGCTATCAACAGTGCTGATGCAAGTCGGTATTGTCGATAAAAAAGGTGAAAAAGATCCAAAAATACATAAAACAAGAGAGGAAATAAAGAGAAACAATGAACGCCTGATGCAAGTCAGTATTGCATGCCTGGAAGTAGCCTTCCTGCAAGAGGCATATGCTCCCTAGACGTACCTACCTCCTGCGTGCCAGGCGCATGCATACAACATAATAATGATCTCCAAAAGGAGGTGTATGCAGATGCACTTGGCTGCTATGGGTGAACTGATGCAAGGGTTGGCAGTTCAAAACATACATTTCTTGTTTAGATGCAATCCTAAAGGAACCGTCCTGCAACACACACAGGATGGATCCCTCAGAAAGACCTCTAAAACAAGACTGGCACTATCTTTGCAGCATGCCACCTCATCAGCTGTGCCGTGCATTGCAGTGCCCAAAGAGGCGTTTGTTCCAAATGAATTGCAGCACTTGTACATCCAACATTCCTCACTGTGGCTCATGTATACGGCCATCAGACCACATTGTCTGCTTGTGATACAGGTATGTCAATCCTGTACAACAACTTTTGCACATGAAAGTTGGCAGACCAAATGCACCTCATCTCTTACTGGGGAAAGTCTGCAAGAGTGCAATTGGCAGCTTCAAGTTTGAAAAGGTCTGTGTTTTACACAAGCACCATGTCACTCACCTCAAGAAGCATGATCGATTTCACAGATAGGCATTGGCAGGGCTGCAGCATATACAGTGTAGGGGTGACAGATTGTTTCAAGTTTGTCAAATCTTGCCTAACATATCTTTGGCGACTGTGTTTTCGACAATTTGCCAATACTCTGCGTATCACACGTCGAGTGTAGGATCTGAGCATTACATGTTGAATATTACGCAGGCTGTGACCCTAAGCATTGGCAGCATCAGGCTTGAGACTACCATTCAAAGCACAGACTCAGGTGAGACTGGACCAGCATGTGAGGTGCAAAAGCCTGCAGAACCATCTCTAATCTGGCTACCACACTTTGTTGCTCAGGTTGATGACTTACAAGGCTGACAGGGTACCTACACTGTCAGAGCAAGGCAGAGTCTTGTTGCTGGGCATGGGTTTGACAACAGCAGACTTGAGTTCCTCAGATGTGCAATCGCAAACTGTGTGCAATCGCAAACACTCAAATCTGTTGTTCCCAAACCCATGACCACCAAAAAGGCTCTGCCTTGTTCTGACAGTGTTGCTTGTTGAAAAGTCGAAATATCCCTGAACCCTGGTGGATCTGGTGGCCCCAGCCAGCGAAACAGAGGGTGTTTGGAGCACTGCCATGGCTGCCATAAAACAATAATCACAAACGTGCTCAAATTGATCCATGATTTGCAGATGTTGACAGGTAGGACGTGGCTTTTGTGACATGGTCTTCGGCAGTGCCAAAATTTATCTGCAACAAGGTCTATGCCAGTCTGTCCATGAGAATAAATGACCAGTTGTACCTGTTTAGGATTCATGAAAAGGTTGCAATTTGTATGAATGTATGAGCACAGGTGTCGCTGCCTCAGCAAGAGCTTGTCATGTCATGGGCAGCGCCAACATTTCCCGGTTTCAGCAAACATGACCAGACAGAGAAACTTTCTGTTTACTCGTGTGGCATAGCTTACCATGTTACTGTCAGTGCTGCACCATGCAACACGGCGGACATCACTGCACATGTTCACAACTGGGCAGATGCAGGCATGGAATCAGCAACCATCAGAGCATATTCGGTGCATTGTCCTTATCGCACTGACTGTTGCTGCTCATGCCAGCGCATGTTGTGGCTGTGCCTACTTGACCCTAGGGGAAGACGCATGTTTAGTGAATGAATAAAGTGATTGCCAGCACAGCCATAGTCATGCATTGGCAACCAGTCTCCCGCACGCTACTGGCTTTGCTTACTGTGGGCCACCGCGCGCATGTAAAAGCCCACTTGTCATCAATGCTGGGTAACATCCAGACAGCAGCTGCAGGATTGTCAGATGTGGCTTCACAGCCTATGACTGCAGCCATACTGAACACCACATTGGCTATGCGGTCAGGATGCTCATGACTCATCTGAGGTGTGGAACTTCTTTGTCATCGCTTCATGGACAAAGGCTTGTGCCTCTGGTCAAAGTAGTCTGTGCATGCACATTTATGCAAGGTTGCCGGGGCATCTACTGTGTGTCTGTGCACCACTGTTAACAATAGTTTTTACATCCACTGTTACACCACAACCACAACTCATGCAGCCATATTGGTGATGCATCAAATGCATAAAATCGATTCAAGTTGTGTGATGTTGTGATAAACAAGCCGGGCAAATCAAGTTGATGTGCAGGAGCTGGTCAACCAGCGTGGGCACCGATGCAGTTACTTATTCTTGACCGGAAAGCAAGACGCTTCAGAAGGAAAGCAAGACAGTTGAGACCGAAAACAAGACGCTTGAGAAGGAGCCCCATTTGATGCAGCTATAGACTGATACGCTAAGCAGCCATGAATTCACACTGCACATGCACCCAATGCAGGGTGCTCGTTGTGATTTGAAGTGCTTGTCAAAGCCAGCATCGGCCTTGATGGACCATTCAACGTCAGAGCTTCACCATGCATACATGGCATAATGTATCTAGCTTCACTTGTCTAGGCATTTCACCAGACCAAGGGCAGACTGTAACGCGCACTGATGACTTGCAACCTTTTTCTCTTTATCAGTCTGTAGGGTGTGTTTCTGAGCAGCGGTGCCAGCTTTCAAACTACTTTTCAAAATGCATCGAGGTTGCTGCGCACAGCATGTGTGATAAAGATAATAATAATAATAATAACGATAATAATTAAAACGCTTTCCAGCTCATGATGAGCTAGGTACGTGCAGGACAAGTCTTGTCTCTCCAGAGCAGCCTGTCTTGTGCATCCCTGTAAGGCCTACTAATACGACAGTTTTGACAATCACGTAATGCAACATCATTGAAACTAGACCTAGGGCGGCCAGGTGGGCGAAGCCCCTTGACTTCACCAAACAAAAGCTTCTTAGGCAATCTATCGTTAGGCATCCTGAAAACATGACCTAGCCACCTGAGTCTTTTGCCTTGCAGCTGAGACTCCACGGATAGGGTGTTGCACCTATTCAGTATGACAACATTGTGATAAAGATGTCACACAATAACGAGCAGTGGAGTGTACATGCGGCGTCGCAGCAAAAGGGTCTGCAGTTGTTGTGTGACCATCGTATCCCAGTATTTGACAACCTCCTGCCTGACTTGAAGTCAAGCTCCCTGGGTTCCTGAAAAGTGCGAGAAGTGTTCACTGCATCATTGAGTAGAAACTTCAGTCTGGAGTACAAACAGAACCCAGGCTGGACACCCATTGCTGACTTGCCACTGGACCTCCCTTTGGGGGCACTGTAAAGGCACTTTCAAAGGGATGTACTACTGGCAAGTCAGCAATGGGTGTCCAGCAAACAGATACATCCAGGAGCTGATAGAGAAGGTATAACACACTTTGCTGCCGTGTTATGTGTTGACACTTTCTCCTTGCACAGACTGTGCGCTGCAGATGCAGGCTCCAGTCATTCTGCCGGGACTATAGCTTCCATTGCGTCAAGACGTACACAACATCAGCCAGTTACAAGTGCTATCGTGAAAGTGACAGACTGCCAGCTAGAATTGACCAGCTGCTGGCAAAGGAGCAAAGAATCGCTTCTTTGCTTGGGATTTGTGTAGTGGTATTGGAAGCCTGTGACCTCAGGGTGTCTTCTGTATGTCTGAAAAATTCATTCACATCCAGAAATGTGCTTGATATGACAGCAATGCCCATCCATGAGTTGGCAGTGGGGCAGCTGCAGCCTGTGCTCATCAGGCTGACAGATGGTGATGTAGGCTTGAAGAGGTTCACTGGTACATCAGGTCCCACCACTCTGGCCAACTTGTGGATTGGTTTGCTGTCATCATCAAGCATATCTCTGGATGTGATTGACAGTCATTCATATTCAAAGACCTGTGTGATGATGACAGCACATCAGTTCATGAGTCGGCAGTGGGACACGTGGCCTGTGCTCATCATGATGATAATTGGTCATGTATGTTTGAAGACTGTCATCGGTACATCAGGTCCCACCACTCTGGCCAACTCGTGGATTGGTATGCTGTCGTCATCAAGCATATTGCTGAACCTGATGATGACAGCATACCAAGCCACCGGTTGGCCAGAGTGGTCGGGCCTGATGTGCCAGTCAAAGCCTTCAAGCATACACAACCACTTTTCAGCCTGATGAGCACGGGCCAAAGCTGTCCCAGCCCTGAAAGCCATTCAGCTGACCACAAAGCGTCATTTATTTAGGCATCCTGTGTGTCACAAACTCCTGTTCCTGAGTCGACAAGTTCTGGCCAACAACAGCTGTTCTGATTAGGGCAAAACACTCGTTTGAGAAGATCTTGCTGCAAGCCTTGCACATTAATCATGAGCCCTTGCAAAATGCTGAGGTTGATACAAACCCCTTGGGCTTGGGAAGGATACCGTGACGTAAGTTACAAACTGACATCTCGTGTGCGTCCAAGTACAAAGCCTGGCAATAAATGGGTAATTTTGGTTGTCTACCATTTGCTGACGCACTTTGATAAATGACTAATCATGTTTGCTGTTGGTCACTGTTTCAAGATACTTTAGCAGGCGAAGCTGCACAGCATGTTTCTGAGTACCAGATGCACAGCCATGCTGGGATGAGAGTGGCAGCTGATCCTACAGAGCCATGCTGCACAGTGCCAGGATGTCTAAGAGTTGTCCTGTTTACAACAGTCACCAAGCCTGTGGCAGTGCGTGACAGAGCTAGAGTATGTGCAAGTCTTCATTGGACAGCCCAACCATTCTCATGCCTGTTTGGCTAAATCTGGGCTACTCACCAAAGACTTGCACGCCATCTTCGCTCTGTCACACACTGCTTCTGGCTTGTAGAGTGTGCAGTTCTTTTCTGGCTCTCGGTGTTGCTGCTGTCTGTATTATTGATACGGTCTTTAAGGCACACATCATCCTATGCAGGCAGGGTTGTAGCTTGCACAAGATGACCAGTGTGTAAGTGCATGCATTCTTGCGATGATATTTGAAGCATGTTGCTGTTTGCCAACCAAAGCTAAGTAGATGTCAGGTATGCATCACCCTTGTTTTGAAGTCCACACTGCAGACCTGTTTTCCAGACCCATAGGCTAAATGGCTGTCCTACTGGGGGTCAAACAGTATACTTGCACAGGTGCTGTACCTCTCTGACAGTGCCTACATCAGCCTCTTGTGCATTGATATGCAGCCTTGTTGACACAGCACTGGTGGGTGTGATGCAGCAATAAAGCTGCTGCTCATGTTAGCTGATCCTCAAATGCAGGCAAACACAATGTGAAAGTAGCAAATTAGTTGCAGTAATTTGCAAATTCAGTGCTGCTGTATGTGGACAATAGTGAGCTCTACAAAGCTGTGTGTGGGAGCAACATATCCCAACTGCTTGCATATACTGATGGACTGCTGGCTCCATTGAGGTGAAGTCAGCTTGGGTCAAGAAAAAGCTCTACGAGAAACAAATTGAAGCGGATTTCTGTATATTGCGCACCAGTATGACCCCCTGCATAATGGGCAATTACAATACGCAGTATTCTCCAATATCAGTCCAGCAAGGTAAGTGTTGCAACAAAAATACGTGAATATTACATATATCAATTAATTTGTTTGAAGTTGATTCATGCGTTACAGGGGCTGAGCAAGCTTTTCCTCCTCACTGTCCCACTCAATGTACTCCTCATCATACTCATACGCTAATGTGTGTGTTCTGCAATCTCCGTCTGTTCAAGCGTGTTCAGTCTGCAATCTCTGCAGACTCAGGCCAGAACACGATAGAGAAGATGAAGATTGCAGAAGACATACACTAGATCATTAGCACGTGAGGCTTGTCTGAAGTTGCCACGAGCAGCTTCAGGATCAGAGTCACTGTGCTGCAGTTGTTTGTCCAGCTCTGCCGCATTTTGCAATTTGGCAACTTAGCTCAACTGCTACTCTTTCAGAGCTGCTTCAGCCTCAGCCCCTGTTACACCTTTGCACTTGATAATGTCAATGCCTCTCAACAGGTGTGCATGAATGCGGGTTGCACCACCTCTCAAGGCTGTATCACATTAGCCACACTTCACACTAGGGTCACCAACTCGATTGCCCTGAGCATCAACCGGCTGGTCAATCATAACAACGTGGTTCCACTCTAAACCCTTGATTGTCTTCACAGCGTGCTCAGACATGGTTGCAATGGTAATAGGATGCTGTACCAACCTGCTGCGTGACCTAACTGCCGGGTGTTAGTTACGGCTAGTTACGGTTAGGCGTCAGTTGTATATGAACGTATTTGACCGTTTCAGTCTGTGATAACTCCCTGTTCTGGAGGTTGATAAAATTCTGAAAGCCCTGCGTCAGCATTTGGGCGGCGCCCATGACTATGCCCCACATTGTCCTAGGGCAGCCCCTACTGTTGGGGTTGTCGCATGCACATACCATCATTGGTTCAAGCCTTTTAGCCAGCGTAGACAGTACTGTCAGCTACCCGTTTCTGGTAGGCGCATGCAGCAATTTTTGCGGTTTAGACTTGGTTCTCACTAGTTGCCAGTTGTGCTTGGCCGTTTTGCTGGGGGCCAGCTTGTTGCCAGGGCTAGTAGGGTGTGCACACATTGTGGTGGCGTGGCTGTTGCAGATGAATTGCACATGTTTTTTGAATGTCCAGCTCTCCACACACTTAGGCAGCAGAATGCTCCTTTGTTCTCCATGGACACCGACACCGTAGGGTCCTCTTTTGCACAAAAAGATCATCTGCAAGTTTGTCCTAAGCTGTCTTGATTCCTTCCAGATTTGACCTTTGTCTTCTTCTATGTGTGATCAGACTTGTTGGCTGGCTAAAGCATTGTAATCTCTCTCTCTCTCTTCATACGTTGTATTGTTCCGTTTTACTACCGCCAAAACCATATTGGGTAACAATGTTGCGCACTTTTGGCACTTCATACATGTCACATCACAGGTGTGCTAGCCGCTGCTAGGTTCCTACTAGCTGTGCCTGGGCAGCCCGGTATAATACTTGGCTTCTCATTAAATTGACGCCGAAAGGTGTAATCTTTTCTTTTCCTTTTGCTACTAGCTGTGCATAAACCTAGTTTTGCATGCCAGAATCTACTGACGCTAGACACTGAGATGCACCCCAGGGGTGTGCGCTGACAGGGTGAGTGCCATAGACGCATTGGCAAGGACGTCGTGCATGAATGCCATCCAACACAGAACTCTTTGGGCTGTGATCGTAATAAAGTTTGGGATTCAGAAGGGTGACATGTCAGCACGAGACTGACCTGACATTGACTGCAGCAGCAAGGGTGGCAGTCACGGTGTCGACGCTTGGCGCTTTGGCTTCATGGGCTTTGTGGTAGCCTCCAGCCAGCACTTGAGCAATTGGGCTTGTCATCTTTACTCCTGCTGGCAGCTTCTTAGCCTGCTTTTCTGAAGGAATGCTGACCTTTGCCTGCACAGCGAGGGGTGTCATCACCCAACAGAGGGGTATACATACTTGGGTTTTGAGGTCACTCCCGTTATGAACTGCACTACATGCCAACTTGATAAGATGATCAACAGATGTAACTCCAAGGAGACACTCATCATCAGCCAGCTATGCATTGACAGCAAAGCCCTACCACACTAGTCAGGATGGTGAGTGGGGTGACACAGCCGTTCTGCATCGACTGACATTCAGTGCTTGTGCAAGCCTTGTTGAGCACAGAGGCTGCAAAGCTGAACACTTTGAGGTTGCCATGATGACACTGTTACCAGCCTGTTCTACAATTCAATAGGCACAGCCAAGCACAGCTGCAAGATATGCTCTCACCAAACCCACCTGTGCATTGTTCAAAGTAGGCAGCTGTCCTGACTGCATGCAAGCTTCGACAACATCTGAGAGAAGACTCTGGATTGGAAACACTGCAACTTCTGGGAAGTGCTGTCGGTTGTCCTGAGCACGCAGCTGTAGCACAGCAGGCGGTTGCTGCCTTTGATGTGTCAAGACAGCTGCCTCAGTGTTGCACTGGGGTTCTGGCTGGCCCTTGTGGCTTGTCTTCTGCCTTCAGGCGGCATTCACACTGATGGGCAACCTTTGTAAGGCAAAGGACCATGCCACAAAGGCAAACAGATCGCATGACAAAACCTAAACCACTTTGTATGGTGCACGCGCAACGGTCAGCAGAAATGGCAAAGATTTGAGTCTGGGATGTTGATGGCAGGGACAAACGAGCATCTGCAGTGATTGGCAAATGCAGACATGGCAGTTGTACTTGACAGCATATTACAATCAAGCAGCACAAGTCGTGCATCACGACTCAAGCAGCACAACACCTTTTGTCAGAAAAGCCCTGATTGAGGTTGATGCTCCTATCCGAATGATCCTGCAACATAGTTCAGATGTAAGTATTGCTGTACTGTGATCATTGTCAGGTTTTGAATTGAAAGTGTCAGTTTGCCCCCATTCAAACTGCATGCTTTTGAGCATTGAGACCAAAGGGTGACTCAAAGCAATAGACATCTACCAGCAGGTGCACTACACTTGGGTATGCTGGTGCATTGTCACATGTGCATTGCTGGGTGTACCATGTGTCATGTCAAAGATGTCAGTACGTGCAGTGAAAAAAGAGATACATACTGACCTTGTAATCGGCATCCTCGCTTGCAGTCAGAGGGCCCCCAGCAAGAAACCTGTCCCACTTTCTCAGCACACGTTTTTGTGCCTGCACTCAGGCACAAATGGGATGCTGAGCACATCCTAGCATCATATAGGCAAGCAAAGGGCAAATGAATAAGACAGCACCTTATTTGGCTGGAAGTTATGAACATCAAGGCGAATTGGGTACTGTGGACAGCAAGTCTGCTGCATGTTTGGCTTGTACAGGTAGCAGCCAGACCGTCTCCAACCTCTGTCAATCTACAAACCCACAAACAAGCTTCACTGATGAAGCATGATGGTCTATTGCTGATGATTTGACTATAGAAAACATCATCTCTCACCAGCTCTTGGTACTGGTCTACAGTGAGACTGTGACACCACATTCCGGATGAAAGGCTGGTAGCGCCGTTGGAGTGGCAGTACCCACATGTTGATGCGCCCTCACCCATGAACTGAACTATGCTCAGACGTGCTGTGGACCCCATGCTGCACAGCAATCACAGAGCGTGAGTCCTTCAAGGGTGGAGGTGGGGTACTGCAGAGAGCTGACCGTCTGATCCACAGGGTCAACTCTGCATATAATCCAAGACTTTCCAAGATTCAATGGAATCTATCACCTGTAACTCGTCACTTGCGTCAACGCTCTAGTGTTGATCAAGGCGGGGTGAAGTCTAGACTGGCCAATGCAACACGGCTGTGCTGTATACGAAAAGCACACACAAGTTTCTGACAATGTACGACACTGTATTGCGCGACTGTCGGACTTGCCAGCCTTCCAAACTGGTGCATGCAGCGCCCGGTCAAAGCTGATCTGTGCATGTGATGCGTAACACCTGGGCAACAAGATGCTGCCTCAGTGCAAAGTCGTCGAAAGAAGGAGCCACAACCCGCTTTGAGTGGCCATGGCGCTTGCACAGGGGGCCATGGTCTCTCAAACATTCAGCAAGCGGGCCGCTTGCACCGCTGAGCTGAACTGCACCCGCACTGTACAAACAAAAAAGCTTGCATCACACCGTGCGGCTGCCCAGCTTTGTAAGCAGAGGATCTTGCAGTGTTCTGCCCAAGCAGAAGCTGCCATCCAGGATGTATCGGAGGCACCGCCACTTCCTGAAGCTGACACGAAAGGCATGTCTGCCTGGTTGGACGGTCTGAAGTGGGACACCGGCGGCTTGGTGGCCGTCATTGCTCAGGTACATACTACGTCGCCTGTGATTGAGAATGCATGATGGTAAAGAGCTCTGCGTCATTCGTTTCCGTCTGAGCCTGACTATCTTTGCTGCTGGCAGTGTAGCATGTGGACACAGGAGAGGTTCTTATGCAAGCATATGCAGACAGGGCAGCGCTGAATGAGACCATGCAGACCAGGTGAATATACCTGCTGCTCTTTGTGAGTTTGTTCATTTGACAAGTGCAACAGCTTGGTCACATGTCTGTTTGCTTGCAGGCTTGCAACCTTCTACAGCAGATCACGTAAAGGTCGCTGGTGCAAAGGGGAGACATCTGGCAACTTCATCAAGGTCGTCAAGGTCTTCTTAGATTGCGATCGGGACTCAATTATATATCAAGGCGAGCCAATTGGACCAGCTTGTCACACGGTATGCATGACTGCCAATTACAGCAGACACATGCTTGGATTGGCATTTGTTCAGAGACAGTTGCACCTACTTGTCTGCTGTTGCCATTGATGGCACTGCACCATTGTGCAATTTCCCCCTCAAACACGCGGTGCTCAAGGGCAATTGCTGATGTAGGGTGCCAGGACATGCTATTTCTCAGAAGTGGAGCGAACTGATGCCGGTCTGCAAGAGGCTGGTCACCATGAGTCCAGGAGCAATATGCCTGCAAGTAGTCTGTTTGCATTGGAGAACATCATTATTCAGCGTATAGAGCAATCCAGTCAAAATCCAGGTGACCCTGAACTTTTTGTTTGCTGCTCTGGATTGATTGACATGTAGGCAGTAGCTGTGACACCGCCGCAACCATACTGGTTGGCTGAGATAGATCACGTTTGCTGAGTTCGGGACAAGCTGTGTTTGTGCATGCAACTGCGGAGCTGAAGCATGCACAGAGGCTCTCAGTTATGCTTTTGTCAGTTGCTGCCCCGCACAGTCCTGGTCTACCGCTGCCAACTGCTGACAAGCAGGGTGGCAGCTTCCCCTCGCTCTCAAATCTTTTCTGCTATGTCATCAGCTGGCTTAGTTCATGCAGTGTTTGAAGCAGGGCTTGTGCTACTGTGTTTCCAGCAAACTGCACGTGTATATGGTTGCTGACACAGGATTGTTTGCCCTTCACACAACAGGCAGCAAGCCTTCCTGGACTGCTAAGCTAGCGGGCAATCAGGAGCTGCTGTGCAGCAAGATCAGAGAGGAGGCCGGGGAGCTGTGTGAGACTCTTGAACGGCAGGAAGGCCAAGAGCGAGCTGCTTCAGAAATGGCTGACCTGCTGTACCATTCCATGGTCCTTCTGAATGTCCAGGTACATCCCATTGCTTTGCTGTTTTGCGTTCTGCAACACTTTCCGTGTTGAAGGGCAAATGGAGCATGAGCAGCACAACGGCAATCTTGTGTGTGTTAGTGTCAAAGGGCTCAGCATGCCTTTGTGTCTGGTGAGCAGGCTACGAGCAATTCACAGTTTGTTCCGCATCCATGAAGCTCTATATGTACACTTTCCAGCAGGCATCTCAAGTCTTGTATGGTCACCTGCACATGACATTAAGCGGTCTTGCTGGGATGTTTTTTTTGTGCAAGGATGCCTCTTTAATCCCACTGAATAAGCCAAACCAGGCTTTTGGTGTTTCATATGAGGCACAGACTGACTTGGGCGTTTCGCTGACAGCACCAGGGCAGCGTTTTGCTGCTCAATGTGGGTGTTTTCTGATAGTAGCTCCCACACAGAAGTTCTAGTTTTAAGACTGGACACACCAGTGCTCTTGCTTCAGATGGCACCATGCTATAAAGTCTTGAAGCAAAACTTGCATTGTGACATGTCTATCAGAAGGTTTCAGTGACTGCAGACATGCATTGTTGTATGTCTTGCAACAGTATCTTGCCCTTGCTGTTGATGTCCAGAGGCAAGTGCCGCTGCAGGGGGTGCCAATAGAACATGTCCTGAAGGAGCTGCGCAGGCGATTTGGAACATCTGGCATTGACGAGAAGGCTTCCAGGAAAACGTAGCCCTCATTTGCCAGTTTGTCCTGTGCGCTACAGCTGCAAGCAAGGTGTCATGACCTGGCGGAAGGTCAGCTTTTCTTTTGAGGCAGACATTGCTTACAGTGGACGGATTTTTGCCCCAGGCAGCTGTGCTGAGACACATTGTTAGGGAAAATTCCAGCGCAATCTTGAGGGATCATGTTTGAGCAGGAGAACCTCGCCTGAGGGTGCAATGAAGTGCTTATGATGCAGTGTCTGAGATTTACTGTTTGGAATGAGTGCATAGCATTGTTGATTTGCTGTCAACCTGGGGCATGGCAACACAGCATGTAGAAGTATACTGTATGTAGTATTGTGGCTTTGCAGGACAAGTGCAACCATTTGCGTGCAAAGACAAGCGGCAACCTCATCAAGCTATACGCTCATTACGCATCATTGAGAAGTGACTGAACATTTTTGCCTTATGTCACTTGTGTGTATTGATTCGGCTCTTTGTGTGTGTTATCTTATCAATTGGACATGTATATCCTCAACGCTCAGCAGCTTGCATGATCTCTAAGTGCCTGGAATCCTCTGCTGCACAGAAGATGGAGACAGGATGCATGTATCGTCCTCTCTAAGGTAGAACACTTACAGCAGTCGACAGCGCCTGCATGCCTACGCGTTTCAAACAAAGCCTTCCATTGCCTTGGTGGACTAGTCATGTCTATTCCACTGAACACTTGAAGAGAACAACTGCCTGCTAAAGTGCAGTTTCGGGAATTGGTCATCGGATTCATACCAGTAAGAAAAACTGCCTGCTGCCAACTTCAGCCTTCATCGTTGTGTAGTCAACTGTGTGCAAGTCTTTGGCCTGATGACTAACAGCGCAGATCGAGGTGCTAAAGGTTCCAATGTCTCGTGTGCGTATTCTGACGCCTGAGACAAGCTCGGCTAGCGGAGATTGTGTACTTGGCATGTCCCAAAACCGATCTAGCATACCAACATCCGAAATCACAAGCTTCTACGCTGCCAAGGAACAGCTGATCCGTGGAGATCGCCGTGTAGATCAGCTATGAACGCCTTGGGGGCACGGCATCTACTGCCGGTAACTCGTGCAATGAAGTCAAGCTGTGGACGATTTCACTGCCTTTCAAAGCGCAAGCTGTCTGCAGGTACAAGTCAACTGTGGTGGAAGGTGCTGGGAACGCACACTTCAACGAGCGATCCATCCTGAAAAAAGGCTGCACGTCAACACATTACGAGTGACGAGAGGTGCAGCGTCGTCACATGTCCATGAGCATGGTACAGGCCACCAGGTACATCATGCAAGCTACCGGTGAAAAAGCCACTGGAGCCCCCATAGGTATGATCTACAGAGACAGTTCCTGTGCAGGCGTCAACACGGTGTGAACAGGCAGAAAGTATCAGTAGTGGGGAAGTTGAGATGTACATAGCCACAACTGTCATGCCTGGCCAAAAAGGCGCCTCAGCAGTGCGCAGAATGGTTCCACCTCCACGGGGAATTGGCTCTGCAGCAATGCAGAAATCATTGGTCATCAAACAGCATTCCAAGAAGACTGCTGAGATGGAGCCCTCCACACAGCATGAGGCTGCATCAGTGACTCAGCAGAAGGCAGCAGCACACAACAGAGCTGTGAGAGCTGAGCTTGCCTCATTGGCAACCCAGCTCAAGAGCAAGAACTCACAGCTTAGCAAAGCAGATACTGCACTGAGGTAAGAGTCTCACAGCATGGTTTTCCACACAAATTTACACGCTGACAAGGCATAGTCTGCAGCTTGTACAGTTAGTAAGATGCATTTTTGGCATTGTGCAGATGCACTGTCAAGATTGTCCTGACCTCATGTGCCTGTCTCATCACAGCTCTTAGCTTCAGCCCTGCATCAGCTTGTGACAAGCGCAAGCTTGGACATGAATGCTTGCACATCTCACTGTTGGTTCAGCATCTTCTGCAGCATCACTTGATGCCTCTGCTTTACTGCAGGCAACGTAATACAGAGATAGCTGCTTTGCGTGCCACTTTGTCAGAGCGGGACAGCAAGCTGCAGGACAGCAGATCTGAGCTTGCTGAGCTTCACACACAGATCAAGGACAGTGAGGAGGGGCTGCAGCAAGCTTACAATCAGCTGGCAGAATCATCTCGTGACAGAGCCAGAAATGCGGCAGCAGCTGCTACAGAATCAGGCAGAGCTGACAGGGGTAAGACACTCTGCCATGTCCGCCACTCTGATTGACAGTGAGTCAGCTGTGGGACACAAGACGCTGATCCCACATCTGACCATGACCTGGACTGGCAGTACATTTGTTGTCCTGTTCATGTGGTCACGCAGATAACAGTGGCAGGGGTCAATCATATTCTCTGCTGACCTCTGCATCACAGGCAGATGCAAAAGCCAGTTCTAGACCAGCCAAGGATGTCTTGCCATGGAGGAGAGAGTATTCTACTAAAAGCCATTGTGACTTATACTGTTTGTAGTTGTTGTGAAGTTTTCCCAAAGTTGAGCATGAAGCAGCAGACCAGATGCATGCTGCGGGAACCTAGGTGGAGCAAAGCAATCTTGCAGCAGCCAAAATAACCTTTGCATTTGACTACTCCTGCAGATCTAAATTCCAGCAGGTCTGCCTGATCAGTTGTTCTCACAAGAGCTATTCCTACATCTGATTTGTGTGATGTTGCATGTCATGCTTCTGCCAGAGCACAATCGAGCGTCAAAGGGCAAATGGGCTGTCTATGCTTAGGTGCACAATCAGCTAACAGAATGGAGTCAGGACTTGCATCAGCTCAAAAGCATTATGGACACACTGGAAGAAGAAGACCAGGTGATCAGTCAGCCTAGCTCTAGTAATGCCGAAACCAAAGGCAATGCTGGTAGTACCAAAGGCTTACGAGAGCTTACAACACAAGTGAAGGAGAAGACTGACACAGCACTGTCAGCTACCAACCACAGCCCACAGGATGGCATGGCATTATTGGAGGGCATTGCAGAGTTGAGTAAGCAAATGGTGGGTGAAGCACAGGAGGATGCTGAGCTGTTCAACAGAGCTGGCAAAGGTGGCTGAGTAAGCAGCTCACACCCATGTCCCTGCGTTGTGTGCTGGGTAGAAATTCAACCAGTTACTGTGATTGGTCAGATCAGTATGTGCTTGCCAAGCCAGAAGTGTAGCTTTAGGCGCCAGTAGTTAAGTTAATGTTACTGAATGCATGCTAAGTGACGTACCGTAGAGTCACAGTGCACACCTTGCAACATCAGATAGTGATCTGGCAAACTAGAACAGCCTACACGCACAAATGCTCCTGCATAGTATGACATAGAGAATGTCCCAGTGATTGGACATTAAGATCCCACTGCACATGCACCATTGCTGCAGTCTGAAATTGCGTTTGGTAAGCTAAAGGTATTGACCTTCACGCTTGCATGGGTGCATGCCCACGGTGTTGCACAAGTCAGTACATCCAGATTGATTGCCATACATTTCAGTTAATGGTAAACAAGGCAGGTATTTCACGACTATGCACCCTCTTATAATTTAAGCATAAATGAATATGATTAAGTGCCAAGATGTTGTTTCGGTTGGCAGTAGTCGTGTTGCGCTAGCCACCACATCAGCTCCTGGCACTCCTGGCAAAATTCACATCCAGTCCTCTATGTGCCAGGGCTCAGTAAATGTGTGCATGTGTGCATCCCAGGAGGGTGGGGTGGGGAGGGGGGCAGGATAGTGGCAGTGATGTTGTAGCGCATCATGACCAGTAGTACGTCCGCAGTGCTAACCCTCACCTGTGTTGATACCATGCTGCAGCCTGCCTAGCCAGCTTGTGGGCAGATTCTGGTGATTATGTGACGGATCATTAGATATAAATGCAAGTCCATATCAGTCAGAGTGTCTTACATTATTATCATCATGCAGCAGCAATCATGTCATTATCTTGTACTAGCCAAAGACACGTTTGATCATGTCAACATGTGTATCCCAGGTAGGGGATTTGAGCGTATCTGGGCTGTTTTAGATTTGCAGGATCTGGTAGCAAAGCATGTATATAAGCACTGCGCAACATACTCTTGACACAATCTCGGGCACAAGCACTCTGCTGCTGTTGCCAATCTCCTTCTTATAACGATTCATTCATCTGCAACGTTGAGATAACTACCTGAAAGTTTCACCTTAGCGTGCCTGCATACATACTTGCTTGCATACCCACCTACACGTCACAATTATGCTACAACAGTACCTTTAAATGACCCCAACCTTGACCCCACCCCCCTGCGTTGCAACAGGGCAATGCAATTGTCCTCCTGACGTCACATTGCTTAATAAAAGCGTCATTGCAATCAGCATGCTGCACAGTCTTGCTGTCAGTCTTGCACGACATTGGGGGCTTTAAATCTGACAGGATCCCTATCTATTTGACACTGTTCAGCCAAAGATGACAAACCATGCCAGCCAACAGACAGGTGTGTCCTCGCCATAGCAGGCTCCGTGGTCCTCCAGTACTTGGCTGCAATCATGCCAGGCCTACATAGTCTTCAAAACCTCCCCAGGTATTGACTGACGTGCTGCCCCACAGTACTGACATTGCAATTGGTCAGAAAAGTGGCAGCATACGCACCATCTAATCGCTACTTTTCCATGCGCAGTACACATAGACTTTTCATGCGTCAAATGCTGTTACTTTGTTTTGTAAAGCATCAACGTGCGACTGCAAATGAGCACAGAGCCTGGGCTGACAGCCGTTCCTGCCCAGAATTCTGTGCAAATGATGCCTGCAGGCAGTTGGCTGCGCAGGGAAGTTGGCATGCCTAGGGAAAGCAAAGTAGGCAAGAAATGAAAACCTGCCAAGTCGGTGCAGTGCAGACCATCTGTTGTCCTGTATGGGAGCATATATATGCTGAATGCTGCAGGCAGTCAGAAAGATTTGGGACAAACAGCTTTTCCAGCACTTGCCAATGGCAAGGGTCCAGGAAGACAGGGCAAAGGCAAGAGCATGGATGAGTTAGCTGAGCCAAGGATGACTGAAGACCCAATACTTGATACTAGCACCTCTACTCTAGAAATGATACCAGCTAGTGGCGCAGAGACTATTGTCTGACTGTGAAGCCATGTTACATAACCATACTAGGTTAGAGGTGCAGCTGACACTGCATATGCCATACTTGATGTATTTGCATCTGGCTCAATAGTCACTCAGCAGCTGACAGGCATGAGTGCTGGTTTTGCCAGGATTGCTATATAAGGGACATTTGCCGCTTTGCTGGCATCATCTGCCCATGAGCTATGCTCATCTGTTACAGCAGCATTTTTTTGTCTGTCAGCAGCATTTTTTATGAGCCTGTTGCTCAGTCTTGCTTGATGAAACTGCCAAAATGCTTTTTCTGGTTCATTTGTCAGCAGCATGGTACTGCAGCTTGCCTGCTGCAGCAAAGTGCAAAGACAAGTAGGTCCATCAAGTTTGGCAATCCACAGCAAACAAAGGTAGTATGCTGAGCAGGCTTATAATCCAGAATAGCGCAGCGCAGACTGGAATAGTTGTAGGTTGCCTTTTAGTGCTGGTGATGTCACGTTTGCTGTGTTCAAGACTTCTGCTGTTATTACATCTGTTACGGACCTGTACTACTTGTTTGAGCATTCCTGTACCATAGTTGCAATGTAAATAGATCTGGTTGTGTCAAAGCCTGAATGGAGGACAGCTCTGCCATGAAGCAGAGCCTAGCTCTGACTTTACAGGCCTTCTGGCAAGCTGGCTTTGTGTATAAAGGCAACCGGAAGCATGGAAGGACAACACAAACAGGCGAAACCTACAAGTGAGGTTGATGAAAGAGCACGGCAGGATGAGGGGGCAAGGCACTGCAACTTGGCTTGCCATCATGCAGGCGGTTGGCAGGATTGGAAGGGACATAGGGAAGGCGCTATGTACAGGCACAACAAGACCAGTGTTTGCAGCAGGCTCATGGCAGGGTGAATGTTTCTTTTATGTGCATGATGGCATTTGCAGCATGAATGATATAGTGACAAACAATCACAGCTTGCGCCATCAGCATCTTGTTTTGCCAGGCCCCTTTGCTCAAGTGTTCAGGAGTTTTTCCGTTGGCCGATCTCTACATGCCACTCGGAAAACTGCTGAACTGCAGTTACAACAGTAAGATCTCTTATTTGATTGCTAATTTATGCTAGCATCAACTGTCTTGCTCTGTCTGCCAGACTTGCTAGAGCTGCTGAGTGTGCTGAGCAAGAGGCCACACATCATACATGCTATATAGCTACATGCAACTTTTTGAGCCTGACCGGTTTGGTCAGAGAACCTCTGTTTGTTAACCAACATCAATGATGAGAGGCGCAAAGCTCGAGCTTTGCTCCTTTCCTCACCATGCCTAAGCTTGTCTGGTTGTCAAGAAGACTTTAATATCAGCAAGGTCAGTGACAAGTGTCATGATTCCACCATCCAATGCAGCACCTGCAGGCTAACACAGTCTAGTCCATTGCAACGCCTTTATTTGAAACATGGCGCTTACACACGTAGTTGATCGCGTGTGGTATGACTACTGGTCAGACAGTACTAGTACACAATGTGACAAGTGCTAGCACTGCTAGCGCGGTGCCAACACTGAAGACATTACTGAGAGCACTACCAGCAGCAAAGTGCATGCACGCACTGCAGGAGGCAGCTGCCAAGACAGTTGAATAAAGTCTTTGCTGCATGTGCTGAATTGGAGTCAATTTCATTCCAGATCTTTGGATTTATTGACATCAAGCAGCTACATGCAACTAACATGTACAAGATACTGTTAGTTGGCTTGGCGCAATACAGGCCAGTACTGTGACTAGCCTTGTCACAGTGTATACAAAACATCTCACTGGGTAGCATAAGCAGACAAACATTGAAGCAGGGGCCTAGCAAATGTATCACGTATGCTGTGTCAAACATCTACCTTAAAAAGCATCATGCAGCATAATATGACACATATGCTGAGCTTGTTTGTAATTGCTTGCATAACTTCATCTGACCTCATCTTGCAAATACTTTGTCTGCACAAACACAAGTCGACAGACGCAAGTGCAGCTTGAAAGCCTGCTCTGGGTTTGTAGAGCTGTCATTGTATATCTTGCAAAATTTGCTCTGAAGCAGCTTGTATGCTTGGATTTTTCTGCACATGCCGACGTTTCAATATCAGGCTTGCTTTCCTTCCAATTGTGCTACGAAGCATCATTGCCTGTCGCAGCAGCTCTTCTTGAGGTTCATTCTTGACTCCTACTTGTCGGGAGCTGCCATTTCCTGGAAAGCGCACAAGACCTTGTCAGCAAGACTGCAGGCATCGAACACTGTTACTTTGTTTGCATGACCGCCAATGTGACTTTTTGCGTCAAGAGAAACTCACGGTATTCTCCCCTCAAGCAAGGATGCCGGCCAGGTTTGAGTTCAGTCTTGACTTCTATTTGCTTATTGTCTTCAGCAAAAAGTGGCAGAAAGCTTTTCACAAAGTCTCTGCAAGAATTGCATTCGTTAAATCGAATCGGTGACTGTGCAGACTACAGACAAAGGTGCCGTGCACCCTCACCGAGCACCTCTGGAGCTGCCTGAGTGCTCACAAAAGCTGACAGTCAGCCGCTGCAACTGCCAAACGCCCCTTTGAGTCATCCAAGATGCGTGCCAACTTTCGGCGGGAGCGGATGCTACAGAAGCTTCAGGCGGTTAATTCAGCGTCCAGCCTCACAGGCAAACAAGTGGTCGCCCTCCCAAGTTGTCAGAGGCAGCTGGATCAGCTATATCGCGGCGTATAGTTCTGCCAAAGATTTGGAGCGTGCTCGGCAGTAAAACGACAGCAGAGCCGCTCAGGAATGCTAGGTTTGTGGCCGTGCGCGAGCGCTCGGTCACCTCAGAAGTGTGAGCAAGCAGGCGATGTAACCTTTGTAACCGACCCAGCCCCGGTTCTGCAACCCCATGAGTCATCCTTCACCACCCGAGTCAACATTGATCACAGCGAGTTTTAGCAAGGTTGCATCACGCTGCATGTGTTTTCCTCATGCTGATGTCACTGCCTGCCATACTAGGGACAATCACATCATGCTGCCAACAACATGAGCAAGCTTTTGGGAAGACTTGCATCGACACTGAGCCGTGCGTTACACGCTCTCTTGCAGCGATCTGTGGGGTGGTCGTGCCAGCTTGAGCTGCCCCCATCGAGCAACCGCATGTCCTGGGTGTTTGGCGTAAAAGCACGCGCATCGTCAACAGACATTGTCAAGGGAAAAGAACATTCAGAGAAGGCAACCGAGAAACTGCAGGCGTACCACGAGCTAGCAAAGGTACTCAAGTCTGTGTTCACGCTCACCAGAGGCCCCTTGTGTACGTCACGTTGTCTTCTCCTCAGGACGCATTAGAAAGAGCATACAAGCAAGATGTCTCAGGTCACACTGCCGAAGCCAGCAAAGTGTACCGCCTTGGCATTGACACCATATATGAGGGCCTTGGGCTTCAAGTACCCTCTGCATGGCTGACTGGCAGCAATGTCAACAAGTGGCGCTCCGACCTCAACAGCTGGCTTCAGCTAGCCAATGACAGGTACCACAGCTCACCTCACACATGACGTATGGCATATCTAAATAGGAGTGCTCTGCTTCTTCAGGCTGCGGGATCTAGAGTCACCCGAGCCCAGTACTTCTGCCACGCAAATCACCAAGACATCTCCACAGTCACAGTCTAGCAGCAACAGCAAGCTCACATCTCAGCGCACCAGCAAGCCCGCCTTCACAACTTCCAGCATCCACAAGGACAAGCAGTCCACAGCAATTGCAAGGCAGCGATCTGCACCAGACAGGAAGAAAGAGACAGCTGAAGATGCAAAGTTGCGAGAAGCTGTCCTGTCGGAGGTGCTTGACATCAAGCCTTCTGAATCATGGAATGACATTGCTGGACTGGCTGGGGCAAAGCAGGTATGCACTGATGGCAGCTTGCATAGGGGCACATGTATGCTCTGCTCACACATCACTTCAATGCCCTGCACTACGCAGGCGTATGCCTCATGTCGCACGATTTCATGTCATTACTGCTGAAGCCTGATTGCCCTTGCAAGCTTAGCCTAGCATGCAGACTTGACAACTCGAATGCGTGACTGGCAAGAGCCTGTGTGTAGACACGCTCCCAGCATGCATTCACGTTTTGACCACTGGTGTAAAAGCCAGATGCTGTGAGTGCAGACAGGGCATGTGCACCTTGCCCAAATGCGTCAAGCAGAATGCGTACGCAATGTGTCAACACATGCTGGTATCCTTATCAAAGCTCGCTATTGTTGTGTGCAAATGGTCTCTGTAAAGAACCTATCCTTCCCAGATGCAGATGTCGACTGTGTTTGCACAGGCCCTTCAAGAGATGGTCATCTTGCCAACCCAGAGGGCGGACCTTTTCCAAGGCTTGAGGGCGCCTGCCCGAGGGCTCCTCCTGTATGGCCCTCCTGGCAATGGCAAGACCATGCTAGCAAAGGCTTTAGCCCACGAAGCAAAGGCCACCTTTTTCAACATTTCTGCTGCCACCCTGACTAGCAAGTGGCATGGGGAGGGAGAAAAGCTGGTCAGAATGCTGTTCAAAGTTGCCCAGGAGAATCAGCCTGCTATCATTTTCATAGGTCTCTCGTCCACATGGTCTTTGCTGTGTTGCCGTGCTGTGCTGTGCTGTGCTGTGCTGTGCTGTGCTGTGCTGTGCCGATTTGTATGGCATTGATAACTTGGATGTAGCTGGAATGTCAATGCATTTTAGGTATCAGACGTACCCTCAGACAGCTGCCGTTGCAGCCTCATGATGCATGTATAGTCTAGCTACTGGCAAAGTACACTTGTTATGAGTCAGGCTTGGATGCAAAAAGGGAAGCAAGCATGCAAAGCTCCAAACGCTGACACAGCAGACATGGGGTGATCAAAGCTGGTTGCACAGCTACATCTTGTGCAGCCTGGGTCTATGTGCCGTCTCCCTATATGCATGCTTTTTGGATCTTTGCACTGCTGTTTCTACATTGTCTGCTCAGAGCTCACATTGGCTGTGCAGATGAGATTGACAGCATCCTGTCTGAGCGGTCATCGGGGGAGCATGATGCTAGCCGCCGCCTCAAAACAGAGTTTCTGGTGCAATTTGATGGTGTCAATAGCGGCAGTGAGCGCATCGTGGTTATAGGTGCGACCAATAGGCCTCAGGAGCTTGACGATGCCATTAGGTGAGGTAACAAATGCACTCATATCGGCATGGCAGGCTGCATTCAAAGGGCTTTCTGACTTTGCTGTCTCATACCATTCACGCTGGCAATTCAAGCAAAAGCACAATGCCTGGAAGGCCCTCAGCATTGTGCTTGCTTCTGCTGGACACAATACTGCTGCTCCAAGCATTACAGCATCACACAGCAAGCTGTGTGAGCAAGCGGATGCTTTGCGACACAGACCACTCAAGATTCCATTGCATGCAGGCGGCGCTTGGTGAAGCGCATCTACATTCCTCTGCCTGGTGCTGCTGCCAGACGCAGTCTCATCACAGCCATGCTGCAAGGCCAGCCCTCCCGCCTGACGGCTGGTGACATTGAGCGTGTAGTCCGCACTACAGATGGATACAGTGGCAGTGACATCCGAGCACTATGTAGAGAAGCTGCCATGGTCCCCATCAGGTCTGTACAGCATCTTCTCACTTAGCCTAAGTGTTGCAGCAGTAAGGACACATAAGTCCTTGAGCAATCTGAATGTGCTGTCACATACGCAGTTACAGCAAAGTTTGGCATGCGGATGCCTGGCTCACACACAGCTGCAACTGCAAGCTGTTTCACTGTGATTTGTACCTTAGATTCACAAGTAACGACAGCTTGAGTTGTGTTGCAGGGAGCTGGGGCCAGCCATTACCACTGTGTCAGCAGACACAATCAGACCACTAGAGCTTACAGATTTTGTTGATGCAGCACATAGAAGTAAGCCAAGCGTGAACCGGCAGCAATTAGGCATCTTTGAGCAATGGACACAAGAATTCGGAACAACTGCTTGACAGCTGAGACGACTGGCTTGTTTGAGTGATGGCTACCAGCATGCTCTTCGACTCTGATACGAGCTGAGAACACACAAAGTCACACGCCGCCATAATTTGCGTCAATGCTTGCTACCAGTACAGGACTGTATGTGTGTTTTCAATGCAGGCAGATTCTTCATAGACTTGTGGCAGATATGACACAGCAAGTCGTTCTTCAGCATCCTGTCAGCTTGGCCATTATCGATTTCTAGACAGCCTTTGCTTTGTAGCTGCATGGCTGCATCACGTGCTTCAATGAAAAAGTCTGTAGTGAAAGAGTTCCAATGCTTCTTGTTCTTCAGTGAAGCTGAGGCAAAGTCCTGCACATTGCATGCAGCTCATATGCACGCTTACATACATACACTGGGCAGCACACTCAGGTGTGATCTTGAAGCCCATGCTCAAAGCATGATATTGCCTGTGATGGAAGCACTCGTATATGTAGTTCGTGCAAGACACCACAAAGCCCTAGCGCTGCTTGTACACTCCTTCCTCCACAGCATACCCTTGTCAAGTGTGCTCAACAAGCCTTGCATCATGCATTGCAATTATATGCTTGCCACAGCGTGCCACACAACAAAGTGAGCAAAGCATGGCAGAATTTTGCATCCCAATAGTGACAGGCAATACAGGTACGTTGGCAATACCTGGCTGATGACGTGCATATGGAGCTGGGACATGGAAGGGATGCTGTGGAAGCCCATCTTGAAGGCACCGGGTTGTCCGTGGGGGTCTGCTGCTACTCCACTTTGCACCCTGTATATATACTGCTCTGCAGCTGCCTGCATTCCAATATCCCAGTGCTGCCACAACAGTGCATGCTTTGCAACAGTGGCCATCATCACCAGCACTTGCCATTGCTGTGTTGCTGTATGCAAAAGCGGAAACATTGTGCACGCTTCGAGACACGTTAGTCGCGGTGCCTGGAAGCAAGATGCAGAGGATACAGTAACGTCAGCTTTACACAAATCTCGACATGTACATCACACCAAGCAAAGGGATGCTAGGAGTGTGTACATCAGCACGCACCACATATGTTAGCACATTGCTGATGCATCTCAAACTTGTCAACACAACAAAAGGGTCACTGCATAGCCACGAGTTACGTGCAGCAGCGCCAATGTGCAGCAAAGTGTTTTTCTGTATGGGGCAGATGATCTGAAGCGTTACCTGCATGCTACTCAGCAAAGGTAGGTGTTCAGGCCTCAAGTCTGCCGGCCCGTTCAGACCTTCCTGTCGTGCAATGACCAGCGCATGGCAGCGTGCCTTTGGGAATGCATCGTTGATAACCACACAGTCATCATAGATCTGCATCTCTGGGTACTGCTCAGTGTGCCTACATGTGCAGAGCACAGGTACAAGCCCTTTGTCAAATGTGCTGACTAAGCATGTAGTTGTGTCAGACTACAGACGCACCCATACATGTGTCCACTACAGCAGACAGCTGGTGCACATATTTTGCGCAGTTGCACTTTGTTTTGCAGCTTAGGGCCTGCTGATGTGCAAGGCATACAGCGCAGTAGGAGTACAGTATTTTCATACTGGTGCAGCTGTGCTGTTTTACAGTAACAGCACAGTCAAAGCAGTGAAGTCATAGGCTTATGCCTTGCACAAACTCCTTGTAGCTAGGAGGATCTCCAGATCCACTTGTACAGCAGGCAAGGCTTGCACCTGTTCCACGCAGTGATACTGCCGCTGTGTGTGCCCTTACTAATGTTGCACATGGCAGGCTCTTTTGCAAACACAAGAACCATGTGGCTGTTGCCGCCTTGAGACGACAACTTTCTATTCACACTAGTGTCCAGAAATGCCAATGTCAGGCGAGAGCCCACCTTTCAGGGTGAGCTGCAATGCGCTGCAGGGCCCCCTGCCAGCCTGCTTGGAACCCACTGCGCCCCCCAGGCATCCCTGCCCTTGGCCTGCTACCCACACCTGCAGCTGTAGGCCCATTGCTGCCTCCAAGGACACTCACATTGTGGGCAACCAAGTCTGGAGGGGATTTGGCTGTACCCTGATCCATGCTGATCCCCTTTGAGGCTCGCATCAACAGGGTGAATGCATTCTGAGAGCTGCCTGAGCCCTTCTGTGTGTGCGTCTGAGGCTCTCGCAGCTGCTGAACCCTAGCATCAGGTGCTGCGGCTTTTGAGAGCCGAGGCTCGAGTTGATTCAACACAAACTGAGTGGCGGCCGCTGTACTGCTGCTGCATGATTGGCCCTTGACGTCTTGTACTTGTTGCTCGGCAGCAGCAGAAGAAGATGTTGACGGGAAATGTTTTGTGAGTTGCAACTGAATAGGTGCTGGTGGACTGCTGAGTGCGTCTGCTGCTCCCTGCAGCTGCTTTCCATCCTTGTGACTACTACCCTGCTGCAAGCAGCAGACCAACATCCGAATAAGCCCCCATGTAAGCCAAGGGAGCCAAAACGAGATCATTCTGAAACCGAGACAATCTAGTGGGCTTGTTCAAGGACCCATTTACCCCAACGCCATTCCAATTGGTGTCCCGGGCACACCCCAAATTAGACATGGCGACTCTAATCTAGGATCACACAATGCGGCCCACTCAAAGATATCCAAGCGTCAGGGCATGTACTCTTGGCAGATATGAACCCACGGTCCAGCATGTTCACTGACAACAACACAGCAAGGAACACATCCTGCACCATTTAATGATGCTCAGACAAGACAGCACATACATGCATCTGCAATTTTGCTTGCACAGCCTGAGCAGCAGAGCTGCAATGCAGAGGGTCCGAAGCCAACACAAGCTCTAGTGACGCTGGCGCAATTGTGAGTATAGCCTTGTGGCATTCAGCTGTCGCTGTTGTCATTGAGGCATTGGTCAAGCTGACCCAGATAAACGGTCATTGACTGTATGGTCTCTGGAGCATGGCCAGAGCAATGCACATTGCATGCTGCACGGTGAGGTTCAGAGTCCTGCTCACCTGCCTGTGTTGCTTATCACGGCCACAGCCGCCATCTACAGTTGCTACAGCTTTGCCCATGCTTGATGCAAATGCCTGACGCAGCGGGTTTGCTTGCTTGAACATGTCAGCGGGCATGCTGCCAGGCTGTCCATAAGCACACCAGGCTTGCAGTGCTGACTTCACATCTTGATCTGAGCGGCACACCTGAAGGCACTCTCTTCCCCTCTCACGTAATGAGCGTAAGACCTTGCCAGCAACATGCACAAAATACAGAATTGGCAAGCTCTCAATGCACATCTCATATCCAAGACCTACAAACTGTAAGCTGGACTTGGAATCTTGCAAAACACATATCACAACATTGTCTGCTGCAGCAAACAACATTCGGGCTCAAGCAGCATGCCCTCCAACATGCACAGCTGTCGGGATAGTCCACGTGTCCACTGTGCAGCAACAGCAACTGCTCTAGGTAGCAGCTGATCTCATCAAAGCAGCCAAGTTTGGATGCATTGTGACAGCAGGAACTACAACCGATATGGCAAGACATTTTGGTACCAGGATGGATGTGAGGCCTTCAGCCTTGGTTGGAGGCCCTGCCTTCATCAACTGCCTGTGCATCATGTGAACAACCCTGGGGGCGGAGGGGCCCTGCACACCCCCCTCATGATCCACCCTGGCTGCTGCCCTGCCAGCACACACTTTAGCAGGCAGTCCCAACACAACAGCATGCGCCTGCATACCAGCACACAGCATAATTTGAACTTTGAGCTGACGTTTGTACCACATGATCTCATTACATGTCTGGATTTAGATGCCACGAGGATTGTACGGGTAAGCACCCCTGGCTGCAGCCTGCTCAGCAAACACCCTGCTTCTCAGTCCCAGCACAACAGTGTGCATCTGCACCACACATGAACGTCATGCGTGGCTGAGAGGCGAGACGATGTCTTGAGATCCGCCTGGGTAGCGTTTCAACTTGCAGCTTGGCCAATAAGCCAGGCACTGCTGCATATGACCCATCAGAACAGCATGCAGCACCCAACATTGCTAGAGAGATTGTGCTGACACCTAGCAGCAAGTTGCTCTTGGTTCATATGACCCTCTGCACCAAGACCAACTTGCTGCTAGGTGTCAGCACAATATCTCTAGCAATGTTGGGTGCTGCATGCTGTTGTGATGAGCTGGTGTGCCAGTAGCCCAGGTAAGCACAAACCCACACAAGCGGTGTCAGGACCAAAGCAGCAATACAGGTCAGTTGTTTCTGTTGTGCTTTGGGCTGATTGGAGCAGCATCACAAGCTGAGTTTTGTCAGCCCAGACACTTGTGAACATGTACAGCAACCCAATGTACAAGTTGTGCCGGTGCTCAGAGTAACTGCTGCGAGCAGCTGGTCCATCAGAATGGTGCATGGTGACACTGTGAAGGCACCTTGCAAAGCAATGTCAGGATTTGTCTGGCCCTGCAGTCTCATAACCTGAGAGTGAAGGACTAATCGAACCATCAACCAGCACACTCCTTCCATGTTTTCCAAGGCCATCACACAGTCTCAGCATGACCACACCTGTACAGATATGCTGACAGATTTGACAACATGCTGTCAATTACTGCCATCCACCTTGCAGGCCACAAGGGTGCTGCTGGAGGTCTCTGCTGAACGCAGGCTCAGGACAGCATGAAGCAACAGGATCAAGAATATTTGTTGCCTTCAGCTCTCTCTTTCGCTTGCATGATGCGGGCAGACGAAAAACCATGCACACTCGCCACAAAGACCCATATTAGCATTTTTGGGGAGCTGCCCCCATGATTGCAACTATCTCTGACTATCAAATGCATCAAGCCTGAACGTGCTGTGCATGTCAATACGCACCTGACAGTGCAAGCCTGCTGCAAGCTTGATGAAGTCACTGCGCTGTTGCGCATCCTGATGACACCTGTCCATAATGCAGCTGTGGCCAGCCAGCACAGCGTCCCTGGCAGCTGCCAGGCACTGCTGCTTACTACCCCTCCTGCCATTGCTGATGCTGTCCTGATTCACCCTCACCCATGTTGTATTGCCCTGGGCAACGAGTCGTGCACAGAAGGTGCTCTTGCCACTGCCTGGAACCCCAACCAAGATGACTACAACAGGTGCAGCACCAGCAGCTGCAGCAGAACCTGCCGGGTCTGCCGATGTTGCTACACTTTGAGTGACCAATTCTCTGTCAGCTGTCATTCCTGATAGATGCGGGTCAGCTGCTGCTTCTGTCACATCAGTAGCTGCTGCATGGTTTGCCGCAGCCTGCTCGGCACTGAGAGTAGGTGGGGCAAGCGTGTCGCCTGGAGCATCATTTGGACTGTATGTATCTGCTGTGCTGACAGCTGCATGAGTATGCACAGGGAGAATGCCATTGGTGAGGGCCTGAGCACCTCCTGCATCAGTGCTAGCCTGAGACGTTGAAAGCAGCTCTCCTGCAAACAAGAACAGCATGATACGTGTGGAGCCCCGATGAGCTGCCATTAACACGCTCACAGCTAGCTGCTTGGACATGACCAAGACTCATGTGGGAAGCAAGCTTGCTTATGCAGCTGTAGTGTGTTTGTCCTTTCAGCCTGCAGTGGGACGCACCACTGCAAAGGGACTTCCAAAAAGGTATAAAGTTGTAGAGCACAGACAGTTGTCATGACAAGTCATGATCCCAACTTGCTACGTCAATGGGATACATATAGCATAGGTGCATCCCAGGAAGTTATGTCATGTGAGCCAGCATAACTTGTCAAGCAACAATAGGATGCAATGCTTGTTTGACTTGCTGTGCAGGTTCTTTGCAGGTCTCATGCTGACATCTAGCTTTGAACACTCAGCTGAGCCAGCAACAATGATAGAGTGGCTTTTGTCTGGTGGCTTTACCTGATGTGGATGATGACAGGGATGCTTGATTGCCAGTGCTGCCTATGTCATGTGACGATGACAGCCGCTGCCTGCATTAGCATTGATAGCTTGATCACACAGTCTGCGTTGTTGGGACAAATGCGCATATGTTTCTGTGCATGGCAACACAAGTGGACTTGCAGAGTTACAGCCACTTGGCAGGCCAATAGGGATGTCATCAGCAGCCAAGGTACTGGCACAGTGAATAGGATTTGGCTGTTGTTTGGTGTCCATGACGAAGGACGTAGTGTCAGTGGCAACCGGATCAGCTGCACCTTTTCTGTGGAGGTGACTGTGCTGTCTCAGCACTGCTTGTTTTAGCCGACTCAGCCACTTCCAGAAATTGGTCAAGTTGGTTGGCGAGCAGTAGGATACGATCCCCCACATGCAACTGAGTGCTTTCACCTGCAGTCATCAGCTTTTAGCACCATCGGCCAGTAGTGCCACAAGCCAGTTGCTGCCATTTACCTTCGTTTAGCAGCTTCACCACCCGCTTATGATCAGCTCTGTGAATACCAAGCTGAACTCCAGTGGGGTTGTGTTTACTCTTGCTGGTGAGCAATAGACAGGCCTGCCTGCCAGAAGGAACGGATGATACCTCACACTGCACCCTGAGGGTGGCATAAGATAGCTTTTGCATTGCAACAGTTGTGTGAGTGACATTTGCAAAGATATCTTGACGTGTGCGGCAGGGGACTGTGTCAATTGCCTGCTGACATGAGCGGCCCCGCCGAAGCTTGGTGCAACATGCTGTCTGCCCAACCGAAGTCCTCCATCCTGAGTTAGGTTTATGCACGCCCCGTTGGCTTGCATCAAAGCAAGAGGCATGGCTGATCAACCGGAGTGTATGCTTTGTGCAGCAGCCAAGCTACTACGTCGTGCGAGCGTTGTGCATTACACACTCATAGGTGTGATGCCATGCATGGCACCGCACGACAGATGTATCGCAACTGAGTGATGCGCAGCGTCACGTGCACGTGGTGATAGCTTGTAGCGTTCTAGCATCCTGACTCTGTTTACAATTGCCAGCACGATCATATGCAAGTTGACACGAGCTGCAATGCTGTGTTGATTTGAAATTGTGCAGCAATGTCTGTGAGACAGCCGGTGTTGGCCGGTCAAGGCGTGTCTGCACATGTGACGCCGTGCAGGGCATGCGTTCAGTTGCAGCGGATTCGACGACCTCATCATAACAAGCATGCGAATTCTGCAAGCTTCTCCTGCCGGGCCTCGGCGATGCCATGCTGTTCTGCAGCTAAAATGCAGACAGCATCAGCCAGCAAGAAGGCACCAAGCGCAGACCATAAGCAACAACCAGAAGGCAAGCAACACCTGAGTACAGCAAAACAGCTGTATGCCCCACATTTTCCTATGTTTGCTGACGCTACTTTTGTGTGTGTATGTGCAGAAGCTTGCATGACACGCCGGCAGACGCTGCAAGCACTTGCAGCAGCCGCTCTTGCAGTTGCTCTCCCTCAGAATGAGGCTCTGGCTGCTGAAGATGTGCAGGTCAGTATGTGCCTTCAGGCCATTGCTTGTCTGGCTGCCAGTAGAGTCACAAATGCATACGTCAGTCCATGCTTGTGTCTTGCAAGTTTGCATGTGCTGCCAAATGCAGTTCAAGACATTGAGCTACCCCACCCTAGCGTTCGAGTTCCAGTACCCTGTCAGTACAGAATCTGGCAGAAAGCTACCAGTCATCATATCGAGAAAGCCTGAGAGATATTCGTCAGCGGCGCCCATGACAGCAGATGCCAGGCAGCGCATTGTCACAGAACTTGTAGATTTCCCTGATGGCATCACTATATCTGTCTCTGTAAGTCCACTCTTCACCACTCACGTCAATATTGTCCAATTCGTTGCATACACAGGGCGGCCTGGCTATTTGCTGCCTCCAATTCCCTGACAGTTCTGGTCTATATGCTTCTTTGCTGTTTGTACAGATGTGCAGTGTCAGACTCTTCACCTCTGGCATGCATTATGTTGGCAGCATTGAAACATCATTGAATCTGCTTCTGAAGCAGTGTTACTAGCCCACCATCACATGCTGTAGCTTATCTGTCCACACAACATTTATGCACTGTGATGTGCTAGGTTGGTCCTCCCCCACCTTGGCTAAATGAGCGCAAGCCTGATGACTGGAAGCCTAGAGATGTAGCCAATGCTGTGCTCATTGACAGGTCAATCATGGTCGCGAGATGCTTTTGTCAGCCGCAGCTTTTAAGCATCCTCTGTGTGAAACTCACTCTGGATGCAAAACATTCTCTTGATAGATTACATTTCATTTGTGGCTACCAGCAGCATGTAACTCACCCAAAATCTCAACATCACAGACATGGTCTGCAAAGCAGTTCAGATCTGCATGCATCTGCATGCTTCATTCCTGGGAGACATGAGGTGTTAATGTGCAACAGCAGTTCTATCACCTGCAAATCGTGGGACCACCAAAACCTGCTGGCACTGAGCAAAAAGCATTACATGATAGGCATGTTGACATCTGTGGTGTGAGCATGATACGAGTGGTCATATTTGCCAGGTATTTCCTGAATAAGACTGTTTTCATGGGAATGGTCACAGGGCAACAGCACGGGTCACAACAGGGCAAAGAAAGTCATTGGATCAGATAGAGCAAGTGCAGCAGAAGCAAGGGGAGGATGGCAATGTCTACTGGACCTATGACCACATCTCACAGGTGCACATTCTTGTCGTATTTAAGCAAGAGTGCTTGACCTCATCACGGAGTGGACTTGTCTCTTGTGCCTCTAGCAATTACCGTATGTCATATCAAAAATTGTGCTATGGGGCAGAAGTCATATGTCAGCCTTTCACAGCATACATGAAGCTTGTCTCATGCAGGGGTCTCCCAGCACCTTCACCCCAACAGATAGAGAAAGCTTCAGGCGAGGGTCATCAGTGACCTCATGGAGGGCAGGCAAAGATGGGAAGCCTTACCTGTACACTCTCAACCTGGCCTGCCCTGAAGAGCGCTGGGCAGAGCTTGGGGGTTTGTATCACAAAGCAGCTGATTCCTTCAAGCTCACTCCACCAACCAAGGTCAGTGCATAGACGTGGAACCTCCAGCACGCTGTTATGCTGACCCGTGTTGGCAATCATGCACTCTGTGACAAGATCATGATGGCAGTGGCACTACTGAAGAATGAGTTTGCTGATCAGACTTAGTGTTGTGTCACAACTCAGCAGAGCTCCTGAGTGTGAAGCCATTTAGGACGATTTATTCTGAACCTGTTGTTGATGCCAGTCTATCTCAGAAATGCAATTTTTGTCTTTTGAGGCTGCTGCTGACTGTTTGCAGGCATACGTATCCCCTGACACCAGTCCCTGGCTTTTCTTTTAAATCACACAGCATGGACATACAAGGTGGTGCAGATGGAGGTAGCACGCT
>JAABUP010001691.1_pt1 | contig 45722 bp, 36 predicted proteins | sample 5559201 | NCBI WGS metagenome assembly JAABUP01 (sample SAMN10711887, study PRJNA513373) | rock metagenome | isolation source: Antarctica rocks | place: Antarctica
GCCGTTCTGGAAGCCGAAACGGATCAAGTCCGTGCTGCTGCAATGGTAACAAGTAATTGTTCGAGTGACCATGAAAACAATCTACCATAACAACTTATATTTAGACACTACCCAAACCGTTTATGAGTATGTGGATTATTCTGGCAATCCGGGGCGCTTCACCAACTATCCATCTGGACCTAACTATTATTACCCTACGAATCCACCGATAGGAGACGTTGCGATTCAGGGTGGAGGTACTATCGGTTTTCATGTTCAGAATCCCGAAATCAGCACCGCCCCCTCAACATCAGGATTCACTTATGACATCCATTCCGCGTGGCCGACAAAAGCGCCACTCTCAAAGTTTACCTGCGTCGCGCCTCAACAGTATAAGTTCGATGACCCAGCAACGGCCCAGGTCGGAATTGTCTTATACGCCCCCGGCTCAATAACAGACGCGGTTCAACTAAACCCCAACCAGTTCTATGTGGGCAAAGGCACGGGTTCCGCAATCACGCCGCTGTAAGAATATAGCAAGGAGAGTCAGATGAAAAACGTAATGCCGTTACAACTAGCCAAACTACTAGGATCAGTCATGCTGTTGTGCATGACATCATCCTTATCCTCTGCCCAGACTGATCCCAGTGATCCACTCAAAGTGCAAATGGGACTTGTCACGAGCAGAGCCTTTCCCGTAGGGGAACCCATTATCCTGCACTATGAGATTGGTAACATTTTGCAGAGTGGACAGGTCTCCTACCATGCTGGCTACCACGGCGATGAATGGTATACACTCAGCATAACACAGAAAGCAAGTCGCCCGACCGGAGCAATCCGAGAGGGGCGTTCGTCGTGGCCGACCGCCACTCACACCGGGACCGACGTCACGGTAGAGAGTGGCCGGTCCCAAGATGGGGACATTGTGGTAAGCCCTGCTCTTGTTCCAAAACATCCCGGCAACTACACGCTCACTGTCCGGGTTAGATTACAGGGTAATGCTCCTCCTGCGGCGTCTTCCCCCGAGAATGAAGCACCAGATGACAATGCACAGTTCAGATTTACAGAAGATTATGTGTTCCCTCTCATGGTGACTAAGGGCGACCTGATCAGGCTAACAGCCACTGCGGAAGAGCTATCTCACGACGCGCAGAGCGTCGGCAACATAGGCAGGTCGCGTCTACTCGTGGAGTCACTTTTTTCAATCCCGGAGGCTCAAGCTTTGCCGAGCTGGCAGAGCCTAGCCGACAATCCTAAGACTCCTGATCCTGCTCTCCTCGTTGCCACAGAGAGGTTAGGCTGTTTACGATCTTCAGCAGCCGTGCGCCTTCTCGGCCAGCTGGCCTTCCGTCACTCAGAAGAGCCCGCCTCTAACAATGAGTCGGTAAACTCAAGTGCCAGCAAGGCATTAGCCACCCTGTATAACACAAGCGATGCAGGTTTTCGGCAACAGATCGAGCAGGTTTTTATTAGCCACGGGCTGGATAAATCCCGGCTTCTGGAGATAGCAACAGCCTCTCCGAGTCACTGATGCCAAATTTTTGGAAGTCTAGAATCTCAAAAGTACAGATGTAAGCAAAGCCGCCGCATCCCCAGATGCAGAGGCCTTCTTCTGTCTGAAAGCCGCGTCAGCGGGCGGCGGTTCGACCCGGCTGCCGCAGCGCGCCCGCTACCTTACCCCCTGCGCCCCCCGCCCACTGGAAGAGCTACCTCGTGACCGGGGGCAAGGTCACCCTCCCTCAGCGCACACTCAGCGCCGCTGTGAGTATTATCCCAGCCGGATACGGCAACTACTTCTCGCTCCACATCGACGACTACTCTGTTACCGTACACCCAACGCCGTATAACTTCCGGCGCACCAATTTCAGTGACATAACGCCTCCAGCATCCGTGGACATAAGCTATGGTCAAATAGCTTTCCACTACTCATGGTCTTCTACCAGCGGCTCTCTTGGTGGTTTGGCCGGAGAGACAGTTGATGAGAATGTCGTTGCTCCTTCTAGCCCGGCCGTAACAGTGAACGGAAAGCGATACTTTGTGCCGGACTATCCACCGTTCAACTGGGAACCCAACGTCTTTCTTGATGTTTCTACTGATGCAACGCTCGGCCAGACCCAGGATGACAATACCTACGGCTCATCACTGAATTCGACCCCAGCCAGCAGTTTTGCCAAACCGTATAAAGCCGACAGCTTTAGTCTCACCCAGACTTTTCTCTACCATGACCCGGCGATAATGGCAAGCGGGGTGGAAAATGTGATCCCTGGAAACTCAGGCCCCTTCACCATCAAAGACTCGGTCGTCGTTGATGGAAAGCAGCCCAGCGGCTACTCTTTTGTAGTCACCAAAGATGGATCAACATCTCTGCCCACGCCCCTTCCCTGAAAGGATCAAGGTTCTACCTAATGAAACATCAACTCTTCGGTGCGGTAGCGATTTGTATTGCGGCATCCAGTGCCCCTCTGCCGTCGGCCTCTGCCGATGCCCCGCAGCCAGCTCTTTTGCAGATTGCTCCTACGAGCAGTAAAATCAGCTTGGGTGAACCGCTCATACTGAAATACAAAATCACGAATCCTGAGAGCCGGAGGGTAAGCGTCAGTCTCGACCCCGACGAGCGGAGATGGTTGAGCATGAAAATGTTTGATGCGTCCGGCCACTCCGTGCCGGCGCTTCCTGCTCCCCCACCCAGCTTGCGCCATCGGCCAACTGCGGGGGCAGGTCTTGACCCTAACGGCCATCAAGAAAATTACGTGGTTGTTAGTCAGGTCTTCCAGCCCACGCAACCAGGACAGTACCGACTAGACCTATCGACGCACTTGACCTACTCGTGGGAAGATGGAGATGAAGCGGATGAAAGGTCCACGGATAATCAACACTGCACCTTCGTGGTAACAGTGACGGCCAAAGACCCCGAGCGGCTACATTCCGTCGCGGAAGGTTTTCGGCAAACTGCGCTACATGAGGTGAGCGCTTCAAAGTATCAGACAGCGATCAAGGCGCTCTTCTCCATGCATGACCCTGAATGCCTGCCTGTATGGCGGGAGATTGCGGATGACCCCGCACTCGATCCGTGGCGCGCGACTGATGTCATGCATCAACTTGCGAAGGCAAGCTCCACCACAGCAAGCGACATTCTGGCCGAGATGCAACCGATAGCTCCTGAGCGGTGGGCGCGCACAGGAACTTCACCACTTGATACGCTTGCAGGAATGCGGATGACTGCCAACCCACAGGTGAAGCAGCATATCGATCAACTTTTCACGGAGGCCGGGTTTCCCGCACATGAAGGACCGGCGACATCCGCCAACTGAGCCGAACGCAGACCAAAGAAGCCGCTGCATCCACAGATGCAGTGGCCTTTTTCTGCCCGAAAGCAGTGTCAGCGGGCGGCGGTTTGCCCAGGTTGCCGCAGCGCGCCCGCTACCTTACCCCCTGCGCCCCCCGCCGACTGGAAGAGCTATCCGGTGAGCGGGGGCAAGGCGACACTGCCGACACGCACCCTGCGGGCGGAAGCCGACGCCACGACAAAGTACATACCCAATGGCGACATGTGCATGGCGTACATTGACTACTATAACGTCAACGTACACCCGACCCCGTATAACTTTCACAAAGTTCCTGGGGCCGGCTTCATCGGTGCCGACGGTAGTCTCACTTTCGTCTACGATTGGTCGTCTACATCCGGCAGCAAAAACGATCTGACGAGCTGCTTCTGGCACGAATATGTCACATATCCGGGGACGGTCGGCACAGCAGCGAATCCAAGCAAATACTACCCGCCCAATCCGCCGTTCAATTTCGTCCCCGGTGTAAGTTGGCTTAACAATCCCGACGTTAATCCTGCTCCTCCTTCACCGGGAGGAGCGATGACAGCGACAAATCAGGCAACTGATACTCAAAATGTTCCACCTCTGGTTGATCCGTCCCTGTATACCTACGGGACTTTCACGGGAACGCAGGTGTATCAATACAATGACAGTGCGATAGGTCAAACTAATGTTCGGATACCGGGACCCGACAGCGGGCCGTTCTCCATCGTTAGGGAGTTCAAAGTCTATGACTTGCATGACTACAGGTACACAGTGACGAAGGACACCAAAACGTCTTTCGTACTCAAACCGTTCTAATGGTTTTGGTTCGGCCTCGTAGAAGCCATTCCTCACCCAATACGGATAATCCAACGCGACAAACGGTTTATAGCACAACGTCCCACCCGAAAGGATTTACAGCATGAAGACACAGTTCAAATTGTTTGGCGCAGCCATTGCTGCGCTATCCGCTTTCGGGCCTAATCTCCCAGCGTCCGCCGCCGACAGCGGCGCGGGGCCTTTCAGCATACAAGCGTCTCTCCTGACGCCAGCGCGGATCACGCTGGGTGAACCCATCCTGATACGCTACAAGTTGATGAACGCCTTGCCGCAGAACGCGCTTACGCACCTAGGCATCTATGGGACGGATTGGTACACACTCACCATGCGTGACGCGCAGGGGACTGTCGTGCCCCTCATACCCGACCCACGCCCCGCACACCCGCAGGGGGCCCACTCGATAAAAAGCGGCTTCTTCCGGGGAGGAACCTCGGACATTGACTACATCCCTGTCACCCAGCGGCTTGCTATCCAGCATCCGGGGCGATATATGTTGACCATCCATGCCAGACTGCCCTATGTGATGGATGACACGCTGGCCGAGGGAACGCCTGAAGCATTGGCGACTTCGTCGGAGCTGACGCAGACGCAGGACATTACGTTCCCGATTTTAGTAACACCCGCTGACCCCGTCCGGCTCCGCAATACTGCTGAGGCATTGCGAACAGCCTCGGTTGAGGAGAAGGATGGGTTGCTCGCACGGGCGGAGACAGATGCGCTCTTTTCCATGCCCGAGGCACAGGCAGCGGCAAGCTGGAGAGCTTTGGCCCTTAAGCCGAGCACAAGCACGGACTTGGCGGCGGCAGAACTGGCAGAACTACACACAGCGACGGGTGCAGACATCCTTGCGGAGATGCTTGACACCCCTGGATTAGTCTGCACTCCTATCAGTGACCGCCTTAACAGACTGTACAACGCGGGTTTTCCCGCCTTGCGCGAACACATCGCAGGTATCGCCAGGAAGCACGGCTTTGAAATGCCGGAAGTGGCTGGTACACCATATGTTCCAAAAGAGGAGCAACACGCGCAGGACGGGGTTGCATTCTAAGCTAAGATAAAGCCGCTACGTCAACAGATGCAGCGGCCTTTTTCTGCCTGAGAGCGGTATCAGCGGGCGGCGGTTCGCCCCGTCTGCCCCAGTGCCGCCAGAGCCTGGGAGACGATGGTCTTGGCGGGCGCGATGCGCGGCCACACGGCCCAGAAGATTCTGCCCTAGATTCAGGAGCAACACCATGAAAACAGTACCAAGACCAATGTTAAAAAAGCCGTTTGTGCCGGTTTTTGTCGCCCTCGCGGCCCTCGCGGGGACTTCGGCCCAGGCCCAAACAGCGGACGGCTCCATTCAGGCCGACGTGTCCCTCGCCAGCAGCAAGACCATCTCCCAAGGAGAGCCGATTGTCCTGAAGTACAAGATCAGCAACGTCTCCGACGCTCAGATAGTCATGGACATCGGGACGGATGGGCCGACGTGGCTCTCACAGAGCCTCAGCGATGCGGCGGGATACACGATCCGAGGCCACGAGGCCATTGACCCGAACAACGCCAACTCCCACCTCGGCCTCTTCAACGGCGGCGAGATCGCCGCCCACAGTAGTTTCACGGATTATGTGGTCGCGAGCCAGTGGTTTCCTGCCCTGGGGCCGGGCAAGTACACCCTGACGGCCCACGTTCAGGTGCCCTACGAGAACGTAACGCACATGATGGTCGAGCGGGATTTCCGTTTCCCTCTCGTCGTCATGCCGTTCGATCCCAAGCGGGTGCAGTCTGCGGCTCAGGCTCTCGCAGTGGCAGCCGCTCAGACCCCTGTGACCGAGGCCGCGAAACGGAAGATGCTGGTGTATGCGTTGTTCTCCATGCCCGAGGCGCAGGCTTCCCGCAGTTGGCGCGGCATCACGTCCGGCCCCGCGAGTTCCCCCGCCCTCCTCTCGGACGCCGTCGAGGACTTGGGGCGACTGCAAACCGCCACGGCCACGGACATCCTGCTGGAGATGCTGACCAACCCGGCCCAGGCCCATGATGCCTATCTCGAATCGAGTATAGCGGGGGCCTTGGCAGGGACATATCGGGATGCAAATGCCCCCCTCAGACAGCACATCCGGGCGCTGTATGCTTCCAAGGGAATGCCGCTGGCTGACATCGTCTGTGTCCCAAGTAAAGCGGGAGGTGGAAACTAGGAGAGGCCGCTGCGTCAACAGATGCAGCGGCCTTTTTCTGCCTGAGAGCGGTATCAGCGGGCGGCGGTTCGCCCCGTCTGCCGCAGCGCGGCAAGCGTCCGCGCGGCGAGGGTGGCGGCGGGAGCCTGCCGCGCCTGGTCGTCGGCGTGGTCGTTGGTGTAGCGGACGGTGCCGCGCGCATCGAGCGCGAAGGCGCGGGGGCAGGCGGCGAGGCGGTAGACTTCTTCGGTCAGGCCCGAGTCGGGGTCGGGCAGCACGCGGGTGTGAGCGAGGTCCAGGCCACTTGCGCGGGCGAAAGCAGACGCCTGGGCTTTATCGCCGGCGAAGACGACGACCGTTTCGACGCGCGCGGGCAGGCGCTTGTCGCGCTGGAGGCGGCCCCAGGACCGGGCGAGATCGGCGCACCAGGGGCAGCCGCAGAAGAAGAACACGGCCAGGGGGCGGCCCCGGTGGGCCGTCAGCGCGAACGGCCTGCCCGCCGTGTCGGGCCGGGTGAACGGCGGGGCGACGTGCCCGGTTCGGGGCGCGGCGGACGCGCCGGGCGGCGTCGCTGGGCTGGGAGCCGCGCGCGGGGCGGCGGGCGAGTCGTCTTGCAATGTCCCCATGACCTCCAGCAGGACGCTGACGGTGGGGCCACCGGCGGCGTGGCCGTAGACCCAGACCATCTTCTGCATCGGGCCGGGCAGCAGGCGGTGCGGGAGGACGCTGACCTGGAGGTCGGCGACGCCGTGGGGGGCGACCGTGACGGGCAGGGCTTGGCCCCCGCCCAAGGCCGCACTGGTGCAGCCGCAGGACGATTCGGTCCGGTCCAGGGTGAGCGGGACCGCGCCGCCGTTTTGCAGGACGAACGTGTGGACGAGCGGCGACTCGTCGGAGAGCCGCCGCGCCCCGAAGTCGTACAGGGCCGTCGCCGGGTCCGTCAGGCGCGTCCCCGGCCCCGCCGCCACCGTCAGCGCGGAGGGCAGGGCGGCGGGCGCGGAGTCGGCAAAGGCGCAGCGGGCGCTGCCCGTCAGCAGAAGGAGACCTAAAAAGCAGGCCGGGAGGCCACCGAAACGCTGCGTACTCATGGCCGTATTATACACGATGGCGCGTGCCAAGGTCCGTGTTGACAATCCCCGGCGGGCGCGGCTATAATAAGCCCAAGTTCCGGGATCGTTCAGCGGTAGGACACCTCACTTTGGCTGAGATAACCAGGGTTCGAATCCTTGTCCCGGAGCCTCCTTTTTTGGCCTGAGTTGAGTTCAACCTTGTTTTCATAGAGTGTTTTCATAGAGTGCAGGTATAATGCCGACATGGACCCAGACTTCTTCCGCGCGGATGACCCCATCACGCTGACGCAGGGCGAATGGCAGGAGCTTGTTTCCTCCATCCAGAATCTGGTCCAGGCCAACAACGCCCTCCTGCAAACGGTCTCCGAGCTGATGGCCCAGCGCAACGAAGCCTTTTCCCAGCATTCTGCCCCGCCCGCCGACCCGTATGACCTGAACACCCTCAACCGCCTCGTGGCCGATTAGCCCCCGCCCCCCGAGAAGCCATCACCGGCAGACCGCGAGAAGAGCCTCCTCCCTTGAACGACACGCAGAAATGGCCCGAGCGCCTTTGGATCGTCCGGCACGGCGAGAGCGCAGGCAACGTCGCCCGCGACCAGGCCGAGGCCGAAGGCCGGGCCGTCATTGACATCCCCATGCGCGACGCCGACGTGCCGCTGTCGGCCCTGGGCGAGCGGCAGGCGCGTGCCGTGGGCCGCTGGTTCGCCCGGCAGCCCGAGGGCGAGCGGCCTACGGTCGTGCTGGCCTCGCCCTACCTGCGCGCCCGGCAGACGGCGGCCCTGCTGCTGGACTCGGCGGGCCTGGCCCGCGAAGACGACACGCTGATCATCGACGAGCGCCTGCGCGAGAAGGAGTTCGGGATTTTGGACCGGCTCACGCGGGCGGGCATCATGGAGCGCTACCCCGACCAGGCCGAGTTCCGGCGGCTGCTGGGCAAGTTCTACCACCGCCCGCCCGGCGGCGAGAGCTGGTGCGACGTCATCCTGCGCCTGCGGTCGGGCGTGGACACCATCGTCCGCGAGCACCGGGGCGAGCGCGTCCTGCTGGTCTGCCATTCGGTCATCGTGCTCTGCCTGCGCTACTTGCTGGAGCGCATGACCGAGGAGCAGATATTGGAGATCGACCGGACCAGCGAGGTCGCCAACTGCTCGGTCACGTCCTACGCCTTTGACGCCGCGCGGGGCCGCAGCGGCAAGCTGCTCCTGCGCGGGTACAACTTCTCCGCCCCGCTGGAAGAGGCGGGCGAGGAAGTCACGACCGAACCCGACGCCCCGGTCGCCCCCAAATAGTCTGTCCTGACACCCTATGAGATCCCCTAAAAGTCCCGCGCCGATCCCCATCACGCCTGCCCTGCTGCGCGGCTGGCCCCTGCCCCGGCACGACAGCAGTGACGACAAAGAAGGCCGGGGGCGCATCTACGTCGTCGGCGGCTCGGCCCAGATTCCCGGTGCGATCCTGCTCGCCGCCCTCGCCTCCCTGCGCGCGGGCGCGGGCCAGCTCAAGATCGCCACCGCCCGGTCCGTGGCCCCCTACGTCGCCGTCGCCGTCCCCGAGGCCTGGGTCGTGCCGCTGGCCGAAACGGCGGGCGGCGGCCTGGACCCTTCGAGCGCGGGCGACATCACCCATGACGCCAACAATGCCGACGCCGTTCTGTTCGGGCCGGGCATGATGGACGCCGGGGCGACCAGCGCCCTGCTCCACGCCTGCCTGCCCCAGATCGGGAAGCCGACACTGGTGCTGGACGCCGCGCCGCTGGCGTGCCTGGGGGATGCCCCAGAACTGCTGCACGGCTTGAAAGAGAACGTCATCGTCACGCCCCACGCGGGCGAAATGGCCTCAGTGCTGGGCCGGGACAAGGCCGAGATCAAGGCCGACCCCCTGGGCGCGGCCCGCGAGGCCGCAGCCCGCCTCAAGGCCGTCGTCGCCATGAAGGGGAGCGAGACGTTCATCGCTGCCCCCGACGGGCGCGTCTACGTCAACCGCTACGGCAGCATCGGCCTGGCGACGTCCGGCTCGGGCGACACGCTGGCGGGCATCATCGCGGGCCTGGCCGCGCGCGGGGCCGACCCCGTCCAGGCCACGGTCTGGGCCGTCACCCTGCACGCACGGGCGGGCGAAGTCTTGGCCCGCCGCGTCGGCCCCTTGGGGTTCCTGGCCCGCGAGCTGCTGGCCGAAATCCCCGCCCTGATGGCGAAGATGGATGGGGGCAAGCCCTAAAGAACCGGCACTTTCAGTGCCGGTTCTTCGAGGCCCCTCGGGAACTCTGCGCCGCGCGCCTTCGTCTTCTACCTTGTCGCCGCGACCGGGCCGCTTGACAGCCGCCCCCCGCGCATTTTCTCTTAACACCCACGGAGGCTCCCGCCCATGCGAACACCCATCACCGCCGCCCTGACCCTCGCCTTCGGCGTGGGCGCTGCCCTGGCCGGCACCCATATCAGCCCTGCCGCCCCGATGCACACGATGAGAAAGCCTGCCGCCAACACGGCCGTCATCGCGCAGGGCAAGGCCCTGGCCCAGAGCAACGGCTGCAACGGCTGCCACGCGGCGAGCTACGCCGGCAAGCAGGGCTTCTCGCCCAGCATCCGCTCGACCGGCGTCCTGCGGGAGTACAACGTCAAGACCTTCGAGCGCGTCATGAACACCGGCGTCACCAACGACGGCGGCCACGTCAAGAAGCCGATGCCGGTTTACCATTTCTTGGCCAAGAAGAGCGATCCCCTGTACGCCTTCTTGAAGACACTCAAGTAGCCGATTAGTCAGTAGAAGCCGTCACACGATGCCGTCGCTGCCCCCCGAATCTCTGCCCGAACTCCAGCTCCGCACCCTCCAGGCCCAGCTGGAGCGGATGCGGGGCATGCACTACGGCTACTACGTCCAGTTCTTCCAGGCCGCGCACCTCTTCACGGTGCTGTCGCTGCTGAACCTCGCCCTGGGCTTGTACCACCCTCTGCGGGCGGCGGTCTTCGTGCTGCCGTTCTTTATCGTCTACGCCGGGTTCTTCTGCGCCTACCTCCTCAGCTACAACCTGTTCGCGCGCATCTACGCCACGGCCCTGGAGAAGCGGCTGAACGTCCTGCTCGGCGGCGACTTCCTGGTGGCGCACCGCATGGAAGAGGTGTACCTCTATGCAACGCCTGGACCCAAGTTCGTGGCGATTGACCTGCGCCGGCCCTGGACCTTCATCAGCGCCAGCACCTTCTCGTTCACGGTCGGGGGCGGCCTGATGTACGCCCTGGCCGCCTTCCGCGCCTGGCAGCTTTTGCCCGAGTTCGCCCCCCGCTACGCCCCCCTCCACGCCTACTGGCCCCTGCTCATTGCCTGGACGCTGGGGCACCTGGCTTACCTCGTGTGGTTCTTCGTCGGCGGCAAGCCCGAGCGCGACATCGCCGCCATCGTCAACGCGGCCTACCCGGAAGCCGCTTAAGTCACGTTGTGGTCGTGCTGACGGCGGCGGCCACGTCTTCCCCCGCCCCCGTCGCAGCCACGGGCCGAATCCAACTGAAGCCCCTCGGCTCGCCTCTTGCGACTGCCCGCCACGTCTTCAGAATGTCTTTGGCATCGGCTCTCACAGAAGCGCTGCGATCTGATCGGGAGATTTTCCGCAGGGTTTTCAGTATGTTCTTGTGCGCGTCACCCTCCGCGGGAAGTTTGTCTAATATGTTGTCCAGCCCCATGATGCTGAGTTCCCTCCCCACTCGGTATCTGGCACCCTGAGCGGTTCTGATCAGCAGCGGCATCGCCTCTTCCCCGTCCCAGTGCTCGCCTAACATGTCCGCCGCCATCCACGCGGCACGGGCCGTCTCGCGGGGAACGGCCATCAGATAGTCCTCCACGAGCCGTAAGACCTCCTTGGTCAAGGAGGACGCATCGGGCATCTCCTGCGTCCAAGATAAGTAAACAAACAGCGTACGATGGACCTCATAGTGATCCTTGGTCAAACGCCTGTTCAGCAGGTCGGCGATTGCCCCGAGCGACAGGGGCAAAAGCGCGACGATGGCCCTCACCGCCGCTATCCGGGCAAGCCGAGTTCTACTGGATTCCTTGCCGCTCAAGGCGGGGACGCATACGGCAAGAACAGCCGCCTTTTGCTGGGCATCAAGCGGACTCATCTTTGCCATGACCTCGGGATAATCCGCCCGCAGAATGTCCTCGCCGATGCTGTCGTTCAGGAAAGCGATGACGCTCTTTGCTTCCATTGTTTCTTGAAGGGTATGGTTGATCATAGCTGAGTCTCCTGCGTGAGCCAGGCTTGAGCAGACAGGCGTTTATCAGCGCTTGCAGAGCGAACAGTCCGACTCGCCCGCTCCGCAAGTACCCCTGCCTCCCCCTAGTCCTTGTACGGGTCCACCTCGTTCTCGCCGGCCATGGCGACGCCCAGTGGCGTCAGCGTGTGCAGGACGCGCACCGATTCGGCGTGGAAGGCCAGCACGTCGGGCAGGCGCTTGTAGCAGTGCGGCGACTCGTCCGTGCCCGCCCCGCGCAGCTCGACGTGCTTCTCGCGCAGCCACGTGTGCATCATCTCGCGCGAGACCTGGCCGGGCGCGATGACCTGGCCGGTCTTGCGGTTGATCTTGCCCCGCGCCTGCGTCCGGCTCATCACCCGGCCCGCGCCGTGGACGGTGGAGTAGAGCGCGTCGCGGCCCTGGGCCGACTCGACGCCCTCCAAGATCACCGATACGTCGCCCATCGAGCCGCCCACGAACCCCTTCTGGCCGGGGAAGGCGGGCGTCGCCCCCTTGCGGACCACCCACAGGTCGCGCCCGTTGTGCCGCTCCTGCCAGGCGAAGTTGTGGTGGTTGTGGATCTCCTCCACGATGTCCGCGCCCAGCATCCGGGCGACCTCGGCGCAGACCCAGTCCCGGCCCGCGTAGGCGTAGCGCCCGGCCAGCGCCATGCAGGCGAGGTAATCCTCGCCTAATGGCGAGTCGGCGGCGATGACCAGCGGGTCCACGTCCATGCCGTCCTTGGCCCCACCCGCCTCCAGAAAGAAGGTCGCCGTCTTGTGGCCCAGGCCACGCGAGCCGAAGTGCGCCCCGACCCAGACCCGGTCCTGCTCGTCGGCGAAGACGTCCACGTAGTGGTTGCCGCTGCCGATGGTGCCGAGCTGGTTCTGGGCCATCTGCTTCAGGGGCCGGACGGCTCTGATCTTCCAGGCCTCGTCGTCAAAGAGCGCGTGGTCCACGCGCGTTTCGTTGCTGCGCCCTACGCCGAACGACAGTCCGCGCCAGACGTCGTCCATGACCTCCTTGATCAGCGGGCGCACCTCGGACGCGGGCAGGTCCAGACGCACCGCCTTGTTCCCGCAGTTGTGGACGACGATGCCCTCGGCAAAGAAGCAATGCGCCGAGTCACCCGTGGCGATGTCATAGACCGGCTCAGTTCCCGCTTCGGTGATGGACCGAACCGGGACCCAGCAGACTTCCCCCTCGGCGTCGGGCGCGAACGTCGCCCCGCGCTCGCGGCGCAGGATGCCCCGTTCGTCGTACATCGCGTGATGGACAAACCCGCGCGTGACGCCATGTTCAGCCGAGACCCGGCCGAGGATGTCCTTCCAGTACACCCCCTCCGCCCGGAGACGTACCGCCTGGTGACGCGCCGCCTCGCGGTTCTCCAGATGCGCCAGGCGCTGCCACACGATGCTGGCGACTTTGGCGGCCTGTTCCCGCTTTTTGTGGGCGTAGCAGAAGCCGATCTCCTCGAAGTAGCGCACCTGCTCCCGCGCGCCGCCGACGATTTGCAGCACGAAGTCACGCCGCGCCCCGCGCTGCGGCCCGCTCGGGGCGATGCTGACGTCGAAGCAGAGCGACGCAAGCAGACGCCCGATGAAGCGCAGCGCGTTGTCGTTCTCGCCCGACTGCTTGATCGCCAGGTTCGGGATGTCCCTCTTCTGCGGGCGCGGCGTTGAGCACTCCGCGCTGCCGAAGGCGGACAGGAACTGCGCGCGGACCCAGGCGGGCAGGGCGAACAGCCAGGGCATCGGGTCCTCATCCCAAGCCTTGCGGCCGACCGGGGCACCCAGCAGCGCGAACAGCGCCTTGAGCTGAAGCGAGCCGACCCGGACATGAATCTCGTCCAGGCAGCCCGGCTTGCGGGGCCGGGTGTAGACGCGGGCGGTGTAGCCCAGCGTGGCGAAGTCCCGGACCATCGCAGCGGCATCCGTGGCGTCGGTCGTGTAGACGCCGACGCTGCCTCCAACGCCCGTGATGTGCCCGTCGCCGCAGACGACGCCGAGCAGACGCGCTAGGGCCGCCAGCCGGGCGTCATTCTGGAACAGCAGCAGGGCTTGGTCGATCATTTCCTCGCAAATGTCACCCGCCCGCGTCGGCCGGGGTGTGGCCCGCTCGTAGGGCAGGCCCGTATGAACGGGGCAGGCGACTTGATCGCCGGGCGACAGCGCGCTCAGGGGCTTCCAGCCGCCCGGCGTCCGAATCCGGTGGTCCGCCGTCGCCGTGAGCCGGCGCTTATTGGCGAGTTCCAGGCACAAGACGGGCTTGACACCTGTGCTGATATGGCCTGTGTGCTCTTCCACGGACCGGACAGCATTGCCATCCCAGCAGGCCAGCCCGGCCTCGCGCGTCACGGCCTCGACCGGCAGCGTGTAGCCGTCCATCGTCGTCACGCGGCTGCCCCCGGCGATGCAGGCGATGTCGAAGCCCACCCCGGAGGGGCTGATATGGCCCTCGTAGGCGACGACGCCGCCGATGGGCACGGCGTAGCCCTTGTGGCCGTCGGCGCACAGGACGGCCCCGCGCACCGACTCTTCCGACGCGCTGCGCCGGATCTGGGTCAGCGTCGACTCCTCGTGGTCGCCGATGATCTTGATGTCTTCTGCTTCCATTGTCTTCTCCTCCGATCCTGATGCCGATTAGAAGTCGGCCTCTCGATCCCTGGATGCCCCGCAGCTCGTCTCGGACCGTGTCCGGGAGGTGCGGGAGCATGCCGTCGAATGAACTTCCAGTTCCAGCGCGTCGTGCCTCTCGTCGTCAAGTCGGTTGGGTGGGATTCGAACCCACACCCGATGAAGGAGCGGTTTTACAGACCGCCGCAGCAAACCGTATCTGCCTCCAACCGTCGTCTGTCTTGCAAAAGTTGCGTTTTCCTAGCGTCCAAACGCAGGGCAAAGAAAAAGGCCCCTGGCTTTGCGCCGGGGGCCGATTGCATTCTCGTGTGTCTGTTGTCTAACGGTGCTTGGGGCACCTACAGGCTGGGCAGAGGGAGGAGGCAATCGGCGGCGCGGGATAGCGGGGGGATCGACCCTGACCCAGGCGCGGCAGGACGGCGGACGCCTGAAACCGTTCGGTCCGGGCGTCGCGGGCGGTCAGAAATAAATTGTTCGTCTGCTTGGTCATGGTCGTGGGGATTATCTTAGCATAGCGGCGCGCGGGTTGTCAAGGGTCACGCCAGAATCTTGGAGGCAGAAACTCTGGGCCTGCGGTACAATGGAGGCGTGATACCCAACCCTTTTCGCCGCGCCATCCGCGCCGCGCTGCTCCTGTGTGCGATGGCTCCTCTCGGCCTGCCCGCGCGGGCCGCGCCGCGCCCGCTGACATTGGCCGACGTGCTCGCCCGGCACCGGCGGGCGGCGGAGTCGCCCGCGGCCCGCGCCGACAAGGGCGCGCACGAGATCGTCTACGACGTCAGTGCGGGCGGGCTGTCCGGCACGATGACCGCCTACGAGGTCCCGCCGCACCGCTCGCGCTCCGAGGTCGCGCTGGGGCCGCTGGCGATCACGACCGGCAACGACGGGCACGTGAGGTGGGAGCAGGACGGCACGGGGAACGTCCGCATCCTCGGCGGCGAGGAGCTGTCCGAGCAGAAGGCCGATACGGGGTTCTCGCTGGAAAGCTATGACCCCTTCAAGGGCGGCAGGCACGGCAAGGGGGACACGTCGGCGGTCTCGCTGCGCCCCAAGCGGGACAAAGCCACGGGCGACTACGTGCTGGACGTGCGCCCGCGCGGCGGCACGGAGCAAACCGTCTATCTGGACCCCCGGACTTTTTTGGTCCGCAAGTACGTCGAGCGCAAGGGCGGCATTGCCGCGACCATCACCATCCTCGGCTACCAGACGAAGTTCGGGGCGCAGATACCCAGCCGCCTCCTGATGGAGTACGCCGGGGTGCCGCTCGTCATGGAGGTCACGCTGAAGCAGGCGACGCGGCTGGCAAGCATCCCCGCCTCGCTGTTCACGCCGCCCAAGCCGCCCCGCGACTGGGCGTTTCTGACGTCCGCTCAGACGCCGAGCACGGCCCACGAGGCCTCCATCCCCTTTACAACCGAAGACAACGAAATCACGCTCCACGTCACGGTCAACGGCCACCCCCTGCGGCTGCTGCTGGACAGCGGCGCGGGCGGCAGCTTCGTCACCGGCCAGGCCGCGCAGGCGGCGGGACTGACGACGGCGGGCAGTCTGCCCTCACTCGGCTACGGCGGGACGTCGCTGACCGGCCTTGCCGCCGAGGCGACCGTGGAGATCGGCGGCGCGGTCCGGCTGTCACGCGAGACTCTGCACGTCATCCGGGACCCGAACGTCGCCAAGCTTTTGAGCGACCGCGCCCAGGTGGATGGCGCGCTGGGCTACGAGGTCTTTAGCCGCTTCACCGTGCGGATCGACTACGCGCGCAGGCTGGTCACGCTCTCTGACCCCGATATGACATCGCCCCCCGCCGCGCCCGGCTCTGTCTCGCTGCCGCTCAAGCTGGAAGCGCGCGTCCCGACGGTGCAGGCGTCCGTGGACGGACGCGCGCCGGCCCGGTTTTTAGTGGACACGGGCGACGCGGGCGGGCTGAACCTGTACGCGCAGTACGCCCGGTCGAGCGGCCTGCTGCCCCGCCCCGATGACCCGCGCGCCCAAACGCGGGCGGGCATCGGCGTCGGCGGCGTCCTGACCGAGACGATCACGCCCGGCCACACGCTGGCCCTGGGCACGGCGGGGCGGGGCAAGACGACGGTGCGCGACGTGTCGCTGGCGACCAGCACGGGGCCGGGCATTTCGCGCCTCTCGGCCCGCGCGGGCGGCATCGGCAACCTGGTTTTGGGCCGGTTCGTCGCCACTTTCGATTACGCCCGGAGTCGGCTGACGCTGACGGAATCTAACCCCCCGGCCCCCCAAGCACAGGCAACCCGGAGGGTCCCTAAGAAGGAAGGGGGAGCCAGAGGGGCCAGTCTGCCGTCCTCACGCTTCCTTCCTAGGGAGGGGTATGCCCCGGAGGGCATTACTTCGTATCTGGCGCTTGCGCCGGGGGTAGGTTCCGAGGGCCTTTCTGCTGCCCGCTTCTTCCTTGCCGCCGATACCGACATCCCCGCCCCCGATGCCGCGCCGTTGACGCTGGCCGGGCTGCTCCAGCGGCACCTCGCGGCCCTGGGCGGGGAGGCGGCAATCACGGCTATCAAAAACACCCGAGTCACCGCCGCGGTCACGACCGGCGGTATCCACGGGACGATCACAACCATCTACGCCGCGCCGGACAAAGAGTTCGAGGAAGACAAGCTCGGCATCCTGGACATCACGCAGGGCTACGACGGCAAAGCCGCCTGGCAGTCCGACACCAACGGCAACGTCCGCCCGCTGGCCGGCGAAGAGTTGAAAGACCTGCGCGTCCAGCTTTTCTTTGACACCAACTCCTACGTCCTGCCAGGCCGCATCAAGGGGACGCTGACGTTGAGGCCGGGGGCGGAGCCGGGAACAGGGAATTACATCGTGGACGCCCTGCCCGAGGGCGGCAAGAAGAGTACGCTGTTCTTCGACCCGCACACGTTCCTGATCGTCAAAGAGCAGCACCTGGACGACGACATCCAGGTCACGACTCGCTACGGCGACTACCGGACGGTGGACGGCGCGCGCTTCCCGTTCACCACGGCGACCACCAACGGCACGGCCCGCTACGATATCATCGGGGTCGTCACGCGCGTCGAGAACAACGTCGCCCTGCCCCCCGGCCTGTTCGCGCCGCCGACGGGCGGCAGGAAGTTCGGCTTCGCCCGGCCCGGACAGACCAGCGCGACCGTGCCGTTCGAGCTGGATGGAGGCCAGATCGCCTTGAGCGTGCGGCTCAACGGCCAGCCCGCGCGCGTCTTTCTGGACAGCGGGGCCAGCGGCATCGCCCTCGCCCAGGCCACGGCCACGCGGCTGGGGCTGAAGAGCAGCGGCTTTCTGGAGGCGCGCGGCTACGGCGGATCGACCGACCTGCACCCGATCCTGGTCCGCAAGTTTGAGGTGCCTGGTGCCGTCACGATCACCGACGCCGCGGCCATCGCCATCGACCTGCCGGACACGCTCAACGCGTTCTTCAGCCGCCCCGTGGATGGCTTCGTCGGCTATGACCTGCTCGCCCACTACGTCGTCCGCGTGGACTACCCGCGCCGGACCCTGACCTTCACCGCGCCGGACGCCTTCCGGCCCGCCGCAGGTGACGGCACGGCCCTGCCGCTGCAACTGGACAACGACATCCCCTCGGTCGAGGCCAGCGTTGACGCCCTGCCGCCCGCGCGCTTCCTGCTGGACACCGGCGATGAGGCGGCCCTGCGGCTTTACAGCCCCTTCGCCGCCTCGTCCGGCCTGGACAAAAAGTACCCGCGCGGCGCGCTGACGGCCGGCGGCGGCATCGGCGGCGAATCCCGGTCGCGCGTGACCAAGATCGGATCGTTCTCCGTGGCCGGCCTGACCTTGAAGCAAATCCCGACCGACTTCTCCCTGGACCCCAAGGGCGGGGCGTCTCTGGTGACCGCCGGGGCGCTCGGCTCGCGGCTCTTGTCGCGCTTCGTCGTCACCTTCGACTACCCTCATGGCCGCGTCTTCTTCGCCCCCGCGAACGGTGCCCGCGCGGCCTTCAATACGTGGACTTCCGGCCTGACGCTGATGGCGGCCCGCGACCCGCTGGGCCGCTCCCGCGTCGTCGTCGCCCAGATCCAGCCGCGCGCGCCGGCCCTGCGCGCGGGCCTGAGCGCGTTCGACGAGGTGCTGGCAATCGACGGCCACCGCCTATCCCTCCTGGGGCTGGACGGCGCGCGCCGCCTGCTCCTCCCCCGGCCCGGCGCGCGCAGCCACGTCCTGCTGGTCCAATCCACCATCGGTACCCCTCGCCGCATCACCGTCGCCCTCTTCGACCCCCTGCGCTGACACTTCCATACGGAGGCGGCTTCAAAGCGGCAAGAGGAATATGCAGAGGCCGTGCCGAAGCATAGGCTGTAGATCGAGCGCTAACAAACGAAGGGCACGGATATGAAGCGTATCAAAGTCCAGGGAATGCGGCGTAAATCGATCACTCTTGGCATGGTCATGTTGACGGCGGGCGTGTGCCTCGCCCCAGTGAATGCCCCCGCCGCGCCGCCAGCCAAAGCACATATCTCATCGCCTCGCTACCTCCCGGACACATGCTCTGGCTTCCCGATCTCACGTGTGCTGTGGATCTCGCCCACGCAGTTCATCAAGTTACCACGGACCGGCGGGGGGGTTACTCCGATCCTCTCGGCAACGGACATCTTCACCGGCGCGCAGACACCACTGGACGAAATTAGTGCAGGCATCCGCAAGGCATGGATATCCGGTGTGGACTGCGCGAAACCCCCTGCCCCTGGCTATAGCAATCCCCTTCCTTTTGATCTTTACGCCATGCAAGTGTCACCCAACGAGCGTTGGCTCCTTTGGCAGTCACACTCTCAGGGCCAGCCGACGTGGGTAGCCATGACACCGGACGGCACGGAGCGCCGGGAGTGGCCCCGGCACAGCCACGATGGCGGCATCGACAGCAGGGTCGGGTGGATGCGGGACAGTACGCATTTCATGGAAGTCAGCGAAGAGGCATCGGAAGGGGCTTGGAGCATCCGTGCCTACGTCTTTAGTTTGGAGACAGCCTCGGTGCAGGAGTTCCCGGTGGAGCTGCCGCAATCGAGGTCTCAGCTCTCCGCTTACCCGAACTCATTCGAGATATTCTGCTTCCCGGAGTCCGATGTGCTTTTTACCGGAGACGGTCGAGGATGGATAACGGGCACCGACAACAGGCGGTATGAGATTGTTCCGGGGCCGCAAATGTGGAGCCTGCGCGAGGCCAACCTGTTGACAGCAGCTACCCCGTTAAGCGGCGGCTCGGCTGCGGACCCCTCGCTCTCACCCAGCGGCAACTGGATCGTTTGGCGCGACAATCGGGACGGTAAAGCCGCGCGGACACGGATCAACGTCAGCCGTCCAGACGGAAGCCAAATGCAAACGGTCTACAGTGAGAGAGGCTTCCTCCCGGTCGGATCATCCGCTTCCCCTCAGTGGACGCCCGATGAGCGCGGCGTCACCTTTTACAGGAATGGCGAAGACATGAGAGGCGAGAACGAAGTCAACAGTGTTACTGAAGAAGGGGACAACGATTCGGTATCGGCAGTTCCGGAATCTCTTAGGCAATTTATACGCCTCATCAGACCTACGGTAGAGAAGGCAGCACCGGCGGTTATTCTCCCGTCACAAAACAAAAACCTTAAAAAACCGTCGACATTGAGCCACTATCAAGAAGGGATTTACCTGATCTCAGTGGCGCAGAGCGAGGTTTGCTTACCCCAACTCGCCAGCCGGGGCATGAAAAGGGGCTTGTTCCCGACTACCACTACGGGGACGCGCGAGACGCTGCTGGCGAAGAACGTATTCCACTAACCTGCCGAGGTTCCCCGGTTCGCGCCTACAGACCACGCCTCACCCCTCGGCCACGCAGCGCGCCAGGAAGACGGCGAGCAGCACTTCTTCAGGCGTGACTTCTTCCCCGGTGCGGTCGGCCAAGGCGAGCAGGATGCCGCGCGCGGGCGGGCGGGAAGCGGGTGGGAGCAGACGCGCAAGCCGGGCCAGGCGGCGCAGGCAGGCGGCTCCGCCGCCCAGCGTGTAGGCCGCCAGCGCCCGCTTCGCCAGGACCGAGACGCGCGCGGCGTGCGAGTCTTTCGCCTGGGCGGCCTTCGCCCGGAAGCGGCGCTGGAGGTTCAGGAGAATCTTGCCGACGGTCTCATCCCGCGCATACGAGTCCAGGGCCAGGTACGGGTAGAACGCATCGCGTCCGCCGCCGATGCTGCCCAGCGCGTTGAGAATCTCGCGCCGGACGGTCGGCGACTCGGTCCGGCCCAGGGCGGCCAGCAGGGGCGGGGCGGCGGACGGGTCGGCCAGCCGGCCCAGGGCGTCGGCGAGGACAGCCAGGCCTGCGGGTTCCCTCTCGGCTTCGAGCTGCGCGATCAGGGCGGGGAGGCTTGCGGGGTCCTCGCGCTCGGCCAGGGCGCGGACGGCGGCGGTGCGGACGGCGGCATCGGGGCCGGGCAGGAGGTCGGTCAAGACGGCCACGGCGCGCGGGTCGGGCAGCCGACCGAGCGCCTCCAGGGCGGCGAGCCGGCGCGCGGGCGGGCCGAGCTGGGCGGCGGCGGCCAGGGCGGGCAGGGCCGCACGGTCGCCGATCTTGCCCAGGGCCGTCGCCGCCGCGCCCTCGATGCCCGAGTCCGGGTCGGCCAACTTGCGGACCAAGGGGGCCGTCGCGCGCGGGTCACGGATCTCGCCCAGTGCGGCCGCAGACCCCTCGCGGACGGAGAGCGAGACGTCGTCCAACGCACGGACCAGTTCTTCGACGGCCATCGGCGTTTTTAGCCGCCCCAGCTCCCCCGCCGCCCGCGTCCGCTCCTGCGCGCTGCCCGCCCGCGACAGCTTCTGGATGTTGGTGAACGACCCGACAGGCTTGGACGCCTTGAGCTGGCGCAGCACGTACCCCGCGCGGCGGCTGCCGGCCTCCTCGATAGGCTCAACCAGAAGCAGGGCCACGCCGCGCAGGACGGCAGACAGCACGAACACGACGTGGTAGTTCATCCGCACCAGCCCGTGGGCCGGGAAGTGGGTGTGGGCCAGGCCGACCATGAGTGCGCCGCCCGCGACCGGGGCCAGGCCGCCGGCAAGGCCGGACACGGCGGCGATGGCGCTGACATAGGCCGTGCGCTTCTCCGAGGGGGCGGACCCAATCACCAGGTTGAACTGCGTCAACCCAACGCCCGCCCAGCCCAGGCCGGCCAGGGCGTTCAGGGCGATGATGTCGAGCTTCGTCAGCGACACGCGCAGGTGGTGGGCCGGACCGTACCCCCACAGGCCGCTGATGCCGTCCGGTGCGGCGAGGTTCCACATCAGGGGCGGCAGCAGCACCAGCCCGCAGCAGATCATCAAGACCGGCTTGTTGCCGTACTTGTCCGCCAGATACCCCCACAGCGGCATCGAACCCAGCGACGCCAGCGTGGACACCGCGCCCAGGAGCTGGAAGGCGGTGTAGCCCAGCTTCAGGTATTCGAGCTGGTAGACTGTGAAGAACGGCCCGGCCACGCCCTGCGCGACCACCATGACCACGCAGTAGAGCAGCAGCCGCCGGAAGTTCGGGTCCGCGAACGGCGCTTGATAGTAGGCCAGCGCGCTTTGGCGCGGCCCGTCCGCGTCGGGCACGGCCCGTGGCACGTCCGGGCTGCGCCGGCCCAGTCCGAGCGAGATAGCCGCGAAGACCGTCGCCGTTCCGAAGATTGCGGCAAAGGCCAGCGGCTGGCCCCAGCGGGCGCTCTTCGTGGCCGCGTCCAAAAAGAATCCGCCGGCGAGGGGGACGGCCGTGCCGACCCAGCCGGCGTACATGTTGCGCCGCCCGAAGTAGCGGCCCCGGTTGTCCTCGGGCACCAGGTCGGTGATCCAGGCCGTCCACAGCGGGGCCGAGACGTTGGCGCACAATGCAGAAAGCAGCATCAGGGCGAGGAACGCCCCGACCCAGAGGGGGCGCGGCAGCGCGAACGGGATGAGCAGCATCGGCACCCAGAGCAGGCGACCGGCGAACGAGAACCCCAGCGCCAGCGGCTTGCGCCGCCCGTAGCGCTGGGCCAGGAACGACGAGACGAGCTGGACCAGGCCGGCGAAGGCCGGGATGCCGCCCAGTGCGCCGATCCAGAAGGCGCTGCACCCCAGGAAAAGCGCGAAGCCGGTCTGGAACGCCCCGGTCGTCAGCGTCCCGTTGGCGGAAGCGATGCACCCCTCGGCGGTCCACAGGCGCAGCGCCTGGCGGATTTGCAGCCGGGACAGGCCGGATGGGGGGGAGACTTCTGGCTGAGGCGCGTTTTCTTCAGGCACGGCCTCCTATACGCCTTCGCCCGGCGTATTCCTGCCTTTACCACTTCTGAGCTTACCCGGCAACGAGGTCTTGCAGGCGCTTGACGTTGACTTCGTGCATGGTCTCGCTGTCGGGCGTCTCCACGATGACGGGCAGGTCGGCCAGGCGCGTGTCGTTGACCAGCAATCGGAACGCTTCCAGCCCGATCTCGCCCTCGCCGATGTGGGCGTGCCGGTCCGCGTGGCTGCCCAGGCCCTTCTGCGAATCGTTGGCGTGGACCACCTGAAGGCGGCTCAGGCCGACCACGCGGTCGAACTCCGCCATCGTAGCGTCATACGTCTCCCGAGTGCGGATGTCGTAGCCGGCGACGAAGACGTGGCACGTATCCAGACAGACGACCAGCCGGGCGGGGTCTTTGACGCCGTTGACGATGCGCGCGATCTCCTCGAAGCGCCCCCCCAGATACGTCCCCTGCCCCGCCGTCGTCTCAATGGCGACCCGCACCCGCACCCCCGCCGTTTCCGCGTGTATCAAATCCAGGCTCTCGATCAGCCGCGCGATGCCCACGTCCGCCCCGGCTCCGAGGTGCGCGCCGGGGTGCGAAACCAAGAAGTCGATCCCCAGCGCCTCGGCCCGCTCGATCTCGGCGCGGAAGGCCGCCCGCGATTTCGCCAGCGTCTCGCCCCCCGGCTCGGCGGCCAGGTTGATCAGATACGAGTCGTGCGCCACTGTCTTGGTGATGCCCGCCTCGGCCACCGCCGCCCTGAACTTCTTCGCCACTTCGGGCGTGATCGCCGGCGCGCGCCACTGCCGGGGCGAGGCCGTGAACACCTGCACCGACCGGCACCCGATGGCCTTGCCGTCCAAAATCGCGTTGTGCGGCCCGCCCGCCGTCGGCATGTGCGCCCCGAGCAGGGGCTTGAGCAGGGCTGGAACGGGCATGTCCAGGGCTTCACCGAGGAGTGGTTCAGGGTGTGTCATACATGGCTCTACGCGCGTCTGCTGATAATGTTTGCTTCATATTAGTGGTTGTCATTGGCCCAAAATAGTCCGCCACCAAATGGCGAATATCTCGATCCATGACTATAACAAAAGCATTGGTAGGTATTGGGGTGTCAGGTTCAATTTGCTCCCAACCGTCGCCGGGTACTGCATTGTACTGATGGATACTCGGCGAGGTAAGCCACCCGTGGTACGAGTCATTGTTTAAGCAGTAAGAGCCGTTTAGCAACATCGCTCTGGCTAAACTTCGGTAGTGCTTCCAAGAGCCATGTAGCCCAATCGTACATGAGAGAGGCGCTCCAGGAACACCAAGGAAGATTTCCGAGCGCCAAGCCGTTGGTAGCCTGGCATCCTCTTTCGCCTCTACACCCGACTTATGTGACAACTCGTAGAACCGGAGCAGTATCAAATCTAGTACCGAGCTGGCTTTCCCGTCTGGAAGAGTAAGGGGAATTCCAAACAGTTCACTGAAAGGCACACCTGTTGGATCGTCTACGGGTAGGTTAATGTTAAGGCCTATCCGGGGGTTGCTAAGGAAGCAAAACATACCTATTGATTCAGGCAGTTCGCTCGACTCATTCATATATAGGCGACAACAAGATAGACCATTCGCTTTTGCTTTGTCCAAAGCAGGTTTTGTGAACCCATTTCTGGCGAATATCACCCCTGTACTCGCGCGCGTTGATCTTACCTCGTCACAGAAACTGCCAATATCACCCACATTCAATTTACGCCCATGGTCCTTGCAACTGACCAGAATTGAAATCGGGAAGTGACCGCCAATCCTCGTGTTGATCCACACATCGCACTGGCGTAGTGTGCCTGTATCTCTATCAGGTACTTTATGGTTGAACAAGACTTCTGCGCCAACGTCTAGTCGAGAAGCGAACTCGTAAACCGCACGCTCGAAGCCATAGCCAGCTTTATTGTTTCTCATGGCTAAACGGACGATAGTCCTTCGACCTCATGGGCATCCTCTTCCACGCCTTCGCGCATAAATGGGCGTACTGCGCTTGCCGTCACGAGGTCTACGGGGCAGCGCAGCAGGTCTTCCAGGTGGTCGTACAGCCCCGCATACCGCTTGAAGGTAGGCTCGCCCTCGAACTCCACCAGCACGTCCACGTCGCTGTCCGGCCCGGCCTCGTCGCGGGCGACCGAGCCGAACAGAGCGAGACGGCGCAGACCGAAGGCGGCCAGTTCTTCCCGATGGGCCGCGAGGATGGTGAGGGCTTCGTCGCGCTTCATGTCAAATGCCTTTTAGTCGCCCTTCTGCTGGACTTGGGATAGCCCTTTGCTCATGTCCAGCATCCGCTGCACGGGCTTGAGGGCGCGGACGCGGGTGCTTTCGTCCATCACAATCTCCGGGCGGCGGTCGCGCATACACAGGTACAGCTTCTCTAGGGTGTTCAGCCGCATATAGGGGCAGCTCGCGCAGTCGCAGCCGGAGTTCGGCGGGGAGCACAGGAACTCGGCGTCGGGCCGGCTTTGGCGCATCTGGTGCAAGATGCCGACTTCGGTGGCGACGATGAACTGCTTCTGCTCGGGGTGCGTCCCGACGTACTTCAAGAGCGCCAGGGTCGAGCCGATGAAGTCCGCCTGGTCCAGCACGGCCTCCTCGCACTCGGGGTGGGCGATCAGCGATGCCTGGGGGTATTGGGCGCGCAGGCCGGCGAGCTTGCGGGCGCTGAACTGCTCGTGGACGATGCAGAAGCCGGGCCACAGGACCATCGCGCGCCCGGTCTGCTTTTCCACCCAGCGGCCCAAGTGCCGGTCGGGGCCGAAGACGATGGGCGTCTCGGGCGGGAGCTGGGCGACGATGGCGGCGGCGTTCGACGACGTCACGATGATGTCCGACAGGGCCTTGACAGCCGCCGAGGAGTTGATGTAGTTGATGACCGTGTGGCCGGGGTACTGCTTCAGCCACTCGCCGTACTCGTCGGCGGGGCAGCGGTCGGCCAGCGAGCAGCCGGCGTCCAGGTCGGGCAGCAATACCAGCTTGGCGGGGTTCAGAATCTTGGCGGTCTCGGCCATGAAGTGGACTCCGCAGAAGACGATCACGTCGGCATCGGTAGCGGCGGCGGCTTGGGCCAGGGCAAGGCTGTCGCCCACATGGTCGGCCAGGTCCTGGATGTCCGCGTCCTGGTAGTAGTGGGCGAGGATGACGGCGTTCATCTCGCGCTTCAGGCGCGTGATCTCGGCCTCCAAGTCCAGCGTCGGGTCGAGCGCACGGACGCGCAGCGAGAGGTCATTTTCCTGCCCGCGGTTCTCCTGCGTCGGGGTGCGCGGGGTCTGTGCTTGTGTCAGGGTTTGCATAGGGGGAGTATACCCAACCTGGGCGTTGGGAGAGGTGCAGTGTGAGGCCCGGCGCGGGGCATCCGGCACTGGAAGCCCTCCGGGTCCGCCAGTGCGGGCCGGGCTACTCAAATACAAGAAAAGCCCCTCCGGGGCTGAGAGTTCTTCAGTCCCGGAGGGACTTCCTCCGGGTAGACCGGCCCGCACTGGCGGACCCGGAGGGCTTCCAGTGCCGGGCCTCCCCCCTAGCCCACTTCCAGCGAGAAGTCCACCTCGAACGTCCGCCGCCAGGGCAGGCGGACGCTGCCGGGTGTCAGCGCCAGGCCTTCGCCGACGCCGCGCGCCCGGAGCGCGGCCAGATGCGCCCCCAAGTGCGCCTCGATGAAGGCGCAGAGGGCGTCCTGCTCGCCCGCGCTGTCCGGGTCCGGCTCGGGACGGCCCCACAGACGCCCCGCCTCGGCCCGCGCCTCGCGCCGGACGACACTCTGATAGCCCCAGTCTTCCAAAAAACGGTGGGCAAGAAACGCGCGCTGTGCCGAAGCCCGCGCCGGGTCGTTCCCCATAAGCCCGGCGCAGACGGCCTGGGCAACGACCACGCCCAGCGTGTTGCCCGCCGTGTTCCACGCCCCGTAGGCGGCCAGGCGGCCAGGCGCGAGGGGGCAGCCGGGGGCCAAAAGCATCTCGGCCAGCAGCGGGTCGGCCCCATTCGGGTAAGCGACATCGGCCAGCGCGATGGGGACGCCACGTGCCTGCAAGCCGCCCAGATGCGCCAGGAACACCTCATAGTCCGAGGTCCGTGTGACCCGATCCTCGGCCAGGTACGCGGGCCGGTAGTCGGTGCGGCGCGGGGAGGGCGTGGCAACGCCCAGCACGAAGTCGCAGGCGTCCCCATCAGCCGCGACGACCCCGCCGCAGGCGGCGATCTGGCCTTCCACGGTCTCGCGCACGGGCCGGTCCTCGTAGGGGGCGACCAGGGCGGCGTCGCCGGGGGTGCTATAAACGATGCCGACGCGCGGGGCGTGGCCGGCCCGCTCCGTCAGCAGTTTGGCGAGCAAGGCCGAGCCGACCTCGTCCGCGCCGGGGTGCATCAGGACGCGGCCCGCGACTGACGGACCGAGCAGCCCGGCCCAGCCGCGCAGCCAGTCCCGCTCCCACGTGGGGAAGCCGAAAGGGCTGGTGTCGTCTGAGGTCAGCCGCAGGGCCGTCACCTGCCCGCGCACGGCCATGTCCAGCAGGCCCAAATTGACCGTGTGGTTTCGCAGGCGGCGCGTCAGCCAGTCGGCTTTCAGGTCGGGTGGCAGCGTGGCATCCAGCCGCACCAGAGTTTCGGCGTCTTCCAGTGCCCCGCGCTCGGCCTGATGGGTCAGCCGGGCGTACTGGGAGAACCGAGTCCCCCAGGTCGCCCAGTACGCGGGTTCTTCCACGGCGTCGTCGGCGTTGGCGACACGGGTGATCAGTGAAAAGGCGTGGACGGGGCAGGCAGGATTGATCTCGGCCAGCAGCCGCAGGCGGGCCAGCACGTCGGCGGCGCTGTCCAGGGAGATACGGGCATTAATCAGATTGCCGAAGCCCAAGAAGTCGCACGAGACGATGGCGGCGTCGGCCCGATCTGCCACCTCGCGCAGCCAGGCGGCGACGGCGGCCAGGTCGGCGGGCACACGCCCCGCGCCGCGCACCGCGGGCGGCGGCAACAGCACGTCCGCACCGCCGATGGCCCCGAGCATCTGCGGGTAGCGCGTGTTGACGGGCCGCTCGTCGAGCGGCAGCAGGGCAAGGATGAGGTTGGGCATAGTGGTGACATGGCGGGCGAGGCGGAACGAGGGGTCGGTCGAGCGGTTCTCAGCCTGCCGTGGAAGGCCCCATCGCGAGACACGCCGCGCCGACGAGGGCAGCATCCGCCCCGAGCGCGGCAGTAACGATGGGGCACTGAGCGGGTCCGAGCAGCGCGTATTGTTTCAGGATGCGCCGGGCCGGGTCCAGCAGGGAGTCGCTCAAGGCCGCCAGGCCGCCGCCGATGACGATCAAATCGGGGTCGAGCGCGCTCGCGAGGCTCGCCAGGCCGAAGCCCAGGCACTCCCCCGTGCGGCGGACGGCACGGGCGGCGGGGCCATGGGCATCGAGCGCGGCCTCGGCGGCGACGGCTTCGGCCATCTTCTCGGGCACCGAGCCGGTCATCTCACAGTAGGTGCGTACCAATGCGGGTCCGCTCGCCCAGTCTTCCAGGGTCTTGCGCGGTGCGTCCGGGTCGGTCGTCAGCAGCAGGTGCCCGAACTCACCGCCGCTCCAGTGCGCGCCGTGGTGGACGCGCCCGTCCAGCAGCAGCGCGCCGCCGACGCCCGTTCCGAGGGCAAGATAGACGACCGTGGACAGGCCGCGCCCGGCCCCGAAGCGCGCCTCGCCCGATGCCAGGGCGTTGACGTCGTTGTCCGTAAAACAAGGCAGGTCCAGACCCTCGGCGAGCGCCGCGCGGACGTCCGTCCCTGCCCAGCCGGGCAGCAGATCCGTGGCCGAAACGACGACGCCCCGGACCGCGTCTATTTGCCCGCCCGTGCCGACCCCGACACCCGAGACAGTCTCAGGGGAAGCGGCGCGTAATCCCCGCGCCAGGCTGAGCGCGGCGTCGAGGATGGCCGCGCCGCCCGTCAGCGGCGTCGGCACACGGGCCGAGCGCAGGACACGCCCCTTCGCCGTGACCAGGCCGCCCGCGATCTTCGTTCCGCCGATGTCAATGCCGAGAAAGAGGCTCATCGCTGGAGAGCGCCCACGAAGCGGGCCGCGATCTGCTGGGGCCGCGTGATGGCCCCGCCGACCACGACGGCCCACGCCCCGGCGTCCAGCGCGGCCCGCGCCTGTTCGGGCGTCGCGATGCGGCCCTCGGCGATCAGGGGCACCGAAAGAACAGCCGCCAGGCGTCCGACCAGCTCCAAGTCGGGTTCCTCGGACTGCGGGCTGTTCGGGGCGTAGCCCGACATCGTGGTCGAAACGAAATCGGCGCCCGCCTCCTGCGCCGCCAGGCCCTCGGCGTAGGTAGCGATGTCGGCCAGTACGGGCAGCCCGGTCTCGGCGCGGACACGCTTTAAGGACTCCGCCGCCGTGCCCTCGGGGTGCGGGCGGTCCGTCGCGTCTAGGGCAATGACATCGGCCCCCGCCTGGGCGACGGCTTGGGCGTCGCCCAGAGTCGGGGTGATATAAACATCGTAGCCGGCCACGTCCACCTTGGACAGGCCGATCAGCGGCAGGTCGCTCGCGGCGCGGATGGCGGCGATGTCGAGGGGGCCGTTGGCGCGCAGGCCCGCCGCACCGCCTTCCTGGGCCGCCCGCGCCATCCGGGCCATGATGTCAGCCCCGAACAGCGGCTCATGGGGCAGCGCCTGGCAGGACACAATCAGCCGCCCGCGCAAACGGGCGGCGATCTCGGGGGGGGTAAAGCGAGGGGTCATGCGGCGAGTCTACCAAGCGTAGGGAAGAATGTCAAGGCGCAGGAGCCGAAGAGGTGAGGCCGGGCGCGGTGCAACCAGTCCGAGTGGTTGAAAACCACTCGCTAGGTGAGGCGTCCTGCGGACAAAAGAGACGCGACAGGAAAAGGCCACCCCGCCCTTCACCCGGAGGGTACTTCTCCCAGCGAGTGGTTTTCAACCACTCGGGTTTGCCCGCCGGGGAACTACGCCTCGGGCAGGTCCGCGCCGGGTCTGACCTCGGAGCCGCCCGCCGACACGCTTTCCAGCGTCTTGGCTTTTTCAGCCTCGGGGATCTGGCTCTTGGCGATGTCGCCCACGGACAGCATCCCGATCAGCCGGCCCGACTCGACCACGGGGACGCGGCGAATCTGGCGCGTGTTCATCAGGTGCAGCGCCTGCGCGACGGGCAGGTCGCGGGGGATCGTGTCGGGCTGGGCCGTCATGCACTCGCGCAGGGCCGTTTCCGGCCCTTGGCCCGACGCAACGGCTTGGATCACGATGTCCCGGTCGGTCACGACGCCCACCAGCGACTCGTCGCCGTCGAGGATCGGGATGATGCCGTAATCGTGGTCGCGCATCATCTTGGCCGCCTTCTGGATCGTGTCGTCCGGCCCCAGCGCCTCGGGGTACGCGGTCATCAAATCTCCAACAGTCATGGCATTCGCCTCCGGCGCGTGTTTACCCAGTATCCGGCGGGCGTCAAGCGCGCGGCTGCCGCTCGGTGGTCAGCGACGCGAACACCTCGAACAGGCCCAGGCCGACCAAGGCGGCGCGCACGACCGGCGGCTCATCGGCCATGATGCCCCCGGCGGCGCAGAGTGCGATGCCGCTCGTCCGGTCCAGCGCGAGATGCGCGGGCACCGGCAGGAGTTTGACCGCCCCCAACTCGTAGCGCGTCAGCAGGCTGTATGCCAGTGTCGCGAGAGCGGACCCGGTCAGCAAGCGGGTGACGGGCCGGCTCCAGCCCGCGACTCGGGGCAGGGCAAGCAGCAGCACGACCGAGGCGTAGTCCAGGACGCCGTGCGCCCGCGTGGAAAAGGGTGTCAACGTGGGGTTCCTCTGCGCCCCTTTTACCCGCACCGGACGTGTTCCTAGACCAAAGCGCCGGGGCGGTGAAACGCTCCGGCCCGGCGGCTTCCGATTTCCCCCCGCCATAGAGTATCATAACAGCATGGATCGTGTCCTGGCCGAGTTTGACGACGTGGCCGCGTTCGCCACGGCCACGCCGCGCGCGCAGGCGTGGCGGGCACGGGCGCGCGGGACCGGGCGAGACGTCCTCATCAAGCGGCTGCCGGACGACGGCGTGAGCGGGGCGCGGACGCGCGCGACGCAGGCGCTGGCCCTGCGCCACCCGCGCATCGTGCCCGCCCGCCGGTGGATGCGCGACGGCGACTTTTTTTACTTCGTGCGCGACTGGGTGCCGGGTGCCAGCCTGCGCGCGACCCTGGCGGACACGGACCAGCGCGCCTTTGACCGGCTCCACGCGCGGCTGCTGCCCCTGCTGGACGGGCTGGACTACGCCCACGAGGCGGGCCTGACTCACGGGGCCGTCTCCCCGGAAAACGTGCTGGTGGACGGGCGCGTCCCCGGCTCCGCCCTGCTCTCGGACTTCGGGGCCGTCCCCGCGTCGGGTGCAGGGGCGGGCGCAGGGCCGGCACCACGCGGCGACCTGGCCGGGCTGTGCGCGCTGTACCAGGAGTTCCTGCCCGCCCGGCCCGACGACGCCGACGGGGCCGCCCGCGCCCGGCTGCGGCGCAACCTGGAAGACATCCGCCAGACCGTGCAGACGCCCGACGACCTGCGTTACCGTCTGGACGCCGTGGCACGCATGGCCGCCCTGCTGGGCTTCGACGCCGCCGCCATGACCGCCGACGCGCCCCGTGTTCTGCGCGGCGCGCGCCTGTTCTGCACCGTCGCCCCCTCCCCCACCGTGGTCACGCCCGGCGGCGGGGCGACGGTCCGCCTGGCCCTGGACAATGGGGGCGACGCGCCGCTGCACATCGAGTCGGTGACTTCGGACGCCGTGTGGCTGAACCTGCCCAACGGCTTCGCCCCGACCGAGCTCGCCCCCGGCGCGGGCGGCGACCTGCTGTGGACGCTGTCGGCGGCCCGTCTGCTGCCCGGCGCGCACACGGCGACGCTGACCCTGCGCTCGAACGACGGCATGGCCGTGTCCGCCCCGCCGCCCGGCGCATCCTGGCCGGAGCAGTCGATCACGGTCCCCGTTCGGGTCCGCAGCGCGGGCGACACGGACGATCTGGACGAGGCGGAAGGCGCGGGCCGGGCGGAGAAAGCGGGCGGGGTGGTGCAGCGAGGCGCAGGGGGCGGCGTCCCGCTGGCTGACAGCCTGCCGCACGCGGACGCGGGCAGGCACACGGGCGACCACGCCGGCATCGCCTGCACCCAGGACCCTGACCCCGGCCTGGTGCGCTACGGGCAGAACGGCGTCCTGCACCTGGGCGTCCAGAACATCGGCCCCGTCCGCCTGCGCCTGGACAAGATCCGCACCCGCCCCGCCTGGCTCACCTACCCCGGTGAGTTTCGCGGCCTGTGGCTGGAGCCGGGCGAGACGCAGTACCTGGGCTTCTCCCTGCTCGGCGGCAAGCTGGCCGGCGGGGACTACAAGGCCGGGGTGACGTTCACGACCAGCACACTGACCGATTCGCTGCTCGGGCCGCAGCCGGTCTGGCGCGAGCTGTCCTGCGCCGTCCGCGTCCGCGTCGTGCGCGGCGGCGGCGACGCTCTCCCCGGCGGCCTGGGTAAGTCCGGCTGCATCCCGCTCGTCCTGGCCGCCGCCTCGGCCCTGGGGTTGCTGGCAGGGTGGGCTGCCCGATCCCTGTGAGCAGGAAACGGAGACGGCGGCGGCGTACTTCTTCCCCTATGATAAAGATTATAAGCGCGAAGTCCCTGCGAGCGACCAGCTGGGCGCTGGCCCTCTTCATCTACGTATCTGTGCGCGCCGGGGCCGCCTCTCCCGGCGCGGCGGACGCACTGCGCCAAGCCGCAGCCAAAGGGGATGTGGCAGCAGTCGCGGCCCTGCTCACCCAAAAGCCAGACGTTGACGCCCGGAACGCGGACGCTGAGACGGCGCTGATGCTCGCCGCCCAGCTCGGCCACCTCGATGTTGTCAACGCTCTGCTGGACGCAGGTGCAAATGTCAACGCCCTGAACAAGGACCACCAGACGGCGCTAATCGATGCCTCCGACCAGGGACGATCCGCCGTCGCCCGCTGCCTACTGGACAAAGGCGCAGACCTGTCCGTGAAGGACATCTTCGGCATGACAGCGCTCCTGTGGGCCACCCACAACGGGGATACGGCGACGATCCAGGCGCTCTTAGACAAAGGGGCAGACCCCTTGGTAACGGCCAATGACGGGTTTACCTCCTTGATGGGTACCGCCCATGCCGGCGACCTCGCCCTGACACAGCTTTTCTTAGACAAGGGGAACGACATCAACGCGGCCATGAAGATCAGTGGCCTTACCCCTCTGATCTTAGCGACGGCCTATGGGCACCCGGAGATCGTCAGCCTCCTTCTGAGTCGCCACGCGGACACGCAAAGAACTGAGAAGAATGGGCACACGGCGCTCTTATCCGCGATCACTTCGCACCACGAGGCAATTATCCCCTTACTAAGAGCTGGCGGCGCGAAGCCGAGCGAAGCCGACTCGCGGGTACTGCTGGCGGCGGCGCTGAACAACCACCTCACTTTAGTGAAACAACTCCTGGAAATCGGGGGGGATGTCAACACCAAAGACAAACAGGGCATGACGGCGCTAATGGTGGCATCAGGGTCAGGGCGGACAGATGCCAAAGACCTGCCATTGGTTCAGGCGCTACTGGACGGCGGCGCCGATCCCAATGCTGTGTCGCTCCAAGGAATCACCTCACTAAGCAGTGCCGCCCTAGCCGGCAGGGCGGCGACTACGCGTATGCTCCTGGCTCATCATGCTAACATTAACAGCCAGCGCGGTGGCCTGATCTCGCCGCTCTTAACGCTCGCTGTTACCCGCACACCATTCCCCCAGGAGGACGCGCGGGGCACCGTCATAGCACTGCTGGACGGTGGCGCACAGATCAATGCCCAGGATAAGCGTGGGCAAACTGCGCTGTTGCAGGCGCTCTTCGGACGCCGCACCGACCTCGCGCGCCTTCTTTTGGCGCGCGGGGCCAGCCCCGCCGTGGCGGACGAAGAAGGGAACACTGCGCTGATGGTTGCCGCTGAGGTCGGGCTGCCGGACGTCGTTCGGGTCATCTTGACAAAAGACCACGCCGTCAACCGCAAGGATAAGCAGGGACGGACGGCCCTCGCCCGCTCACACGGCCCCATCACTATTGAAGCCGCCACGGCCGGCCCTCCCAAACCCGGCAGCACTCTCTTCTCCCCAAACTCCCCTTTGAGCAACGACACGGACCCGCATGAGATTGACATGGGCCGCACACAGGCCGCGCATATCTTGAGGGCGGCGGGCGGCAAAGAATGATCGTCTTCCAGCGTTTCCTGTCTCTTGTACTTTTGTTCGTTCTCAGCCTCACGCTTCCTGCCGTGGCCCAGGACGTGCCCGTCGCGCTGTCCCCCGCGCAGATCGCGGGGGCAGTCAAACCGCTGCGCCACAAGACGCTCATTTTAGTCTTCGACGTCACCCAGAGCACGCGGCATGGGGGCGTGTTCACCCAGGAGCGGGCCGCCTCGGCGACGCTGCTGCGGCAGGGGTGCTCGCCCGGCGACCGCGTGATACTCTTGCCCTTCGGCACGGGCTACCGCGCGGCGTTCGACACGACCCTGCGGCAGCCGTCCGACGTGGACGCGCTGATCGACCAACTCCCTACCGCGCCCGCGCCGGGCCGGGGCACGAACATCCGCTGGCCGCACCACGAGGCCCTGAAGCGCATCGCGCGGGGCGGCCTGTGCCCCGCCGTCGTGGTCCTGCTGACCGATTCGTTCAACGACCGGCCCGATCTCAGTGACCCCAACTACCCCAAGTACCGCGCCTACTACACGCTCAAGGGCCTGACGGTCTACCCGGACACGCCCGAAAACCGGGACTACGTGCGGCTCCTGCGCGCACTGACGGCCAAAGGCTGCCTGCACCAGTACGGCGTCGGCGTCGGCGTCGCCCCGGACGGACGCCCCATCGAGCGCCTGCCGGTCGGGCCGGGCCAGGGCGATGCGGACGCGGGCACGACGACCCAGTCCCCGACGACCCTGGCCCCAATCGAGTCGGGCGGCGCGTACTCGCTCCTGCCTCTGCTGCTCGGCCTGGCGCTCGGTCTGCTCCTGCTGCTGCTCGGCCTGTGGTTTCTGCTGCGCCGCCGCCCCGTCCCCGTCCGCCTGCGGCTGGGCGACACGGGGCTGCCGCGCGACTACCGGCTCCTGCCGGGCGCGAAGCTCGCGCTGGGCGGCGCACCGGCGGCGACCGTGGGCAGCCAGGACACGTTCCCGCTTGCCGGCCTAGCCGCCCCCGCCGCCTTCGTCCAGGCCATGCCCGGCGGCCTCTCGCTCGTTCCCGCCCCGCCGCCCCCCGCGGGCGTTGCCGCTCCCTCCGTGTTCCACAATGGCCTTCCCGTGCAGCAGCCCGCCCCGCTGCGCGCGGGCGACGAGGTGCGCGTTTCCGTCCCCCCGTCCGACGTGGACGCCGGGCGCGAGCACCGCATCCGCGTCGAGGACCCCCGCGCCCCGGCATTCTGAACAGCCCGGCGTTCTGAGACGCCCCCGGCCCCCGCCGCGAACCTTCTGCAACCTTTTTCCCGTAGATGTGTCAGAATAATGGAGAAGAGGCGCTCTCAAAACCGCCCTTCATCCGGTCGCTCCGAGGAGGCCCGCCGCCCTTGAAATCCCTGTCCGTCCGCCTTGTTCTCGTCTGCATTCTCCTCTTCGCGGCTCTGACCGTCAGCGTATCCGCCAAATCGCCCACGCTGGAACCGGCGGGTGACTTCCCTAGCACAGTTCTGCCAAGCCACACATACACGTTCCACCTAACTTACAAACAGCCCGAGGGGGATCCGCCACAGACGCTCCAGATGATCATAGACACCCCTTACGGCCAGGTCAGCCAGAAGGCCGCCACGCCCGCTGGCGACCCGGTCGCCGGGGAGGACGTGAGCTGGGTGTTCACGCCTGAGCGGAGCGGCCAATACCAGTATCACTTCCAGGTGGCATCCGCAACCGGCGGCGTCGCGCGCTACCCAGCGGGCAGCGGCGAATTGGGGTTCGAGTCACCCAGTCCCCTTGTGAAGTACCTGGTGCTGGCGGTGGGCCTGGTCATCGCGCTGCTGTTCCTGCCGTTCGTCGTCTACCTGCTGGCGCGATCAGCCAACAAGCGGAGCGACCCCGCCGCCGCCGCCCGGATCGCGCTGCTGATCGGCCTGCTGTCTTTCTGCGGCCTGGCCTGGTATCTGTTCCTGAACGACAACCAGGACCCGGCCTCCAAGACACTCGGCATCATCATTGAAGCCCTCGCTGTCGGCGCGTTCCTGGTCGTCATGCTCAACCGGCGGCGGGCTGTCTGATACACGCGAGATTATGCACCTGCACCCGCACAACCTAGGCGCGCGGCTGAACCAGGAAGTCCGGCAGGAGCGCGGGCGCGTCGTCTATGGCTCCAAGGGGGCGGCGGGGATGGACAACACGCGCACGGCGGTCGGCTTCGCATTAAGCCTGCTTGCTGCCGTACCGCTGTGGGCGTTCGATCAGAGCTTCTTAGCCTCTATCGCTTCCGTGACTGCCTTCTGCTTCGGAGGGACGTGCCTGGTGCTGACGGTCAAGGGACGCGAGGCGGCGCGGCTGCTCAAGTCGCCGTTGCTCGACTACGAACTTGGCGACTTGTGGAAGCGAGAGACCGACCCGCTGGCGCGGGAGTACATCAACCTCGCGCGGAGCGTGCTGGCCCTGCCCGCGACGCACGACGCCCAGGCGGAGCGCGAAGTCGCCGACGCTGTTTCGGCCCTGGGCACGGCCATCGTGGCCCTGCCGCCGGAGCCGCCCGTGGCGATGGACGACCCGGACGCACTGCGCGCCGAGGCCCAGGCGCAGGAAATCGCCGCCGCGACCGAAGCCGACTCTGTGATCGCTGCCAGCCGACGGCGGCGCACCGAGTCCCTGGCCCGCCGGGCGGACACGACGGCGCGGACGATCCTGCTGCTGCGGCGCAACCAGGCGCTGCGCGAGGAGGTCGGGGAGCAGGTGCGCGCCTTGCAGACCAGCCTGAACGCGCTCCAGGTCGGTGGCCGTCAGTCCGCCCCCGAATTGGCTGGCCTTGCCGCCAGCATCCAGCGCGTCGCTCTGGAGGCCAACGCCGTCACGGTCGCCCGCGCCGAGGTAGACGCCCTCCTCAGCCAGCCCGGCGCGGTGGGTTCGGAGGCGCAGCCGGTGGGCATCGGCGGTCGCCAAGAACGGACAAGTTGGAACAAGAGATGACTTTCCAAGAAGAGGGGGTTTGGCCGCCCCCGCCCACAACTCGTGGATAATGATAACGCGCTCAGGACGAACAGAACACCCATGGCAGACAACACACAAGCAAGCACAAACGGCGCGGCAGCGGCGTCCACGACCGGGGCACAGGCCGAGGACGGGCGCCTGCGGGGGATTTCACGGTCGCTGATCGTCGGGGTCGGCGGGACCGGGCACCAGATCATGCTGGACATCCGCAAGCGGCTCGTCGACAAGTACGGGGCGCTGGACAAGCTGCCCATCGTCTCGTTTCTGCTGCTGGACACCGACCAGGCCATCTTCGGCAAGAACCCCGATTATGACGACGAGGTCAACTTAGACACGGCGGACAAGATACACACGTCGGTCCACGGCGTCGATTCGCTCCGCAAGAACCTGCGCGAGCACCCGCACCTGCGGACCTGGCTCGACCCGCGCGTGCTGACCGGCGACATCGACCAGGGCGCGGGCGCGGTCCGGGCGCGCGGGCGGCTGGCCTACTTCTGGAACTACGCGCAGATCGCGCGGCGTCTGGAAGAGCAGATGTTGCAGATCACCAAGGATTCGAGCAAAGAGACGGCCATCCGCAACGGGCTACAGGTCGGCGAGGGCATCACGGTCTACATCGTCGGGTCGCTGCTCGGGGGCACCGGCTCGGGGATGTTCTTGGACCTCGCCTACACCGTGCGGAACAAGTTCAAGTCTCAGCGGATGCTCGAAACCGTGGGCATGTTCTCGATCCCGCCGAACTCCGAGGCCGTGGCCGTGGACAACCGGCCCAACGCCTACGCCGCCCTGCTCGAACTCAACCACTACACCGACGCCACGACGACGTTCTCGGCCCAGTACCAGGCCGACATCCCGCCGATGGAGGACGCCGACCCGCCGTTCCGCTACACCTACCTCGCCGACACGTCCTCGCCCGCCGCGCAGCTCGACTCGGTCAAAGACCTGGTCGAGATGATCGGGCACTCGATCTTTCTGGATTTGACGTCCGAGTTCCAGCGGCAGAAGAAGTCCAACCGGAACAACTTCGACCAGTTTTTGATCACGACCGACGGGCTGGGCTGCCCGCAGAACTACATGGGCTTCGGGCTGTCCGCCATTGCCTTCCCCAAGGACAAGGTGATGACGGCCTGCGCGAACCGTCTGGCGGGTGACATCGTCCGGCGCTGGACCACGCCGCTGGAGCGGACCGTGAACCTGGGCGCGTTCACCGACCAAGAGCTGGGGCGGCTGGGCCTGACGCCCGAGGCCGTGCAGCGGCAGGTCTTGACCGGCAACTCCGAGACGGGCGAGACGCTGCGCGACGGCGCGATGGCCTTCTGGCAGGCCGTCGACCGGCAGTATCTCACGGCCTACCCCGGCCACGGCAACGTCGTCGCCTATTTGTTGACCCGCCAGCGCGAGGCCGAGGCGAAGGTCGCGGACACGGACCCGAACCCGGACCTGCTCGCCAAGCGGCGGGCGAACGTGGGCGAGTCGGTGTACCAGATCCAGCAGAACCTGGGCGCGGCGATCCGGGCCAAAGAAAAGGCCTTGCGCGAGTGGGTGTCGGCGCGGGTCAACGACCCGAACCACCGGCACACGGTCGCGGCGGGCGCTTTGGACACGATGGCGGAGCGGTTCCGGGGCTACGTCGCCCAGATGGAGAAGCGGCAGGACGAGCTTTTGGGCGGGTCGCTGCCCTTGGGCAAGGCGCGTGACGAGGCCTTGCAGCAGATCGGGCGGCACGCCGGGGACTTCATGCTCGGCCTGATCGCCACGGCCAAGCGGCGCGAGATCGACGAGCAGAAGGACACGTATCTCGCCGCCGCCCGGCGGCAGGACGCCGAGGCTTTGGACCTCAAGGCGGCGGGCGCGGCCATCGTCTTTTATCGGCAGATGCTCGACGCCGTGGCCGTTCTGCGGGCCGAGATGGACCGCTACGTCGAGCGCATGGAGGCGCTGCGGGCGCGCTTCGAGCGGGCTGAGCGTCTGGCCGTGCAGGAACCCACCGATGTCAACGGCGAGGTGCTGTTCGATCCGGGCCGGCGCGAGACGGACCCGCACACGGGGCAGGACCGCTACGTCGGCGGCGACATCGACGACCGCTACGGCTTCTACGTCGGGGCGGCAGCGGACCCGGCCAACCCCGTCGTCAACAATCTTGTCGCCGACATCCTGCGGACATTGGGCACCCAGGGCGATTTGTGGGGCGTCCGCGACGGCGACATGGCGCGTCTGAGCCAGGTCATCTACGACCACGCGCGCGGCGTGTTCGCGCCCATCGCCGAGGAAAGCGTGTTGGACAAGTTCTACGCCAAGTACGGCTTAGAGTCCGACCGCACCGTCCAGACCCTGCGCCGCGTGGCCGCGCTGTCACAGCCGTTCCTGCACCTCCAGGAGAACGCGCCGAACTACGCGCATAACCTGAACAAGGAGCAGACCATCGTCGGCGTCCTGCACGGCGCGGCCCCCCGGACCGAGAGCGAGCAGCGGTTCGCGGCCATGCTGACCGAGTCGGTGCAGAACGTCAAGGACCAGCAGATCACCAACTCCAACGAGCCGGAGCAGGTGCTGTTTCTGCGCGAGCGGGCGGCCTTCCCCCTGAGACTCTTGCAGGGCATGGACTCGTACCGCTACGCCTACGACCAGGTGAAGGCGCAGGGCGCGGCGGCGAACCCCATCCACACGCGCACCGACGTTGCCGACTGGGTGCGGATTTCGCCGCCGTCGTCCGAGGACCAGAAGGCGGCCTGGCGGGCGTTCGTGGTCGGCTGGGCGTCGGGCGTCATCGGCGAGGAGCGCGAGACGCGGTACACCAGCGTCGGCACACGGACCGAGACGCGCTTCACGGCGAGCTACGTGGACAGGTTCGGGATGCCGAAGTCCGACGCGCTGGGCGGCTTCAACCGGGTCGAGTCCCCCGTGGTTGGTTTCAAGCCGGAGGCGGGCGGGGCGGACCGGCCGCCGCTTGAGGCGCGCGACATCGTGCAGCATTTGTGCGACGACCGGCGGATGCAGGCGCAGGTGGCCCATGCGACCGACGAGCGGCTCCGGGCGGAAGGCCCGAAGACGCTGGGGAACCGCCTGGTGGCCCACGCGAACGCCCAGAAGATGAACTGGCCCCCGGCGTTCTATGACGCCTACTACAAGGTGCTGTCGGGGTACTTGGAAGAGATCAATTACGGGGGGAGTGAACCTAACCCCCCGGCCTCCAAAGAACCTAACCCCCCGGCCCCCTTCCCTAAGAAGGAAGGGGGAGGCGGAGGGGACGGGCCGAACCTAACGCCGGCCATTATCCCTACCATCGCTGAGGGAAACGGGGCGGCGGCCCCGACGCGGACGCTGCGGGAGCGGCTGGTGGAGCTGAAGGGGCTTTTGGACGACGGCATTGTGACGCAGGCGGAGTTCGACACACGGCGGCGGGAGATACTGGCGGAGGTGTGAGGGATTTGGGTGCGGGGGCTTCGGAACCCTGCCGCCCCCATCTCTGTTAGAGTCAGAATGCGACACGCCGCACCCGAATCAGCAAGGAGCAAGCACGTGAGACGAAGTCTGTCTTGGTGGCACGAAGCAGGTTTGACGACCGGCCTGGCCCTGGCGGCTGCCACGCTCGCCGCGCCGTCCGCGCTCGCCGGGCCGCTGGACATGCTGACGCAGCACGGCAACAACGCCCGGACGGGGGCGAACCTGCGCGAGACGGCCCTGAACACTGCCGATGTCAAGCCGCAGACGTTCGGCAAGCTCTGGACGCGGGACGTGGACGGATACTTGTACGCGCAGCCGTTGTACGTCCAGAACCTGGCACTGCCCGGCCAGGGCCTGCACAACGTCGTCTTCTGCGCCACGGCCCACAATAGCGTGTATGCGTTCGACGCAGACGACCCGAAGGCCGCCGCGCCGCTCTGGAAGATCAACCTGGGGCCGAGCGTCCCCGCCGCCGAGGTCTACACGACCCAGTGGACCGATATGGTGAACGAGATCGGCATCACCAGCACGCCCGTGATTGACTTGCCGGGCAAGACAATTTTCGTCGAGACCAAGAACAAAGAAAACGGGACATACACGCAGCGGCTGCACGCGCTGGACCTGGCGACGGGGCAGGAGAAGCCGGGCAGTCCGGTCCTGATTCAGGCCACGGTGCGCGGGACCGGCGAGGCCAGCGTGAACGGCGTCTTGGCGTTCGACCCCGTCAAGCAGCTCCAGCGCCCTGGACTGCTGCTGACAAACGGCGTGGTCTACCTGGCGTTCGGCAGCCACGCGGACGCAACCCCATTCCACGGCTGGATTCTGGGCTACGACGCGCGGACGATGAAGCAGGTGTGCGTGTTCAACACGACCCCGAACGGCGCGGAGGGGTCCATCTGGCAGGCCGGCATGGGCATGGCCGCCGACGAGGCCGGCGACATATTCGCGATGACCGGCAACGGCTCGTTCACGGCCAGTACGGGTGGCACGGACTACGGGAACTCGTTCCTGCGCCTGCGGCCGTCGGGCGGGACCCTGGCCGTGCGGGACTATTTCACGCCGTTCAACCAGGACGACCTGAACGCCCACGACACGGACGTCGGCGGCTCGGGGCCACTGCTGGTCCCGGATACCGACCTGATCATGGGCGGCGGCAAGGCGGGCGTCCTGTACGTGACCCACCAGGGCAAGCTGGGCCACTTCAAGGCCGACTCGGACTCGCAAATCTCGCAGTCGTTCCACCTGGAGGGGGCGGAGAATATCCACGGCTCGCCGGTCTTCTGGGATGGCCCGGCCGGACCGCGCGCCTACATCTGGGCGGAGTTCGACCACCTCAAGGCATTCCGGCTGGTCCAGGGCGTGTTCCGCACCGTGCCCGAGATGCAGTCCGCCATCGCCGCGCCGACGGGGATGCCGGGCGGCTTCCTGTCGGTCTCGGCGGACGGCGGCAAGGCCGGCACGGGCATCGTCTGGGCCTGCCTGCCGTTCGACCAGAACGCCAACTGGGTGACGGTGCCGGGCGTCATCCGCGCCTACGATGCCTCGGACCTGACCCATGAGATCTGGGACTCGAAAATGAACGCAGGCCGGGACGACGTGGGCATGTTCGCCAAGTTCTGCGCCCCAACGGTCGTCAACGGCCGGGTGTACGTCTCGACGTTCTCGAACCAGCTCCAGGTGTACGGCCTGCTCGACGGCATCCTGCCCGCCCTGGACAGCGTCTCGGCCACGGCCAAACATGTCGTCATCCGCTACAAGAAGCCCGTGGACCCCGTTTCGGCGGCGCGGCCCGCGAACTACGCCCTGGACAACGGCGCGCGCGTCCTGCGGGCATCGCTGGATGGGGACAAGAAGACGGTGTACCTGGCGACGACCCCGCTGCTCCCCGGCGTCCAGTACACGCTGACGGCGGGCGGCGTCCGCGACCGCGCCAACCCGAATCTGCGCCTGCCCTCGGCCACCCATGCCTGGCTGCGCCCCGGCGCGGCCACGGCCCGGCGGTAAGCGGCGTCCACCCGGCGCACCCCAGTGTGCCGGGTGGACTCCCCTGCCCTTGACATTCCCTCCCCCGCGTGTCATACTCCGCAAACTACTTTGTGAAATAAAGTGACAAGCGGGGTAAGATAGTGACATCCAAAGACGCAGAAGACTACCCGGAACGAGACGCAGAGAAAGAAACATCGCGCATGGAGAGCCAGACCACGCTGCTTGAGGGCATCAACAGCCCCGCCGACATCAAGCGCCTGTCCCCCGACCGTCTCCGCCAACTGGCGGGCGAGATCCGCACCTACCTGACGGAGACGGTCGCCAAGACGGGCGGGCATCTGGCCCCGTCGCTGGGCGTGGTCGAACTGACGCTGGCCCTGCACAAGGTCTACGACATCCCCCAAGACAAGCTCATCTGGGACGTCGGCCACCAGGGCTACGTCCACAAGATACTGACGGGCCGGCGCGAGCGGCTGCCGACGATCCGCCAGCACGGCGGGCTGTCGGGCTTTCTGCGGCGCGACGAGTCGGAATTCGACCTGTTCGGGGCGGGCCACGCTTCGACGTCCATCTCGGCGGCGATGGGGTTCGCCAAGGCGCGGGACTTCCGGGGCGGCAGGTCTTCCGTGCTCGCGCTGATCGGCGACGGAGCGCTGACCGGCGGACTGGCACTGGAAGGACTGAACAACGCCGCCGCTGACGGGACCGACATCACCATCGTGCTCAACGACAACGAGATGTCCATCGCCGAGAACGTCGGCGCACTGGCGACTTATCTGTCCAAGCTCCGCATGGAGCCGCTGTACCAGGCGGGCGAGAACACGGCCAAGCGCGTCATCGCCGGGCTGCCGGTCGGCAGCGGGCTGATGACCAAAGCCGCCAAGGCCGCAAAGCACACGGCCACGCATTTCGCCACGCCCGCGCACACGGGCCTGCTGTTCGAGGAGATGGGCTTCACTTACATCGGCCCCATCGACGGCCACAACGTCGAAAATTTGATTAACGTCTTCCGGCACGTCAAACGGCTCAAGGGGCCTGTGCTCGTTCACGTGCTGACCGTCAAGGGCAAGGGCATCCCGTTCGCCGAGGCGAACTCGCGCACCTACCACGGGCTGGGCCGGTTCAGCTCGGACGACGGCCGGACCGAGCCGAAGGCACCGGGCGTGACCTACACCGATGCGTTCGTTTCGGCCCTGAACGACCTGGCCGAGACCGACGACAAGATCATCGGCATCACGGCGGCGATGCCCGACGGGACCGGCCTGAACAAGTTCGCCAAACTCCACCCGGAGCGGTTTTTTGATGTCGGCATCGCCGAGCAGCACGCGGTCGTGTTCGCGGCGGGCCTGGCCGCCGAGGGCTTCAAGCCCGTCTGCGCGATCTACTCGACATTTTTGCAGCGCGCGTATGACCCGATCATCCACGACGTCGCCTTGCAGCACCTGCCGGTGCGGTTTTTCCTAGACCGGGCGGGCCTGGTCGGCGACGACGGCGGGACACACCACGGCGTCTTCGACCTGTCCTACCTGCGGTGCGTCCCGAACCTGGTACTGATGGCCCCTCGGGACACCGACGAGATGCGGGCGATGACCCGTTTCGCCCTGGCCTACGAGGCCGGGCCGATTGCCGTGCGCTACCCGCGCGGCGGCAGTGTCCCTTCCCCTGAACACGAAACGCCGAGGGAAGAGATAGAACTGGGGCGGGCCGAGACGCTGCGCGAAGGGCACGACGTGGCACTCATCGGCCTGGGCGCGGGCGTCGAAATCGCGCTGGATGCCGCCAACCGGCTGGCTATGGAGGGCGTCCGGGCGACCGTCATCAACGCGCGCTTCTGCAAGCCGCTGGACGCCGCCACGGTCTGCGAGGCCGCCCGGCGCTGCGGGGCGGTCGTGACGGTCGAGGACGGCGTGACCACGGGCGGCTTCGGCTCCGCCGTGCTGGAAGCGCTGGCCGACGCGCGCGTCCTCGTGCCGACGGCGCGGGTGGGCCTGCCGGATGAGTTCATCGAGCATGGCCCCGTTTCGACGCTGCGCGAGCAGGTCGGGCTGACTGCCGAAGGAGTGGTTTCGTGTGCCCTGGCCCTGCTGCCGCCCCGCCCCGCCACTCGGACCAACGGCACGGGGACGGGCGGTGCGGAGCGGCTGGCCGGGAAAATCCCGGCGGGGGCGGCTTCTTAGTTGGCGCGTAAAGGGCGAAGGGCGGCCCCCGCTGCAAGCCACACCGGCGCAAAGGGGCCGTGGGCGGCCTACGCCGCCGTGGGATTGGCCTGTGCCGGGTTGGGGGCAGGCGGGACATACCTCGCCCTGCGCCCCGCGCTGGCCCAGGCGACGATCAGCCGCGCGACGACCGCGCAGGCGGCCCGCGATCTAGGGAACGCCTACGAAGACCGCCGGCAGTGGCCCGAGGCCATCCAGGCATACACCCAGGCCATCGCAGCGGGCCTGGACAACCCGGACATCCGCACCGACCTGGGCGTCGCCTACTTCAAGTCTCAGCAGCCGCAGAAAGCCCTAGAGCAATACGCGCGCGCGCAGGGCGAAAACCCCGGCCACGAGAACAGCCTGTTCAACGAGGGCAGCGCCTACGCCGTGCTCGGCGACAGCGCGCGGGCCGTCACGACCTGGCAGCAGTACCTCCAGCGCTTCCCCCAGGGCCAGCACGTCGCCGCCGCCAAGAACTTCATCGCCACGGTCCAGTCACCCGGCCTGTCTGCCGGGACGCCTAAGCCGTAGCCAGAACGCCGCGCGGTGCAGCAGATTTTGTCCAGGCGGTGTCCGCCTTTAATGTGCATCCAGATGGACGCGGCCTGTTCGGTGTTGCCCTTCCAGGCCGAAGCGTCTTCATGCGCTCTCCGCGCATTGCAATGTACCGCCGGGCCTATGTTAAGCGGTTTTCGGGCGGGGTGTGATATAATGGGGGCAGTGGCGGCGCGGGAGGATCAGGCCAATGGCGGACGATTACGACGAGCAAGACGGACAGCAGGACGACGCGGAGCAGGCGGTGGGGCAGGCCGCGCCTGAGGAAGTGGACGCGCACCGGGGCCTGCTGGGCGAGGCGATGAGTCATTTGGGCGGACAGGGCGTGGACGTTGAGGGCCTGCTGGGGCAGGCGGGCGTAGGTACGACTGACCCGAGCCAGATGTCGCACGGCGATCTAGTCAGCTCGACGCTGGCCCTGGCGCGGGCACACCCCGAGGTCATGGCCCAAATCGCGCAGCGCTTCCCCCAGGCGCAGGGCCTGCTGGGGTCTGTCTTGGGCGGCGCAGGCGGCGGGGGCCAGTCCGGCGGGATGCTGGGCGGGCTAATGGGCCGGCTCGGGCTTTAGGAACGGAGGCAGGATTCTACCCCTATGGCCTGAACTCGAATGAGATTCTGCTGAAAACGCCTGAAGCTATCGATCTCTTCAATCAAGGAATCGCAAGGTGAGAACTAGCCCTCCTTTAACCTTTGAAGGACATCTTGAAGAGTTGCGGAACTGGTTGCGGCTTAATGTTCCCGACGTGGACACTATGCCTTTCAGCTTTTATGACGTGAAAGACATAAAGCTAACCTAAGTTGCGTTTCTTGTTTTTGCGGTTTGGGCGCACAGTCGAGCCTCTGGTAGAATGGAAGTACCACCCACCAAACCACCGGAGGCCGACCATGCAGGATCATTTTACCGAACGCATCATC
>JAABUP010001692.1_pt1 | contig 45698 bp, 51 predicted proteins | sample 5559201 | NCBI WGS metagenome assembly JAABUP01 (sample SAMN10711887, study PRJNA513373) | rock metagenome | isolation source: Antarctica rocks | place: Antarctica
GGTCAGCTACTCCCGCTTTTGCTCGCGCACCAGATGCCCGCAGCCCAACTTCCCAATCCCGGTCTCACCACCCTGGAACCCAACAAGAGCCAACTCGGAATGCCTGGGCCGGACTGTTCTCATCCCTCTGGAACTTCGCCAGACACCGCCCCTGCCGCTGGCGACAACTTGTACATCCAGAGCGGCACAGCCATTATGGTCGATCAAACCTCTGGCTCTGACGACACCCCTTCGACCATCAGCTTGGCTGGGCCATAAGGCAGCGACACCCCGGAACTGGTGATGCTGAATGTCACCCTCAAGAACGTCCGCGTCGACGAGGCTACGACATCCTCCGCGAACCAGCCCAACAGCCTTTCTCCACATGGAAACATCCTGGTTGCCGGAAGCGTCACGAATGACGGCGGCACAATAGCGGCCCAGCGAGGCAACATACCCGGCGGCAGCCTCGACGTCACGATCGCGCCGGGGTCGACACTGATCAACAAAGGATCCATTTACGCATCGCCTAGCGGCCAACTGACAATATCCGGCAGTGACGGGAGCACGCTGGAGAATGACGGGACCATCAGCGCCACAGGGGGCGACGTCATTATTTCGACGCACCTCACGGGAACAGGCGACGTCTTTGCCAGCCGGGGCCAGCAACACAGCCCTTACCTCGAACTCAAAGATGCGGTCGACGCCGGCCAAACCTCCCATATCTCCGAGAGTGCCCTCCAAGTCGATTAACCCGCGAGCTTCCTGGGCCAAATCGACGGGAACCTGCAACAATACGGGGAGGTGAAGCTTGAGGGCCTTGCCGCGGCGTCTTGGGATGTGAACGGCAACTCGCTCGAGTTCCTCGATGCAGCCGGCAGCGTGGTCGACACGCTGCGGCTCACCACGCCGCAGGCCCCCGCCATGCTTGCGGTCTACAACGAAGCCGATCCGACCTATGGCAACACGATGGTGGTCGGCGCCAGCCGCTTCTACGGGCCGCCGGCGGGCACGCCACTTCTGCCGTATCACTCTGCCCCGGCTCAATAGCAGAAGGTAGGTTTCAAACCGTGCGACGAGGCTGGGCAAGGCGCCTCCGCCCATGCCCGTCGCGCGCAGGGCCTGCGTATGGTTTCCAAGCCCGCGCCGATGGCGGACGCCTAGAACGCCACGTGCCCGAACGCCGCGCGCAGCCCCAGGAACAGCGCGCCGCCCACCAGAAACCCCACCAAGGTCCCGTTCACCCGCACGAACTGCAGGTCCCGGCCCACCCGCAGCTCCACCTTGTCGGTGATCTCGTCCGCGTCCCAAGCCGTGACCACGTCGGCGATGAAGTCCGCAAGCTGCACCTGCGCGCTCGGCAGCATCGTCGCGATCACCTTCTCGGCCGCCGCTTGCAGGCGGGCGCGGGCGGCGGCGTCCTCGGCCAGGAACGCGCCCAGGTTGCCCAGCGCCGATTCGACCACCGCGAGCGTATGGCCGCCGGGCCGCTTGGTGTCGGCCTCCAATGCCACCCGCATGCGCGACCAAACGTCCCACAGCCAGGCCTGCACCGTCTCGTGCGCCACCACCCGGCGCACCGCGCGGCCGATCTCGGCGGCGCGGGCCGGGTCGGACTCCATCAGCTCGATCTCGCGCCGCACCCAGGTGTCGAACGCCTCGCGGATCTGGCTGCCGTCCGGACCCATGCGGTCCAGCTCCTCGCGCAGCACGCCCAACACCCGCTCCGCCACCTGCGCGCCCAGCGCCCAGCCGACCAGCCGCCCGCCCTGCGCACGCACCTTTTGCTCGATGAAGACGTGCAGCGCCTGGTGCTTGCTGTCGAGCAGCTTGCGGAACTCGACCAGCAGGAAGCCCAGCACCTCCTGGTGCCGCCCGCCGTCGACCAGGGTGCGCAGCGCCCGCGCCACGATCCGCCCGGCGCCGGGGCCGCCGACCATGCGCGGCACCAGCCGGGCCATCGTGCGGCGGGCGCGGCCGTCCTCTATGGTGGCCAGCACGCGGGGCAGCATCTCGGTCAAGGCCCGCGCCGCCGGCCGCGCCGCGACGGAGTCGGACAGGAAGCGCGCGACCATCGCCGGCAGGTCAAGCCGGCCCAGCACGCGGGACACCTCCGCCGGCGTGAACACGTGCCCGGCCACGAACCGGCCCAGCGCCCGGCCCAGCCGCGCCTTCTGCTTCGGGATGATCGCGGTGTGCGGGATCGGCAGGCCCAGCGGATGGCGGAACAGCGCCGTGACCGCGAACCAGTCGGCGATGCCGCCGACGAAGCCGGCCTTGGCGCTCGCCTGCAACAGGTCCGCCCACAGGCCCGGCGGCAGCGCGTAGCTGAGCAGGGTCAGCGCCGCCATCAGCACCAGCAGCCCGGTTGCGAAGGCGCGATGCTGCCGGAGTTCGCGCCGGGCGTCCTGTTCGGAGGCGAGGAGGGGGAGGGCGGTGGCTGAGTTCATGGGGCCGGGGGATAGCACAAAAGGACGGGGTGGCGAGGGGGCGCGCGGTCGGCTAGGCTCGCCGCCATGACCAATTTTGTGTTGCTGCACGGGGCGTTCCATGGCGGCTGGTGCTGGCCCCGCGTGGCCGGGCCGCTGCGTGCGGCGGGGCACACGGTGTTCACGCCGACGCAGACCGGCCTCGGCGAACGCGCGCACCTGTTGTCGCGCGACATCACGCTTGACGTGTTCGTGCAGGACCTGGTGGGCGTGCTGGAGGCCGAGGAGCTGCGCGACGCCGTCCTGGTCGGCCACAGCTTCGGCGGCAGCGCCATCAGCGGCGCCGCCGACCGGGTGCCGCAGCGCGTCCGGCAGTTGGTCTACCTGGACAGCATGGTGCTGGAGGATGGGCAGTCGCCGCTCAACCGCTCGGTGCCGGTTGTCGCGGCGGAGCGCCGGCGCTTGGGCGCCCTGACCGGAGGACTGTCCATAGCGCCGCCTGATCCGACGGTGTTCGGCGTGCTACCGGGTTCCGATTGCGAATGGATGCGCCGGCGGCTCACCCCGCATCCGTTCGGCACGTATGACAGCCCGCTGCGGCTTTCGCACCGCGTCGGCAACGGCCTGCCATGCACGTACGTTGCCTGCATGGACCCGGAATACGTGACGCTCGCGGGGCACCGCGCCTTCGCCCGTGCGCAGCCGGGCTGGGGCTACCGCGAAATTCCGACTGGCCACAACCCGATGATCACTGCGCCCGGCCTGCTGGTGGCGCTGCTGGAGGAGCTGACGGCATGAACATCCGCCGCATCGCGCCCGAGCAACGGCTGTCGGGCGCCGTCGTGCACAACATGACCGTCTACCTGGCCGGGCAGGTCGCGCTCGACGCCAGCGCCGGGGCGGAGGCGCAGACGGCGGACATTTTGCGCCAGATCGACGCCCTGCTGAACGAGGCGGGGACGGACAAGACCTACCTGCTTTCCGTCCAGATATTTCTCGCCGACCTCGCGGATTTCGCCGCGATGAACCGGGCCTGGGACGCCTGGCTCGACCCGCGGCACAAGCCCACCCGCGCCACGGTGCAGGCGCAGCTCGCCAACCCGGCCTGGCGCGTGGAGATCACCGGCACCGCAGCGCTGCCGCCCATCCTGCCGCGCCCGGCCCAATCCAACGAAAGCCAGTTCGCTTGACGGCGCGCGTCGCCGGGCCTGTGCTGCGGGCATGAGCTATCAGGACTACGTCGGCCGGACCGAGACGCGAACCGACACCGTCGCCCCGCACCTCCTGCACGGGCTTGCGGCCACCTTGGGCCTCGCCACGCCGGAGCGGCTGCCGCCACTGTGGCATTGGATGCTGTTCCAGGACTGGGTGCCGCAGGGCCAGCTCGGCCCCGATGGGCACCCAAAGCGCGGCGGCTTCCTGCCCCCGGTGCATGACCTGCCGCGGCGCATGTGGGCCGGGGGGCGGCTGCGGTTCCTGGCGCCGCTGCACGCAGGGGACGCGGTGCGCCGCACCAGCACCATCCTGTCGGTGAACGAGAAGCAGGGCGGCAGCGGCCGGCTGGTGTTCGTCACGGTCGGCCACGTGATCGAAGGCCCCGGCGGCACGGCGATCGAGGAGCAGCACGACATCGTTTACCGCGGGGCCGAGGGAGCCGCGACCAAGCCCACCGCCCCGGCCCCGCCTGCACCCGCTGGCGCGCTCCGCGGCATGGTCCATCCCGACAGCGTGCTGCTGTTCCGCTACTCCGCCCTCACCGGCAACGGCCACCGCATCCACTACGACCTCGACTACGTTCGCGGCGTCGAGGGCTATCCGGGCCTCGTGGTGCATGGCCCGTTGCAGGCGACCTGGCTGGCCGGGCTGCTGGCGGGGCGCGACGTGGCGAGTTTCGGCTTCCGCGGCCTGCGCCCAGCGTTCCATGGCAGCGCGCTCGCGACCGAGGCCTGGCCGGACAGCGGCACCTGGCGGCTGCGCACCCTCGACGCCGATGGCTGCGCCTGCATGTCGGCGGAGGCGACGCTTGCATAGGGCCTTGCATACGGCTGCGCGGCGTATGGCCTGATGGCGTTCCTGACCGAACCCGAACCGCGGCGCGGCGCGGCGCTGGCCGTGCGGCCCGGCATCCGCCGCGTCGTCGCGGCGAACCGGGGGCCGATGACCTACCATGGCACCAACACCTACCTGATCGACGCGCCCGGCGGCCTGATCGTCTTGGACCCTGGTCCAGACGACCCGGCCCACGTCGCCGCCGTGCTCGCCGCCGCCGGGCCGGTCGCGCGCATCCTGCTCAGCCACACCCACCACGACCACCTCGGCGCGGCGCCGGCCCTGCGCGCCGCGACGGGGGCGCCGGTCTACGCCTGGCACGACCCAGCGGTGCCGGAGTTCGTGCCCGATGTGCGGCTGCGGGACGGCGACGTGGTGGACGGTTGGCAGGCGGTGTTCACCCCCGGCCATGCGGCGGACCACCTTTGCTTTGCCGGCCCGGACGGGGTGCTGTTCAGCGCCGACCACGTGATGAGCTGGTCCAGCAGCGTCGTGAGCCCGCCGGGCGGGGTGATGACCGACTATTTCGCCAGCCTGCGCCGCCTGCTGGCCCGCGACGACCGGCTGTACTTGCCGGGCCACGGGCCGCCGCTGCCGGACCCGCTTCCGTTCGTGCAGGACCTGCTGGCGCACCGCCAGGCACGGGAGTACGCGATCGTCGCAACGCTGGGCGCTGCGCCGCTCACCACCAAGGCGCTGACGGACTCGCTGTACTCGCAAGTGGACGAACGCCTGCGCCGGGCGGCGGAGCGCAACGTGCTGGCGCACCTGCTGAAGCTGCGGGATGAAAAGCGCGCGGCGGACAACGGGGAAGGCTGGGTCGTGGCGTAGGGCCGGCTTGCATTTTCTGGGTTCGTGACGCACATAAGCGGGCAATCTGGTCCACCCCCAATCGGGCATCGTTTTTGGTGCGGGGTGCATGGCAGGGCGCGCAGGACAGGGGTCCGGCGGCGCCCGTCGTGGTATGCCCGGCTTCGCATGGAGTAGCATCGTGTCTGAGTCTGACGCCAACCCGCTCGCCCTCATCCGCAACATCGGCATCACCGCGCACATCGACGCCGGCAAGACGACGACGACGGAGCGCATCCTGTACTACACAGGCGTGTCGCACCGCATCGGCGAGGTGCATGACGGCAACACCACGACCGACTACATGGCGCAGGAGCGGGAGCGCGGCATCACCATCACCTCCGCCGCGGTGACGTGCGAGTGGAAGGCACACCGCATCAACATTATCGATACGCCGGGCCACATCGACTTCAACATCGAGGTCAACCGGTCGCTGCGCGTGCTGGACGGCGCGGTGTTCATCATCGAGGGCGTGGCGGGCGTGCAGCCGCAGAGCGAGACCAACTGGCGGCTCGCGGACCGCTACAACGTGCCGCGCATCATCTTCATCAACAAGCTGGACCGCACGGGTGCCGATTTCTACCGCGCGTTCGACACGCTGAAGGAGAAGCTCGACATCGTGGCGCTGCCGTTGCAGTTGCCGATCGGCATCGAGGACACGTTCATCGGCGTCGTGGACCTTGTGGAGATGAAGGCCATCGTCTGGGAAGGCGGCGAGCTGGGCGCCAAGTTCCATGACGAGGAAATTCCGGCCGACATGATGGAGAAGGCGCAGGAGTACCGCACCTTGCTGCTCGATACGGCGCTGAGCGTCGACACCGAGGCGATGGAGGAGTACTTCGACAAGGGCGACGTGTCGGTCGAGACGCTGAAGCGCTGCGTCAAGGCGGGCGCCATCAGCGGCGTGTTCCGCCCGGTGCTGTGCGGCACCGCGTTCAAGAACAAGGGCGTGCAGCCGCTGCTGGACGCCGTGCTGGACTACCTGCCCAGCCCCATCGACGTGCCCGGCATCAAGGTCGCCGAGGAAGAGGACGAGCCCGAGGGCACCGTGCGCCGGATCATTCCGGCCGACATCAAGGCACCGTTCGCCGGGCTGGCGTTTAAGATCATCAACGACAAATACGGTACGCTGACGTTCGTGCGGGTTTACGCCGGGTCGCTGAAGTCGGGCGACACGGTGATGAATACAACGAAGGACCATCGCGAGCGCATCGGCCGGATGTTCCAGATGCACGCCGACAAGAGGGCCGAGATCAAGGAGGTCCACGCCGGCGACATCGCGGCCTTCGTGGGGTTGAAGGACACCGTGACGGGTGACACGCTGGCCGCCGCCGAGGACCAGGTGGTGCTGGAGCGCATGTCGTTCCCGATCCCGGTGATCGACATCTCGGTCGAGCCGAAGACCAAGGATGGTGTCGAGAAGATGACGCTCGGCCTGCAGAAGCTGGCGGGCGAGGACCCGAGCCTGCGGCTGCGGACGGACCAGGAGAGCGGGCAGACCATCCTTTCGGGCATGGGCGAACTGCACCTTGAGATCATCATCGACCGCTTGCAGCGCGAGTACGGCGTCGACGCCAATATCGGCGCGCCGCAGGTGGCCTATCGCGAGACCATCAGCCGTTCGCACACCGAGACCTACACCCATAAGAAGCAGACGGGCGGGTCCGGGCAGTTCGCCGAGGTGAAGATCATCTTCGAGCCGATGGAGCGCAACGCCGGCGTTGTGTTCGAGAACAAGGTCGTCGGCGGCTCGATCCCGAAGGAGTATATCCCGGCGGTCGAGAAAGGCATCAAGAACCAGTGCGAAACAGGTGTGCTGGCCGGGTTCCCGACGGTCGATTTCAAGTACAGCCTGATTGACGGCAAGTACCACGACGTCGACTCGTCGGCGCTGGCGTTCGAGATCGCGGCCAAGGCGTGTTTCCGCGACGGCATGAAGAAGGCCGCGCCGATCATCCTGGAGCCGATCATGGACGTGGAGGTGACGACGCCGCAGGACCACGTGGGCGACGTCGTAGGCGACCTAAACCGGCGCCGGGGCACCATCCAGAGCCAGGACAGCGCCGGCAGCACGGTGATGGTGCGCGCCCATGTGCCGCTGAAGGAGATGTTCGGCTACATCAGCCAGCTCCGCGGCATGACCAAGGGCCGGGCCAGCTTCACGATGCAGTTCCACCACTATGATCCCGTGCCGCGCAACATCGCGGACGAAATCATGGCAAAGAGTGCATGATCGGGATCATGGCCAAGGGCGTCTAAGCAACAGCTTATCAGACCCCCACTGCTTGCAGCAGGTCGGACAACGACAACCCGGTCAATGCGTCCGGGTCGTCGTTGTCGACCAAATAGTCAAACAGCCGTTGTTTGCCTGCGATAATGGCGGCGATGCGCTGTTCGACAGTATTGCCGCATACGTAGGCGAATACCTGAACCGGCCGCTTCTGTCCCATGCGGTGGGCACGGTCCTCGGCCTGCGTTTCGACCGCGGCGGTCCACCAGCGGTCGAAGTGGAACACGACGGACGCAGCCGTCAGGTTCAGGCCAACGCCGCCGGCCCGCAACGACAGCACCAGCACCTCCCGCTGCGCGTCGTTAGCGAACTGCGTGAGGATGGCTGAACGGGTCGCTGCGTCCTGCCCGCCGGTCAGCACTAGAGGCGAGAACCGGCGCAACCGCCGGGCGATGGCGTGGACACCGAAGGGTTCGTGCACGAACTGGCTGAACACCAGGGCCTTCGAGCCTTCCGCCGCCATCGACTCAATCCTGCGTTCGAGGTCGTCGAGCTTGGCGGATTGGCCGTCCTCGGGCGCCGCGTTGCATATCTGCTTGAGGCGCAGCAACACCTCCAGCACCTGCGTCATCTGGACCCGTGCGCCGAGGGCGCGCAGCCAAACGATGCCTTCCCGCTCGGCAAGGTCATAGGCCGCGCGCTGGGCCGGCGTCAGGCCGGGGTCGATTTTGAACACGGTCTTGGGCGGCAGGTCTTGCAGCAGGTCCGCGCGGCGGCGGCGTAGCTGCATTTGGCCCAGCAACCGGCGAAGGCCGGCCATCATCTCGCGGCGGTCGAACTGGCCTGGCGCGACGAAATCGAGGATCGAAACCAGGTCGTCCGCGCGGTTCTCCAGTGGGGTGCCGGTCAACGCCCAGGCACGCCGGGCATGCAGGCGCTTCACAGCGACCGCCGCCTCGGTGTCCCGGTTCTTTATCCGCTGCGCCTCATCCACGATGACGACGGCCCAGTCCCGGTGGCGCGGCCCGGCGGGACCCGGCAGCAGAATGTCCCCGCGCAGGCTGTCGTAGCTGGTGAGATAGACGTCGGCGTCCCGTTGCCAGGCTTGCACCCGTTCCTCGGCGCTGCCCAGCACGGTCGACGGGCGCAGGTCCGGCGCCCAGTCGCGCAACTGCGCCCGCCATTGCAGCACCAGCCCGGCAGGCGCCACGACCAGCGCCGGTAGGCCGTCTGCCGCCAGGACACGCAACGCGCCGATGGCCTGGATGGTCTTGCCCAGCCCCATGTCGTCGGCCAGCAGCACCGAACCCTGCACCAGCCGCTTGATCCCCGCCTGCTGGTAGGCCGGCAGCGGATGACGCCATCTCAGCCCGAACGGCGTGTTAGCCGTTGTCGGCATCGTCCGTCGGCGGATTTGAAACGTCGGCGTTCTCGGAATAGTCGGTGTCGATCCGCGACACCTCGACGCCGGCATGGGTCCCTTGAAGGCGCAGCATGTCCCACTCGGTGATCCAGCCGCGGATATGGTGCCGCATGGTGAGGCTGGCGCGGCGCGCGGCCATGGTCGGCGCGGGCGCTTGCCAGTCGTAGGCCGCCGCGTAGCAGCCGCGCAGCGTGGCAGCGTGGCGGTGCAGGTCGCCCTCCAAGGGAGCGGCCAGCATGGGCGCTTCCCGGATGGCCCGCATGGCGGCGCTGGCCATCTCCGCCTGGCGCGGCAAACCCTTGTTACTCAGCCGCTCCGGCAGCTTCTCGTCGTCCCGGCGGTCGTTGATGACTTGAGCGGTGAAATCTTCGGTGATGGCCCCGGCGACGTGCAGGCCCGGGATGCCGCCGCCATCGGCAAGGCCAAGCCAGCGGGCGAGCTCGGCATAGGCGTTGGCCCGCTGCAACGGGCCGTAGCGCCCGATCAGCTCGACCTCGTCGATCAGCAGGCACCAACCGGCGAAACCGGCGTGCCGGATCAGTTGCGCCATGAACCGGGGCCGCTGCGCCTGCAATTCCGCCGCCTTCGTGCCGGTGAGGTCGAACATGCCCCGCGTGCCCAGCTCGGCCAGCTTCTTGCGCACCAGCGCCGAGGGAGGCTTGGCGCCGCACAGGAACGCCTCGATCCCGTGCAGGAGGTCCGCCGGCAAATTGCGGGCGAGGAGATGGGCGACAGCGGCGAACACCTGCGCAACGTCGGCGTCCGGCGTGCTGGCCCATAGCTCCAGCGCCTGGACCTGGCCTGGGCGGCGCTGCACGGCCGCCAGCGCAGCGGTCACTGCGTCGTCAGGCTGGCCGGGCACGACGGCGTTGCGCATCGCGGCGGCGAACATGAGGCCGGGCTGCGACAGCGGCGTTTCCTTGCTCACCGTCACCCAGCTCACCACGACGTTGCGGCGCAGCGCCTGCTCGCGCAGGGTGCCCAGGAGGTGCGACTTGCCCGTGCCGAAGCCGCCCGCAAACAACTGGCCCGGCATGGGCCGGCCGCTCCACATGGCGTCCAGCGCCGTGGTGAACCGGTTCTCGATCGCGGTCTCGACGGTGCCGAGCATGCGGATCGCCGCCCGGTTGGGCACCCCGGCCCGCAGCGCCTCAATGGCAACACGGGCGTCATGGCGCGGCACGGTGGTCACGGCGCGACCACCACCAAGGGGGACAACGGGTTGTCTTGCCCGTGTGGACGAACGTCGTCCCAAACCCGCATCTTGAGCGCGGTGTATTGGCTCAGGGCACGCTTCGGCACGTCGTCGTTGATCAGCCGCGGGTCGGCCAAAACCACCAGGAACAGGCCTTCGAGGTGCTCGGCGTCGTCGATGAACTGCCGGACCACCTCATAGCAGTCCATGACGGCGGCGGGCGTGTAGACGATCCCGTCCGTGACCTCGCGCCGGTCGCGCAACAGCCGGCGCAGGTCGAGCGTGACCACCAGCCCGCGATGCCCGCAGGTCCGCAGCCAATGGCACAGCGATACCAGCATAGCCCGCGCATTGTGCCGACCGATGCGTGCGCCGATCTGAGCATCTTTAACCCATCTCAAGCTACTTGCGTCGCCCCGCAACCAACCGCGCACCGCATCACCCAGCCCTTCCTGGTCGCCGGTCAACTGAGCGTCCAGCAGCGCAATCATGGCATTGCGGAAATCCTGTGCCAGCCGCGGATCGTCCCAAATGGCATTGGTCATCTGCCGCTGCACAGTCGTCCGCAGGAGGGCCGGCGCGACACCGTTGTGATCCGCAAGGACGGCAAAGGCGACTTGGTTTCCAGGATCCGGCCAGCGGTATCCTGCCTCGCCCACAAGCCTCTCCAGCCGGTTCTGGAGCAGCGCATTCCAATCCAGGGCCTTGACGATGGCAAAGAACGCGAAATGCAGCATGTGCAGCCGGGTCGCCGCGGTATCTATGGCGATTACCGACAGGCCGGCGTCGAGGGCCGTGGAGCGCAGGGCATCGCTCACCTGCGCGATCACGTCATCATCCGCCACGACGAAACGAGTGGCGCTGCCGCCATCGGGGATGAACGTGGCCAGGTATTCGCGCTCGATCAGCGGCAGCCATGCGTCAAGAGTGATTGGCACCGGCGTTCCCGCGCGAGAACTGGACGCCGACGAACACGCGCTCCGTCCCGGTTTCGTCATACACGGTCAGGCGGTTGCGGCCCTTGCTGCCGGTCGACGCCGGCAGGCCGAAGCGGTGCCCCGTGCTGGTCAGGGTGTCCGGCGCACGGTCGAGGCGGAGCAGGTCGCAGGCGAACTCCTCCCGCGGGTAGTCCGCCGCCGCGGCCGGCAGCACGGTCAGCAGGGCGTGAATGTCGTTCAGCGTCACCACGGGGCCGGTCCCGTGGTGGTCCACGCGCCATCCGGATTGGGCGGCCGGCGCCAGGTAGGCGTAGGCGTCGAACAGTTGCTGGAGGAAGCGCGTGGCGTCGAACCGGCTCGTCGCCTGCGCCTTGCGCAACAGGCGCACCACAACGGCCGGGCGAAGCCGCCGTTCCAGCCTGCGGCCAATCCGGATTCCGCCGGCCTTAGCGTCCAGTTTCAGCAGCAACGGAAACGCCGTCAGCCGCCCGTCGCGCTCTGTGAGCACGAGGTCACGCGCTGTCGCCTCGGCCCGCAGCTCGGCCAAGTAGGAGCCGTCTGCCAACGCTTGCGAGCTGTCGTAGGTGAACGCATCGCGCGCCGCCTGCACGGACGCTTCCAGTTGCTCGATCTGCCGCGGCACCGGCTCGAACAGGCCCGCGATTTGGGCAAACTCTCCAACGTTCGTCTTCGTCCGCATGGCACGGACACGGGCCAGCAACGACTTTGCGTGCTTCTCTGTTTCCGCGAGCCGTTGGTCCAGCGTCGCGATTTGCGACTCGAAGCCATCATCCATGCATTCTCTCCCGCCTCGCTGTCAGCGTATTACTAACATCCTACGAGAATGCCACTCAACGTTGGGTCAGGTCGGCGCATCATCCGGGCGTTGCTGGCCGGGTTTACCGCAATGGCGGCGGAAACTCCCCTCCTGCGCGGCGATGGGGCAGGAATGGACATCGAAGCTCCCGCCGAGACCGCAACGCCCGGCGCGCATGACCCCCAGGCGGCCACGGATGCCGACTCGGAGTTCATAGCGCGTGCCGAGATGGTGGCGATCCACAAGGCAGGCGCCGCGCTGGAGCGGGACGAGCTGAACGGCGCGACGCTTTACTCGACGCTGCAGCCGTGCGGCATGTGTACTATGGCGAGCATCTGGAGCCGCATCGACCGTGTTGTCTACGGGGCCGGCAGGGACGACGCGCACCGGATGTACTTCGAGGACCGGCACCTCGACACCATGAACTTCATCCGTGACGCCTACCGCGGGGACATGCCGGTCGTCGGCGGCGTGATGCGCGACGAATGCGCGGCGCTATACTATGGCCCCAACGACGACCCTCCGGCCGAGGAGCAGGGCAACATCTAGCCTGCTGACGCCTCAACTCGGGCTAGCGCCGCACAATGCGTTCCGGGGTAGGGCGCCGTCTCTCCCATCCCACCTGTTCAAGCTCCGGACTGTCCGCCTCAACCTCTGGGTACCCCAGGCAGAGATGCCCGATCAAGCGCCAGCTTTGCGGCACGTCGAGGATCTCAGCGGTCCGGACCGGATCCAGGATCGAAACCCAGCCCAGTCCGATGCCCTCGGCGCGTGCCGCCAGCGACATCGTATGCACGGCTGTCACGGTTGAGTACTCAGCCATCTCCGGCATGGTCCGCCGTCCAAGCCCCTGGCCGACTTGGGTGTCCCCATCGGTGAACACCGTGACCTGGGCCGGGGCCTCGGCGATCCCGGCCAGCCTCAGTTCGGCGTAGCGGCGGGCGCGGTCGCCCGTATAGGCGGCAAGCGCCTCGGCATTGCAGTCCCTAAACAGGTCCAGCAGCCTTTCCCGCCGCCGCGGGTCCTCCACGACAACGAACCGCCAAGGCTGGCTCAACCCAACCGAGGGCGCCAGGCACGCGATGCCGATAAGACGGTCCAGGGTGCCGGGAGGCAGCGGCTGCGGGCGGAACCGGCGGACGTCGCGGCGCCAAGTGAACAGGTCCAGCAGGCGGGCGCGAAACTCGTCGTCGAACGTCACCGCGCCTTCCAAGCCGCCGGCCAAGGGCCGGTCAGCTCAGGCCCTCCATCCCGCCGTCCACGCTGATCGCCTGGCCGCTGATGGTGGCGCCGAAGGGGCTGCACAAATAGAGCGCCATGTTGGCAATGTCCTGCTGGGTCACGAAGCAGCGCAGCGCCACGGTCGAAAGCGAGCGCTCGGTCTGCTCGTTGTCGCTCGTGCCGGCGGCCTGCGCCTTGTTGCGCAACACGCTGCGGATGCGCGGCCCGTCCACCAGGCCCGGCAGGATCGCGTTCACCCGGATGTTGTCCGGCCCCAGCTCCATCGCGAGCGTGCGGGTGAAGCCGACCACGCCCCACTTCGCGGCGCTGTACGGGCTGCGCAACGGAAAGCCGAACTTGCCGGCGGCGGAGCTGAGGTTGACGATGCTGCCGCCGCCGGACTGCCGCAGCGCCGGTATGGCACGCCGGGCGCAGTGGAACATGCTGGCGAGGTCAACCTGCAATGTGGCGTCTAGTTCGGCGGGGGTCACGTCCTCCACCCGCGCGGTCGGCCCGGCGATCCCCGCGTTGTTCACCAGCACATCGAGGCCGCCGAGCACGGAGAGCGCGCCGTCCATGAACGCCTCCAGCTCCGCGACCCGGCCCGCGTCCGCCCGCATGCCGCGGTGGCCGCAGCTTGCGAGCGCCGCGTCGTCCACGTCCGACACGAACACCGCAGCACCGCACGCCGCATAGCTGTCGGCCATGACCCGGCCGATGCCGCCCGCCCCCGCGGTGATCGCGACGCGCAGCCCGGTCAAGTCGAGCGGGACAGGGGTGCGTGCGCCGTCAGCCATGATGCGCCGGCCCTAATTTCGGGCGGAGATGCGCACCGGCAGCGTCTCGTATCCCTTGACGAAGCTGGAATACACCCGGCGCGGCTCGCCCACCACCTCGATGCCCGCAAAGCGCGCCAGGATTTCCTCCCAAACCACCCGCAACTGCATCTCGGCCAGGCGTTCGCCCACGCAGCGGTGGATACCGAAGCCGAACGACAGGTGCTTCTTAGGCTTAGCGCGGTCGATGATGAAGCGGTTCGCGTCCGGGATCGCCGTCTCGTCGCGGTTGCCGGACACGTACCACATGATCACCCGGTCCCCCGCCCGGATTTGCTGCCCGCCGAGCATCGTGTCCCGCGTCGCCGTGCGCCGCATGTGCGCGAGCGGCGTCTGCCAGCGGATGATCTCAGGCACCATGCTGGCGATCAGGCTCGGATCGGCGCGCAGCTTGGCATACTGGTCCGGGTTCTCATGCAGCGCGACCAGGCCGCCGGTGATCGAGTTGCGCGTGGTGTCGTTGCCGCCCACGATCAGCAGGATCAGGTTGCCGAGGAACTCGCGCGGGTCCATCTGCCGGGTCGTGTCGGCGTGGGCCAGCATCGAAACGAGGTCCGCTTTCGGCGCGGCGTTCACCCGCTCGTTCCAGAGTCCGGTGAAGTATTCCAGGCACTGCATCAGCTCGCCCTGGCGCTCCTCCTCGGTTCCGAAGGTGTCCACGTCCGGATGCACGGTCGCGATGTCGGACCAGCGGGTCAGCTTGCGGCGGTCCTCCCAAGGAAAGTCGAACAGGATCGCCAGCATCTGTGTCGTCAGCTCGATCGAAACGCGGTCCACCCAGTCGAATGTCTCACCGACCGGCAGCTTGTCCAGCACCTCGGCCGCCCGGCTGCGGATCGACGCCTCCATCGTGGCCATGTTGGCGGCGGTGAACATCGGGCTTACGACGTCGCGCTGCCGGTCGTGCTTCGGCGGGTCCATCGCAATGAACATCGGCAGCGGAAAGTCCTTGCGCTGGTCCCGGATGGTGATGCCGCCGAGGCTCCAATCCGAGGAGAACAGCTCGTGGTTGGCCTCCACCGCCAGGATGTCCTTGTACTTCGTGACCGACCAATACGGGCCGAATATGCTCTCGGCGGTGTAGTGCACCGGCGCCTCAGCACGCAGCCGCTCGAAGTAGGGCCACATCGTGTTGTTTTGGAACAGCTTCGCGTCCCCGGGATCGAGATCCGCCAGCGGCAGGCGGTAGGCTTCCTCGGCGCTATAGCTCCGATCCGTTTGCACGATGGTGTCCATGGCCGTTCCCGCAGTGTTGTTTCTATCCTGGGATCATGCGGCTTTTAGCGCCGGTCGTCACGCGCATTCGTCACCGGGCCTGGCATCCCGCCTGGTCCACCCAGCCTTGCCCGTCCCCGGCCGAGGCGTGAATATCGAACGACAGCCGCGACAGGCGGTGGTCCGCCGAGACCACTGCCTCGGCCCACGACGGGGCGCCACCGTCGAGCGCGGGATGGCGCAGCGCCAGGCGCCAGCGCCCGGCCCCAGCCGGCGTCGCCAACGCATCCAGCCGCGCGTCCCGCTTCCAGCCCGGCATGAACACCGGGACCGTCCCGCCCGCAGCCGGCAGGAAGCGGGACCAGTAGAACGCCAGCGCATACGGCGTGCGGACATGCGGCGGCATGGCGGCGGTGGCGAGGTCAAGGTCCGGCCGCCGCTCCGGCTTGGCGGCCGGATAGTCCGGCAGCCAGGCCTGGCCGAACGCGCCGGGTTCCCAATGCGCGGCGAAGGCCGGATGCCGAGTGCGGAATTCTTCCAATGTCTTGGACTGCACCCGGCTGGCCGCCAGCCCGTCCGGCCCGCGGGTGAACACGTCCCACTGCTGCCGCTTCACCCGGCCGTTGACGCTGTAGCGGTTGTTCACCGCGACCGACTGCAGCTCGCCGACGCGCCAGGTGCTGATTTCCTCAGCTAGATACTGGATGGCCCAGAACCACCCAAGCTTGGCATCGAGCCGGGCGGTCACGTCGACGGTGGTCAGGCCGTTCGCCTCCGCGACCTCGGTTCGCACCGCGGCGTGGCCGGAATAGCTTGTCCGGCCGTTGTAGAGGCAGACCTCCGCAGCGTGCGCGGCCGGCAGGCACCACAGCGCCGCGATCAGCCCGGCCATGCCCGCTTGCAAGCCGCGCTCAGCTTGCTTGCCGTGCCCAGCTTGCTTGCCGTCCAATGCGTCACTCGCCCAACAGGTGCAGCACGATCTCCCGCCGGTGCGGGCTGCGGCGGTGCTCGAACAGGTACAGCCCCTGCCAAGTGCCGAGCACCGGCCTGCCGTCGGCGACGGGGACGCTGAGCTGCGTCGCGGTCAGCATCGTGCGCAGGTGCGCCGGCATGTCGTCCGGCCCCTCGGCGCCATGGACGTAGCGCTGGGTGTCCTCGGGCACGAGCGCCTCGAAGTAGCGCGCGATGTCCTCGCGCACGGTCGGGTCGGCGTTCTCCTGCACGGTGAGCGAGGCGGAGGTGTGGCGGCACCACAGCGTCAGCAACCCGGTGCCGATATCCTGGTCCGAAACCCAGGCCAGGGTCGGCCGGGTGATTTCGACCAGGCCCTTGCCGCGCGTCTCGACCGTCAGCCGGTGCAGTACCTGCCTCATTTTACGCCTTGCGCTGCGCGCGGCCGTGGCGCGGCTGGCTTGCCAAAGTGTGTTCCTGACATTGGCCGCTCCCACAAAAGACACCGGCCGATCTCGACCGCAGCCGTCCAATGCCACTACGCGCCTGGCGGCCTCCCTCGCAAGCTCATTTTCATGGGCGCGAGGAAGGCCGCCGCCGGCCGTTGTGCCTACTGGGGTGGCGACAGGTCAGACAGGAAACTCTCGATGCCGCGCTGAAGCACGTTTTCGTTTTTCCGACCGTTATAGACGGCGATGCAGCCGGCAGTGCAGGCTGGGTCGCTGGCGATCGGCCCCAACGGCACGTAGATGTTGCCCGTCCTGGCGTCCGCGGCCACGGAGTGGGCGCTGGCGTCTGTCGGTATGTTCGTCACAAACGTGTTGGTGAGCGCGTCGATGACGCCCAGGGACGGGCCGCCTGCCGACGCCGGGTTGTTGCGGCCCGCGAGGTAGACCCGTCCGTCGCCCTGGTTGTACCAAATCTGGTCCGCCCCGGACGTTTGCGGGAACTCGGCGAGCAACGTGCCGTCGTTGGCGCTGATGATCTGCGAGTTGTTGGTCAACGAGCAGCCGATCACCAGCTTTTCTCCCGGCGCGAGGTCTATCCCGGTGCCGTTGCAGCCCGTCACCGTGAACCGGCCGACCTCCTTGAGCTGGCGCGGGTCCACGACGGACACGGCGCCGTTGTTCGGATCGGAGCCGATCTGGGTCAGGTTGACGTAGAACAGGCCCTTCGCCGGGTTGTAGACCGACGCCTCGACGCCGTCCGAGTCGCTGTAGACGATGTGGCCGAGGACCCGGTGGTCGTTCGGCAGGGTCGAGATGAACGTGATGTAGGGCGGCGTCGCCGCGTTGTTCGCCACGACCATAATGTGGTCGAGCGGGTCGTAGTACATCTCGTCGGCCCGCTTGTCCGTGTCGCCGCTTTGGCCGTCAAGGGCGGTCGAGATCGTGTCGGTGACCTTTTGCGAGACGACGTCCACGACCTTTACCGTGCTGTCGCCGTCGCCGACCCAGACCTCGCCGGGGCTGACCACCGATACGCCGTCCGGACCCGATACGGCGGTGCTGGTCAGGCCCGTCGCCGGGTCCTTGCGCACGCCCACGAAACCGCCGACCTGCGCGATGACGGTGTTGGTGCGGGTGTCGATGATGTCGAGCGAAGCGTTGGAGCGGTCGGCGAGATAGTAGAGCGGCAGGACCGGGTCGACGAAGCTGATGTCGAACACCGACAGCGGATTGCCGGGAACCTGGATCGTGGCGACGCGCGAATAGTTGGTGTTCTCGTTGTGTTGCAGCAGGCTTTCTAGCAGCGTGACCAACTTTTGGTCTTGAGCCCGTGCAGCGCCGGTTGTGAGTCCAAAGGTCATGGATAAAGCGGCAGCGGCAAGCCACCGCTTGCCCTTCGAGCGAGTGTTCGTCGACATAAGCGCTTTCCTCCAATTATTACAGCGTTGTTTTATAAAACTGACATCCAGAAGGCTGCCAACCTGCAACCAAGCCAGCTTGGACACGGCGAACTTGGCGGTAATCCAACATGAACGTCAATCCTTGGTGCCGCTCCGCGCAGCGTCGTCTCGGGCCTGTGAGGCATTGTGCCTCGAATGTCCTATTCTTGGTCCAGCACCTGAAACGGATGCCGTGCCGCGTCCATGGCAAGGCGTATGACGGTGCGGCGCAGCACCCGTGCGCCATCCGCCATCTCGACTGCGACCTTGACCGCTATGACCGGCGCCGCATTGTTCACCAGGCCGGCGCGTTCGGTCGGGTCGGCCGCCACGTCGCCGGCGTCGGCGCTCGCGAGCCGCACGATTGCGTCGGCGACCGCAAGGTCGGGATCGCCGGTTTGGTAGACCGAGACATAGGGAGCCAGGCGCGCAACGAGTTCGGGCGTCATGCCGCGAACCAGGGCCAGCTCGTCGACGCTCTCGAAGTCGCTGTTCGGCGGTGCGTAGCCCAGCCCGGCCGCGCGGTACTCCGGCGCCTTCGCGCCGAGTTTGCGTGGCCGGGCCGTCGCGGTGCGCCAGTCCAGGATGGCGTCGGCGAGCGCCGCAGACTGCCGCCGCTCGGTCCCCAAGCGGTTCAGCAGGGCCGCGAGCAGCGCCGGGGAAGCCTGGTTCAACCCGATCTTCGCCGCTTCGCTGCGGATTTCGACGTGGGCGACCCCACCGGCCACGGCAACGGCATGGGCGGCGCCGTCCGCGGCCCAGCCAGCGGCCGAACCGTCGAGGACATGGAAGACCGCCTCGTGCAGCACGCCGTCCGCTGTGGCCTCGGCGGCGGCAGCGGCGCGCAGGTTGCCCGCGCGTTGCGCGTCCAGCCGCCCCGACGCCGCGAGCTGCGTCCCCAGCAGCGCCAGCAGCACCGTCCACCACAGGACGATCAACAGCGCGAAGCCGCGGTCGCCATGCTGCCCGCTCCGTTCAGCCATTCGACCGTTCCCGCGCGCGGCTGTGCTGGGTGGCCGCGATGATCGGCGGCCAATGGCGGGGGTCGCCCGGTGCGAACAGAAGCTGGATGCGGACCAAGGCCGGCAGATCCGTCCGGCTCCACGAGCGCAGCCAGCCGGTCCGGTCGGGCGACAGATAGCTGACCTCCAGGCGGTCGATTCCCTGCAGCAGCACCTTCTCGGCCGGTGCGGGACGGGGCGCGAGACGCTCGGCGTGCAGATGGGGGGACCAGCGCAGCACCATCCGGTGCGCGGCGTCGGCTGCCACGAATGCGTCTACCCGCAACGGCGGACCCTCGGCGGCCGGCGCCGTGGTCAAGCAGGCGAAGCCCGCGGGGTCGCCGACAAGCCCTGGTTTCCGGTCGTCGACGGGCAGCGCGATGTTCGCCACGAGCCGGCGCAGCGCGCGGTCGACCGGTTCCAGGTCCTGGTATTCCGCCGCCGCCCTGGACTGCGCGCCGAGCGCCGCCACGCCGAGCCGGGTGCTCCCGACCAGCCCCGACACGATGAGACCCAGGATAAGCAGGACGACCAGCACCTCAAGCAGGGTGAACCCGGCGTTGCCCCCCGCCGGGGCGCCCGCTGAAACGCCCGCTGAGACGGTGGTCACGCGACCGGGCCTAGCTGCGTGCTGTCAAGCCGCACGGCGCGGCTGCGGCCCCCCTCGATCCACGAAACCGTGACGCTGACACGGTAAAGCGTGAACGCGCCCTGCGGGATGGACCTGAACTGGCTTGCGGCATGGGCGGTGCTGGCCGCCGCGACCTGGACGCGCCAATGGAAGCCGCCGCCCTCGTCGCCCTGCCGGTCGCTGTCGGCCAAGGACGCGGCGGAGAGGGCCGCCAAGTGCGACTGCGCCCTGGTCACTGCCTCGCCGTAGCGGCCCGCCACGCGGGACGACGTGACGGCGCCCGTCGTGGCGCGCACGAGCACTGCCATCGCCATCGCTGCGATCAGGAAGGCGACCAGCACTTCGACCAACGTGAACCCATGGTCCGCGCCGCCCGCACAGGCGGGAACGCCGGACTGGTTCACCGCTGCGCCCTCCGGGCTTGATGAGCCTGCCCTCGCCAGCGCCATGCGCCAGCCTATGCCGCAAGCGGGCACGGCGGGAGTAACGGATCGGTGAACGGCGCCATCTTTATGTTGCCCGGCCGCATCGCCCGATGCCTGTCGGTCGCAACATAGGGTGCGCAAGGAGCGGCGATGGCGGCCGAGGGCGTGGCGCGGCGTCGTCGACGCGGGAGGCCCTGGTCATGTTCGCCGCCATCCCAGCCTACTACGGCGACATCACCCAGCCCGAACTGCTGAAGCGCTGGCCGACACGCTCGCCCGAGGTCAAGGCAATGGTGCCCCACGCCGTCGTGCCGCGGGGCTGGGTCCGGCTGCGGCGGGGTTGACGCGCCCCGGCCTACTGGGTTCCCCGCCCTATTGCGTCACTGGGCCAGGCGCCGCAAGGGTCGGCCCGGCATCCGCCGGCGCCTGCACCTGCGCCACGTTCAGCGTCATGGACACAAGGTTGTAGTAGCCCAGCAGCGCCACCAGCTCGGTCACGCCCTGCTCGCCGAAGCGCTTCACGGCAGCGGCGTACACCGCGTCGCTGACCTGCTTCTGGCGCTGCAACTGCGTCGCGAAGTCATACACTAGGGCCTCGTCGGCGGTCATGCCCGCCGGGCGGCGGCCCTCCTGCAGGTCCTTGGCGACGGCAGGTTCCAGCCCGGCCTTGATGGCCAGCCGGTAGTGCGCGAACCACTCGAATCCGGCCTTCCACTCCACCGCCGTGATCAGGATCGCGAACTCGTTGAGGTGGTGCGGGATCGTGGTGCCGAAGCGCAGGTATTCGCCCACCCGTTGCAGCCGGTTGCCAAGGTCCGGGCTGCGCAGCCACATGTTGAACGGCCCCTCGACCGAGTGGCGCGGCCCATTGATGATCGCGTCGTACATCGACTTCTGCTCGGGCGACATCTGGCCCGGCGCCAGCTCCGGCATGCGGGCCTGCGCCGCGTCGGCCCCCAGCGACGACACGATCAGGCAGGCTGCTAACACGGCAATTCGCACGGTCGTTCCCCCTCGGCCACGCTCTCGTTGCCTGCGGCGTGCAGGCAAACGGAGGCTTGTGCCGGGTGCTGATCATCTGCGGGCAGCATGGTTTGGTCAACTCACTCGGCAAATGATCGGAACCGCTGCAACGCCTCGTGCGCCAGCGCCCGAGGCAAGGCTCCGGCCGGCATCTCCCAGCATGGCGCTGCCGCTTGCCCCGCCCAAAGCGGGGTGAAATCGGTGTTGCCCTGCTCCTCCGCTTTGGCTCGCAGCGGTGCCAGCGCCGCCATTGGCAATGGGAAACCCGGCATCGCACTTGAGACCGGGCCAACCTCGCTGGCCACGCGACTGACCAGGGCGCGTGCCGCCCGCCCCGTGAACACGTTGGCCAACACCGTCATGGCCGCATCCGGCCCTCGCAACGCCTGCCGCGGTCCCACCCTCTACCCCTTCCTGGTGAAGCACCCGCTCATCGAGCTGACGCTGGAACTCAACGACCGGCGGGTGGACGCAGCCGCCGAGGGCTATGACGCCGTCGTGCGGCACGGGCCGCTTGAGGACACCCGCCTGACGGTGTGGCGCCTCGCCGTCAGCCAGCGCGTGCTCGTGGCGTCTCCTGACTACCTCGCCCGCCATGGCACGCCGTCATCGCTGGCCGACCTGCGGCGGCACCGCGCCATCCACTACACCAACCGCGGCGGCGCGGACTGGCGCTTCAGGATCTTGGACGGCATCGGTGTCACACGAGGCTTGCCCGGCCTGCGCGTCAACAACGGCGACATGATGTGCGATGCCGCCATGGCCGGCGTCGGCATTGCGCTTCTGCCGAGCTTCATCATCGGCGCTGCGGTCAGGGCTGGGGCGCTGGCCGTCATCGAGATCGGCGCGACCGCGGAGGCCGAGTTCATCTACATGGCCCATCCCGAGAGTCGGCATCCATCCGCCAAGCTCCGCGCAGTAGCGGAATGCTTGCGGGAGGCGCTCGCCGCGTCGCCGGACTGATAGCAACCATCCCATGCTATGGTGGCCGGCGGGATGGAACCATGGCGCGGCTGCGGCCTTTGAACGGCCAGTCACCACGGGACCCCCCAGATGAAGCTATTCGGCTGCCAGCACTGCGGCCAGCGCCTGTATTTCGAGAACACGGCGTGCGTCCGCTGCAAGCACCGGCTCGGCTTCATCCCAAGCCTGATGGAACTCAGCGCATTGGAGCCGGCGGGAGACGGATTGTGGCACGCCCTCGCCGCGCCGGACCTCGCCAAGCGGTTCTGCGACAATGCTTGGCGCGACGCCTGCAACTGGCTGGTGCCGGCCGACTCGCCCGAGCGCTTCTGCAAGGCCTGCCGCCACAACCGCACGGTCCCGGACCTGTCCGACGAGGGCAACCTGCGCGACTGGCGCAAGATGGAGCTGGCCAAGCACCGGCTGGTCTACACGCTACTCCGGCTGCACCTGCCGTTGCCGAACCGGGCCGACGACGCGAAGGCAGGCTTGGCGTTCGATTTCCTGGCCGATCCGCCCGAGCCGAACGGCGGCGCCAAGGTGCTGACCGGGCACGACGAGGGCCTGATCACGCTCGCCCTGAAGGAGGCTGACGACGCCGAGCGCGAAACGCGGCGCAAGGCCATGGGCGAACCCTACCGCACCCTGTTGGGCCACTTACGGCACGAGGTCGGCCACTACTACTGGGACCGCCTGGTGCGGGACGGCGGCCACCTGGTGGAGTGCCGAGCGTTGTTCGGCGACGACGAGGAGGATTACGACGGGGCGCTGAAACGCCACTACAAGGAGGGTGCGCCCGCCGACTGGCAGGAGCACTTCGTCAGCACCTACGCCACGACCCACGCCTGGGAGGATTTCGCCGAGACCTGGGCGCACTACCTGCACATCGTGGACAGCCTGGAGACGGCCAGCGCCTTCGGCCTGGAGGTGCATCCCGTGGCGACGCCGGACCCGGACCTGCACGTCAAGATTCGCCTCGACCCCTACCAGGAACAGGACTTCAACCACCTGATCGCGGCCTGGCTGCCGCTGACCTACGCGATGAACCAGATGAACCGCAGCATGGGGATGGGCGACCTGTATCCGTTCATCCTGTCGGCGGACGCCATACGCAAGCTGGCCTTTGTCCATGGGCTAGTGCACGCCCGGCCGGGCAAGCGGATCAGCCTGGAGGCCGCTACTCCCGCGGCAGAAGCCGGGTCAGCCGTCGCAGACAAGCTGCGCAGGTGACATGTTGGCCGGGCAACTCGGCCCATTCTGAGCCTGGCCCCGGCTCATTGGCGCACAGCGACATCCGGCAATATGGCGTGACAGCGTGAAAAACCGGTTGCCGGCCGTGCGAAATCCGGCCGGACTTCCTTAGGGGAACAAAAACACGGCCAGCGCGAATTGTCGCGTTCTGAGGTAAGGTTTCTAACATGCAGCCCTCTTTCGATCGTGTTTGAGCGTCTTATTGCCCATAACAGCAGAGTTCGCCGCGGCATAGCATCATCAAATGTGTAGAGCGACCCTTACATTCCGCCATCGTGATCCGGTATAACGTGACCTATGCATTATAGTATAATACGATATCAAAATGACATCGTGACAGCTTAGGATTGCCGTGGGACTACCGGGGGAGGGATGGACATCGACCTCATTCCGTTTGTCAAATCCGGACGAACTCGGCGAGCTCCTGGGCGCTGATGTCGGAGACCGCCCAAAGCGCCATGCCATCGAGGCTCCAGCGCTGGAAGTTGTAGCCATTCCGGCTGCCCTGCCCGGAACCGGCACTGTCGTTGCTTGGCCATACGAACAGGTTGATGGTGTGCTGCCGTCGCCCGTAAACTAAGGCCGCAACCGCCCGTCCGGCAAGGTAGTCGAGACGTCCGCCTGCAAGGGGGAAGCCGTCGGCCTTGAGGTTCTTCACCGGTGGGGCAAAGTCGAGCCGGCCGTCGAACCATGGCTTGACCGTATGCTGGTCGGTGGACGCCACGTCCAGCAGGTGGCCTGGCTGCAACGCGCGTATATGGTCCGCGACCACTATGTCCGGCAAACCGGCTCCGCCCGGCAGCACGACAAGCAGCGCAAGGCACCTTTCGGAGAGCCTGCGCGCCGAGTTGCAGGACTATCCGGACATGCATGTCTGCGACATCTACCCAGGTTTCGTCGACACGCCGGGCGTGCGCCACGCTGCCAACTACACCGGCCACGAGCTGCACCCAACGCCGCCCGACCGGCCCGAGGACGTGGCGGAGGCGATCGTCCGCGTAGCGGTAGACCCGAGGGACAAAACATCAGTCGGCGCGCTGGCCAAGCTCGCGCCGCTGGCCCACGCGGTCGCGTCGGGCCTGGGCCGCTGGGTCATGGCGCGCGTCATCGGCATCGGCCTGTCGCGCACGCCGGCGCAGGCCGCCACATCCGGCGCATTGTTCAGCCCAGCCGACGACGACGGCCGGGCGCACCAGGCCCAGGTTGCCTGGGGAGCCGGCTTGGCCGGACTGCTGCTGGGCGCGGCGGCCCTGACGTACGGGCGTGGGAAGCGTTGACCGCACGCAGGCAGGGGCCGCGGCCTACCGGTCCGTCAACCGCAGTTCGATGCGGCGGTTGCGGGCGTAGGACGCCGGCCCGTCCGTCTTGTCCAACGGCTGGAACTCGCCGAAACCCGTGGCGGCGAGGTGTTGCGCCGGGATGCCATTTTCGATCAGCAGCTTGACCACGTTGATCGCCCGCTGCGCCGACAGCTCCCAGTTGGAGGCAAAAGCGCCGCGGCTGACCGGCTGGCGGTCGGCATGGCCGTCGACGCGCAAGATCCATTGCAGGTCGCTCGGAATGTGGGCCGCGATGTCCTTGAGCGTCGTGGCGAGCGAGCGGATTTGCTCCTGCCCGGCCGGCGTCATCTCGGCGCCGCCAGGGGGGAACAGCACCTCGCTCTGGAACACGAAGCGGTCGCCGACGATCTGCACCCCGGGCCGGTTCTGCAGCACGTCGCGCAGCCGCCCGAAGAACTCGCTGCGGTAGCGCTGCAGTTCCTCCACCTTGGACGCCAGCGCCGCGTTCAGCCGGCTGCCAAGGTTGGCGATCTGCGTGTCCTTGTCGCGCTCGGCCGTCTCGGCGATGTTCAGCGCCTGCGACAGCCGGGCCATCTGCGCCCGCAGGTCGTCCACCTGCCGGGACAGCAGCGCCATCTGCGCCCGCGCGCTCTCTGACAGCTTCTGCTCGTCGGCGAGCTGCGCTGCCACCGCCTGCCGGCGCTGTTCCTCCGTCGTCGCGCGGACGGCGGCGTCGCGGGCCTGCCGCTCCAGGTCGTCGCGCAGCGCGGTCAACGAGCGGACCTGCTCGGCCAGCTTGGCGAGGTCGGACAGCCGTGCCTCGATCGTCGCCTTGTCGGCCTGCACCACGCGGTCCTGCTCGGCGGCTTGGGCGCGCAGCAGTGCCAACTGCCGCCGCGCCTCGGCCAACTGCGTCGCGACCTCCGCCGTCTGCTGCCCGGCCGCGTCCGTGCGCCCGGCCGTCTCGGTGATCCGAGCCTGCAACTGCTCGTTGCGCGCCGCGGCGGATTGCGCCTTCAGCTCCGCGTCCGCCAGCCGTGCGGACAGGCGTTCGCGGTCGGCGCGCAGCGTGTCGCGGTCGGCCCGCACCCGGCCGCCCTCGTCGCGCAGCGCCGCCAGGTCGCGCCCCAGCCCCTCGCGCGCCGTCGTCGCCTCCGCCAGCTCGCGGTTGAGCTGCGCCATCGAGGCCTGCATCTCGCCGGTCCGGCCCCGCTCCAGCGACAGCATGTCGGTCAGCTCGGCCACCTGGCGGTTCAGCTTGTCGAGCGCGCGGTCCCGGCCGGTCAGCGCCACCGACAGGAACGCCTGCGCCAGCACGAACACCAGCAGGACGAAGATGATGACCATGAGCAGGGTGGACAGCGCGTCCACATAGCCGGGCCACGGGTTCAGCTCGTCACTGGCGCCCCGGCGGCGGATGCGGGCCATTTATTGGGGTTGCCCTTCGGACATCATCGGGGCTGGCCTTCGGACACTCATTGAGGCTGGCCTTCGGCCAAGGCCGCGATGGTGCGGGTCAGCACACGGATGTCGTTGCGCAGCTCGGACGTGCTCTGCACCCGGCCCTGCTCGCCCTCGGACAACAGGCGCTGCATGTAAAGCTCGATGTTGCGCAGGTGGACGCGCGAGGCGTCGTCGCTGCCGTGCGCCCGCGCCTCTGCCAGCTTGGCGAGCGCCGGGGCGAGCTGCGCCTGCGTTTCGGCGATGCGCAGCATGAGCTGCTGGTTGGCCCGCATGGTGTCGGACAGGGTGCCGATCTTCTCGGTCAGCGCCAGCACGGCTTGGTTCGACTGGGTGCGGCCGTCCTCGCCGCGCACCAGGATGGACTGGAGGTTCTCCATGTTCTCGGCCGTCTGCTCCAGCAGCGCCTGCACGTAGATCGGCACCGAGCCCTCGCCCTCGCCGCCGAGCGCGCCGGACGACAGCCGGGTCAGCCCGGCGAGCCATTCCTCAAGCTCGTTGAAGAACCGGTTCTGCGCCTGCCCGGCCGTGAGGTCGAGGAAGCCCAGCACCAGCGCGCCCGCCAGCCCGAACATGCTCGACGAGAACGCGGTGCCCATGCCCTTCAGCGGCCGGCCCAGCCCGGTCTTTAACTGCTCGAACAGCGCGTTGATGTCGCCGGAGCCGACCGACATGCCGCCGATCACGTCCGCGATGGCGCTGACCGTCAGCAACAGGCCCCAGAACGTGCCGAGCAGGCCGAGGAAGATCAGCAGCCCCGTCATGTAGCGCGACAGCTCGCGGCTCTCGTCGAGCCGGCTGGCGAGGCTGTCGAGCAGGCTGCGCATGGCGGGCGCGGAGAGGGTGAAGCGGTCCTGGCCCTCGCGGCTCTTGGCCTGCCGGGCCGCCAGCATGCTGGCCATCGGCGCCAGCAGCCGCGGCGGCGGCAGGGTCGCGAGGCGGGCGCGGGATTTCTGGAAGGTTTCGAGCCAGTGGACCTCGGGGGTCAGCCGGGTGACTTGCAGCAGGTTCCAGCCGATGCCGATGAGCAGCACGAGGAAGATCAAGCCGTTCAGCGCCGGATTGCTGGAGAAGGCGGTGATCAGCGCGCCCGACAGCAGAACCGTCAGCACGACGACCGCGAGCAGGAAGCCCAGCATGCGGACGAGGTAGATCTTGGGCCGGGTCATGGCTTGGCGGCCGAGGCAGGTGCGCTGGGTGCGCCAGGTGCATTGGCGCTCAGGTCCACGCGGTCGGCCGGGCCGTCGCCGCCGGCAGAGCCGAGCGCGCGGACATAGATGCGGGTGGAGGCGACGCCCTCGTTGATCAGCACCGCCCGGGCCGCCAGCGCGCGGGCCAGCGAGAGCCGGCGCGGGGTGGAGGGGTCGTCCGCGCTGCCGGCGGCGTAGGCCAGCACGTTGATGGGCTGTTCGGAGTCGCGCAGCGGGCGAACGAAGCTGCGTATCGCGGCGTCGGTCGCGGCGTTGAGGTCGGCGCGGCCAGTGCCGAACGTCACGCGCACGCCGCCCGGCGCCGGGGACGCCTCGCCCGGCGCATCGGCCGCGACCACGACCGGCGGCGGGTCGGGCGGGCGCTGCACCGGCACAAAGACGGCCGGCGGGATGGCGGCGATGGCGGGCGGCACGGTGGGCACGGCCGGCGGCCTGGACGGCGGCTTGGGCGGCACGGGGAGGGCGGCCGGCGTAGGCTTGGCGGCATTCGGCCGGGCCGCGGGCTGGGCCGGGCGGTGCTGCGGCGCTGGGCGGGGCCGGGCCGGGGTCGGCTTCAGCGCGTCCAGCGCGCCGGAGTTCACCCCCGGCTGCACGGGTTGCTTGGGCTGCGTGGATTGCGCTTGGGCCGCGCCGGCCAGGCAGAGCAGCAGCGCGGCTTGTGGGCCGCCCGCTCTCCAACCAGCCGTTTTCCAGCGGGCAGGGACGTGCCCCGTCATCAGCCGGTGCGGCCCTCGGCAGCGGTCACGCCCTCGGCCACGACCTCGCGCAGCCGCGCGTGCATATGCGGGTTGGCCGCCACGATGTCGTTCGGTCCGGCCTCGTGCAGCACGCTCTCGGCGCCGGCGGGATCAGTGACGAAGCCGCCGGCCTCGCGCACGATCAGCAGGCCGGCCGCCATGTCCCAAGGCTTGAGGCCAAGCTCCCAAAAGCCGTCGTAGCGCCCGGCCGCCACCCAGGCGAGGTCCAGCGCCGCCGCGCCGAAGCGCCGGATGCCGGCGACCTGCGGCATCAGCACGCCCAGGGTGCGGGCGAACGCCAGGCGGCGCCCGCCGGCGACGGCGGCGAACGGGATACCGGTCGCGAGCAATGCGTCCTTGAACTCGCGCCGGGCGGAGACGCGCAGGCGGCGCTCGTTCAGGTAGGCGCCGCCGCCCTTCTCGGCCCAGAACATCTCGTCGTTCACGGGGTTGTAGATCATGCCCGCGGAGATTTCGCTGCCGCCGTCCTGCAGACGCTTCTCCAGCGCGATCGAGATGCACCAATGCGGGATGCCGTGCAGGAAGTTGCTGGTGCCGTCGAGCGGGTCGACGACCCAGCGCCACGACCAGTTGTCGCTGCCCGACATGCCGCTTTCCTCCATGAGGAAGCCGTAGCCCGGCCGCGCCTTGCCGAGCTCCTCGCGCATGGTGGCCTCGGCGCGCAGGTCGGCCTGGCTCACGAAGTCGCCCGGCCCCTTCACGCTGACCTGAAGCTGCTCGACCTCGTTGAAGTCGCGCAGCAGCCGTTTCGACGCCTTTTGCGCGGCGTTCTGCATGACGGTCATGTGGGGCGACAGGCGCAGCGCCATTACGAGCGGGCCCGCTCCACGTAGCTGGCGTCCTCGGTGCGGACGACGATGCGCTCACCGGCCTCGACGAAGGGCGGCACCTGGGTTTTCACGCCGTTGGACAGCCGGGCGGGCTTGTAGCTGCTGGTGGCGGTCTGGCCTTTCACCACGGGGTCGGCCTCGATGACCTCCAGCACGACCGTGCTGGGCAGGCGGACGCCGGTCGGCTCGTCCTCGACCAGGTCGACCGTCACGGTCATGTTGTCTTGCAGGAACGGCGCCATGTCGCCCAGCAGGCCCATCGGGATGAGGGTCTGCTCGAAGCTCTCAGGGTCCATCAGCACGACGTTGCCGCCGTCGGTGTAGGAATAGGTGAAATCCTTTTCCGAGGTCATCAGCCGTTCAACGGTGTCGGCGGTGCGCCAGCGCTCGTTGGTCTTGTTGCCGGTCTTGAGGTCGCGCATCTCGACCTGAATGAAGGCGCCGCCCTTGCCGGGGGTGATGATCTGCTGCTTCAGCACGGTCCAGCGACGGCCGCCGTGGTCCAGCACCTGGCCGGCGCGGATGAGGTTTGCTTGTTGCTTCATCGAACGGACCTGCTTATCGGGACAAGAACCGGGCTCAGCACCCGTGACAAGCGGCGTTTCTAACCCGCGCCCGGCGCACGGGCAAGGCAGAGAGCCTTTGTGCCAGGGCATGTTCCGACGGCGGCGACGTTCAGCCTATTGCGAAGTCGGCAATGTCTCTGGCGCCGTCGCGGCTGATGTCGGGGCAGCAGGCGGGGAAAACCTCGGTGCCGTGGATGGTGCCCATCACCTGCCGGCAGCGGGCGGCGACGCCGTTCTGGATCAGCAGCCGGTAGAAGTTGATGCCCTCGTCGCGCAACGGGTCGCACTCGTTGACGGCAATCACGACAGGGGGCAGCCCTTTCACGTCGCCGGCGCTGGCGAAGCCCGGCCAGGCGAGCGGGTTGCGCGCCCGGAATGCCTCGATGCCATATGCCATGGCGTTGCGGTTGTTGTGACAGTTCAGGAGGATGCCGTTGTTCTCGGTCGAAGACGGATTCTGCGGCAGCGGCCACTCGCCGGCAATGGATGGACAAAGGGCGTAGAGGCCCCTGACCAGGCCGGTGTCGCCGTCCTGCTTGAGCCTCATCCCGGTGGCGAGCGTGAGGTTGCCGCCGCCGCTCTCGCCGGCGACGATGATGCGGCCCGCGTCGATGCCCAGCGAAGCGGCGTTGGCGCGCACCCACTTGAGGCCGGAAACGCAGTCGTTGAGCCCGGCCGGGAACGGCGCCACCTCCGGCGCGGACGAGGGGTGCACTGCGTTGCGGAAATCGACCATCGCCACCGCCACGCCCCGCGCGGCGATCATCCGGCCCCAGGCGCGGTAGTTGCCGTCGTAGCAGGACAGGACCTGCATGCCGCCGCCGTGGATGTAGTAGACGCAGGGCAGGGTTTGGCCGTTGTCCGGACGGATGAACTGGATGTTGACCGTGTTGGCGTCGGGCGAGGAGGTGAACCGCTCGGTGCGGATGCTCAGGCCCTTCGACGGGGCGACCTCCTCGGTGCCCATGGCGTCGAGGAATGCCTTCAAACCTGCGGTGGCGGCCAGCGCCGCCTCCGAGTTCTCCTGCGCCAGCAGCTCCTCGCGGCTGGCGACGCTGGGCAGCGCTGGCAGGGCGAACGAGCCGAAGACCGCTTTGATGCGGGGGTCGATACGGGGATCTTCTGCGATCGAGGCCATGAACCCTCCTTGTTTCGCGGGTTCAGGTCCCGCAGAGTGGGTTTGGCTGCGGCAACGGCGGCGTTCCAACCTTCGGCAGAGCCGGATCGAACAGGGCGCCATGGCCAGCAACCAATGCGGAGACCATAGCTCAAAGGCGCAACGCTTTCCATCGCCACGCAGCGTCGGCGCCAGGCCTCCAAAGGGCCAGGTCTTTAGGGCCAGGTCTCTCAACAGGCAGGGCAATCGCATTTGGCCCGGCTTGCCTCCGGCCTCAAAGGACCCGTCATTGCGAGCCGGCTTCGGCGCGGCAATCCAGGGCAACATGGACCAACGTTTCGGCACGTCGCAAGCGCTCGTCGCAATGACGAAGAGGGGCAATGACGAAGAGGGCAACAGCGGTTGCCCTGTCCCAGCAGGCGTCCCTCATCATCGGCGCCCAGGCCGTCAGGCCAAGTCCGCGGCGCCGTAAAGCCGCACCAGCCAGGTCGCCAGCGCCAAATAAGGCCCGAACGGGATCGGCGTGTCGGCCGCATGGCGCTGGAACAGCCGCTGCGCCAGGGTCGTGGACAGCGCGATCACCGCAGCGCCCAGCACCACGGTCGGCAGCCCGGCCATCCCGACCCACGCGCCGGAGGCGGCCAGCAGCTTCGCGTCGCCCTGCCCCAGGCCCTCGCGCTGCCGGAGCAGGCGGTAGGCCAGGGCGACGCCGCGGAACGCGAGGTAGCCGGCGGCGGCGGCCAAGGCGTGGTCGGCCGCGGCGTCCGGGTCGAGCCACCAGGTCGCGAGCAGGCCCAAGGCGACCAGCGGCAGGGTGAGCGCGTCCGGCAAGCGGAGGTGGTCCCGGTCGATCCACGCCAGCGCCAGCAGCAACCAGCCCAGGACGCAGTTGGCCCATAGCGGCCCCCCGCCTTGCAGCCCAACATTCCCGGTCGCCGCCATGGCCCAAGCGGCGACAGCGACGGCGGCGAGCTCGACCCACACATGGAAGCGCGCGATGCCCGCCCGGCAGAACCGGCAACGGCCGCGCAGCAGCGCGAAGCTCAGCAACGGGACGAGGTCCTGGGCGGGCAGCGTCCGGCCGCAGCCCTCGCAGGCCGACCGGGCCAAGGCGATGCTCCGGCCCAGCGGCAGGCGTCGGATCAACACGCCTAAAAAGCTGCCGATGAACGGGGACAGCAACAGCGGCAACAGCCCGTCCACGCGCGCTCCCAATCTACACGGCCTATTTCCGGCGCGCGGAAGGACCATGTATAGGACGCCTACATATGCCACAACCGGGGCTGCCACGCGATGAGTGCGCCGAGCATCGAGCAAACGACCGCGACCGACCCGCCCGACCCGATCGAGCGGCTGGCCGCGCTGCTGGTCGAACTCGGCCAGTGCGACGCGCGCACGGTCGAGCGTGGCCGCCGCGTGGCGCAGGACAGCGGGCAGCGGCTCGACAAGGTGCTGCTGCAACTGGGCCTGGTGACGGAGCGCGGCTTGGCCGAAGCCTACGCCACGCTGCTGCGCCTGCCGGTCGCCACCCCGGACCGCTATCCCGCCAGCGAGCCGTTGTTCGCCGACCGGCTCTCGACCCGGTTCCTGCGCAGCGCGCGGGCGCTGCCGGTCGCCGAGCACGAGGGCCGGCTGCTGGTCGCGGTCGCCGACCCGCTCGACCCGTTCGTCCCCGCGGCCATCTCCGCCGCCGCCGGGTTGCCGGTGAGCCTGCTGGTCGGCGTGCCGATCGAGCTGGACGCGGCGCTGGACCGGCTGTATTCGGACGCCCCCGCCGCCAGCGCCGAGCCACAGGACGCCAACGCCGAGCCGCTGGAGGAGGACGCCGAGCGCCTCAAGGACCTCGCCAGCGAGGCCCCGGTCATCCGCCTGGTCAACCAGATCATCGCCCGCGCGGTCGAGACCCAGGCGTCCGACATCCACATCGAGCCGTTCGAGGACCGGCTGCGCGTGCGCTACCGCTACGACGGCGTGCTGCACGAGGCCGACAGTCCGCCATCGCGCCTCACCGCCGCCATCACGTCGCGCATCAAGATCATGTCGCGCCTCGACATCGCCGAGCGCCGGTTGCCGCAGGACGGCCGCATCAAGCTGGCGGTGCGGGGCCAGGAGATCGACTTCCGGGTGTCGACGATCCCGTCATTGTATGGCGAGACGGTCGTGCTGCGCGTGCTGGACCGCAGCACCGTCGCCTTCGACTACGCGCGGCTCGGGCTGCCTGCGCCGGTGATCGCGCGGGTGAACGCGGCGCTGGACTTGCCGAACGGGATCGTGCTGGTGACGGGGCCGACCGGCAGCGGCAAGACAACGACGCTGTATACCGGGCTGCTTTCGCTCAACTCCGTCGCGCGGAAGGTGGTGACGGTCGAGGACCCCATCGAGTACCAGCTCTCCGGCGTGAACCAAATCCAGGTGAAGCCACAGATTGGGCTCAACTTCGCCAGCCTGCTGCGCTCGATCCTGCGGCAGGACCCCGACGTGATCATGGTCGGTGAAATCCGCGACATCGAGACGGCGCAGATCGCGGTGCAGGCCGCGCTGACCGGGCACCTCGTGCTGTCGACGGTCCACACCAACTCGGCCGCGGCCACCATCTCGCGGCTGCGGGACATGGGGCTGGAGGACTACCTGCTGACCGCCGTGCTGCGCGGCATCCTGGCGCAGCGGCTGGTGCGGCGGCTGTGCACGCACTGCGCCGTCGAGGGCGAGGCGGCGCCGGAGCTGGTGCGGCGCTTCGACCTGGAGCGCCGGGCGGGCGGCCCGGCGCGGCTGTGGCACCCGGTCGGCTGCGCCAAGTGCCGCAACACCGGCTACCGCGGGCGGCAGGCCATCGCCGAGTTCCTGGCCCCCAACGCCGAGATCGAGCGGCTGATCTTCGCCCGCGCCGAGCACACCGAGATCGAGCGCGCCGCGGTGGCGGCCGGCATGGTGACCATGTTCGACGCCGGCCTCGACGCCGCGCTGGCCGGCACCACGACCATCGAGGAAGTCGTCCGCAGCATCCGCGCCGAAGCGTGACAAGGAGGGCCTGATGCCAGCCTTCCGCTACACCGCCATCGACCCGGCCGGCCAGACCGTCCGCGGCACCATGGACGCGGCGAACGAGGCCGAGGTCGTGTCCCGCCTCCAGCGCCAGGGCAGCATCCCGATGCGCGCCGAACCCGCCGGCGCCGGCCGCTTCGCCGACCTGCTGCAACGCGACGTGGGCCGCAGGGGCATGGGCCGGCAGGACGTGGCGAACCTGACGCGCGAGCTGTCGATCATGCTCGGCGCCGGGCAGGACCTGGACCGCAGCCTGCGCTTCCTGGTCGACACCGCGCCGAACCCCCGCGTGCGGACGACGGTCGAGTCGCTGCGCAAGACGGTGCGGGACGGCGGCTCGCTGGCGGGCGCGCTGGGGGAGCACCCCGGCAGCTTCCCGCGCATCTATGTCGGCCTGGTGCGCGCCGGCGAGGCGGGCGGCACCCTGGCGCCGACGCTCGACCGCCTGGCCGACCTGCTGGAGCGCGAACGCAGCCTGGCGTCCACCGTCACCTCGGCGATGATCTATCCGGCCCTGCTGCTGCTGGTGGCAATCGGCTCCATCACGTTGCTGCTGACCCAGGTGCTGCCGCAGTTCGTGCCGCTGTTCGAGCAGAACGGCGCGGCGCTGCCCCGGCCGACGCAGATGTTGATCGATACGGGAGCCGCCGTGTCCGCCTACGGAAGCTATGCCCTGTTGGCCATCATCGCCTTGGCGCTGGTCGCCCGGCAGATGCTGCGCCAGCCCCGGCCGCGGCTGCTGATGGACCGCTTGCTGCTGCGGCTGCCGGTGGTGGGCGGGCTCACGCGCGAGATCGTGGCGGCGCGTTTCACCCGGACGCTCGGCACGCTGCTGAACAACGGCGTGCCGCTGATCGGCGCGCTGGGCATCGTGCAGGACGCGATCGGCAACACGGCCGGCGTCGCCGCGGTCGAGCGCGCGACGCTCAGCGCCAAGGGCGGCGCCGGGCTGTCGCGGCCGTTGGACGAGTCCGGCGTGTTCCCGGCCCGCACGATCTACCTGCTGCGCCTGGGCGAGGAGACGGCGCAGCTCGGCCCCATGGCGCTGCGCGCCGCCGAGATCCACGAGGAGAAGACCCGGCTCGGCGTGCAGCGCCTCGTGGCCCTGCTGGTGCCGGCCATCACAGTGGCGATGGGAGCGGTGATCGCCGCGATCGTGGCGTCGCTGCTGCTGGCGATGCTGGGGCTGAACGACCTTGCCGCGAGCTGACCGAACGCGCGGAAGGCAGGACGCAGGCTTCACGCTGATCGAGATGATCGTTGTGCTGGCCGTGCTGGGGATGGTGGCCGGGCTGGTGCTGACGCGGGGGCCGCCGCGCAGCGCGGCGCTGGAGATACGGGCGGCGGCGAACGCTGTCGCCCAGTCGCTGCGGGTGGCGCGCACGCGGGCCATCATGTCCGACCAGCGCGTGATGGTCGTGCTCGACCCGCGCGCCGCCACGCTGCGCATTGGCGCGGGAGCCTCGCGCGGCTTGCCGGCGGGGATTGCGATGTCGGTCGTCACGACCGCCGACTTGGCCAGTGCGCAGGCGGGGGCGCAGGGGGAGGGGGGCGGACCGGCGGGGATCGCGTTCCTGCCCGACGGCAGCTCCTCGGGCGGCCGGGTCGAACTGGCGGCCGGCGCGCGGCGTATGCAGGTCGGCGTGGACTGGCTCACCGGCCGGGTCAGTGTCGCCGATGGGCCATGAGGAGGGCTTTACGCTTTTAGAGGTGCTAGTCGCCTTTATCATCGCAGCCCTGGCGCTGGGCGCGCTGACCCAGGGTGCTGCGGGCGGCTTGCAGTCGGCGCGCGTGTCCGGCCACTACCAGGAGGCGCTGGCCCGCGCCCGGTCCCGCCTCGCCACCCTTGACGCCGCCCCGGCACCGGGCGAGCAGCGCGGCGACGACGGCGGCGGCTATGCATGGCAGGTCGACGTCACCCCGGTTGCCACCGCCGGGCGTTCACGGGAGGGCATCGATCCGCCGCGCCCAGGCCGCGCCATGCTGCTGGCCGTCACCGTCCGCATCTCGTGGCGCATGGACGGCGGCGAGCGTGAGGTGGCGCTGGCGACCGAGCGCCTGGGTTCGGCGCCGCCGGAGTCGCCTTGAGCCGCCAACGCGACCCCGGCTTCAAATCAAACGCTGGCTTCACACTATTAGAACTGCTGGTGGCGCTGGTGGTGCTGGGCTTCATCCTGGCCGGCCTGACCCAGGGGGTGCGCTACGGCCTGCGCGCCACCGACACCCAGGCCCGCACGCTGGCGGAACGGAGCGAGCTGGACGCGGTCGACCGCGCGCTCCGCCGCCTGATCGAGCAGATGGACCCCGGCTCGGCCCGCGACGGCGCCATGGTGCAGGGCAGCGCCGGAACGCTGGACTTCACCTCCGAGCTGCCGGCGGCGAGCGACCTGCCCACGCGCCGCGCCGAGATCGCGCTGGGGGTCGACGGCGCGCGGCGGCTCCTGCTCCGCGCCACGCCCCGCCCGGCCGGCAAGCCGTTCGGCCCCCCGGCCGCACCGATCGAGACCGAGCTGCTGCGCGGCGTGGACCATATCGAGTTCGCCTACTGGCCCCGCGGCCCGGCCCCGCAATGGGCCGCCAGTTGGAGCGGCAAGGACCTGCCGCTGCTGGTGCGGCTGCGGGTGGTGTTCCCGCCGGGCGACCGCCGGCACTGGCCGGACATCATCGCCAGCCCGCAGCGGCAGCGGGCGGCAGGCGTGTAGCGCGTGCCCCTGCCCATCAGGCCGTGCATCCGGTATAACGGTCTCTGGGTATTCACTTGCGGCACCCTCTAGGTTGGCGTCCATAGCGCAACATGTTGAACGAATTCCTGATCTGGTGGGCGCAGCAGCTCAAGGCGGCGGTTCCGGCGCGGCTCATGCAGTCCGACGCCGGGCCGGATGCGCGCGGGCTGGTGGTCGTGGTCCGCCTGCCGGCCGGGCCGCCCAGCGTCGACGTCCTGGTCCGGCGCAAGGGCCGCGACGACGCGCTCGGCCATTTCACCCTGGACCCCGCGGGGGTTGCGGCGCTGCGGGCCAGCGTTGCGGGGCAGGGGCCGGCCGCGCTGCTGCGCCTACCGCCCGAGCTGCTGCTGGAGCAGCAGGCCGTGCTGCCGATCGCCGCCGAGCGCGACCCGGAGCGCGTGCTGCACTACGAGATGGACCGCATCACCCCGTTCGCCGCCGATGAGCTGTTCTGGACCTGGACCATCGAGCGGCGGGACCGCGCCCAGGGCCGCCTCTACTTGCGCCTGCTGCTGGTGCCGAAGGTCAGGCTGACCGCGGTGCTGAACGCTTTGCGCGAGGCGGGCCTGCGCCCTGCGGCGCTGGAGGCCCAAACACCGGGCGGCGCAGTGCGGCGCATCGCGCTGGACCGGGCGCAGCCGGCACGGTGGCGGAAGCGTGGCCTGGCGGTTGCGGCGGCGGCCTGCGCCGTGCTGGCCATCGCCGCCGTCGCGGTCCCGTTCGCGGTGCAGTCGGTCCAGGGCGAGCGGGTCGAGCGGCAGATCGCCGCCCTCCGCCCCCAGGTGGACCAAGCCGAGGCGCTGCGCCGCCGCATCCTGAGCAGCACCGCCGGGACGGACGTGTTCGAGCAGCAGCGGGGCCGGGTCGGCGACGCGCTGCGGACGCTGGCGACGCTGACCGACGTGCTGCCGGACGACACCTTCCTCAGCGAGCTGACGATACGCGCCCGCATCGTGACCATCAGCGGGCAGTCCGCCGGCGCGGCCAAGCTGATCGCGGCCTTGGCGGCCGAGCCCAGCATCCGCAACCCGGCTTTCGCGGCGCCGGTCACGCGCAACGAGGGCACGCACAACGAGGGCTTTTCCATACGCGCCGAGGTCGTGCCGTGATCGAGTCGCTGCCGACCGGCCGCCGGGGCCAGGTGCTGGCGGTGGCGCTGCTGCTGCTGGTGCTGGCCGCGGCCTGGACGGCGGTGGCGTCGCCGCTGCTGGAGTGGCACGCCGACCGGGCGGAAGCGCTGCAACAGCGCAGCCTGCTGGCCCGGCGCATGGCGCAGGTCGCGGCCGACCTGCCGGACTTGCAGCGCCAGGCGGCTGCGGCTGCGGCGGTTGGCCCGGTGGCGGCGACCCTGCTCGGCGGCTCGAGCGACGCCGTGGCCGGCGCCACCTTGCAGCAGTTGATCCAGGACATGGCCGGCCGCGCCGGCGCCACGCTGTCGAGCACCGAGACGCTGCCGGCCGAGGCCGTGGCCGCCTACCGCCGAATCGGGGTGCGGGTGGCGCTGTCCGCGCCTTGGGCCGTGCTGGTGCAGTTGCTGCGCGCGATCGAGCAGGCGTCGCCGCAGATGCTGGTGGACGACCTGCAAATCCGCGGCGCACGCCAGTTCGGCCTGGCGGGGGAGCCGCCGCTGGAGGCGTCGTTCACCGTGCTGGGGTTCCGCGCGCCATGATGCCGCGCGCGTTGCTGGGCCTGCTGGCGCTCGGCACCCTGTTGATCGGAACGATAGCGCTTGAACTTCCGGGCATAGTCGCGGATGACGGCGCCATGATTGCCAGCACCCCGCGCCCGCCTCCCGCACGGCCCAGTCCGGCCGCAGCTCCGCCTGTGGCGCGAGGCGGCCAGAAGGAGCTGGTGGACGACATCTTGGCCCGCCCGCTGTTCGCCGCGACACGGCATCCGGCCACCGTCCTCGCCCGCTCGGCCGCGGCGCCGGCCAACCTGCCGCGCCTAGCCGGCATCCTGGTCAACGGCGGCAGCCGCAGCGTGATCTTCGCCGCCGCGGAGGGCGGCCGGCCCGTGGTCGCCCAGGAGGGCGCGCAGGTCGGCGCCTACACCGTGCAGTTGATCGAGGCCGGGCAGGTCACGCTCTCTGGCCCCAGCGGCGCGCAGGTGCTGCGGCCCAGCTTCGACCCGCGGCCGAGGAGTCCCAGCGCTCCCCAGGCGAGCGCTCCCCAGGCGCCTGGGGCGGCAGCGGCCGACATCATGAAGTCGCTGCAGAACCTCCCCGGCTTCTCCGGCGCCGCACGATGAGGTGCGCGCCGCTGCTGCTGCTGGCCGGCCTCGCCGGCTGCGAGGCGCACGATGTCCCGGTGCTGCGGTCGCTGCCCGCGCTCGGCGGCCCGACCACGGCGGCGGCGGCGCGGGTGAACGGTCCCGTAGGGTCGACCGATGCGTTGCCGGCCGCGCAGGTCTCGGTGGGCCAGGTCCGCGCCGTGGCGCTCCCGCCCGGCAGCGCGGGGGCCACGGGCGGCGACATCTCGTTCGACTTCGTTGACACCGACATACGCGAGGTCGTGGCGCAAATCCTCGGCACCATCATGCGCGTCACCTACACCATCGACCCGGCCGTCCGCGGCACGGCGACCTTGCGGACCGCGACTCCCGTGGCGCGCTCGCAACTGCTGCCGGCACTGCAGGCGCTGCTGGCGCAGAACGGCGCGGCGCTGGTGCAGAACGGCGACATCTACCGCGTGGTGCCCGCCGCCGCCGCCGGGTCGCAACTGCTGGCCGGCAGCAGCGGCACGACGGGCGGCGGGATCGTGCCGCTGCGCTACGCCTCCGCCGAAGACCTGGCCAAGGTGCTGCAACCCTACGTCGGCGCCAGCGGCAAGGTGGTCGCCGACTCCGGCCGCAACGTCCTGCTGATCAGCGGCGACCCGGCCACGCGGGAGGCGCTGGTGTCGCTGATACGCGCCTTCGACATCGACATCCTGGCCGGCCAGTCCTACGCGCTGTTCCCCGTCACATCCGGCGGCGCCAAGGATTTCGCCACCGCGCTGTCGGATGCGTTCCGCGCCAACAGCGGCGGCGCGCTGGCCAATGTCGTGCGCGTCGTGCCGATGGAGCGCATCAACTCCGTGCTGCTGGTGTCGGCCCAGGCGCGCTACATCGACCAGGCACGGCGGGTGTACGCGCTGATCGAGCGCGGGCGGCGGCAGACGGTGCGGAGCTGGAACGTATACTATTTGCAGAACAGCCGCAGCAACGACATCGCCTACGTGCTGCAGCAGGCTTTCACGCCCAACAAGGTCACGGCACAGCCCAGCGCGCGGGCGGTGGGGTCGACGGCGCCGGGCCGTGGCAGCCGGCAGTCGGGGTTCAATGGCGGCGACCAGGGCGGCGGCGGCCTGGGTGGCGGAGGCCTGGGCGGCGGGGGCGGCTTGGGAGGGGGCGGAGGCGGCCTTGGCGGCGGCGGGCTTGGTGGGGGCGGCGGCCTCGGCGGGGGTGGCGGATTGGGCGGCCGGGGCGGCGGACTCGGTTCCAGCCAAGGGCAGGGAGGCCTCGGCTCGCAGCCCGGCGGAGGGCAGCCCGACCCGTCGCAGAACCCAGCCAACCCGCTGCTCGGTGGACTAGACCCGACCGGCGGCAGCCCAGGCGGCGGCGCGAACAACGGGGCAGAGGACGCCAACTCCGCCCGCATCATCCCGAACAGCCAGAACAACGCCATCCTGCTGTATGCCACTCCGTCCGAGCGCGACACCATCGAGGCGATGCTGCGCAAGATCGACATCCTGCCGCTGCAGGTCCGCATCGACGCGACGGTCGCTGAGGTGACGCTGAACAATACCCTGCAATACGGCACGCAGTTCTTCTTCAAGGCCGGCATCAACGGGGCGCTCAACTTCAGTCCGGTCGGGGCGGCTGCGGGCGCCTTCGCGTCGGGCTTCCCAGGCTTCGTGCTGAGCGGCCCCAACAACGCCAACGCCGCGCTGAACGCTTTGCAGGCCGTCACCGACGTGAAGGTGCTGTCGTCGCCGCAGGTGCTGGTGCTGGACAACGAGCAGGCCCGGCTGCAGGTCGGCAACCTGGTGCCGTTCCTCACGGCGAGCTCGCAGAGCACGATCGCCAGCAACGCGCCGATCGTCAACCAGATCGACTACCGGGAGACCGGAGTCATCCTGGAGGTCACGCCGCGGGTGAACAGCGGCGGGTTGGTGACGCTTGACATCTCGCAGGAGGTCAGCGGCGTGGTGGCGGCGCCGTCGGCGGGGGGCATCCAGTCGCCGACCTTCTCCCAGCGCAACGTGAGCAGCCGCGTGGTGGTGGAGGATGGGCAGACGGTCGGGCTGGCGGGGCTCATCAGCGACACCGCGAGCCGGACGAGCTCGGGCATCCCATTCCTGAAGGACGTGCCGCTGCTGGGCCTGCTGGCGGGGAACCAGGACAACATCCGCACCCGCACCGAGCTGATGGTGCTGATCACGCCGCACGTGGTGCACGACCAGCGGGACGCGCGGGCGCTGACCGAGGACCTGCGCGACCAGTTGATCAACGCCGCCCGCGTGCCGGACGACCTGCAGCAGGGCCGGGCTTCGGGCTCGGCCGACCCGCAACACCCGCTGCGCCGGAGCCTGCGGCTCGAACGGTGACGCGGGCGCCAGGGAACGGACCAGGGAACGGACTGGGGAACGATAAAGGGTTCGCGCTGCTGATCGTGCTGTGGGCCATGGTGCTGCTGACGTTGCTGGTCACGCAGTTGACGGCGGCCGGGCGCACCGAGTTGCAGCTTGCGGCCAACCTGCGCGGCGCTGCGGCGGCGGAAGCGGCGGCGGATGGAGCGGTCCACGCGGCGGTGTTCCACCTGCTCGACCCCGCCGATCCATGGCCCGCCGATGGCGTGGACCGAGCGCTGCGGGTGCCCGGCGGGCAGGCGGTGGTGCGGATCGAGGACGAGGCGGGCAAGATCAACCCGAACCTGGCGTCGCCCGAGCTGCTGCGGGCGCTGCTGCGGCGGTGCGACGCGGACAGCCGCACTGCGGACAGCCTCGCCACCGCGATCGTGGACTGGCGCTTTCCCAGCAGCCAGGGGCGGCCGAACAGCGCCAAGGAGTCGCAGTACCGTGCGGCCGGCCGCGACTACGGCCCGCCGGGGGTGCCGTTCCGCAGCGTGGCGGAGCTCGGCGCGGTGCTGGGCATGACGCCCGCCTTGCTGTCCCGGCTGGAGCCGAACGTCTCGGTGCTCACGGACACCGACCCCGATCCGGCCGCCGCGCCGCTGGTGGTGCGCCAGGCGATGCGGGACGTGCGCGGCGGGGCCGCCGGGCCGCGCCGCAAGCCGCCGCGCACCGTCAGCGTCACCGCACGGGTGGCCGGCGACGCCGGAGGCCGCTTCACCCGCCGCGCCGTGGTCAGGCTGGGCAGCACGCCGAAGGAGCCGCTGTTCCAGATCCTGACCTGGGAGGCGGCGCCGGAATGACGATCAAGAGCAGGTCAGCCAAGAGCAGGTCAGCTAGGGGTTGCAGATCAGCTCTGGCCCGCTGTCGCCCGTCTGGTTGTTGGAGCCGCGGGAGCACAGGTCGAAGTCGTGGCCCGGCCGGCTCGCCGGGCTGCGGTAGAGGTAGGGCCGGTTCCAGGGGTCGAGCGGCTGGCCGTCGCCCTTCAGGTAGGGGCCGCCCCAGTTCGCCAGCCCGGACGGCCGGGCGTTGAGCGCCGCCAGCCCCTGCTCCGTGCTGGGATAGCTGCCGATGTCGAGCTTATAGAGGTCGAGCACGGAGGAGATGCGCTCGATCGACTGCTTGGCCACCGAGTTCCGGGCGCCGCCCAACTGGCGCAGGGCGGCTGGGGCGACCAAGCCGATCAACAGGCCCAGGATCGCGATCACCACGAGGATTTCCAGCAACGTGAACCCGGCGTCGGCAGGAGCGCGCAAGACGGGGGCGCGCAAAGGAAAAGGGCCGCGCGGAGGATTAGGCTGCTGCATCGTGTCCTGCTTTCTGCTACGCGCGTGCTGGATAGCGAATTCGAGTGGTTTGGGCCATGCCGGCAACCGTGAAATCCGACGCCTGATGGCGGTGCCCTATCTCGCCTGCATGGCGCTAGTGGCGCAGATCTACAGCCTGCCGCCGCGCGTGCTGCCGTCGATCCAGGCGGTCGAGGGCGGCGGCCCTGGCATCCAGCACCACAACGTCAACGGATCGGTCGACCTTGGGGTCATGCAGATCAACACGATGTGGCTCGCGGCGCTTTCGCGCTACACCCGGCTCGACCCGGCCGAGGTGCGGAGCCGGCTGCTTTACCGCCCGTGCTTCAACGTCGCGGCAGCCGGGCTTATTTTGCGGACCTACCTGGACGAAACCGGGGGCGAGCTGATGCAGGCCATCGGCGACTACCATTCCCACACGCCGCTGCTGAACCAGGGCTACCAGACCAAGGTCCGGCAGTCGGCTGCGGCCATGTTCGGGGGGCGTCCGGCCCCGGCCGCTTCGCGTGAGCATAGCTTCGCCTCGCGCTGACGCGGGTGCTGCCCCGCGTTAGCGCGGGTTGCCGATCGCGTCGACGAACAGCCCGTTGCGACCGGCGCGGACGGTGAACTCCAGGATCGACAGGCGGACCTGCGGCACATAGCCGTAGCGGTCCGTGTCGTAGAAGACGGTCTGGAGCCGCACCGAGCAGCGGACCGTGTTGGGCGCATAGGCCGGAGCCTCGCCGACGCCGCTCGGCACGATCACGGCGTCGATGCCGCGCCGGGCGATGTCGTCCGCCACGACGTCCAGCACCTCGTTGCGCCCGCAGACGGGCAGGGGCAGGGCGCCGGCCTGGGCGGCCGAACCCGTGCCCATGAGGATCATGGCCGTAAGGAGTGCGGCAGCGAACCCTATCTGTCGGGTTTTGGGCAAGGGACCTCCGGAGCAGTGGGGCGGGCCGGCTGGGCCCGCCCCGTTTGGTGGTTAGCGTATGGTGCCGTTCGCCTGGTTCGGCAGGAAGCCGCCGCCCGTGCTGCGGCCACCATACACGATGTTCAGCACCTCTGTCGTCGTGCGGCGGTAGGCGAGCGAGTCGCTGTCCGCCGGCGAGGTGTTGACGCTCAGGTTGGCGATCGAGAGGCCCTGCTCCTTGCCGTTGCCCAGCGACGCGCGGACGGCGGAGATGGCGTTGGCCGCCGCCTGCTGGCCGAGGCCGCCCAGGACGGTGCGCACCGTGCCGGAGTGGTAGGCCTCGATCGCCAGGATGCTGGCAGCGGCGCTCAGGTAGTCCTTGTTCTGCAGCAGCGCCGCAGCACCGGCATAGGCGGTGACGCCCACGTCTTCGAAGATGAAAGCGCCGAGCAGGAAGCTCACCTCGTCGGCGAACGGGTTGAACTGCGTGTTGGCGTTCGGGACCAGCTTGGCCGCCAAGGCGAGCGCATTGAAGCTGTTGAGCAGGTCGATGTTCGGCTGGGCCACGGCGGCGTTGCCGAGCACGCGGCGGAGGAAGCGGACGTGGTTCACCTCGTCGATGGTGATCTTTTGCGCATAGGCCGCGATCGACGCGGTCTTGAACGGCACGGCCGAGCCGCCGAGCACGAAGCCCGCGTTGCCGACGCCGTTCGGGTCGTTGGTGTCGGCAGGGTCCAGGCCGCGGCCCAGGAACGCGCGGATGTAGTACTGCGCCTCGACATATTCGAGGTTGAGTGCGAAGTTCAGGATGTCGATGTCGGTGACGCCCTGCGCCTCGGCCGGCAGGCTGGTCAGCGCCGCGCCGCTGGTGACGGCCGCCCCCACCGCCATCACGGTCGCGGCGGTGGCGCCGAACCTGCCCATCAGCGAACGGCGGTTGATGCCGTCCGGCGCCTGTGCAGCAGTAATGATCTGGTTGTCCATGAAGAACTCTCCCGGTAATAAAGCATGAGCGGCTCGCAGGCCGCACATACATTACGACACAGATCAGAAATGGATGCAAAATGATCTCCGGTTAACGCCTACACCTTGGCCAGCGCCTGGCGGCCGACGCCTAGCGAATCGTGCCGTTCGCCCGGCTCGGAAAGAAGCCGCCGCCGGTGGGCACGCCGTTGTAGACGATGTTGAGCACCTCCGCCGAGGTGCGGCGGTAGATGAGGCCGTCAGAGTCCACCGGAGCGATGTTGTAGTTGAAGTTCGGGATCGACAGGCCCGCCTCCTTGCCGTTGCCGAGGCGGGCGCGAACCGCCGAGATGGCGTTGAACACCCCCTGCTGGCCGAACGTCGCCAGCAGGGTGCGGAGCGACCCGGCGTGGTAGGACTCCGCCGCCAGGATGCTGGCGGACGCGGCGAGGTTGTCCTTGCTCTGCAACAGCGCCGCCGCGCCGGCATAGGCGGTCACGCCTACGTCGGTCAGGGAAAGCGCGCCGAGCAGGAAGCTGATTTCGTCTGCGAACGGGTTGAACTGGGTGCCGGCCGGGATCAAGCCCGCCGCAACAGCCAGCGCGTTGAAGCTGTTCAGCAGGTCGACGTTCGGCCGCGCCACCGCCGCGTTGCCGAGCACCCGGCGGATGAAGCGGATATGGTCCACCTCGTCGACCGTGATCCGTTCGATGACGCCGGCCACCGCTGCGGTCTTGAACGGCACGGCGGAGCCGCCGAGCACGAAGCCCGCGTTGCCGACGCCATTCGGGTCGCCAACGTCGGCAGGGTCCAGGCCACGGCCCAGGAAGCCCCGGATGTAGTACTCGCCCTCGAGGTACTCGAGGTTGAGGGCGAAGTTCAGGATGTCGTTGTCGGTCACGGCCTGCGCCGCGGCCGGCAGGCTGGCCAGCACTACGCCGCCGGTGGCGGCGGCGCCTGTTGCCAGCACGGTCGCAGCAGCCGCGCCGAAGTGGCCGATCAACGACCGGCGGTTGACGCCGTCCTGGGCAGCCTGCCCAGCGGCGGAGGTTTGGTCGTCCATGAAAAAAGCCTCCATAACAGCATTGCTCGGCGGCCGGGAGGCCGCTGGTGCCATACGCCGACCCAAGGGAGAAGATGCCGGCCCGTCCTGGAATTCAGCAGAGTCTTATGAGTTCTGCTGATCCACCGCCGCCTGCTAGGCTGGCGCGAGGATGTGGATGACCCGGCTGGCGAGCAGGTCTTTCACCTGCGCGCCATAGGCGGCCATGTGTGGTGAGGCGGCGTGCGCCTTGAGCGCCGCCGGGCTCGCCCATTTCTCGATGACCGCGAAGCTGTCCGGGCCCAATTGGGCCTGGAACGGCGCTTTCGGCTCCTGATCGATGGCCGGGCCATACTCGATGCAGCCGTCCTCGGCCTGCACTGCGGGAACGTTGGCCCGGAACTGCTCCAGCACGGCGTCGCGCTGGCCCGGTTTGGCGGTAATGATCGCCAGGACGTGGATCATGGTCGTTTCCCCCCTATGTTTACTCAGTCGTCTATGCTCGCTTAAAGCCCGTTTTGGAAGTCATGGTGCGGGCAGTCGCTTGCGGGTTGGATGGACGGCGCGGTGGAGCAT